>Ga0180218_1000036_pt1 | contig 343992 bp, 322 predicted proteins | sample eDN3rd37CKraftBY_FD_151334 | JGI IMG/M metagenome (GOLD analysis project Ga0180218, IMG submission 151334) | Enriched backyard soil microbial communities from Emeryville, California, USA - eDNA 3rd pass 37_C Kraft BY (version 2) (version 2) | ecosystem: Environmental > Terrestrial > Soil >... | reverse complement strand
CCTACCAACACCCAGCATCTCTGCCAGACACCTTCAACCAACTCCAAGGACGCATCAGCCTGCCGCTTGCGGCGCCGCCGCCCTCGTTGTGGCGCCATATAGACCCCACCAAACAAAACTGTCAACGCAGTTTCTCAAAAAAACAGGAATTTTCTTTCCACAGCCAATATGGTCCTTTTTAACCAAATTTCAACCGTGAAAAACTGGCGATTCGAACAGTTGCGACGATTCCGTGACGGCTGACATGACAATCGGGTGAATGAACATGAAGCCTATGCCTTATATTCTGGCGGTCGATGGCGGCGGCACCGGGTGCCGGGCGCTTCTTGCCGACCGCGATGGCGCGACCATGGGCCGGGGGACCAGCGGCCCCGCCAATATCGGGGCGGAGCCGGTCGCCGCGCTGGATAATATAGTGCGCGCGGCAAAGCAGGCCGTGCAGGACGCGGGGCTCGATGTCGCCATACTAAGAGAGACCTGCGCGGTGCTCGGGCTCGCGGGCGCAAATTCGCTTGCCGACAAGGACAGCATAGAACGCCAGTTCCCCTTTGGCCATGTGAAGATCGTTTCCGACGCGGTCAGCGCCCTGCAAGGCGCGCTCGGGCAGGACGATGGCGCTATCGTCATTGTCGGCACCGGCTCGGTCTTCGTCAAAAAGGAACGGGGCGCCTTCGAGATTGTCGGCGGACGCGGCTTCATGCTGAGCGACCACGCGGGTGGCGCGCGGCTTGGGCGGGAACTTCTCGAAGAAACGCTGCTCGCACTGGATGGAATGGCGGAGCGTACGGCACTTGTCGACGCCGTGCTGGCGCGGTTCAACGGCGAGCTTCGCCAGATCATCGCCTTCTCGCGCAAGGCAACAGCCGCCGACTACGCCGCCTTCGCTCCACTCGTTTTCAACCACGCCCATGCGGGCGATCCGCTCGGCAATTCGATCCTGCAACGCGCCTGCTCTTATATTGCACGCGGTCTGGAGCGGCTCGAAACGGAAGCGCTGGGCCGGTTCAGCCTGACCGGAGGCCTTGCCTCTTCCTATGCAGCACTGCCCTTCCTGCCGTATCGGGGACTCTATCGGCCCGCACTTGGCGACGCATTGCAAGGCGCATTATCGCTCGCATTGCTGGAGAACCCGCACAATTAACGGCGATGGAAAACCTATACCAGCCGTTTTGAGCAACCTTTTCCTGACGCCCGACCAACAAAGGCAACAAGGCATCGCTGGACGGCTTGATGAAACGCTATAATATTTCAGTTGCAGAGTGCGAACATTCAGACGATGTCATCAGGCTGAAACTTATCCGGATTTACTGAATATACTAACAGGTTGGAAGTATTTAGTGATCCCATTATTATTATCTAGTAAAGTAATTTTATTTTAACATTGAAAGGGATTTATTGTGAATAAAGTTGAAAGGTCGTACAAGTACGTTAAAGTAATTGCAGAACAAAATAATATTATTCTATCATTTATAACAGAAGATTTGGAATATCGTTTCAGCAATAAATATAATCGTGCAGAAATGGATGATTTTGATAAAAATGTTATAGAATTGGCACTCACTGCTGTTGCACAGGGAGGCGCTCTTAATATAATCGGGTATTATGAAGGTGATCGCCCTGATGCTGGTGGACCTCTTAGTATAGAGTCCGTGTCTGTTAAAGTTGGATGACAATTCCGGGTATGAGCCGGAGATGTATTGAACAAGGAACTTAATTAGCCGACTTCTCGAGCAAGCAGATTTCTTGCCCTGGCGTACACAAGCCTTGATGGCGTCATGACAGCGGAGGCGGTCGGTGTATCCGGTCGCTTCTGGATGCAGGCAGGTCGCGCATCAGACCCCCGCCAGGCGCAAAAAGACTTGTCGCAGCCGGGTTTAGCGCCTAACTTCCAGGGAGCAGGCTTTGGCCTGATGTTGCGAACGGCGCCGGTTTTGGCTGGCGGCGTGTGTTGCGTATTCTTTTCGTGCATTTCCGGACAAAGCCGGTTTCGGTACTTCGAGGAAATGCCCCACAGGGGTGGCATGCTGACCAAAAAGGGCAAATATGGCCTGAAAGCCATGGTACATCTGGCGGGCGTTACCGATGGACAACTGGTTTCCGCCAGCGAGATCGCCGAAAAGCACCATATACCGCGCAAGTTTCTCGACAATATTTTCACCGAGCTTCGCAATGCCGGTTTCGTTCTGAGCCGCAAAGGCAAGGGCGGCGGCTTCTGCCTCGCCCGCCCGGCCAACGAGATCGCCATCGGCAACATCATCCGTGCGCTCGACGGCGCGCTTGCGCCTATCGCCTGCGCCAGCAAGACCGACTATCGCCCCTGCGACGATTGCGATGAAGACGAGTGCGAAGTGCGCCAGATGATGCTGGATGTGCGCGAGGCCATCGCCAGCGTTCTGGATCACCGAACGCTGGCCGACAGCAGGGCTCTGGATATGGAGCATGCCCCCAAAAGCGGGAACCTGCTTTGGGATTAGGCATGCGTAGAAACAAAAGACAGAGCGGTTCCAGACGCCCCGCTTCAATGGGAACCGCTCTGGAATAGCTGGCCAAACAGGCTTAGGCCGGCGACCAGTTCGGGAACGGATCATTCAGGCCGGCCCAGCGCTCCGGCACGAAGTCTTCTTCCTCAAGCAGACACTGGTCCAGCTCATCGATAAGCGCGTCTTCCTGCATCGGATCGACGCCGATGAACACGATTTCCTGACGCCGGTCACCCCACACCTTATGGAAATATGGTTCCATGGCGCGCTGCCATTCGGGTTCGTCCGGCCAGTATTGCTTTGGCACAGACGACCACCAGCGGCCCCTTTTGGCGGTGCGCACCAATGCGCCAGCCTGACTGATTTCGCCAACGAAATCCGGCCTTGTCGCCAGCCAGAAGAAGCCCTTCGCCCGCACGACGCCCGGCCAGCCCTTGTCGATGAACGACTGGAATCGTCCGGGATCGAAGGGGCGCCGCGCGCGATAGACGAAGGAGCGGACGCCATATTCCTCGGTCTCGGGCGTGTGCGCGGCAAAGCCGTGCAGTTCCTTGTACCAGAGCGGATGCTCATGCGCCTTGTTGAAGTCGAACAGCTTCGTGTCCAGTATGGCGTCGAGCGGCACTTCGCCGAAATCAGCTTCCTCGATGCGGGCATCGGGATTGAGCGAACGGATGACCTTGTGGGCGAGATCCCGCTCCTCTCGCGAAGCAGTCGATATCTTGTTCAGCACGACGACGTCGGCGAACTCGATCTGTTCGACCAGCAGGTCGACAAGCGTGCGCTCGTCCTCCACGCCCAGGGATTCGCCGCGATCGCGCAGAAAGTCGCTCGACGCATAATCCTTCAGCAGATTGGCGGCATCGACAACCGTCACCATCGTATCGAGCCGGGCGACATCGGAAAGGCTGTTGCCCTTCTCGTCGCGAAATTCGAACGTGGCGGCGACCGGCAAGGGCTCGGCTATACCGGTCGATTCGATCAGCAGATAATCGAAGCGCCCCTGTGCCGCCAGTTGCGAAACCTCCTTCAGGAGATCATCTCGCAAGGTGCAGCAGATGCAGCCATTGGTCATTTCGACCAGCTGTTCATCCGTGCGGGACAGATTGGCGCCGCCCTCCCGAACGAGGGCGGCATCGATGTTCACTTCGCTCATATCATTGACGATCACCGCAACGCGGCGGTTCTCGCGATTGTTGAGCACGTGGTTGAGCAATGTCGTCTTTCCGGCTCCAAGAAAGCCGGACAGGACCGTAACGGGCAGTCTCTTTCGCATGACTCCGTTCCTTGATGACGGGATGGGATCAATCGTGGTGATGGTGATCGAGATTGAAGGTCAGCGTGGTGAAATAGCTGAGCTTGTCGGCTTCCTTTGAATCGGAAAGCGGGCTGGAATAGGCTGCCCCGACGACATTGAGACCCGCATTGCGAATCCTGATCCTGGCAATGCCTTCCGCGTCGGTCTTCACCGGTGCTGCATGGCTGTCATTGACATAGTCCGCCACGACCTCCACGCCTTCGACCGGCTTTCCGTCAACCAGAACCTGCACGGGCAGTTCGTTGCCAGCCTCCAAAATTGTCGGGTCCATCAGCGGCACGATTTCAAACGGCAGGCCCTGCGGCTCGGGTTTTTTGCGCAGATGGTCAAGAATGGCGACAGCAAACTTCCGGCTCTGGCTGGACTGTTTTGCGCCCGGCACTTCCGATTTCGGCTTATTGACCCACTTGCCGTCCGGCCCCTCGGCCCAGAAGCCATTGTCGAACGTGCCGCTGACCACGACCGCATCCCCGGGCACGCCGAGCAGGGCATGATCTTCCTGCCGCCTGACCTCAACGGCGAGTTCCTTGCCGTCCACGTCCCGGGCCGTGACCGTCTTCAGCTTCTGCGGATCATAGGCCTCGTCGCTCGCGCCATGACCGTAAACGACAGCCTGCGTGCCATGACGCTCGGCAATCCAGATGCCATGCGCACCTGCAACCGCAGGAGCGAGAAAGACCATAACGGCACCAGCGTGAAGCGTCCTCAAAAAGCTGCGCATTCATTTCTCCTTGATGTTATATCGTAACAATCTTGATGGCGAAAATGGGCGGTGGAAGCCGCCCTGAAATGTCCCGTAAGCCCCGGAGCGCGTTTCGATCGGATTGAATCAGATCGGCGCTCCAGCCCCTTCTGCGTGGAGCAACATCTTGTCGACCCTCGTTCTCGGATCATGCTCCAGAGCGGTTCCGTTTAAACGCAATCGCGGAACCGCTACGCACTTTTTGGAAATGCTCCAGACGGTCTGGGCCTGACGCGCTTTCAGGCGAAGGGGCGAAGCCTTTTCCGTTTTCGGTTCGTGAGTGCCGGGCTGCCCGCAAGTTAAAGCAGGCTGCAGCCCGGCACATTTGCAGCCGCGTTCCGAACGCGCGTGCATCCAGCAAAGGGAAGCGGCTGCGGCTGTTAGTTCGACAGGCAGGTTTTCAACGAACCCGCCAGATTGCGGATAAGCTGCGGGTAGAGATCCGGCCCGTCCTTCAGTTCCGCACCCAGAGGATCGAGAATACCGGTTCTGGCCTCGGTCCCGTCGATAACCGTCTTCACCAGCTTCGGCTCGAATTGCGGTTCGGAGAACACGCAGGTTGCGCCAAGCGACTTGATCTTGTCGTGGATTTCCTTGATGCGCGCTGCGCCCGGCGCCTTTTCCGGGCTGACCGTGATCGACCCGGCGGCCTTCACACCGAAGCGATTTTCGAAATATTGATAAGCATCATGGAAGACGATGAAGGGCTTGTCTTTGACCGGCTCCAGTTCGCTCGCTATTTCCCTGGTCAGCGCGTCGATCTTCTCGCCATAGTCCCTGGCGTTCGTTTCATATTGCGCGGCATGTTCCGAGTCGCTTGCGCCCAGCGTCTTCGCAATATCCGTTGCCAGGACCTTTCCATTCTGCGGGTCGAGCCAGAAATGCAGGTCATATTCGCCATGGCCGTGGTCATGATCATGCCCGGCTTCGGAAGCTTCCGCGGCATGATCGTGCTTCTTGTCATCATGGCCATGGTCGTGACCTTCATGCCCGTGGTCATGCGCTTCAAACGGACCGCCTTCACGGAACTTCAGCCGGGTGAGGCCGTCCGCATCGCCAAGCGCGACGACTTTCGCGCCCTCGCCCAGCGTATCGATCGGCTTGTCGAGGAAGGTTTCCATCGACGGCCCGGCCCAGAAGATCACCTTGGCGTGCTCGATTGCCTCGGCATCGGAAGGCTTGAGGCTGTAGACATGCTCCGAACCCGCCCCCTGCACGATCAGCTTCGGCTCGCCCACGCCCTGCATGACCGCCGACACGATGGAATGGAGCGGCTTGATTGATACCACAACGCCTTCGCGCTCTGCGGCAAGCGAGATATTCGTCGCGCCGGCAAGGAAAGCCGAGGCGAGAAGAAGGGAGCGGAAGTGTTTCATGGTCTCTCTCTTGTGCGGTTGGGAACGGATATCATATTCAAGTGATATGTTATTTTATAACGTCTGTTGCGTTATGCTATAACGTCTGTCATAAGGTGAGGCAACCCCCATTTTTGCAAAAATCGCAACCGGGGTGGCGCAACGAAAAGACACTGAGAAAAGCCCGGAACAGATGAGCAGGAAGACCGCCCTCCCCGTCCAAAAGGCGCGGGAAACCTTGATCGAACTGAAGGACGCCGGCGTCTATCGCGACGGGCGCTGGCTGGTGCGCAATGTCGGCCTGAGCGTCGAGCGCGGGGAGATCGTGACCCTGATCGGGCCGAATGGCGCGGGCAAGAGCACCGCCGCCAAGATGGCGCTGCGCATCCTGAAGCCCGACGAGGGCAGCGTGATCCACATGCCTGGACTGCGCATCGGCTATGTGCCGCAGAAGATCAATATCGACCGCACGCTGCCGCTTTCGGTCGAGCGCCTGATGACGCTGACAGGGCCTCTCTCACGCAAGGATATTGAGACGGCATTGGAAGTGGTCGGCATCCCGCATCTTGCAAAGGCCGAGATCGCCAACCTGTCGGGCGGCGAGTTCCAGCGGGCGCTGATGGCGCGCGCGCTGGCCCGCAAGCCGGACCTCATGGTGCTGGACGAGCCGGTGCAGGGCGTCGATTTTTCCGGCGAGGCTGCGCTCTACGAGCTGATCGCGAAACTGCGCGACGATACGGGCTGCGGCGTTCTTTTGATTTCGCACGACCTGCATCTCGTCATGGCAGCGACCGACCGCGTCATCTGCCTCAACGGCCATGTGTGCTGCAGCGGGACACCGCGCGATGTGACGGCGAGCCCTGAATATATGCGGCTGTTCGGCAGCCGCGCCGTCGGACCGCTTGCCGTTTATGAGCATCACCACGATCACACGCATCTGCCCGACGGGCGCGTGCTTCATGCCGACGGTTCCGTGACCGATCACTGCCATGCCGATGACGGCCATCATCATGAGCACGAGCATGACCACGCACATGACCACCATCATCACGAAGGGAGCGCGCCCCGTGCTTGACGATTTCTTCACCCGCGCCATCATCGCCGGTGTCGGGCTGGCGCTCACCACCGGGCCGCTCGGCTGCTTCATCGTGTGGCGGCGCATGGCCTATTTCGGGGATACGATGGCGCATTCCGCCCTGCTCGGCGTGGCGCTGGCGCTCGTTTTCGACATCAATCTGATGATCGGCGTGTTTGCCGTCGCCGTGGCGATTTCCGCCATTCTGCTGCTTTTGCAGCGCCGCCATACATTGTCGGCGGATTCGCTCCTCGGCATCCTGTCCCATGCCACCCTGTCGCTTGGCCTCGTCCTCGTCGCCTTCATGACATGGGTGCGCGTCGACCTGCTGTCCTTCCTGTTCGGCGACATTCTGGCCGTCTCGCGCATGGATATCGCCTTCATCTATGGCGGCGGCGTGTTCGTGCTGGCGGTTCTGGCCTGGCTGTGGCGTCCCTTCCTCGCCGCCACCGTCAGCGAGGACATTGCCCGCGCCGAGGGCATGAACCCCGCCCTGTCGCGTATCGTTTTCATGCTGCTTCTGGCCATCGTCATCGCCATTGCGATGAAGATCGTCGGAATACTATTGATAACCTCGCTGCTGATCATACCGGCAGCGACCGCACGCCGCTTTGCCTCCACGCCCGAGCAGATGGCCATCCTCGCCTCACTGATCGGCGCGGCAGGCGTCATCGGCGGACTTTATGGCTCCATTCATTTCGACACGCCCTCCGGCCCGTCCATCGTGGTCGCGGCGCTTGCCATTTTCATTTTGAGCCTGTTACCCCTACATAAGAGGGAACAAGCATCACCGAAACGGATCGCTGGACAATGAGCACCCATCACCATCATCACGCCCCGCAGGACCTGACCCGCAATCAGACACTGGTTTTCGACGTGCTGTCCAAGGCGGAAGGCCCGCTCAGCGCCTATACGATCCTCGACCAGCTGCGCGACGACGGTTTCCGCGCGCCGCTGCAAGTCTATCGCGCGCTGGAAAAGCTGCTCGACTACGGGCTGATCCATCGGCTCGAAAGCCTCAACGCCTTCGTTGCCTGCGCGCATCCGCAATGCCATCAGCAGGGTCTGGTGGCTTTCGCCATTTGCGAGAAATGCGGTCAGGTGACGGAGTTTTCCGACGCGGCGATCGAAAATCTCGTCAGCGCCTGGAGCCTGCAGAACGGCTTCAAGTCGCGCAAGACGACGCTGGAGCTGCGCGGCCTCTGCGAAGCCTGCGGGGATCACTGAACAGCTACGAACCTGTTCAAGGTAACCATGTCCGAAGGTTCCCGGTTTAAAAAGTAACGCATCGGCAATCGAAACCTGCTAGATTGCTCTCCTGAAACTGCGCATCGTGCTTTCTGAAAATCGTTTGCGAATTTCAGGCCGATGCCGGAGGGGAAAAGCAGGTAAGATTTCGATATGGCACGGGTTAAGCCATCCCATGAACGTCGCAGGGAAGAGAGGCAGCGAACAAGGCTGCGCTCCGGCAAGATCGTGGGCCTCGACGGCCGGTTTATCATCGAATGCCAGTTCAGCGATATCGCGCCCCATGGCGCCAAGCTCAGAACCGTGGAAGTCCCCACTCTGCCCGAGCGTTTCTGGCTGTTCGACGATTATTACGGTCGCGCGCTTCTGGCCCGTGTCGCCTGGCGCAATGGCCGTGAAATGGGTGTGGAACTCGTATCCGACCCGGCAGTCACGCCGCTGGACGAAGAACGCCTCGCCCAGCTTTCAGGAAAATATTATTCGCTGTGACCGACAGGCTGCGCGGCTGCCTGCTTTTCAGGAACCTGTTTCCCCGGCGCGGTCGGCGTCGGCGCGCCGCGCATGTTCATGGCGCGGATTTCCTCGGCTGAAATATAGTTGAACTGCTCGACCAGAAGGTCCTTGATGACCGGCTCTGGAAACCGCGCATTGAGATCGGCGATGATCGAGGCGCGCACATCCTCGAAGCTCACCTTTTCAACCTCTTTCGTATCCGAATAGCTGCCATAGAACTTGCGGAAGATTTCATCGCTGATGAAGAATTCGAGCGGCACGCTGAGCTTCTTGCGAACGTTCGAATCGATCGTATAGACGAGCTGCGTCACCACATAACCGGCGACGCCGCCGTTCGAGAGGATCGGCACGCTCATCACATCCGTCTTCACGTAGTCCACGCCTCCAAACCCGCCGACCGCGGCCTGCGCCCCATCCGGGGATGAGGCGTTCTGGCGAACTGCGAAGAAAAGCGAGCCGAAAGCGACGGCGCAGATCCACAGGCCGATGGCAATGATGCGGATCATCGTGCGTGACCGAGCCTCGCGCTCTGCATGGAATAGGTGCCGTCGGCTTCCTGCGTTTCCAGCGCACCGCGAATGAGGTCGGCCAGTTCGCCGACAGCCCGCAGATGCAGTTGTAGCGCTTCGCAGTTTTTCTCAAGCTTGTGCTTCAGGCTGTCGAGCAATGGCTGAAGCGGCTTCATCGTCGCCGGCTCGGCAGCGCCGGCCGCCTTCTTGATCGCCTTGTTGAAATCATAGAGCCCGCGGCTCTTGCGTGCGTTGATTTCCGCAAGATCGGGGTTGCCGCCTTCCAGCAGAAGGCGCGTCTCCGTATCGATGACGTCTTCCAGACGCTGGATCGCCCGCACGACCGGCTTCAATGCTGGGTTCTCGGCCGGTTCCTCTGCCAGCGCCTGACCGGGTTCGCTCGTCACGGCGACGATCAGCGAATCCTCTGGCAGGCTGTTTTCAGAGCTTGTCTCGGTCATTTCGGGGGTCCTCAATTATGACGCTTGTCGTTACGGGCCAATCAGCCGCGCGCGCTGTCCGTGTCGCTATCTTTGTGTGGAACGGTTCCGGTGAACGCAGTCCTCGGAACGGTTCTATCTCTCTATTTTCCCGCATGTCTTCATCCCGAAACCGGTTCCCCTTTTCGGGAGACATGCTCCAGCTGCTTTTGAATGAGCTTGCGTTCGAAACCATGCACGATGTCCTTCGAAACGGCGTTTTCGCTCAGTTCTCCTCCCAGATTATTGATCACGTCTCCCAACGCTACCGTTGTCGGTGCTTCTGGCCGCGCGTTGCGCGCCGCCTGTTCCTCAAGCAACCTGGCAATGCCGACACCGCCGCCATCCGCCATCTTGTTTGCCATGGCTTCCGCCATCATGGACTTCCAGTATTCACCGGCGATCCCCTTCCCGAAGGTCGCCGTCGTGTCACTGGTAAACATCGACTGCACGAAGGATTGCAGCATGAAGGCCTCGAACTTGCGATAGGCCGGACTGGCCGCATTCTGCGCATCCGGCCGCACGCTGACGCCCGCCGCAAGACTGTCGGAAAAGCTGGCGAAATTGTCCCGCGTCAGGCCACCGGCAGCCGAGGCCACCATGGGTCCCGGTGCGGACGGCGCTTTCAACCGTTCCGCCGCCATGCGATAGGCTTGCGGATCGGCGGCGCGCGCCACGTCCATCACCAGATCTGACGGCGGGTTGATCGCCATGCAATACACTCCCTCTTCTGTTGATTGCACCATAACGGGTCAAACTTGACTGAAACTTGTGCGTGCGTTCAGCCTCGTTTTTGCGCTCAATCAGGGCCTTGCGACCGGTTTGTCGTTTTCCGGCTAATAAATTCCTCGATAAGGCTGGAAAGTTCGCGCCGCTCGCGCTCTTTTCTGGTGTCCGTCAGGCGATCCTCCAGCAATTCGACACGCCGCTGTTCCTGCAACAGCGCCTTGCGCTGCGCCTGAAGACGCTGCTCAAGCTGCTGCGATTCGGCTGCATTGTTGCCGAGGCGCCTGATAAGCAGCGTGGGATCGATATTGAGCGCATCGCCATCATAGCGGCGATCCTGCATGGCGATCAGCGCCTCGCGTTCCTCATCCAGCGCGCCCCTGCGCGCATTGGCTGCGGCAAGCGCCTGTTCCAGCCGGGCGCTGCCAAGCTTTTGCAGTTCAATCAGTTTCTTGAGATTGCGCGGATTGGTCATCGCGGCCCTCAGAACAATTCACGCAGCTGCGTTGCGGTTTCATTGGTGAAGAAGCGCAGCAGTTCCGGCAGGATAAAATAGACCACCAGCAGCCCTCCCCCCAGCACAAACGGCATCGACACGAAGTAGACCGGTATGGTCGGCGTCAGCTTGTTCACCAGACCGATGGCGAAATTGACGAGGATCGCAAAGACGATGAAGGGCGCGGCGATGCGCAGCGTCGCCAGAAAAGCCCCCGAAAGCGCATCGGTCAAGTCGATCATCACTGCATCGGGACGAAACTGCCCGTCCACCGGAATGGCCACATAGGAATTGAGCAGCGCCCGGAAGATATCCAGATGCATGTCGGTGATGAAGAACAGGAACAGCGCGCTGAAGGTGACAATGGTTGCAAGCGTTGCCTGCGGTTCGCTTTCCGTAATGGCATCGGCGGGAGAGCCGGAATAGCCGATGGAAACGGCCATCGTGCTCGCCATGAATTGCAATGCCCAGAAATAGATATGCGCCAGAATGCCGATGACCGCGCCGATGAATATTTCGCTCGCCATCAGGCGGAACAGGGTCCAGGGCTGCCCGCCATCGACAACGGTGACGATGCGTTGCAGCACGAGCGGCAAAACCGCGAACGAACAGGCGAGCGCGATGAAAAGCCTGACCTGCAAGGGAATGCGCGCGCTCGAAAGCCCCGGCATCAGCATCAGGCACGCGCCGATGCGGCAGAACGCCAGAACGGCGGCCAGGATGATCTCGTTAAGCGGCAATTGCGCGACAGGCACTCAAGGCCCTTTCATCGTATGTAGCAATAATTACTCCCCTCGTCCTTCGAGACGCCAGGCCTCGACAAGCTCGGCATGGCTCCTCAGGATGAGGGGCGTGGGCGCTAGAACTCTTTCCTCATCCTGAGGACGTGCCCTGAACGCGGGCGGGCGTCTCCAACCCTCGCTCCGCCTCATCCTGAGGAGATGCCCTGAGCGCAGCGAAGGGACCCGTCTCGAAGGATCGACGGATCGACGGTGTGGTGACAAGAGCCCACCTTTAAGCATCCGCTTTGAGGTGAGGGCCCGAGCGCCAGGTTTTCCCGTCGCTCTGACTGACCTACACCCCCGAACCCGGATAGACGGGCATCGCCAATCCGCCCCTTCACCTCGCGGTTACGAACCCTGAAAACCGACGCCGAGGCTTCTCCAGTCCGCTCTGCCCTGATCCTTCGACACGGTTCCCTTCGCTTCGCTCAGGGCACCTCCTCAGGATGAGGGCGGTGGTGATAGTCTTCCCTCCTCTTTCGGCATTGCGCTTTAAGGTGAGGACGTAAGCCAGCGTTCCCTTCCCTCTGAGCCACACACACCCTCAGCCCGGAAGAGAGGTATCTCCAATCCAGCCCCTCACCATGCCGGTACGCATCCGAAAAACCGACGCCGTGGCTTCTCCAGTCCGCTCCACCCCTCATCCTGAGGAGGTGCCCTGAGCGCAGCGAAGGGAACCGTCTCGAAGGATCGACCGGTCGGGAACTACGAAATCGCGCCAAGTGACTTTACCTCCACGCCCCGGGCGATTTCGACATGGGAGAGCACCGGCAACGTGGCGAACAGGCGCTCGATGATCATGCGGATATATGGCCGCGCTTCCGGCGAGGACACCAGCACGAAGCGCTCGCCATTGTCGAAATGCTTGCGGATGACGGCGGAAGCCTCCGTGCCGAACTGTTCCAGCAGGCGCGGATCGATGTCGAATTCGACGATCTCGCCCTTGGCGTCACGCTTGAGGCTCTGGTGGAAGACCAGATCCCAGCGATTGCCGAGGCGCAGAACGTTCAGCACGCCATTGTCGGAAAGATCGCCGCAAATCTGCTGCGCCATGCGCATGCGCACATGCTCCACGATCATTTCCGGGCGGCGGACGAGCGGCGCGATTTCCGCGATGGCTTCGAGGATCAGATGCAGGTTGCGGATGGAAATGCGCTCGGCGAGCAGCAGTTTCAGCACCGCCTGCAAGCCCGAATAGGAAATATGCGTCGGGCAGATATCTTCCAGAAGCTTGCGATATTCAGAGCCCAGACGATCCAGCAGGATGCGCATATCCTTGTAGGACAGAAGCTGGGCCAGATTGTTGCGGACGATTTCGCTCAGATGCGTCAGCAGGACCGAGAGATTATCCACGGTCATGTAACCATCGCGGCGCAGATCAGCCGCGAAGGTTTCCGGCACCGAATAGGCGCGCATGCCGAAGGCCGGCTCGCGCACTTCCTCACCCGGGATGGATGGTATCGGGCGCTCGCCCAGCACGACAAGCGTTTCGCCGACGCGCAATTCGTGGCTGGCGACAGCCGTGCCGTGTATCTTGATGCGATAGCTTTTCGGCGGCAGCGCAATGTCGTCCGTCACCTTGATTTCGGGAATGACGAAGCCGTATTCCTGCGCGAACTTGCGGCGCATCTTGTTGACGCGGCGCGCCAGTTCCTGCTGCGAGGCGATCAGGCGGGCGGAAAGCTGCTTGCCAAGGCAGAGCTCGATCTGGTTGGTTTCCAGCGACGCCTTGACCGAGTTGCGCTCCTGCTCTTCCGCCTCGCGCTGCTTCTTGTCGGCTTCGCTGGCTTCCGCCTCGCGCTGGCGCGCCTGACGGCGCGGCACGGCAATGCCGACAAAGGCCATTGCGCCGCCCAGCATGAAGAACGGGAAGGCTGGCAGGCCCGGCATGATGCCGAGGACGAAAAGCAGCATCGCCGCGACCAGAAGCGCCTTCGGATATGCGCCGAGCTGGCCGAAGATCGCCTGGTCGGCGGAGCCGCGCGTGCCGCCCTTCGACACGAGAAGACCGGCGGCGAGCGAGACGATCAGGGCCGGAATCTGCGTGACCAGACCATCGCCCACCGACAGTTTGGTGAAGACGTCGGCGGCGTGCGCAATGTCCATGTCGTGGCGCGTGGCGCCGATGATGATGCCGCCGAAAATATTGACGGCGGTGATGATGAGACCCGCAATCGCGTCGCCGCGCACGAATTTCGAGGCACCGTCCATGGAGCCAAAGAAGGAGCTTTCCTCTTCCAGCTCGCGGCGGCGGCGCTGCGCTTCCTTTTCATCGATCAGGCCGGACGAAAGGTCGGCATCGATGGCCATCTGCTTGCCGGGAATTGCGTCGAGGGTAAAGCGCGCGCCCACTTCCGCGATACGCGTCGCACCCTTGGTGATGACGAGGAAGTTGACGATGATCAGGATGCAGAAAACCACCAGCCCGATGACGAAATCGCCGCCCATCACGAATTGCGAGAAGCCGTGGATCACATGACCGGCGGCGAGATAGCCCTCGTTGCCATGAGTGAGGATCACGCGCGTCGTCGCGATGTTCAGCGACAAACGCATCATGGTGGCGATCAGCAGCACCGTCGGAAAGGCGGAAAAGTCGAGCGGACGCTGGATCCACAGCGCCACCATCAGGATCAGGACCGAAAAGGCAATCGAGAATGCCAGCCCGATATCCAGCACCACCGCCGGGACGGGCAGGAAAAGCACCGTCAGGATGATGATGATGCCAACCGCCAGACCCATGTCGCTGCCGGTCAGAAATCCGCCTTTTATGAAGGGTTTAGCCGCTGCCTGCTGCACGTCCGTCTCCTGTTTGCGGAGGGAACTTAGCTTGCGAAGCTTGCGCGAAGGCTACGTACTAGAACCCCTTCTCGATGCGCGAATATGCGAGCAGCGTGAACGAGTTGATCTGCGCGCCGACGAAAGGCGCGGTCAGGGCCAGCACGACGAAGATGACGATGATCTTCGGCACGAAGGTCAGGGTCATTTCCTGAATCTGGGTCAGCGCCTGGAAAAGCGCGATGCCGATGCCTGCCAGCATCGCGGCAAGCACCGCCGGGCCGCTTGCCATAAGCACGGTCCAGATCGCGGAATTGACGATATCGAGCGCGTCGGCCTCGTTCACCGCATCATGTCCTAGCTGATCTTGACGCCTGCGCCGATCATCAGCGTCTTGCCGTCTTCCAGTTCGGCCAGCATGCCGTTGGACTGGATGGTAACGGATTTCACGACGCCGGATATGCTGCCATCGGCATTGGTCAGCGTGCGGCCGATCCAGCCTTCGGCCTGCGTCAGCGACGTATTGGCGATCAGCGTTTCAAGCTTGCTGTTCATCTGCACGGCCTGTTCGACATTGGAGAAGGTCGCAAGCTGCGAGACATATTGCGTCGCGTCCATCGGCTGCGTCGGGTCCTGGTTCTGCATCTGCGTCACCAGAAGTTTCAGGAAGGAATTGTAATCGACGCTTGCCTTGTTGGCCGCCGAATTGCTGTTGTTCGGCGTATTGTTGTTCGTCGTGTTCGTGCCGACCGGCGGTGTCGTGGTCATCGGTTTGCCTCTGCGGATTTCCGGATTGCAGCCACGGGCGAAGCCGGGGCTTCAAGGCCCATCAGTTCGGCCTCGCGTGGATATTGCGCGCGAATGGTCTTGAGCGCCTCGAAAACGCGCCCGTTATGAACCAGTTCGTCGACCAGCTTCAGCGCATTCAGGATTTCCACATCCTTGAACGTGGAGAACATGCCCCTCAGCATCTGCGCGAAAGTGGCGTGGGCCTGTTCGCGCATGGCCGGTTCGATCAGCATCATCTGCGCGGCGAAATAGAGCTGGCGCAGCGGCGTGGTCGTGTCTTCGGGCTGGAGAACGTGGTTTTCCAGAAGGAAGGTGGCGTCGTTCAGAAGCTCGAGCGAGACCTTGCGGTCGGCCTTGAGCACTGCACCGTTGATAAAGATGCGTTCGCCCGCGCGCAGCGAAAGGCGAATGGCCGGTTTTCCGTTGGGAGCCATTTCAAAGTCCGTCCCGGATCGACTGGGTGATCTCGATCAGCGTGGCGTAATCGTTGCTTTCACCCTGGCGGATGCGCTCGATTTCCTTCAGCACGAAAATGCCGACGGAAATGATCGCCGCCTTCAGTTCCTTCGGCAGCACGTTTTCCTCCGACCCCAGATCGTCGATGATCGTGGTCCAGAGCTTCGTGGTGAAATAGGTCGCGTCGATCCCCTCGCGCGAGCCGCTGCCGTTTTCCTTCGCCAGTTCGAGCATTGCGATGGAACGGTCGAACAGCGCCCGCTCCCGTTCCCTGGCGCTCGCCATATCGTCAGTCATGACATCTTCGTAGCGCATCTGATACATGGTTTTCTCCGTCTATCAGTCCGGACGGGCTCGCATCATGCTGCGTCCGTCCTGATCATCCCGACTATCTGAGATAGTTGAGCAGGCTCATATTCTGCAGCTGAACCGTCAGCGAATAGGAGGTCTCGATCTGCGTCTTCAAAGCGTTGACGCGGGTCGCCGCCTCGTAAGGGTCGACTTCCTCGAGATTGAGCACCGACTGGTTCAGTATCTTCTGCTGCGCCACGATACGCGTCGTCGCCGCCTGCGTGCGCGACTGCGCCAGACCGAGCGTCGTTTGTTCCGACGTCGTTTCGGTGATCGCCGTCGTCGTGGTCTGCATGGCCTTGCCAGTCAGGGCTTCGAAAGCCTGGCTGTTGAGGCCGATGGTTGCGAATTCGGCGACCATGACCGCCGACATGATCGTCCTGCGGAAACCGTCTGCATTGGCCGAGATCGACGTATCTGCGGTTTCGGTCGGCGAAATGCGGCTCTTGATGACCGTGTCCGATGCATCCGACCAGTTCGCGGCCCAGTTGGCATCGTTGAACTCCTCGGCGAAATCGCCGTCGAGAAAGGCCGTCATCTCGTCGCCGGTGATGTTCGCCACCTGCGGATCGTCGATGGCGAAGCCGAAATGGTTCTGAAATGCCTGGCGCACGGCGGTCTGCGCGGCGCTGCCTTCGGTATAATCGGCAACCGGCTTCACATCGGTGTTCACACCGGCGAAGATATATTCGCCGTTATAGCTGGTGTTGAGCAGGCCGGTGACAGAGTTGAGAATAGACTTTGCCGACTTGGCAATCGTGGCGGCACTTTCAGCGGTATTGTTGGCGCCCGTCAGGTCGCCCAGAAAGTTCTGCGTGTTCTCGATGATCGTGCCGGCAGCGGTCTGCGTCGCATTCATGCGCTGCTGCACCAGCTTGTTCATGTCCGTCAGCACGCTCAGCCGGTCATATTCCTTGCGCAGGGACACGGTCTGCCCGGATTTCGAGCCGAGCGACAGCCCGACATCGAACACGGTTCCCGTGGTCGCTTCCTGTTGGGCTTTCAGCATCTCGGCCTTGTTCTTCGCGACCATGGCCCGGAGGGCTGACGTTGCGCCATAGGTGGAAATCGATTGCGCTTTCATTGGCCTCACACCGCGTTGAGAAGATCGTCGAGCATTGCGCTGATCGTGGTCAGCACCCGGCTCGATGCCTGATAGGAATGTTCAAGATCGAGAAGCAGCGCCATTTCGGTGTCCATATCGACGCCGTTGGCGTTGGAGAGGGCTGCGTCTGCCTGGGTGGCAACCGTCGCATTATAGGAGAATTCGCTGTTGGCCTTCTGGCGCTTGCCTTCAAGCCAGCTGATGGATGACGCGCTATAGTCCATCAGGCTGGAGCTGGCCGAAAGACCTGTTGCCGGATCGAACGCCATCGGCTCCGAGAAGGCTTCGTTGAGCGCCCGCAGGCGCTCGCTGAACCCGGCTGCACCTTCGCTGTTATATTTGTAATCGGGCCCGTTGGCCCCGCCGTCACGCAGCAAGAGCGCGCTGCCCCCCTCGGAGGCAACGAAAGCCGAAGACACCTTGATGCTGCCTGCAATGCCCGCCGACACACCTGCGCCCGGAACATCCGGCGCTCCGGCCCAGCTGAAGAGACCCGTCTTGTCCGCGCCCACGCCGGTCTGGTCGCTTTCGGCAAACATCGTCACCAGATTGCGCGCAATCTCGTCGAGCTGCATCTGGTATTGCGGGGCGATCTGGTCGCGCAGCTGCAGCAAGCCGCTGAGCCGGCCTGTTCCATAAGGCTGGTCGAATGTCTCGTGGTTGAGCGGAACCCCATCCACCAGCACCGCCTTGCCGGAAATGCCCGGCGCCAGCACCGTCGACTGCTCGAAGCTAACCTTGCGCGCCGTCGTTTCGAAAAGCGTCACGCCGTTTTCGGCAAAGATCACCATGTCATTGTCGCCGCGCATCATGGTGGTGATGCCGATCTCGCCGGAAAGCTGCTTCAGGATCGCATCGCGCTGATCCATATAGTCGGACACATCGCGATTGGCGCGCGTGCCGCCGACGATCTCCTGATTGACCTTCTCGAACTTGGCCAGAAGATCATTGATGCTGGCGACGGAATCCGCGATTTCCCGGTCCGCATCGTTGCGCAGCGACTGGATCTGCTTCGTTCCGGCATTGAGCGCATTGGCGAGCGACTGCGCCGTCGACACCACGCTGTCGCCAAGCGCGCTGTTGGAAGGCGAAGCGGCATAGGTCTGGAGCGCATCGCGCAGATCGCCGATGAGGGCCGAAGGCGAGCCGGAATAATTGTCCGCCGAATAAAGCGACGAAAGGCGGTCGAGCCCGCCTGCGAGAATGGAAGAGGAAGAGGCCGTGCTGTTCGACTGGATGAACCTGTTGAACAAGGCCTCATCCGCCGACCGGCTGATCCCCACGTAAAGCGAGCCGTAAGGCCCCGATACGAGAGAAGCGGTGCGTCGGGAATAATCCGGATCGTTGGCTCTGGCAATATTGCTGGAGACAACGGAGGTCTGCTTGGACGTTGCCGCAAGCGAACTTTTGGCCGTCAGAAGAGCAGAACTAAGCGACATCTTACCCCATCCTACAAGTGCATTCCCGGCAGGCGCGATGCGGTCTCGCGCCCGGAAATGCGGCTAAAACAAACACCTGGAAAGCCCCTGATAATTCCGCTTCTATCGGAACTGCCCCATCGTGCGTGAACCGTGTCCGTTGCCCGGACGGTCCGTATTCTCAATGCGACAATTCCGGGAAAGGCTTTTCACCCTCTCCCGGAACAGTCCAACTTATCTCTTCAGATTGACCAGCACGTCCATCAGTTCGGAGCCGGTCTGGAAGACTTTCGAATTGGCCGTATAGCTGCGCTGCGCCTCGATCATGTCGGTCAGTTCCTGCGCGATATCGGCATTGGATTCCTCCAGCGTGCCGGACATGACCTTGCCCATGCCCTCGCTCTGCGGGAAGCCGAGGCGAACGTCGCCCGATTCAGCGCTCGGCAGGAACACGTTGCCGCTCACCACCGTCATGCGATCCGGGCTTGCGACATTGGCAAGCGGAATGCGCGCCAGAACCTTCTGCGTGCCGTTTTCGTAGATGGCGACGACCGAGCCGTCATTGGCCACATCCACGCCCTTGACCGCCGACGGCGCCTGGCCGTTGATCTGCGCCTGCGAGATCGTGTATTCACCGGCGCGCTGCGTCGAGGCGCCGAGATTGAGGCTGAGGCTCTGACCGCCATAAGGCCCGAGATCGACCGTCACGTCGCCCGCGGACGTCATCGCGCCCGTGGTCGGATCGAAGGTCAGCGTCGTCGGGCCGCCGACCACTGCATTGTCGGCTGCGTTCTTGACCGTGACGCTCCATTCATCCGCGCCGGTCTTGCTGAAATAGACGTCGAGCGTGATCTTCTCGCCCTTGTCGTTATAGGAGATCAGCGAGGTCTTGTGATTGAACTCGCCGGCTGCCGGAACCTGATCGCTAGACGGCAAATTAACCGTGAAGGTGCCCGACGTGCTGCCTTCCGGCGGAAGGGCCGCGCTGTTGACATTGATGATGTTCAGGCCGGGGATCGTCAGCGCTCCGGCGGGGTCGTTCGGGCCTGCGCCCAGAAGATAATAGCCGGCTGAATTGACCAGATTGCCGTTCTTGTCGGGAACGAAGGAACCGGCGCGGGTCAGGAAGGTGGAGCCGTCCGCGCCCTGCACCACGAAATAGCCGTTGCCATCGATGGCAAGGTCGGTCGTGGACGATGTGGAGCGGATGCCGCCCTGATCGGAAATGCCGTAACGAACATTGGTCAGCACGCTGCCGGAATTATACTGTCCGCCGGTGCTGGGCAGAACGAGCGACGAAAACTGGGTTTCGGCGCGCTTGTAACCGACGGTGCTTGCATTCGCGATGTTGTCAGCGACCGCCGACAGGCGGTTCGCCTGCGCGTTCATTCCCGAAACACCGGTCCGCATCATACCGTAGAGGCTCATTAGCAGCTCCTGATTGGTTGTATCACCATCATTGTGTCACCGGCCAAAATCCAAGAGTTCTGGGCCGGAATCCGTGAAGTCCAGCGATGGAATCGGCGACCCGACCCACTCATCCGCGATCAAGCTAATGAGCCACGCTTGCGTGAAACTGTAGCCTCGGGATGTTTTACGCTTTTACTGGGGAACCGACGCGGTTTCGGAAATCCGCAGACCTGCTCGAAATCGCGATACTGAAAGCATGTCTCCCGAAAGTGGGAACCGCCTTGGCGGGGAAGTCAGTCCGCCGGACTGGCTTCTGGTGTCGCTGCAATGCGGTGAGAACATGCGTGAAGACAAAGAGACAGTGCGCATCAACCTCATTCGATGTTGATGCAGTAGCCGAGGAAGCGCTTGGAATCGATCGGATCGAAACCCATCTGCTCACGCAGCTTCTTGCGCAACTTGCTGATATGGCTTTCAACGACGTTTTCTTCGACTTCACTGTCGAAAATGCCGTAGATCGCGCTGAAAATCTGCGCCTTGTTCAGGCGGCGGCCGCGATTGGCAATCAGATATTCCAGGATGCGGCGCTCGCGGCGCGGCAGCGGAAAATCGACGCCGTTGATCTGCGGATCGCGGCCATCGGAGAAAACGCGGATCGGGCCAAGCTCGGTGCCATCGTCGCTGGAAGCGGCGGAAGCGCCCGCGCGGCGGCGGATCGCATTGATGCGCGCAAGGATTTCACGCACATGCACCGGCTTGCGCACAACATCGTCAACGCCTGATTGAAACAGCTCCAGCGTATGTTCCAGTGACGGACGGTCGTTGACGGCGATCACAGGCGCCTTGCAACGTTCACGAATCCGGGCCGGAAGGCGATGCTGATCGGCACATTCACCGATCAGGAAGGCCTCGACAGCCATGATATCCTGCTGTGGAACGCTCTCCACCCACTCATCGAAATCGGTAGGGGTAAAACCTGTCGTCGTGATGCCTTCGCGACCGAACCAGGATGAGTATCCTTCAGTCACAATATCTCTGTCGTCTACGACAACGATCATCGGCCCGCCTTCCGAATCAATATGTTAGCCCAAGCACGCTAGCAATAACTGGCGAGAGGAATCAGCAACAATGGCAATTAGTTGCCCGCAATAAATTGGGAGGCATTTTAGTTAGTGCTAAAATATAGGGAATCGCATTGATTGCAACGCGCCTCATCCTTTAGGCGCAGAAACCTTAACCGAATATTAACGGCTCACGAACATTTACGATTCTTTACAAGGGCTTAAAATTTCGGTCGCTTTAACAGCACTTGCCGAAGGCTGCAACCGGCAATTGAACAGGTGCAACATGGGTGCACCTGACACTCTGTTACAACCTGTTAGAATTGGCAGGAATCGGGTTTACCCGAAGCAGAAGTTTCGCGCCTGCGGCGTCCAGTTTCCGAAGCCGGTGGCGACCATATTCGTCATCACGCGGCAGACGTAACGCTTCTGGGCGGGGTCGTTGTTCGGCCCTGCGTGATAGCGCGCGACGGCCATCGTCCAGTTGCCTTCGCGCTGGCGGAGCTGCTTCAGGAAGCGGGCCGCGTAATCGACATTAAGGCTTGGCATCAGCATCGCGGCGACCGACGGAAATTCCTTGCCGTGATAGTGAAAGTTGATCTGCATGCAGCCGAGGTCGATCAGCTTTGCGCCTTCGGCCCGGACCTCGTTGAAACGCCTCACCGCCGCCATCTGCGACGGCATGAATTCGGCGCGCCCTTCGATGTTCATCGCATAGGGTTGCAGGGAGTTCTTGCGGCCTGTCTCCGTCAGCCCGACCGCGTAGAGAATGCCGAGCGGGACATCGTAGCGGGCCGATGCCCGGTGCATTTCGCGCTCGCAGATATTCTCGGCCCTGGCCGGGCGGCTGTCAAACAACCAGGCCGCGATTGCGGTCGTTATTGCGAACAACACCGTTCCCGCCATCCTGCGCGCCCTGCATGTCCGAACGCTCGCGTCCTGCCTGACCGGATTCATCATTCCGCCTGCCCTCGCCGCCCATGAGACCCGCCTGCGTCTCGCTGCCGTTTCGCCCGTCAAAACCCTGCTGCATGCTGAAAGCCTGCTGCTGGCCCGATTGCTGGCCGCTGCCCTGCTGTTGCCCGGCATTCTGCGATGCCTGCGCCTGCTGCACCGCGCCCGCCGTATTGCGGTCGGAGACGGTCACGGAAATTTTCGCATCGTCCGCGACGCCTGCCGCCTTCAGGGCTTTCTCGATCATGGAGCGGTCGGCGGCGAGCGTTTCCGCCGCATGGGTCTTTTCGGCGACGAGATGCACCTCCACCCCTTCCGATCCCACGCGGATGCGCGCCGTCACCGCCCCGAGTTCTGCCGGGTCGAGCCTGATCTGCAAGGTCTTGACCGTGCCGAAGCTGCGTTCGGAAACCACCTGAATGTCGGCGATCCGTGCCGCGCCTTGCGACGGCGTGGCGGCTGCCTTGCTTTCTCCCGGCACACTGCTTTTGGGTGCCGGTTGCAGCGGCTGGATATCGGCCCTGTCGGACGTCTGGCCCGACTGCCGCGCTTGTCCCTTGTCCGCGGTCGCGAGGCTGGCGAGATCGTCCGCAGCGTTTTCGCTCGGATTGCCGCCGGTCGCCTTCGATGCGTCAGGAGCGATAAACTGCTCCGCCCTCGCGCTGGCCGGAGGCGTCGCCGGGGCTTGCCCCTTCTTCGGTTCGACATGCGCATCAGGCAGTTCGCCAGCCTGTTTCTCTCCCCCTTCCGGGCCCGCTTCCTTAATTAAGGCAGAGAGCGGATCAGAGGGGTTTTGGTCGTTTTTCGCGATATTTCCTGTGGCAAAATTGTGATTTGCCCCCTTCAAATCAGGCGAAGAAGTGGCCAAAGAGAGGAGATTTTGCGGCAGAGCGAAAATCGCAGCCTGTTTCGCCCCGTCTTCATCCCTCGTTTCAGCCTCGTCCGTTTTGGCTGTATCGTCCTTTTCATCCTTCCTTTCGACCTTGCCCTGCGGTCGTTCCAGAAGCGAACTGAACAATTTCGCCGGGTCGGTCTGCCCCTCGCTTTCCGCCTCCGCCTTTGCCTGCGACGGACCGGAATTTCGGGCGAGCGAAGCAAGTCGGCTGGTCGAATTCAGCAAAATATCAACGCTCATTGAACGGTCTTTCCTAGCAGGGCATCGATTTCGGCGAGCTTGCGCCGCGCATCTTCCATGGTTTTCTGCAAATCGTCTTCCGGCTGGTTTTTGACAGGCTTGAGGCTGACGGCCATCGGAGCTGCCGCAGGGTTCGCAACCGGCTTTTCCGCCCGGTTTTCCGGCGGATTCGCTGTCGCCATCGGCGGCACATCCCTTTCGGTCAGGGCCGGTTTTGCGGGCGGCGAGGCATCCGGCGTGCGGGTGACGACCGTGCCGACTGCTTCGGCGGCCTTCAGCAGCTTGCGGTCCGGTTCCTGCAGCTTGTCGGGCGAAATCTGCGACAGTTCCCGCAGCGCGCTGCCTGCCGAATCCGAGGCAACATCGCTTGCCGCAGCATAGAGATTGGCGCGGGTGGGGTCGGTTTTCAGCTTGTCGGCAAGCTTTTTCGCCTCCGCCGACATGAAACGCGCCCGCTCCGTCTGGCCATCGACAAGCGCTCCGCGCGCGATTTGCAGATAGAGCGAATATTGCATCACCGGATCAGCCGAACCGATCAGCCTTGCCAGTTCCGCATTGCCGATACGGTCGTTGAGCTTCACAGCCGCATCGACAAATTGCGCCATGAAATCACGCATATAGGGCGAACGGGGAAAGCGCTGGAGATAATTTCGCGCCAGAAGCCTGATCTTGTCGGCATCGCCGAGTCGGGCTGCAATCGGCATCGAACGGCGGATCGCCGCTTCCTCGAACAGGGTGCCCGGCGCATCAAGCCGCACCTGATCGAGCCGCATCAGGGCCGTCGCCGGATCGAAGGCCGTCATCTGGCTGGCGGTCACGAGCACGATCGATGCCTTCAGTTCCGACGGAACATCAGGCGACAGCGGAACCGAGAAAAGCTTCACCACTTCAATCGTCTGGCCGGAAGCATAGGCAAGCGCTCCCTTGACCAGTTCCGGCGGCACGGCATCCGTCTTGAGGTCGGCAAGAACCTTGCGCACCGCTTCCGGATTGCCGCCATTGAAGAGATAGATGATCGCCGCATAGACATTTTCCGGATTGTTCCAGACGTCGCCCGACGCCCGCCCCATATCCGTGCTGACGAAGCCCAGAAGCTTGTTGAGCATGACCACCGCTTCCGGCTTTCCGGCAACGATCTGGTCCTGCAGCATGCGCAGCGAACGCACGAGCTTGTAGGGTTCCAGCACCGGCAGCGTGCGGGTCTCGGCTGGCGTCTGCGCCTGAGCTTGAGCAAAGGCCGGAGAGGCCGCTCCCGTCAGGGAAAGGCCTGCAACACATGCCAGAAATGAGCGCGTGGCGAACCGCTTCATGGCGCGGACTTGAGGAAAATATCGATGCGGCGGTTTTCAGCCGCATTCGGATCGTTGGCGTTCTTCGGCTGGCGGTCGGCATAGCCTTCCACGCGCAGCACGCGCTTTTCATCAAGCCCGCCGCGAACCAGCATGTAATAGGCCATCTGCGCGCGCGCCGAAGAGAGACGCCAGTTGTCATAGGTCGCGCTCTTGAACGGACGCGCATCGGTATGCCCGCTGATGATGACTTCACCCGGCTGGCGGGAAATCACCTGCGCGATGCGCTCCAGCATCTGCACCACGCGGGCGTCCGGCTTGGCGGAGCCGATGGTGAACATGCCGTAGTCTATCTTATCGGTAAGCTGGATCATCACGCCGCCATCGACGGGAACGACCGTCACGTCGGGCATCGGCTCGACTTTCTTCGCCGCCGCACCTTCCTTCGCGGTTCCGCCCTCAGCCGCCTTTTTCAGATCGGCGATGAGCTGCTCCTGCTTTTCTGCTGGCGTTCCTGCTGGCGCTTCCGCAGGCCTTGCAGCTTCCTCCGGTTTCGGCTGGGCCGCTTCCGGTTTGGGCGGCGTGGCCGGTGCCGCATCCGGCGGCGTCAGATCCTCGACAGCCTTGCTCGACCAGTAATCGGGGCTGAATGGATCGCGATAGGCTTCGCCGCCATCGGCGCCTGTTGCGGGACCGGATTTCGACGTGCCGCCATCGCCCTTGGCAGACTGGTTCTGCAACACGCCGGTTTCGTGAGCCAGTTCCGACAGCACCGCATAGGGTTCGCGGAAAAGCTGGCGCTCTTCCTGTTCGCTTGGCGGCGCGACGGTCGTATCGTTGATGACCTTGGTGCTGTTTTCGATCTTCTGGTCGCTTTCATAGCGAACCTTGCCGTCTTTCTCCTCGACATCCTGCACGCCCTTCGGGCTTGAATGCCGGTCCATCAGCTTGACGGGATTGAAATAGCTGGCAACCGCCGCCTTGGTTTCCTCATTGGCGGCATTGATGAGCCACATGACGAGGAAGAAGGCCATCATGGCGGTCATGAAGTCGGCATAGGCGATCTTCCACACGCCGCCATGATGGCTGTCATGGTCGTCATGCCCGCCGCGGCGCACAATGATGATCTCGCGCTTGGTTTCGGGATCGATGTTCATTGAACCGCAGCCTTCAATTCTTCAACAAGCGGCGCGATGCGCGTTTCAAGCACCCGGTCGCCAAAGGAAAAGGAAAGTTCGTCCGTGCCGGTTTCCGAAAACCGGCAGCCGGATGGCAGCAGGGCGGCGTGATCGCGGAGCGGCGCAACCAGCCGCGCCGGGCCGGAAATTTCCGGCGCTTCGCCGTCGAGCGCCAGCCCCGCAATGCGGCGCGCAAATTCGGCAACCGCCTCGCGCTCCATCTTTTGCGCCAGCAATGGCATCAGGATTTCCGCGATCTGGCCGGAAAAACTGCGCTCCAGCGCCGCCAGCGCTTCGGTAAGGCTTCCCGCCAGAAGCAGGGCCTGCTCACGCGAAAATGCAGCGCGCAACGTTTCGATTTCGGCCTCATGCTCCCGCAGAAGCCGCGTTTTCTCCGCCTCGTAGAGCGCCTCGGCTTCGCGGTGTCCATCTTCCCGCCCGGCTTCAAAGGCAGCGCGCCTTTCTTCCTCGCCGGCGATGATGGCCGCGACTTCCGCCTGCTCGGCGGCAGCGGACTTTTCGGAGGAAGCCGCACGCTTCGGCGCCTCGCTTCCAGCGTGCGGCGCGGGCGTTTCCTTCAGCGGTTTCGGCGGCAAAGGCGCGGCAATGATCTCGACCGCCTCATCCTCAATGTGATGGGTCGAGAAATCGGGAAGATAACGGCTGAGGGAAAGCGCGCTCATCGTCAGGCCGCCTCAAGCTCCGGCATGACCGAAGCCTTTGCGGTCGATTCCCTCAATGGCTGGGCCTCGCGGCTGGCGGCGGTTTCGTGAATCCACTGCTTGAGAACTGCGGCGACGCGCTCCTCGTCCATGTCGATCATCTGTTCCAGCCGCAGCTTTGCGGGCATGCGCATGCGCTGGCGAAGATCGCTGAGGCTTGTCTTCATCTGGTCGGCATAGGCTTCCGGCCCGCCGATGACGGCCTGTACGCCCTGTGCCCCTTGTACGCCTTCGCCTGCCGCCTGACCGCCGACGAAATCGGGTGCAGCCACGTCGCTTGTCTCGCGGATGGCGACTTCCGTGCCCGCAGTTCTGGCATTCTGGTCACGCAGCAGCGGACGCAGGCCGAACCAGATCAGCAGACCGACAGCGGCAAGGATCGCAAGCGCATTGACATAGGAGCCGCTCTGGCGAAGCACCGTGTCGGTCCACGGCGTGGAGACCGGTTCCATGTCGGCACCGGCAGGGTCAAGGAAGTTGACCGCCGTCACGTTGATGACGTCGCCGCGATCCGCGTTGAGACCGGCAGCGGTTGCCACGAGGTCGCGAATCTTGGCGATCTGCTGGTCGACGAAATTGGCGGGCGGCGGCGTGGTGCCTGCGGTTTCCAGAAGCCGCGCCTGATCGATGACCACGGCGATGGACAGACGCTTGACGGTATAGCCGTCGCTGACGGTGGAAACCGTCTTGCTGTTCATTTCGTAATTGGTCAGTTCCTCGCGGCGGTCGGTCTTTTCCGACGAGCTTTCGCCGTTGCGGTTCTGGATTTCTTCCTGCGGAATGTTCTGCTCGACGCCGGTTGCGTTGTCGTTGCGATTGTTGCGGGAATCGCCGCTTTCACGGACAACGCGCACCGAACGCTCGACACGGGATTCGGGATCGAAGATGGTTTCGTTGGTCTGGCGGCGGTCCGTATCGAGAACGGCCTGAACGCTTGTCTGGAAATGCCCCATGCCGAGATAGGGCGCCAGCGCCTTGCGGATGCTGTCGTCCACATTGCCTGCGACCTGCTGCTCCAGCGAGGCGGTCATCAGCGCTGCGCCATTGGCGGCTTCGCCCGCCGATGCCAGGAGGCGGCCATTGGTGTCGAGGACGGTCACGGCGGAAGCATCGAGCGAGGGAACGGCGGCGGCAACCAGCTGGCGGATGGACTGGGCGGATTCGGCGGCAAAGCCGCCTTCGGCGCGGATGACGACCGAGGCCGACGGCTTCTGGTCGCCACGGCGGAATGAACCCTTTTCGGCCAGCACGATGTGGACGCGGGCGGCCTTCACGCCGCGAATGGCCTGAATGGTGCGGGCGATTTCGCCTTCCAATGCACGCACGCGGGTGATTTCCTGCATGAACGAGGTGAGGCCGAGCGAACCCATATTGTCGAAGAGTTCATAACCGGCATTGTTCGAGGTCGGCAGGCCCTTTTCGGCCAGATACATGCGGGCGTTTTCCGCCTTGCCGATTGGCACGAGAATGGACGAGCCATCGGCCTTCACATCGAAAGGAATGCCTGCTTCACCGAGCGCCAGGCCCATGCGGTTCACATCGTCACGCGAAAGACCGACATAGAGTGTCTCATAGGAGGGGCGGCTCAGATAGATGCTCGTATAGAGGATCGCGGCCATGAGCGCGGCGCCCACAAGTCCGAGCGCCACGAGTTTTCGCGCGCCAAGCTTGCCGAGCGTACCCTTGAGCTGTCCGATCAATTGCTGGAAATTCTGCTGCATCCACACCACCGCCATAATGATGGATGCAACCTAGCCCGCGAAGCTTGCGCGAAAGTGGCGGCTGAAGAGACGGGTGTCGCAGATACGGGAAACGAGCGCAAAGAATTGGGGCGCGGAATAAATCCCGCGCCCCGTTTTCCGCCCAAAGACATCCGATCCGATCAGGTCGGTTCGGATGCGAACCCCTGATTTGCCTGAGAACTCGCGAGCGCCGGCAACCCGGCGCCCGTTGCAGAAGCGCGTCTCATTTCGGAACGCGCTCCCATGCTGGCTCAGTTATGATTAGCCGCGGAACAGCGACAGGATCGACTGGCTCGACGAGTTGGCGATCGAGAGAGCCTGAACGCCGAGCTGCTGCTGAACCTGGAGAGCCGACAGACGAGCCGATTCCTTGTTCATGTCAGCGTCAACGAGCTGGCCAACGCCCTTTTCGATGGAGTCGGACAGGTTCGAGACAAAATCCTTCTGCATGTTGATGCGGGACTTTGCTGCGCCGAGTTCAGCCGCGCCGTTCGCCATCTTGCCCATTGCGGTTTCGATGGTGCCCAGGAAAGCTTCGATTGCGGCGTCGTCGGCTGCTGCTTCAACGTCGATGGCCATCACGTCGACCAGAACGCCGCCAGCAGTGCCGTCAGCCTTGGTCAGGACGAGATTGGAGGTGTCGACGTCGATCTTGCCAACCTTGACGGTGCCGTCAGATGCACGGTCGTAGGACGACACAACGCTGAAACCAGCGGCTGCGCCTGCGGTGTCGGAAGCGAGCAGGTTCGAACCGGCATAGTTCGCACCCTTGGCGGTGCTGCTCAGCTGGTCGATCATGACCTTGATTTCCGACTGGATCTTTTCCTTGTCGGAAGCGCTCGATCCGATTGCCGAAACAACCTTTTCCTTGATCTTGTCGACGACTTCGATCGCCTTGTTCATGGCGGTGTAAGCCGTGTCGATCTTACCGGCGCCGAGGCCCAGAGCGTCCTGAACGGCAGAGTTTGCCTTGTTGTCGGAACGCATCGTGGTCGCGATCGACCAGTAAGCAGCGTTGTCGGCGGCTTCGCCAACGCGCAGACCGGTGGAAATACGGCCCTGAGTGGTTTCCAGCGACCGGTTCGTCGAAGCCAGGTTCTGGAGAGCGGTCAGAGCGGAAGAATTAGTCAGAAGACTTGCCATAGTTTTTTGCCCCTTGGGAAAAACAATCTGAGGGACAGGCCGGGTTTCAGATTACCGGCATGGTGGAGCGGCATCATGCCTGTTGCCGCGTAACGCGCGGAAACCCACCATGAGCCGACAGTTAGAACCCAAACATTAAAGAAAGGCTAATTTATTCGGTCGAAATTTAACCGATTCGCAAATTCCCATTCGGAATTTTGCTTGGTGCGGTTTGAAGCGTTCCAAAATGGGTCAGGAGAAGGACCGTATCAGGCTTCCGACCAGTATGTTCCAGCCGTCGATCAGCACGAAGAACAGAATCTTGAACGGCAGCGAGATCACCGTCGGCGGGAGCATCATCATGCCCATGGACATGGTGAGCGTCGCCACGACGAGATCGATCACCAGGAATGGCAGCACGATCAGGAAGCCGATTTCAAACCCGCGCCGCAGTTCCGAAATCATGAAGGCTGGAACCAGCACACGGAAATCCACGATGCCGTCCTCGCCTGTGCGGAAGGATGGATCGGCGAGGTCTTCAAAGAGCCGCAGGTCCTTGTCGCGCACCTGCCCCAGCATGAATTCGCGGAAAGGCTGTGAAATTTCGGTGAAAGCCGCCTGCTGGGTGATTTCGTTGCGCATCAGCGGCTGCACGCCGTTGTTCCACGCGCGGTCGAAGGCGGGCGCCATGACATAGAACGTCATGAACAGGGCGAGCGAAATCATCACCATGCTGGCGGGCGCGGTCTGGAGGCCGAGGCCCGAACGCAAAAGCGAAAAGGCGATGGCGAAGCGCGTGAAGCTCGTCACCATGATGAGAATGCCCGGCGCGATGGAAAGCACCGTCAGCAGCCCGAACAATTGCACGAGCTGGCCGCTCGCCGCGCCGCTGCCTGCCGGAAGCAGGTTGTCGAGCGTCAGCGCCTGCTGCGCATGAGCGGACACCGTGAGGGCGAGCGTCAGGACGACGCCGAGGCCAAGGAGCTTTTTCATTCTACCACCAGCGCCGAGATGAAGACGCGGTCGACCGCGCCTTCCGAACGCAGGCGCGCGCGTTCTTCCAGATCGGCGCGCAGATAGGCAAGCCCCGCCGCGCCCTGCAATTGCATGAGATTGACGCTGCGCAGGAAGCTCAGGAAATCGTCGCCGACGCTTGCCGCCAGCGCCGCCGGAATTTCATGTCCGGGCTTTGCCACCAGCGACGCTTCGAGGCGCACCCATGTATCCTGCGGAATGCCGAGATTGGTCACAATCGGCTGCAGGGGCACGACCGTGCCGATGGAGCGCGATTCGAAGTCGCCCTTTTTCGGCTTGTCTTCCTTGCCGGAGACCTTTGCCGACGCCAGCTGATCGGCGGAAATCATGCCGCCCAGATACCAGCCGCCGCCACCGGCGATGACGGTCAGGACCGCGACAGCCGCAAGCAGCGTCGTCAGCGAGCTTTTCGCCTTGCCGTCCGTTTCCGTTGTCGTCGTGTCGCTCATATCCGGCATGCCTCAGAAGGGAGAAACCTGATCGAGAATCTGCTGGCCGTAAGGCGGCTGCTGAATCTCGCTCAGTCGTCCGCGCCCGCCATAGGAAATGCGGGCTTCGGCGATCTTGTCGTAGGAAATCGTGTTGTTGCCGGAAATATCGCGCGGGCGCACGACACCGGCGACGTTGAGCACGCGCAGTTCATTGTTGACGCGCACTTCCTGCGACCCGCGGATGATCATGTTTCCGTTCGGCAGCGTGTCGGTGACGATGGCCGCGACCTGCAGGCGGATGTCTTCGCTGCGCTCGATGGTTCCCTTGCCCTTCGACTTGCTGTCGGAATGGGTGTTGACCGAAGCGTCCATGTCGCCGCCGGCGCCAGCGCCTGTGCTGCTGCTCGTCGCGAAGGAACCGCCCGCGCCGTAAATGCCCTTCGACACGCGCTCGCGGTCGGTCTTGTTATCCAGATTGGCGCGGTCGTTGATGGAAATGATAACCGTCAACACATCGCCGGGCGTCGCCGCGCGCGGATCCTTGAAGAAATTGGTCGAACGCTGATCCCAGAGCGAATAGGACGCCTTGCTCGGGCGCGCCGGATAGCCGTTGAACTGCGGATTGTTCTGCATGCCGAGATTGGCCGCAACGGGGGACAGGTCGGGCGCGCGGCCGATTTCCTCCGGCTTGGTCGCGCAACCGGCAAGAAGGACCAGGGTTGCTGCTGCAAGGGTGGCTTTGTTCATGCTGTTCTTCATTGCACCGTATTCCCGGTCTGCGCTGCGGCGCGCTGGTCGCTGACAGGCTGCGGCGCGGTCGAGGTGCGCTGCGAGCCGACGATGACGCGGGCGAGCTTGGCCGCCTTTTCCGGCGACATTTCATTGAGGATGATGCTGGAGACGCGCGGATTGAGCTTGAGAATCAGGGCCGCCGCCGCTTCATCGCCGATCAGCGTCATCTGCGCCGCCGCCGCCTCCGGCTTCATCTTCGAGATGATATCGACCAGCGAATCCTGCGCCTTGCTGACGAACTCGTCGCGGCGCTTCAGCCACATTTCATATTCCCGGCGCTTTTCCTCAAGCGCCCGCATCCGCTCCTCGACATCGGCCTTCAGCTCGGTCAATTGTCTGGCCTGAAGCGCATAGCGGGCATCCGCCGCCTGATCGTCGATATTGCCGCAGAACTTGCGGATTTCATCGAGATTGCCGAGTGATGGCGGATCGGCAAAAGCGGGAACGGACGCCGCCAGAAACAGCGCCACCGCCGAACCATACCGGATCATTCTACGAGCCTTGGTCATTGCACCACCAGTTCCGCATGAAGCGCGCCGGATGTCTTGATGGCCTGCAATATCGCGATGATGCCGGTCGGCTTCACGCCGATCTGGTTCAGGCCCTTCACCAGATTTTCAAGGTTTGCGCCGGTCAGGATGCCGATCTTGGCGTTCTGCTGGTTCACGGCGATATCGGTATTCGGCTCAACCGCCGTCACGCCGTCGCTGAACGGCTCAGGCTGGACGACCATCGGCGTTTCCGTCACGCGGACCGTCAGGCTGCCGTGGCTGATCGCGACTTTGGAAATGCGCACCTTCTCGCCGATGACAACGGTTCCCGTCCGCTCATCCACCACCACTCGCGCCACTTCGTCGGTCGTGATCGGCAGGCCCTCGAGCTCCGCCAGAAAACGCGCCGCAGGCACATTCTTCGGACGCGATAGGCGGATCGTCTTGGCATCGCGCGCAATGGCCACGCCGCGACCATAACGGCGCTTGGCGAAGATATTGATCGTATCGGCAGCGCGCACGGCAGTGGTGAAATCGGGATCGCGCAGCTCGACGATCATTTCGCTTTCCTTGCCGAAATTGCCGGCCACTTCGCGCTCGACCAGCGCGCCGTTGGGAATGCGCCCGGAGGTCGGCACGCCCTGCGTCACGCTTGCAGCTTCACCTTCGGCCGAAAAGCCGGACACGATCATGTTGCCCTGCGCGACGGCATAGATCTGGTTGTCCGCGCCCATGAGCTGGGTCATGACGAGTGTGCCGCCTTGCAGCGAGGTCGCATCGCCAAGCGACGATACCGTGACGTCGATGCGCGACCCGGCACCGGCAAAGGCGGGCAGATTGGCGGTCACGATGACCGCGGCCGTGTTCTTGGAACGGGTGGAATTGCGCGGCGCGCTGATGCCGAGATTATCCAGCATGGCGCGCATGGACTGTTCGGTGAAGGGCGAATTGCGCAGGCTGTCGCCCGTGCCCTTGAGGCCGATGACGAGACCATAACCCACGAGCTGGTTTTCGCGCACGCCCTGAATGGTGGCGATGTCCTTCAGGCGCGCAACCGCGCTGCCCCGGCCAAGCTCCGCATAAGCCATTCTGGACGGATCACCGCCGGAGCCGAGCCAATCGGCATCGGCATCCACTGCGGAACCGAATTCCCGCGCATTCTTGGACGACTCGTCCGCAAGGCTTGCGACAGGCTGGGAAACGAGGGCCAGGACGGCGAGCAGGGTGGCGAAAGTCTTTCTCACTGCATACCCACCTGAATACGCCCATCGGCCAGCACCGTGCCGGACACGATGATGCCGCTATCGACGTTGCGAACCTTGATGAAATCGCCAGCCGCACCGGATTCGAGCGGCGTTCCCATGGCGGTGATTGTCAACGTACCGGCGGTAAACACCAGCGGCGCCGGAACCCCGCGCGTGACCAGCGACGGCTCGCCCAGGGCCGAAACGAGGATCGGCTTGCCCGGAAGCAGCGTCTTGCGCGCCACCTTGCCCGCCGCCTGATCGAGCGACAGCACATATTGGCTTGCTGCGGGCGCATTGATGAAGAACTGCTTTTCCAGCAGGGCCGTGTCGCTCACGATCTGGCCGGGATAGACGGTCGCCGAAGGCACGACAAAAGCGATGCGGTCGGCAGCATTTGAACCGGCTGTTGCCGCGAGCAGCAATCCGCCTGCAAGCGCCAGCCCTGTTTTCCGGAAGATTGCTTTCGCCAGCCCCATCGCCATCACCGTCAGCGCAGGTTCTTCGACACGGTTGCCGCCATTTCGTCGGCAGCCTGAATGACCTTGGAATTCATTTCATAGGCGCGCTGCGCCGTGATGAGATCGGTGATTTCCTTCACCGGATCGACATTTGACGCTTCGAGATAGCCTTGCTTGATCGAGCCGTAGCCGGGATCACCCGGAACGCCGACCAATGGGCCGCCGGACGCTTCCGTTTCGCGGTAGAGATTGCCGCCGAGCGGCTCCAGACCTGCTTCATTGGTGAAGTTCGCAAGGGTGAGCTGGCCGAGATCGACCTGATTGATCTGGTCCTGCAATTTCGCGAAAACCTGGCCCGTATCGGTGATCGTCACTTCAATGGCATCCGGCGGTATGGTGATCGCCGGTTCGACCGGATTGCCGTCGAGCGTCACGAGCTGGCCGTCGGGGTTCTTGTTGAACGCACCGGCGCGCGTGTAAAGCGTCTCGCCGGTCGGGCTCTGGATCTGGAACCAGCCGCGCCCGGTCAGCGCCACGTCGTAAGGATTGCCGGTCTGGTTGAAACTGCCCTGAATGTGGAGGTTGCGCACCGCCGCCGTCTGCACGCCAAGGCCGACCAGCGCGCCCTCCGGCACGATGGACTGGTTTGCCTGATTGGGCACGCCTGCCGTCCGCTCGGACTGGTAGAGAAGATCGGAAAATTCCGCACGTGCGCGCTTGAAGCCGGTCGTGTTGATATTGGCGATGTTGTTGGCGATCACTTCCAGATTGAGCTGCTGGGCGTTCATGCCTGTTGCGGCAATCGTCAGGGCTTTCATGGCGCGTCCTTAATCTCTCGTCTGGACAGACGTCTGAATCACAAGTCGCCATGCGGGTTGCAAACGGCGACTTCCGGATCAGACGCTAGATGGGCATGCGGCTGATTTCGAGATAGGCCTGCACGATCTTGTCGCGGATCGCGATGGCGGTCTGAAGCGACTGCTCGGCTTCCATGACGGAGCTGACCACGTCGCGCACCGGCGCATCGCCCTTGATGCCCTGAATGGAGGTAGCTTCGGCGGCCTGCAGCTTCTGGCCGACGGAATCCGTCATCTGCGACAGGACCTCGCCGAAGGAAGCGCCCGGCGCCGCCGGAACTGCCTGCGGCGCGGAAGCCGAGCCCACGCCCTTTTCGGCGACGGTCTCGGAAAGGCGCGACAGGGCATTGCGCGCCGAAATACTCATGATCGAGTCGTACATTATGTGCTCCTCAAGAGATCGATGGTCATGGAAATCAGCTCACGGGCTTGTTTCACGACCTGCAAATTGGCTTCGTAGGAACGGTTGGCTTCGCGCATGTCCGCCATTTCAACGACCATGTTGACGTTGGGATAGCGGACATAGCCGCGCTCATCCGCTGCGGGGTGGCTCGGCTCGTATTGTTCGATGAAGGGCGACGTGTCCTTGCCGACTTCCGCAATGCGGACTTCGGCAGCGCCGGTGCCCTGTTCCAGCTCGGTGCGGAAGGAAACCGTCTTGCGGCGATAGGGATCGGCATCGGCGGTCTTGGCAGTCGACTGCGCATTGGCGATGTTTTCGGAAACGATGCGCAGACGCGTCGATTGGGCCGAAAGGCCCGACGCTGCGATCTTCAATGTGCTCTGCAAGGCATCGGAAGACATGACTATCCCTTCGCTACCGACAGCATCATGCGGTGGAATGCCTTCACGATGCTTGTGTTGAGCGAATATTCGCGGGCGATCTCACCGGCCTTCATCATTTCCTGTTCGACATCGACCGTGTTGCCGGAATGGGTCTGCTCGGTGATGTCGTCGGGGCGCAGGCGCGCGCCGGCGATCCCGTCGGCCTCGGCTTCCAGGTGCAAAGGGCTGGTGGCAGCCATGGTGAGCTGCGTCTTATCCAGCACATCCGCAAAGGGCTGCACGTCACGCGCGCGAAAATCCGGCGTATTCGCATTGGCGACATTGCCCGCCACCGTGGCCTGCCTTACCGACAGCCACTGCGCCTGCCTTGCGGCCAGATCGAAGAGATGAATCGGCCCCATATCTATTACCCGCCATCCTTATTCACTGTTCGTTAACCTACAGGGCGAATCTTGTGCGAGACTTGCGTGATGCCGGGAAACCGGCTAACTGCGAGCCATCGTCAACGCGAACCGGGAGGTGCGACATGCTGAACAAGACAGAATTTGCCGCGCTCGCTGGTTTCGGATCGCGCGGAGGCGCGACCGTTTAAGGCGTTTCCGACGTTCCTGTCGGCCAGCGGGCATTCTTCATCGAAACCCGGAGCGTCGTGCATCCACCGGATGCATGAAGTCGCTTCATGGCGCGCACATGCGCCTTACAGGAACCCACTGTCATGAAACAGAATGGACAGCCTCGCGCTGCAGACGATATCGCCGTGACCCTCGAACCGGTCAGGCAGACGGACTACCAGCAGGTGATTGCCCTCAATCCCCATCCGCATCAGCAGGACTTCGTGGCCAGCAATGAGGAATCGCTTGAAGAAGCCGGGGAGAATCCGGCCTGTGTTCCGCTCCTTGTCAGGGCTGGAGGCGAGCCGGTCGGCTTTGCCATGTATGCCCTTGATGAAGACGATGGAAACTACTGGATTTATCGCCTCATGATCGATGCGCGCCATCAGGGCAAGGGCTATGGACGCGCAGCCCTCAGGCAATTGCTGGGCCTGCTGTCGGAACTGCCGGATTGCCCTTTTGTCATCCTCGGCCTTCAGCCGGGAAACGATGGTGCCCGGAGGCTCTATGAGCAGACAGGCTTCCTGATGACGGGAGAGGTCATCGGCGGCGAACTCATCATGAAATATGAGTTCTGACCAGAGCGGTTCCTGTTCTGACAGAAAAGCCGGAACCGCTCTAACTATTTGTTTTGTCGAATTATCCAGCGCATCGAAGCGGGATAGAAATCAGTCCAGTGAACTGATTTCCCCGCCTAGACGCTTCCCACTTTTGCTGGAAATGCTCTAGCTGCCCCGCCCTCTGGGGGCGGGGACCTGAAAAATGGCTACGGCGCCTTCTGGATCACATCGCCCGATGACGTCGTAAGCTGCCATGTTCCCGCACCGCGACCGATGGAAACGAGGCGGCTGCCATCGGGCAGCAGCGAGCCTTTTTCGACGAACCAGTAGCCGGACGTATCCTCGATCATCGCCATGCCGCCGACCACCTCGCGCAATGCGAAAACCGGCTTGGGCATGGCCTGCCCGTCGCCGCCATTGCCGTCGCCGCCGCCAGCGGCCGTTCCCGGAAGGCCCTTGCCGTTCGACATGACGGAACCCGTCATCGTATCGTCCACATCCGCATTCGGCGCGACCTGTTCGGAAGGGCGGAAGGACGGAAAGCGGCGCACCGTCTTCTGTTCGGAACGGTCGAGAGGATCGATGATCTTGCGCTCGGCCTTTTCCGGCGCGCCCAGATCGGCCCGCTGCAAATAGGTGATGAAGGGCAGCATCGCACTTCCGGCGGCAAGCGTGATTGCCGCGATCTTCAGATAGCGGTCCACCTTGCTCTGCGGTTTCTTCATGCCCTCGAGCCGTGCGGCGGCTTCCACCTCCGCCGTAAGCTGGGCAAGGTTCTTGTCTTCCTTCGACTTTTGAAAGCCCGTCATCATGCGTGTTGCGCCTGTCTGTCGCCGCGCAGTGCCGCGGCAAGGTCGTTGTAGGGATCGTCCGATAGGCCAGTTTCCGGCGATTGCTGCAAGGCGTCATAGATGCGCGGCACAAGATCGACCGCCTGGTCCAGAAGGCCGTCATGGCCTTTCTGATAGGCGCCGATGGCCCTCAGATCGCGCGTTTCCTCGAAACGGGCGACCATGCCCCGCAACTGGCTGACGAGCTTGCGCTGCTCCGGCGTCCAGTTGTGCTTTGCAAGGCGCGAAACCGAGCCCGGAATATCGACCGCCGGAAAGCGCCCCTGCGCCGCAATCGCGCGGTCGAGCACGATGTGGCCATCCAGCGTGCCGCGAATGGTGTCGGAAACCGGATCGTTATGATCATCGCCATCGACCAGCACGGAATAAATGCCGGTGATGCTGCCGCCGGCTTCTGTAATGCCCGGCCCCGCCCGCTCCAGAAGGCGCGGCAGCTGGCTGAAGACGCTTGGCGGATAGCCGCGCGAAACCGGAGGCTCTTCCGCCGCAATCGCCACCTCGCGCGCGGCATGGGCAAAGCGCGTGACGGAATCGACGATCAGCAGCACATTATGGCCAAGGTCCCGGAAATATTCGGCAATCGCCGTCGCGGTGTTGGGCGCGAGGCGGCGCATCATCGGGCTTTCGTCGCCCGTCGCGACGATGGTGATGGTCTTGTCGAGGTGGCCCGCCATGGTTTCTTCGAGCATCTCGCGCACTTCGCGTCCGCGTTCGCCGGTCAGGGCTAGCACCACCGTGTCGAAATCCGCCGCGCGCGTCATCATGGCGAGCAGGGTCGACTTGCCGACGCCCGAACCCGCAAAGATGCCGATGCGCTGGCCGAAGCAGAGCGGCGTGAAAATATCGATGACATTGACGCCGGTGCGCAAACCCCGGTCCACCCGCGCGCGGCGCAAGGCGGCGGGCGCAAGGCTCTCGGACGCCATGGGCCGGGTTCCGGGCTGCAATGCGCCCTTCCCGTCAATCGCCTGTCCCAGCGCATTGATGACCCGACCGCGCCATTCCGGCGCGGGGCGGATCTGCAGCGGGCCTTCCTCGAAAACCGCAGCGCCGAGCGAGGGAATGATGCGGTCGTCAAAGGGTTTCACCAGAACCTGCGCGTCCGCCACCCGGATGATCTCGGCAAGGCACTGGCTGCCCTGCGCGTGGATCGCCACCGCATCGCCCAGCCGCGCATCCCGCGAAAGCCCGCGCACGGCAATCGCCGAACGCGACACGTCGCTTACCGTTCCGCCGATACCGGTGAGCGGCTTTGGCGCTACCGATTGCCGACGGGCAAAGGCGGCCAGACGAGAGAGCGGCAGATCAGGCGTCATCCGTTTCTGGAGCCCAGGGTCTTGATGGCTTCGGAGACGGTCGTCTCCTGCTGCGCCAGAAGATTGTTGACCTGCTCGAAGGCGCGGCTGACGCTGATGAGGCGCGTCATCTCCGTCATGGCATCGACATTCGATCCCTCGATCATGCCCTGCACGACGCCCACACTGTTGTCATCGGCCACCGGCTGGGCGGGCTTGTTGGGGATCACGCCGGATGTACCGGCATAGGTCAACTCCGCATCGGCGGGAATGGTGAAGAGACCGATCGCGCCGATCTGCGCGCCGTTCTGGTAGATCGCGCCATCGCTTGAAATCTTCGGTGCGCCGCCTGCCGGGTTGAGCACGATCGGCGCGCCGCCGACATCCAGCACCGGATGGCCGGTGACGGTGACGAGATCGCCCGTCGGCAGCATGTTCATGCGCCCGTCACGCGTATAGATCTGACCCTGCGGCGTGGAGACAGACATCCACACATCGCCCTTGACCGCAACATCCAGCGGATTGTCGGTCTTGATCATCGGGCCCGCCTCGGTGCGGATGAAGCTCTTGCCTGCGGTCGCGAAGCTCACATCGTCGCTGGCCTTGTCCGAAACAATCGAGCTGAACTTGGTGCCCTCGCCCCGGAAGCCGACCGTAGAGACATTGGCCACATTATGGGCAATGGCATCCATCCGCCGTTCCAGCGTGATGAGCGAGGAAAGCCCGACATAGATAGAATTGTTCTGCATCGCCTAGCGCCCGCCCGGCTTGAAGTTCTGCAAGGTGCTCAGAATATCCATCGAAATGCCGACGGAAGAAGTGCCGCCCAGAAGCAGGGACGCAATCGACGCCGGGCTGCTCGCGGTCGGGTTGTTCATCTCGTACATGGCGGTAAAGCGCGAAATGAGCTTCGAGACGTAATCGGGGTCCGACATCTTGGTGAAGTCGATCTTGTCCTCGATCATCTTCGCCTGCTTGTCGATATCGGCATTGGATATGGTGGACGGCCAGCCGAAGGTCGTCTGGATCATCGACACCAGCGCCTTGTCGCCCAGAATTTCATAGGCATTGGTCAGCGTCGGCGCCTTGCGCTGGAAATAGAGCGCCAGCCGCACGCCTTCGTTCTGGCTTCCGGCTTCCGTCTCCAGTGTCTGGCGGAGATATTTGTCGACCACGCCCTGCTGCGCCGCAGTGCTCTGGGTCGCCTCCGCGCCCTTGCCCTCGAAATCGAAGACCGTCGCAAATTCCTTGTAGCGCTTGTCGGTCAGCTTGTTGGCCATGGCATCATCGCTCTTGATGCCTTCGGTCAATATCTTGCGCACGAACGCCTTGGCGAAGGCCATGTCTTCCAGCCCGAACGCCTTCAGCGCATAATTATAAAGGCGGCTGTCGGCCATGAAATCATCGACGGATTTCACCTTGCCGATATTCTCCTTGTAGTAGGCGGTTTCCCGCTCCACCATCGGTTCCTTCGAAACACGCTGCAACGACCGCGCCATATCCGACGCGATCAGGCGATAGCTCGTCATCGTATCGACCATGCGCATGACCCCCTGACTCTATTTCGATCCTTATGCAGGACCAAGCTTGTCCGAAGCTGATTTTATCTGCGCGCTGCAGACAAGGTTCGCGCAAGGCGCAGCACTTAGGTTCCCGGCAAACAGAATGTAGGCGGGAGTCTCGAGCTTTGGGCATTATTGTCGGTCTTGTCATCACACTGGGCTGTATGCTGGGCGGCTTTATCGCCATGGGCGGACATGTGAGCGTGCTTATCCAGCCCTGGGAGTTCGTCATCATTCTGGGTGCCGCACTCGGCACCTTCTTCATCGCCAACCCCTTTTCACTCGTGAAGGACACGGGCCGCGCCTGCATGGAGGCATTCAGCAATGCCGTCCCAAAGCAGCGCGATTATCTGGACGTTCTGGGCGTGCTCTACAGCCTGATGCGCGAACTGCGCGCCAAGTCGCGCAATGAAGTTGAAGTGCATATCGACAATCCGAAGGAATCGCCGATCTTTCAGGCCTATCCAAGCGTATTGAAGAAAGAGGACCTCACCAATTTCATCTGCGATTATTGCCGCCTCATCATCGTCGGCAATGTGCGCTCGCATGAAATCGAGGCGCTGATGGACGAGGAAATCCACACCATCGCCCGCGACAAGCTCAAGCCCTACCATGCCATGGTCAGCATTTCCGAAGCGCTTCCGGCGCTCGGCATCGTTGCCGCCGTCCTCGGCGTGATCAAGGCCATGGGCGCGCTGGATCAGTCGCCGGAAGTGCTGGGCCACCTGATCGGCGCGGCCCTCGTCGGCACATTCGCGGGCATCTTCTTCTCCTATGGCGTGGTCGGCCCGATCGCAGCCAAGATCAAATCGACCCGCGAAAAGAACAATCGCCTCTATATCGTCGTGAAGCAGACGCTGCTCGCCTATATGAACGGCTCCCTGCCGCAGATCGCCGTGGAATATGGCCGCAAGACCATCTCCGCCTATGATCGCCCGACGATCGATGTGGTCGAGCAGGAAACCATGGCGAGCGCGCCGACACAGCAGGCCGCATAAGATGACCCCCCCCGAAACCGCCACATTGGGACAAAACCGCAAAACCGATGTTCTGGCCGAGAATGTGCTGCGCGCAGCCGGCCTTTCCGGCGACGACCTGAAATCGCTTGCCCATGTGTTCAAGGATGCCTCGACGCATTTCTGCGACCGGCTGAAACATGGCTGCGCCGCCGCGTTCGACATTGATGCGGGTCAGGTGGAAAGCACCAACGATGCCGCCTTTGCCGACATTCTCGACAAGGCTGCGATCATCGCGCCGCTGAAGGCCGAGCGCTGGGGCTGCACGCTTTATCTGACCGCCGATGCAACCCTCGTCTTCTCCGTGATCGAGGCGATGTTCGGTGCGCAAGGCAATATCGGGGGCAATGTCGGTTCCGTCGATGAGGACCGTCCCTTCGGCATGCTGGAGCAGAAGATTTCTGCACTTCTGGCCGGTCATCTTGCCAAATCGCTCGATCAGGTGTTCGCCGGGAACGGGCAGGCGCTTTTTGCTGCCGGTGAATGCATCGATACCGCCGAATTCGACCGGGAGAATTTCGAGCGCTCGCGCCTTTTCGCCTGCCGCATCGATGTTACCGCCGCGGGCAAGACCGGCCGGGTGCACCTGCTGCTGCCGCGCAGCACGCACAAGCCGATGCAGGATGCCGTGGCCGCCTTTTTGCGCCGCCCGATGAATCAGGCCGATCCGAGCTGGGCGAAGAAGATGCGGCACGAGGTCAGCCGCGCGCGCATCGAGCTTGAGGCATTCATCCAGCAGGGATCGATGACGCTGGACGCATTGTCGATGCTGGAAATCGGTCAGGTTCTGAAACTGCCTGCCGACGCCATGGAGCAGGTGCGCCTGCGCGCCGGCGATCAGCAGCTTTTCAAGTGCACGCTCGGCAAATCGGGCATTCATTTCACAGTCAAGGTCGGCGACCCGGTCAATCAGGAAGAGGATTTCATCGATGAGCTTGTTGCTGGCTAACGTGCTTTCCACATTGATGGCTCTTGCCTCGCTTGCCGCGCTCATCGTGGTTGGCCGCAAGGCCAATGAGACGATCAAGCTCGGCAAGCTGCTGGCGCTGCGCGTCGCAGCCGCCTCCAACGGGCTGGAACGCGCCGTCAAGGCCATCCAGAGCGAGCGCGCCGATCTTGGCACTGCCCTGGCTGACGAAAACACCAGGCTTGAAGCCCGCCTTGCCGAAACGCAGCGCGTGCGCCGCGAAATGGAAGAGGCGATCGAGGAGCTGAACCGGCTGCGCAAGGCGCTGACCCGCGACATCCGCCATGCGCGCAATGTCGCCGACAGCGCGCGGCGCACCGACGACCGGACCGCCGCCGCCGAACAATCGCTCCCGAAGGAAAAGAACGCACTGCCGGTCTTCGTGCGCCGCACGGTCAGGAAGGCAACGGTCGAACTCGCAGGCCAGGCATGAGCAAGGAAACCGAGGACAAGAACATGCAGCAGGAACTGGACGAAGCCATTGAGGAACTGCGCGAGGAAAAGCCGCGCAGCGCGCAGAAGGGGCCATCCAAGCCGAATCTCGAACTCATCATGGGCATTCCCGTCGATGTGCAGGTTGTACTTGGCGGCACGACCATGCCGGTTGCCAATCTGATGAAGCTCGGTCGCGGTGCGGTCATCACGCTCGACAAGCAGATCGGCGATCCGGTCGATATCGTGGTCAATGGCCGCGTCATCGCCCGTGGCGAAGTGATCGTCCTTGAAGACGATTCCTCGCGTTTCGGTGTCAGCCTCACCGAAATCATCGGCAAGTAACGGACGTGACCATGGCCGACAATGAACAGCAAGCCCTCGCGGAAGACCTTGAAGGGACCGCCAGCGGCCTCGTCGATACGCTGACCGGCCCGCAAAAGGCGGCGGCGATCCTCGTTGCCATCGGCCGCCCTGCCGCCGCGCGTCTTCTCAAGCATTTCAATGCCGAGGATCTGCGCAAGCTTGCCGGTCATGCCCGCACACTGGAGCCGATTTCACCGCTCGATTTCGAACAGCTGGTCAAGCAGTTCGAGGATTCCTTTGCCGAAGGCGCGCCGGTTTCGGAAGCTGCCCAGCGGTTCGAGGGTCTGCTGCGCGAAACGCTGCCGCAGGAAGAGGTCGATGCGGTTCTGGAAGAGCGCGTCCAGCCGCAGCTCGTTCAGGAATCCGTCTGGGTGCAGCTCGGTCGCCTGCCGGTGGAAAGCCTGCAGGCCTATCTGACGGACCAGCATCCGCAGATCATCGCCTATATCGTGTCGAAGCTGCCGTCCGACCTTGCGGCCCGGCTGTTCGTGGTATTGCCGCCGCAGCTGCGCAACGCCGTCGTGCAGCGCTCGCTCCATATCGGCAATGTCGCACCGGCTGCGGCGGAACTTCTCGAAGACGTGCTGCGGCGCGATCTTCTGGGCCGCAGCGATTCCGGACCGGTCAAGGCGCATCACGGCCAGATCGCCAATATCTTCAACCAGCTCGACAGAAGCGAGATGGAGGAACTGATGGCGAGCCTTGAGGACCTCAACCGCGACGATCTCAACCGCATCAAGGCCAAGCTCTTCACCTTTGAAGACATCGAGCGCCTGTCGCAGCGCGCGCGCCTGCTGCTCTTCGATGAAGTGCAGACGGAACAGATCGCAACGGCGCTGCGCGGGGCGGACACAAGGCTTCAGGAACTCGTTCTCTCCTCGCTCTCGACCCGTGGCCGCCGCATGGTGGAAACCGAACTGGGCGCCGAGCAGGGCAACATAACCGCGCAGAACATTGCCGATGCGCGCCGCACGATAGCCCGTATCGCCATCGATCTTTCCGAGCGCGGCATCATCACGCTTGACGCTGGCGAAGCTTCGTCCTGATTGCGGTGACCCATGGCAGATGATGCTGACAAGGAAAGCAAAACAGAAGAAGCCACCGAACAGAAGATCCGCGACGCCTTGGAAAAGGGCAATATGCCCTTCTCCCGCGAAACGCCGATCCTCGCCGGTATCGCTTCCTTTCTGATTATCGCAGTCTTTGTCGCTGGACCTGCCACAACGAAGCTTGCCGTCTTCCTGCGGGAACTGATCGACCGGCCCGAAGACTGGCTCCTCAACAGCGCCGAGGATGCGAGCCGTCTGTTCGGCGTTCTGGCGCTCGCCGTCGGCGCGGCCCTCGTGCCGGTATTCATCATCATTCCGCTTGCCGGCATTGCGGCCTCCGCGTTCCAGAATGCGCCGCGCCTCGTAGGCGAGCGCATCCGCCCGCAGGCCTCGCGCATATCGCCTCTCAAGGGATGGCAGCGCATTTTCGGGCGCAGCGGTCAGGTCGAGTTTCTCAAGTCGCTGGCCAAATTTCTGGCGGCGAGCGTCATCGTCTTCGTCGTCTTTTTCAGCGGCAACAGTCTTTTCACCGATGCGGTCGCCTCGGACCCCAGCGCCTTGCCCGAATTCCTGCGCGAGAACATGGTGCGCCTGCTGGTCGCCAATGTTCTGGCCATCACGGCAATTGCCGGTTTCGACCTTGCCTGGTCGCGCATTCACTGGCGGCAGGAACTGCGCATGACCCGGCAGGAGGTGAAGGACGAACTGAAGCAGTCGGAAGGCGACCCGCTGGTCAAGTCTCGCCTGCGATCGCTCGGTCGCGACCGTGCGCGCCGCCGCATGATCAACACGGTTCCGACGGCAACGCTCATCGTCGCAAATCCGACTCATTTTTCCGTAGCACTGCGCTACAAGCCCGATCAGGATGCGGCCCCGGTCGTCGTGGCAAAGGGGCAGGATCTGATCGCTCTCAAGATAAGAGAGATCGCCGCGCAGCATTCCATCCCGATATTCGAGGACGTTCCGCTGGCGCGCGCGCTCTATAAACAGGTCAATGTCGACCAGATGATCGCACCGGAATTCTACAAGGCCGTGGCCGAGCTGATCCGGGTCATCAATACGCGGCATGCATTACATTAGAGCATGTCTCAAAGGTGGGAACTGGGAGTGAGACATGCATAAGAACAAATGGATAATCATGATATTTATATGTTTCGGAACAGTGACGGCCTGTTCCCCAGATTGGCGGTGAGACCATGAAGAGCCTGCAATTCTCCAACGAGCGCGAGGCGATCATTGCCGGGAACCTGCGCGAAGTCGCAACCGATCTTCGTCTTGTCGATCCGGCCGACTACATCGCCTTCATACGCTGCGAGCTTTTTGCCAATATCGCCGATATCGTCAGTTCGGCGACCGAGCTTTACTTCTTTCCCGGCACGCTGGAACTCGGACATGGCGGGGAATATCGCTGCGACTGGCAGTCGCCACCGGCCATCGTGCTCGACATGGAGTTTCGCAATCAGGGCGTCTACGCCTATTTTCGGCTGACGCTGACCGACAAGACGGCGGGGATCGAGCTGAACCACATCGCCTTCGAGGACGCCGACGAAGACCCGGCCCGGAACACGGCGCGGCTTGCCAACGCCTTCGACGCCGCCCGCCTGCCGCTCAGAAAAAGGGCCTGAAAGCACAAAACACCGGATGTCTGAAACATCCGGTGTTCTTGTCTCTGCAAGTCCGCTGGCATCAGTTCAGATGATGGACTTCCGGCATTTCGATGATGCCGAGCGACAGCGCCGTCGCCACGGCTGAAGTGCGGTTGGAGCAGTTGAGCTTGATCTTGGCGTTCTGGAGATAAGTCACCACCGTCCAACGTGCGATGTTCAGGATTTCCGCGATCTCGCCATCCGTCTTGCCATTTGCGGCCCAGCGCAGGCAGTCGACTTCGCGCGGGGTCAGAAGACTGGACACCGTCGCCACATCCTTGCAGCCGCACAGCGCCGAATGGATGATGCCCGACAGACTCAACAGGCGCGGGCGAAGCTTCGCCACGAACTGTTCACGGTCCTCGTCCGGGCTGATCTCGAAGCTGAACAGCGAACAGCCGACCGCACCTTTCTGGCCGCGGGCCGAGACGGCGATGAAAATATTGCCCAGCCCGTGCTTTTCCGCATCCTGCAGCATGTCGGCGACAGCCGGACACCGGTCTGCGTCTTCCTGGAGATTGCGAACGATGCCGCTTACATCGTCTTTGAAATAGGGCGCATCTTCCTGAAAGATCGGGTCGACAACGAAATAGTTCTTGGTGGAGTAGCGGGCGGCCCAGTTGGCGGGCACGGTCATCACAACCGTCATGTCGGAAGAACTGGTTTTCGAGCAATCGCCCATCCGTCCACGATAAGTGTGCAAGATGTGACGACAACCGATCTCGTCGCGAATTCGTGTCAGCAGAGCAAGCGTATCGCTCTGGAAGGAAGTGCCAAAAAATGTCTTCTTAAAATTCGGAAAATGAATCAGATCGAGTGTCATTAATATAATGTCCTTAATGCTGGCAGGCGATTATTACCGTGTCCAAAAAGGGGGGCCGAATCGGGGCCTGGAGCCATTCAATCTTTTGTATAAGTGACAAAAAAAACAGGGGGTCTGACAACCTTCAATTAATCGATAGCAAAGAATTGCACACAAAAGCGGTGCCGAAATAAGGCCTAAATGAGAAGTTAATTGGTGTGGCGGTAAACTTTTTTTGAGAATCAAGCAATGCCATGCTCAACTTGTTCTATTTCAGAACAGTTTCATTCTCATTTCCGTAAGCTCTGTAGAAGAAATCCACTGCCAGCTCGACATTGCTGCGAATCGTTTCCGCTGATGGCGGCTCCGACAAGGCCCCGAAAAGCCGCGGCCTGTAGAGGCCAGACAGGAAAAGATCGGAAAGCTGATAGGCCATCCGGTCGGCATCGAAAGGCTTGAGCTTGCCGCTCTCGATCATCCGCCTGAGATAGTCGGCCATCACCACGAGGCTGCGCTTCGGGCCACGCTCATAGAACCGCGCGGCAAGCTCCGGCTTGCGCTCGCTCACGCCCAGCACGATCCGCTGGGCGCGGATGGCGGTGGAGGAAGTGATAAGCGTCACCAGCGCCACGCCGAAATCGGTCAACTCCTGACGGTTCCCGAAACCGCTGTCGAGAGTGGCGATCAATTCGCTGAACATCGTGTGGCGATAGTGTTCGCACAATGCGACGAACAGGTCTTCCTTACTGTTGAAGTAGACGTAGATCGTGCCCTTCGACACGCCAGCCTCACGCGTGATGTCGTTCATACTGGCTGCATCAAAACCCATGCGCAGGAACACATCCTGAGCGCCTTCAAGAATCTGGCGGCGTTTCGCAGGGTCCTGACCGGCACCCAGCCGCGTGCGACCGCATTCCGTTTCGGAGCAGGACGACTTGCTTTGACCCATAATGCCGACATCTTTCCCATCATGCCGGTTCCGGTCATGCATCATCGTATCCGTTGTTCCTTTGGTCTTGCGATCAGGCTTCATTTTAGAGACTCTTGAATTTTTTCGAACCAAGCGGTTCGATATGCTCTTGATATGCGCATCTTATTGATCTATGTCAACATCGAACCGAGCGGTTCAATCCCAAGGATGTCCAGAGAGTTTCCCTATGTCCGCCCCGAAGTCCGTTGATAAGGCCGATATTCATCCGTTTCCCAACGCCAAGAACTTCGCCTCGGCAACCCAGCCGGCGACGAATGAGGCGCCGCTGAGCGAGAGATCGCAGCCCCATACCGTGCCGAACCCGCAGGAAGCCGCACCCAGGGAAACCGGGGAAACCGCCAAGGGTGGCAAGAAGAAGGGCTTCGGCAAACGCGTCCTTTTGCCCGGCATTCTGGCGGTCGCGGTCGCAGGCGGCTTGTGGTTCGCCTATGACTGGTGGACGGTCGGACGGTTCATGGTTTCGACCGACGACGCCTATGTGCAGGGCGACATTGCGTCCATCGCGCCGAAGGTTACCGGCTATATCGAAAACATTCCCGTGGCCGCGAACCAGCAGGTCAAGGCTGGCGATGTGATTTTCCAGCTCGATGCAGGCGACTACCAGATCGCGCTCGACGAAGCCGAAGCCAAGCTCGCGACCCAGAAACAGACCCTCGTTCGCATCAAGGCCCAGACCGACGCCGCGCAGGCAACCCTGCAACAGGCCGATGCCGACAAGCAGGCCGCAACGGCTGTCCTGACCAATGCGCAGAACACGATCGCGCGCGTGCAGAAACTCCACGACACGCGTTTCGTCGCGCAGGCCGAACTTGACACGGCCCAGTCCTCGCTGGACCAGGCGCGCGCCAAGGTTGCCGGCAGCGATGCGCAGATCGTTTCTGCCAAGGCCAATATCGAAGTGCTCAATGCCCAATATAGCGAAGCCGAAAGCACGGTAAAATCGTTGGAACTTGCCCGCGACAAAGCCGCACGCGACCTGTCCTTCACGACACTGCGCGCACCCTTCGACGGCGTGGTCGGCAATCTTTCCGGCAAGAAGGGCGATCTCGTTTCGCCGGGCCAGAAGATTGCGGCTCTTGTCCCGGTCAATGAGCTCTACATCGACGCGAACTTCAAGGAAACGCAGCTCGCAAAGATCAAGACCGGCGAAACCGCGCATATCTATGTCGACGCCATCGACGGCACGAAGTTCGACGGCAAGGTCGCGTCCATCGCTCCGGCTTCGGGCGCCGTGTTCTCGCTGCTGCCGCCGGAAAACGCGACCGGCAACTTCACCAAGATCGTGCAGCGCGTTCCCGTGCGCATCATGATCCCGAAGGAAGCGCTGGAATCCGGCAAGATCCGCGCGGGCCTCAGCGTCGTGGTCGATATCGACACGCGCACGGCCCCCGAGCAAAAGGCCGATTGATCAAGCCCTTTGGCTCACTTGAAATAACAGATGGCGGCGCGGCGAAACGGATTTCGCGCCGCCTTTCTCTTCCATTCCGGAGTGCGCCGTCATGGCCGCAGACACGACAATGGGGCCAATAGCCCCGGCAGAAGACCGCATCGACCCCAAGAAGGCCATCGGCTTTCTGGCCATGGTGTTCGGCATGTTCATGGCGATCCTGGACATTCAGATCGTCTCGGCTTCGCTGGCTGAAATCCAGGCGGGTCTCAGCGCCAGTTCCGACGAAATCTCCTGGGTCCAGACGTCCTACCTGATTGCGGAAGTCATCATGATTCCGCTGTCGGGCTTCCTTGGACGCCTTCTGTCGACGCGCGTGCTCTTCACCGTCTCCGCGGCAGGCTTCACGCTGGCCAGCATGCTCTGCGCGACTGCGACGAACATCGAGCAGATGATCGTCTACCGCGCCATTCAGGGCTTCATCGGCGGCGGCATGATCCCGAGCGTGTTCGCAGCCGCCTTCACCATCTTCCCGCCTTCCAAGCGTTCCATCGTTTCGCCGATGATCGGTCTGGTCGCAACGCTTGCGCCAACCATCGGCCCGACGATCGGCGGCTATCTGAGCCACGCCTTCTCATGGCACTGGCTGTTTCTGGTCAATGTTGGCCCCGGCATCCTCGTTACCATCGCCGCATGGAACCTCATCGACTTCGATGAAGGGGACAGCTCCCTTCTGAGCAAGTTCGACTGGTGGGGCCTTCTCGGCATGGCCGCATTCCTCGGCTCGATGGAATATGTTCTGGAAGAAGGCCCGCGCAATGACTGGCTTCAGGATGAAGCCATCTTCGTCCTGACCGGCGTTATGATCGTCGGCGGCATTCTCTTCTTCTTCAGGGCCTTTACCGCCGAAGAGCCTATCGTGGACCTGCGAGCCTTCAGGAATGTCAATTTCGCATTCGGCTCGGTGTTCTCCTTCGTGATGGGCGTCGGCCTCTATGGTCTCACATATCTATATCCGCTCTATCTGAGCACTGTTCGCGGTTATGATGCCCTGATGATCGGCGAAGCGCTGTTCGTCAGCGGCCTCGCCATGTTCTTCACCGCGCCGGTGGCGGGTTTCCTTTCCAACAGGATGGACCCGCGCCTCATGATGATGATCGGCTTCCTCGGCTTTGCGGCAGGCACATGGATGGTGACGGGTCTGACCGCCGACTGGGATTTCCACGAATTGCTGTTGCCGCAGATTCTGCGTGGCTGCTCGCTGATGCTGTGCATGGTGCCGATCAACAATCTGGCGCTCGGCACGCTTCCGCCTTCCCTGCTGAAAAACGCATCGGGCCTCTTCAACCTGACCCGCAACCTGGGCGGCGCCGTCGGCCTTGCCGTCATCAATACGATCCTCACCCGGCGCGGCGACATGCATTATGAGCGGCTGGCCGAACATGTTCGCTGGGGCAATGCCGAAGCGGAAAGGATGATCGCCAACCTGACCGCCAAATACAATGCGGCAGGCATGGACGGCGCGACGATTGCCATCGCCAAGCTTTCCGGCATGGTGCGCCAGCAAGCCACCCTTCTGTCCTTCATCGACGTGTTTTTCATCCTCACGATGATGTTCTGCTCGCTTGCCGTCTGCGCCATCATGCTGCGCAAACCCAAGCAGGTCGGCGGTGGCGGTGGAGGGCATTAGCTCTCCGCCTCCCAATTTCATACGAAACCTATTAGGGTTCGATCATCTTTCAGAAATTTTCGTTTATCGCAGATATTCGACCGTGATGCCGCGCGGAGACAAACCCCTGTCGCGCAGGGAAAAGCCTCTTGCAGAATTATGACAACGACGAATTTACTGTCACATTTCCTGTCATAAAAATGCTGCTCCCGCAAACGGATGAATTGCTAAGTCTCTGAAAACGTGTTTCACTTTCCACCGCTGGCAGTTTGTGACAAGCCACAAACTGTCATCCAACCGTCATATAGGGCGGGTATCGGGAATGCGCGAGCACCGGAATCGACCGGGGGCGTTCGCCGGACCTTAAACAGGGGAGTCAAACAATGCTTGCTTACACAGCGCGTCTGCTGTCGCTTTCGACGGCAATCGCCGTTGCCGGGGTTTCCATCGCCGCTGCCGAACCGTCAGCCGAACTGATCGCCGCTGCCAAGGCGGAAGGCGAACTGACCACCATCGCACTCCCGCATGACTGGTGCGGCTATGGCGAAATCATCAAGAGCTTCAAGGACAAGTACGGCCTCAAGGTCAACGAACTGAACCCGGACGCCGGTTCGGGCGATGAAATCGAAGCCATCAAGGCCAACAAGGACAACAAGGGCCCACAGGCTCCTGACGTCATCGACGTCGGCTTCGCCTTCGGCGCTTCGGCCAAGAAGGACGGCCTGATCCAGCCTTACAAGGTCGCGACCTGGGACGAAATCCCGGACAGCGCCAAGGACCCTGAAGGCCACTGGTATGGCGACTATTACGGCGTGCTCGCCTTCGAAGTGAACAAGGACATCGTCAAGGACATCCCGCAGGATTGGGAAGACCTGCTCAAGAGCGACTACGCAAATTCCGTTGCGCTTGCAGGCGATCCGCGCGTTTCCGCACAGGCCATTCTCGGCGTTCATGCCGCCGGCATCGCCCGTGGCGGCGAGCCGGGCGAAGCCGCAGGCAAGAAGGGCCTCGAGTTCTACAAGGAACTGAACGCCAACGGCAATTTCGTTCCGGTCATCGGCAAGGCCGCTTCGCTGGCGCAGGGCTCGACCCCTATCGTCATCCGCTGGGACTATAACGCGCTCGCCGACCGCGACACGCTCAAGGGCAATCCGGAAATCGAGACCGTCATCCCGAAGACGGGTGTCATCGCCGGTGTCTACGTGCAGGCGATCAGCGCCTACGCACCGCATCCGAACGCTGCGAAGCTGTGGATGGAGCACATCTATTCGGATGAAGGCCAGCTCGGCTACCTGAAGGGCTACTGCCACCCGATCCGCTTCAACGCGATGGCGAAGGCTGGCAAGATCCCGCAGGAACTGCTCGACAAGCTGCCGCCAGCAGCAGCCTATGAAAAGGCTATCTTCCCGACCCTGGAACAGATCGAGGCAGCACAGGCCACGATCACCAAGGAATGGGACAGCGTCGTGGGCGCAAACGTCCAGTAAGCGCTTCTGTCGCATCGAACACATGTCGCGTCGGCCTCAAACGGTCGGCGCGGCATCAAACTGGTTTCATTTGCCCTCCCGTCCTCTTTTCCAAACAGCGCCGCGCTCTTTGGCAAACAGGATGGGCAGACTGCAAAGATGCAATGAAATTCCCCGAGGGGCGAATGACGGCCCTGCCGATCGCAAGATAGAAACAAGAAGTCGGAACGGTTCTGTCAGTTCCGTTCTGCCGGGAACCGGTCCAAAGAAAGAACCTATGAGTTCAATTGCCGAAACATCAGCCCCCAGCGGAGTGCGCAAGCGCCGGCTTCCGTTGTCATGGCTTGGCGTGACGCCGTTTTTCATCTTCGCCATCCTGTTTCTGATCTGGCCGACGATGTACCTCATCATCGGCGCCTTTCAGGACCCGGCGGGAAACTTCACGCTCCAGAACATCCATGATCTCTTTCAGCCGCAGATCATGAGCGCCTACTGGATTTCGATCAAGGTCAGTCTGGCCTCGGCCATCGGCGGCGCGATCATCGGCTTCTTTCTGGCCTGGGCGGTTGTCCTCGGCAACCTGCCCTCCTGGCTGCGGCCGACGGTGTTGACCTTTTCGGGCGTTGCCTCGAACTTCGCAGGCGTGCCGCTTGCCTTCGCCTTTCTTGCGACGCTGGGGCGAACCGGCTTCGTGACGATCCTTCTCAAGGAATGGTTCGGCTTCAACCTCTATGCGACAGGTTTCAACCTGCTCTCCTTCTTCGGCCTGACGCTGACCTATCTGTTCTTCCAGATACCGCTGATGGTGCTGATCCTGACGCCCGCCCTCGACGGACTGAAGAAAGAGTGGCGCGAGGCATCTTCCATTCTGGGTGCGACCACCGCGCAATATTGGCGCATGGTGGCCTTTCCGATCCTGTGGCCGAGCCTGCTCGGCACGACGCTTCTCCTGTTCGCCAACGCCTTCGGCGCCATCGCCACCGCCTACGCCTTGACGGGTTCCTCGCTCAACATCGTGCCGATCCTGCTCTTTGCCCAGATCCGCGGCGACGTTCTGCATAACCAGAACCTCGGCTATGCGCTGGCCCTCGGCATGATCGTCATCACAGGTATCTCCAACCTCATCTATATCTGGCTGCGCATTCGCGCCGAGAGGTGGCAGCGATGAAAAAGAAAGGCATAAACGCCCAGAAAATCGGCGCCTGGATCGCCTTCCTGATTGGCGCGATCTATTTCCTCGTGCCGCTCATCGGCACGTTCGAATTCTCGCTGCGCATGCGGCGCGGCGAATATTCCTTCGACGCCTATCGCGTCGTGTTCTCCGACCCGAATTTCCAGGCGACCTTCGGCTATTCCATCCTGCTTGGCCTGTTGACCATCATCTTCGGCGTGCTTCTGGTCGTGCCGACCGCCTATTGGGTGCGCCTGCGCCTGCCGCAATTGCGCCCGGTGATGGAATTCATCACGCTGTTGCCGCTGGTCATTCCGGCCATCGTCATCGTGTTCGGATATCTGCGCATCTACAACTCGTCATCCTGGCTGCCGTTCACGGCATCCACACGAGCGACCGACCTCCTGTTGATGTTCGGCTATATGACGCTTTCGCTGCCCTATATGTATCGTGCCGTCGATACGGCAATGCGCACTATCGACGTCAATACGCTGACGGAAGCCGCGCAAAGCCTTGGCGCTGGCTGGGGCCGCATCATGTTCAAGGTGATTTTTCCGAATGTGATTTCCGGCGTGATGAGCGGTGCCTTCATCACATTCGCCATCGTCATCGGCGAGTTCACGCTGGCCTCGCTTTTGAACCGCCCTGCCTTCGGTCCCTATCTGCAGCTGGTTGGCGCAAACCGCGCCTACGAACCGTCAGCGCTGGCGATCATTTCGTTTGGCATAACGTGGCTCAGCATCATCATGCTGCAGCTCGTCTCGCGCCTCAATAAATTCAAGACAACCGCCGGGTAAGATTCATGGCTTTTCTGAATATCAAAAACCTGAAAAAGAGCTTCGGCGCCAATACCGTCGTCCACGATTTCAACCTTGCCGTGGAAAAAGGCGAATTTGTTTCCTTCCTCGGCCCGTCGGGCTGCGGCAAGACGACCGTTCTGCGCATGATCGCCGGTTTCGAGATGCCCGACAGCGGCGCCATCGAAATCAACGGCAAGGATGTGGTGGACCTCAAGCCCAACCAGCGCAATATCGGCATGGTGTTTCAGGCCTATGCGTTGTTTCCGAATATGACGGTGGCGCAGAATGTTTCGTTCGGCCTGCGCGTTGCCGGAAAGCCGAAGGCGGAAATCGACGCCACCGTGAAGGAAATGCTGGGCCTCATCCGCCTCGACCATCTGGCGGACCGCTATCCCTACCAGATGTCCGGCGGCCAGCAGCAGCGCGTCGCGCTGGCGCGCGCGCTTGCCACCAAGCCGCAGGTTCTTCTGCTCGACGAGCCGCTATCGGCACTCGATGCCAAAATCCGCATCTCGTTGCGCGAAGAAATCCGCGCCATCCAGCAGAAGCTCGGCATTACGACCGTTTTCGTCACTCACGATCAGGAGGAAGCGCTGTCGATCTCCGACCGCATCGTGGTCATGCATGAAGGCCGCGCCGACCAGATCGGCTCGCCTTTCGACATCTATAACCGCCCTGCCTCGCGCTTCGTGGCGTCGTTCGTCGGCACGCTCAACATGCTGGAAGCCTCGGTCAGCGAATCGGGCCGGAACAGCATCGAGCTCGACGGCCGCACCATCACGGTGCAGGAAACGCTCGATCATCATCCGAAGGGCAAGCCGCTGACGCTGGCCTTGCGCCCGGAAGCTGTCAGCCTTGAAGCGCGCAAGAGCCACGATACAGCGCTGGAAGCAACGATCGACGATGTGCATTTCCTCGGTTCCGTCATTCGCACGCGTGTGACGCTGGGCAAGAACCGCCTTTCGTTCGACACGTTCAACGATCCGACTCATCCGCCGCCGCAGCGCGGCGACAAGGTGACCGTGCATTTCGCCTCGCGCGATCTTCTGGTCCTGGCGGATTAGAATCTCTTGCTGCCTTTTTCGAATGAAAATGAAATGGAACATCAATATTCAGCTAGCGCCAAGCTCAATGAATGTAAGTATCTATATCTTGATAAAGCGGAAACAGGCCCTGACCACAGTCTTCTTATCCATGTCGTAGAAGCCAAAGCACAATCCACACCGATTGCTACCGGGTTGCCCGAGATTGATAGCGGCGATATTCCGGTTTTCCCAATCTCTGTCGATGAAACCTGCAACGCTTTCAAAATAACTTTTGAGGGATACATCCTTTACGCTGTAACAGATGAAACACATGCTCTTGCAGAGGAGACGGAAGATTACTCCTCACTGTTACGCACATACGAATCATCCCGGTTTCTAGATTTTGTGGAAAAGAAAACATGGGATTTTGAAGATAGTCCAAGCACCAAACATTACGCGATTGTTTGCTTGGACCATGTTATCGATGTGGCTTGCAAATCGGAACCTATGATAGAAATTAAGGCCGATAGACCCTGATATTCTATGCAGAATGCAAGACTGGCAGTCTGAATTTCAGAACCTACAAAAAAGCCGCCCACTGGGCGGCTTTTTCAATTACAGCGAATTTTATTCGCCCCAAGGACCGTGGAAATCCCCGTCCTTGTCGATACGCTTGAAGCCGTGCGAACCGAAGAAATCGCGCTGGCCCTGAATGAGATTGGCGGTTCCGAGCGCCTGCGTAAAACTGTCGAAATAGCTGAGCGCCGAGCCCAGTGCGGGCAAAGGCAGGCCAGCGAGCGCCGCCTTGGCGACGATCTGGCGAAGGCCGTTGGAAGCCTTGCTCATGCGTTCGACAAAGGCGGGCGCCAGCAGCAGGTTGCGGCTTTCGCTGTCCTCGAAGGCGTGGGCGATATCGTCCAGAAGCTGCGAACGAATGATGCAGCCCGCACGCCAGATGCGGGCGGTTTCGGCAAGCGGAATGTTCCAGCCGTGCTCCTGCGATGCGGCTTCCATCACCGCGAACCCTTGAGCGTAAGCGGCGATCTTGCCCGCCAGCAGGCCCTGCTCCAGATCGGCAAGGAATTTTGCCTGATCGGAAATCTCGAGGCTGCGCTGGCCGGGATTGTAGGCCTTTGCGGCAAGCGCGCGCGCCGCCTTCAGCGAGGACAGGGAGCGGGCAGCGACCGCGGCTTCAATCGCGGTTGCCGGAACACCCAGCATCTGCGCCTCGATGGCCGCCCAGCGGCCCGTGCCCTTCTGGCCGGCTTCATCGAGGATCATGTCGACCATCGCCTTGCCGGTTTCCGGATCGGTCGCCTTCAACACCTTGGCGGTGATCTCGATCAGATAGGAGTTGAGCGGCCCCTGGTTCCACTTTTCGAACACATCGCCGATGGCAGGGGCGGAAAGCCCGAGACCGTCACGCAGGATGCCGTAGATTTCGGCAATCATCTGCATGTCGGCATATTCGATGCCGTTGTGGATCGTCTTGACGAAGTGACCGGCGCCATCGGGCCCCACCAGCGCACAGCACGGTTCGTCCTTGTATTTGGCGGCAGCGGCAAGCAGGATCGGCGCGATGCGCTCATAGGCTTCCTCGGTGCCGCCAACCATCATCGACGGACCGTGGCGCGCACCTTCCGCACCGCCGGAAACGCCCATGCCGACAAAGGTCGGATCATTGGGGCCGAGCGCCTTCAGGCGGCGCACCGTGTCGCGATAATCGGAATTGCCGGCGTCGATCATGATGTCGCCCTTCTCAAGATAGGCCTTGAGGCGAGTGGTCTCAGCATCGACGGGAGCGCCTGCCTTGATGAGGAAGATGATGGGGCGCGGCTTGCGGATATTCGCCGCGAGTTCCTCGAAAGTGGGGCAAGGAATGATCTTGTCGCGCAGCGGGCCAGCCTTTTCGAGGAAGGCTTTCAGCACAGGCTCATCACGGTCATAGACGGCTACCGTATAGCCCTTCTCGGCTATGTTCAGCGCCAGGTTGGAGCCCATGACGCCAAGGCCGACCATTCCGATATCTGCTTTTTCCATTTTGTGCCCTTCGCAAATGCAACCGACCGGCCGTCGTCTAGACACATGCAGAACATCGAAAGCCGACAAGCCGAACCGATAAGAATAGGCCGCCGCCGAATTTCGGCAGCAGCGCATGTCAATCTGTATCCTATTGTGGGATGATCTAGGGCATATGACGCAAAGTTGATAGGCCTCCCGTCACGAAAATCACCGGTTTTGCCTGCACAACCGCCTTGTTAAATCGGTTAGCTGGCCTGAAAACCCCGTGTTTCGCGATTTTCACACCCGTTCCAGCTTGTGATGCGGCAGCGGCGGCAATTCGATAGTGATCGCGTCATCCGCCTTTACCATGCCACCTGCAAGAACGATGGTCATGATGCCCGACTTGCGGACCAGTTCGCCATCGGGAGTGCGGTCCAGCACAGCATCCAGAAGCCCGGCCTGGAAATTCTCTATCTGGGAGCAAGGGTTGCGCAGGCCGGTCGCTTCCAGAACGACTTCATCGCCGATCCTGATCAGGGCGCCCTGGGGCAGGCCCAGCAGATCGACACCACGCGTGGTGATGTTCTCGCCAAGGTCGGCGGGCGCAACATCGAACCCCTTTTCGGCCAGCTCGTCGAAAAGCTCGGCATGGATGAGATGCACCTGCCGCAGATTGGGTTGTGTCGGGTCGGCCCGCACGCGGGAACGGTGCTTCACCGTCACGCCCTGATGCGCATCGCCTTCGACGCCATGCCCCGTGATGATGCGGATTTCCGGCACGACCTGTTTGGAAAAACGATGCTCACCATCCCGCGCTACAGCCACGACAAATCCGCTCATCAAATCCACCTTGTGAAAGACATCCTGACAGGACAAAGAAACTTCGTTAGCCGCATTACATGAGCTATATAGCACCTGTATGAAGCTGCGGGGCAAGCACGTGAATCAGGACAGGCAGGCAAAGAACGACTTTCGCTGGGGCATATGGGGCACTGGCACGATAGCCAACGCCTTTGCGGACGATATTCAGGCAAGCACGGGGATGCGTGTCACCGCTGTCTGCTCGCGCGCGGCGGAGACCGCCGAAGCTTTCCGCCGCCGCATCGGCGCTGACAAGGCGTTCAGCGATTCAGGTGCGTTTCTTGCCCATCCGGATATCGATGCCATCTACATCGCCACTCCGAGCGCGATGCATGTGCTGCAGGCCATGCAGGCAATCGCGGCGGGCAAGCCATGCCTGATCGAAAAGCCGCTGTCGCTGGATGCGGCTGGCGCACGGCAGATCGAAGCCGCTGCAAAAGCAAAAAATGTCTTCGCCATGGAAGCGATGTGGAGCCGCTTTCTGCCAGCGATCCGCGCCGCCAGGAAGCATATCGACAGCGGTCGCATCGGCGCGGTGACGCGCATCGAAGCCGATCTGTCCTATATCCGCGCCTATGACCCGCAAAGCCGCTTCTTCAGCCCGGAACTTGGCGGCGGCGCTGCGTTCGATCTCGGCGTCTATCCGGTTTCGCTGGCACTGTATTTCCTGGGCTTGCCGGATCATGCGGACGGTCGCTGGCAGCGCGCCAGAAGCGGTGTCGACATGCGCACGGATTTCCAGCTCGGCTGGCGGGGCGCTACAGCCAGCCTCTCCTGCGGCTTCGACCGCGACGGCGAGAACAGCATGCTGATCGAGGGGACCAAAGGCACGATCCTGATCCATGCGCCATTTCTGAAGGCCCAGAGGCTGACGCTGTTTTCTGCCTTTGCCGCGCGGTCATCGCTCGGGCCGAATGGCGGCAAGGGATTTGTAGGCAAGGTCTTGAACCGCCTGCCCCTGCCGGGCCGCACCATCGAAACCTATGCTTTTTCCGGCAACGGATTGCAGTTTCAGGCCGAAGCGGTCCGCGATGCGGTGCGAAGCGGCCGGATATCCGATGCGATCATGCCGCTCGACCATAGTGCAGCCGTTGCCGACATCATCCGCAAGGTGCTGTCGAAGGGTTAGAAGCGCATCCCGAAAAGTGTGAAACGGTTCTCGGATAAGATGCGCGCTGAGCTGAATTTTCAGAGAGAAAAGCCGAGATCGGCTCTCTAGAAACTGCTTCTCATCCTGTAAGGCTGCGCATTGTCACCGGCATTGTTCAGGGCAAGCGCGATTTCAGTGATATGCAGCGCCACATCGCCAGAAAAGAATGCCTTGTCGCCCGTCTGGATTGCGCGGGCCTGATCGGCGACGCCTCGCACGAAATCGATCTGTGAGGGATACATGGGCAGCGACCGCTTGTCGGCCTTCGGATAGGACAGCTTTGTGCCGACAGTCGGTTTCCATGACAGAAACTTGCCGACGCGCATTTCGATGATGCCGAAGAGGCGCGCGAGAAAACGGCGCTTTTCCTCCGTGCGTTCAAGACGGACGACCGAACGATTATCCCAGAGATCGTCCACCACTATCGAGCCCTTGTCGGCAACGATTGTCAGGCTGCGATCCTTGGGCATGGCAAGCCCCGATGTGAGACGCGCCACCAGCCCCGACTTGAAAACGAGACAGCCGACCGAGAAATCAGGCGCCATATGCAGATGCTCGGTTCCCGGCCCCTTGTCCGGAAAGGTTATCGCGGAAAATGCCGAGATACTTTCGACCGGACCGAACAGCGACACCAGCCATGACAGCGCATAGCCTGCATGTTCCAGCGTGCAGCCGATCTCGAATTCGTGCAGGCCGGGCCACGGCGCTCCCGACTGCGAACGCCAGCTTGACCATTTGTCACGAAATACCGGCCCGTCTTCCATTTCCGCATAGACAAGACGCGGCACGCCGATGCCATTCATTACGCTTGCCACCAGACGATAGGCATCGCTGAGGCCATTGGCCGGAGCTGCCGCGAGCGTGAGCCCCGCCTGCCGCGCAAAAGCGACCAGTGCTTCCGCATCGTCATAATTCATCGCCAGCGGCTTTTCGGAATAGACATGCTTTCCCGCCGAAAGCGCTGCATGGGAGATTTCAAAATGACTTTCGGGCGTGGTCAGGTTGACGACGATCTTCACGTCCGGATCGGCGAGGACTGCTTCGAAACTCTCATAAGCACTGACCGAATAATGCGCGCAGAACGCCTTCAGCCGATCGGGAGAGCGGTCATAGGCGCCGCGCAGCGTCAGTTCAGGATAATTGCGCAGCGTGGTCATGTAGTAGTCGGCAACAAATCCGGTCCCGACAATTGCGATATTCATGAAGTGGCTCCGGCTAAAAGCATTTCCAGCAAAAGTGCGATACGGTCCTGCGTTGGATAATGCGTGTAAACAAAGAGATAGAGCGGTTCCACGATTCTGTTCTCACTGGAACCGCTCTATCGTTTCGGGATGATGATTTTCGCGGTCAGCCTGAGCCCGAAGATCGCAAAGACGAGCGTGAGCCAGACCGGGTCCATGCGGCGGTAGAAGAAGCTTTCCAGCATGGCGTTCAATGTTCCGAAGAACACGACCATGAGGAAGAAATCGGCAAGCAGCAGGTTTTCCCGCACCGGGCGGCAGCGCGCGTAATTGACCAGCGGCATGACGATGATGACGAAAATGGCGCAGATGAGCGCCGGAATCCCCATCGACAGCGCGATATCGAGATAACCATTGTGCCCATGCACGATGCCGCGCACATCCCAGTCGAGATAATACGGATTGGCGGCCTGTTTCGCGATCGGTGTGCCCCAGAAGCTTTCATAGCCGAAGCCGGTCCAGGGGCGCTGGGACAGCGCTTCCACCGCAAAGGCCCAGATGGAGGTGCGCCCGGTAAAGGTAGGATCGACGTCGAGTTGCAGAACGAGCTGATGCATCGGCTCGAACAGGACCGTGCCGAAGGTAAACAGCGCAAGCAAAAACTGGATCGTGAAGACTGCCACCGGCGCGAGGAAACGGAGGCCGAAAAGACCGGGGGTGATCACGAGCAGCATGGCCAGCGGCACCAGTGCCGCCGTCGTCTTCGATCCGGTCTGCGAGACGAAGACCAATGCGGAGACGGCAATCAGGAATCCGCTCACCCGCCAGCCGCGCCGCCACAGATAGACACCGGCGAAGGAAAAGGCTGCCATGACCGGACCGGCAATGTTCTTGTGCGTGAAGACGCCGCGCCAGAGATAGGCGTTTTGCGGTTCCAGCGCGTCGGCGCCGTGGGTGCCGAGATTTGGCAGAAGCACGACGCCCGCATAGGAAACGACGATGACGATCGAAGCCACAGTGACCAGCATGGCCGAATAGGCGTCGCCGTCCTGCGGCAGGCTGAGGACGGCAATGACCGTCAGAATGCCGATCATCGTCAACAATACGCCGCGTATCGCGGTTGCCGGATCGGGGCTTGCGAAAACCGACGCCAACAGGAAGGCAAACATCAGCAGCCAGCCGGGGCTGACGATTTTGGCCACCTTCTTCGGATCGGCGAACATGGCAAGCGACAGCAGGGACACGGCTCCGAGACAGCCGAAACCGAGCTGGTTGATGGCATCGCCGCCGCCCGACGCATCCCCGCTCGCCGCGGCGCTGAGCGGATTGAAGGGACGGAAGGAAATCAGCAGAATGCAGAATGTTATCGTGGCGATAACGAGCGCAATCGTGCGGACTGTCGCCCGCAGGTTCGCTTGCGCCGCAACATCGGAACGCGCGTCAGTTCTTGTCCGGGTTGCGATATTGCTCATTCAGATATCCAAAATGGGCCATGACGCGGCCCAGCCCGATATGGATGAAATAGGTCCCTACCGGCACGAAGCGCGCCGCGATGCCGCGCCGCAGGGCCTTGATCGGAGAATAAGCCAAAAGAGCGAGACTTTTCAAAAAAACACGCACCTGCCCCAAAGGCTCGTCCTTGCGCTGGCGTTGCTCGATCAGCGTCGACAGGACGCCGTTGCGCAAGCCTCGCGCCGTGATCCAGTCGCTCTCCAGCCGCCGTGCCGGAATAGTCTCCCGCACGATGCCTTCGTTGCACCAGGCAATCGTGAAGCCCTTGGCGCGGGAGCGGTTGATGAAATCGGAATCGCCGCCGCCGGTGAAATTGAATTTCAGGTCCATGAACGGATAGCCGATAGCTTCCAGAACCGGGCGGGCGATCAACAGGTTGCCGGATGAATAGATGATCGGGACCGGCCCGGTCTTGCTGTAATGCGGCAGGAAAACCGGATGCCGTGCCCATTTTTCCGAACCCGGCTTTTCAAAGATCGGATATTGGGGACCGCCGACGAGGCTGGCATTATAGCGCTCGGCGGTCGCCACCATGTTTTCGATCCAGGCCGGATCGGCGAGTTCGTCATCATCGATGACGATGACATATTTGAAATTTGGGAAATAGGTCGTCGCCGTCAGCCAGCCTGCATTATAGGCATTGCAGTTGCCGCGATGGGATTCCACGATCAGCATGCCGTTATATTTTCCGGCCTCGAACTGTGGTGCCGCAACCTTGGCGCCTTCCCGGTCCTCCGCCTCGTTTTCGATCACCACGACCGCGAAGCGGCGGCTGGTGACCTGGGCATTGAGCGTATCCAGCGTGCGGATGACATGCTCCGGGCGGCGAAATGTCGGCAAGGTCACCACCACCTCTACTTCATCGAAACGAAGTTTAGGTGTTTTAGCAATTACTTGTATATGATCCGGTAATACAGACATTACGCCACCCAATATTTAACGACCCATGTTTTCACCGGGCCTATTCAAAAACAATTAAAGAAAAGTTCACCGCGTGGTTGTAAGCACAGCCTGAAACTATCATAGAGAACGCTGATCCGTAATATGCAGGAGCTGACTTGCCGTCCCCTCACCTTGTTTTCGTAACATCGATTGTTCCGCATGGAATCCCGACTACCGGTTATGAAGTGGCGAATTCGGCTGTGGTCGATGGCCTGCGGCGTTCGGGTGCAAAGGTGACCGTGCTTGGTTTCACATGGCCGGGCGTGAAAGCCGATGCTGCGGATACGGTCGTGCTGGGCGAGGTGGAAGTGCGAACCGAAGGCGCTGGCATCCGGCGCAAGATCGGCTGGGTGGTGAAATCCTTCCTGACGGGCCTGACTGTCTCCTCGGCGAAGTTGCGGGTGATTCCAGCGCAGAAACTGCGCGAGGCCATCGGACGGATCGGCCCTTTCGATGCCTATGTGCTGAACGGGGTGACCCTGCCCGGCGCGTTTGAAGATATTTTCAAGGACAAGCCGTCGCTCTTCGTGGCGCATAATGTGGAATATCGCTCGGCGGAGGAAAATGCCGCCGACGCCCGAAGCTTCATTCAGAAATTCCTGTTCGCCCGCGAGGCGCGCATTCTCAAAGGACTGGAAAGCCGCCTCAGCGGAACGGCGCATTTCGTCTTCACCTTTGCCGAAGATGACGGGCCGGCGCTTGGACTTGGTCCCGACCGGTTCGCGACGATGCCGCTCGTCACGCCGGGCGGAACGCAGGCGGCGCAGCCACGCCCGGCAAGATACGACCTTGCCCTCATCGGCACATGGACATGGCACCCGAACCGCATCGGGCTGGAATGGTTCCTGCGTGAGGTAAAGCCGCATCTTCCCGGCGATATTTCCATCGCGATTGCAGGCAACACACCCGCTGATCTCGTCTCTGCCTGGTCTGGCGTCAACTTCGTCGGCAAGGTGCCGGATGCGACGGAATTCGTGGAAAGCGGGGCGCTTGTTCCGCTCATCAGCCGGGCGGGAACCGGGGTGCAGCTGAAAACCATTGAAACATTCGAGCTGGGCATGCCAAGCGTCGCCACGACGCATTCCGTGCGCGGTATCGGCAATATCCCGGCCAATTGCACCATTGCCGATGACCCGCGAGCCTTCGCGGCGGCAATCATCGAACGGATCGGGAAGGCAAGATCGGGGGACAGCCAGAGACTGGACGGCAAGGCCTTCACCCGGTCACAAATCGAAGGCATGGACCGCGCGGTTGCCCGCGGTCTGCAAGCACTTCGCGGCGAAAATAGAATGACGGACCAGGCATGATGCATACCGAAAATGTAACCTACCGGAACATCCTTGGCGTGAAGGTCGCCTGTTTTGATTGGGACGGCGCCTTCGCCTTCTTCGAGAACCGCATCAATGAAGGCCGGTTCATGAAGCAAGGCTGGCTCAATGCCAACAATTCCAACATTGCGGACGAAACCCCGGATTATCGCGCTGCGTTGCAGGATTTCCTGATCCTGCCCGACGGGGTGGGTGTCGATATTGCCAGCAAGGTCGCCTATGGGAGCAAATTCCCTGCCAATCTCAACGGAACGGACTTCATTCCGGGGCTCTTGCAGCATATGAAACGCCCGCTGAAGGTTGCACTTCTCGGCGGCGGTCCGGGCGTCGCTGCCGACGCCGCGCAGCTTTTCAGGCAGCAGATACCCCACCATGAATATCGCGTTATTTCCGACGGCTTCTTCAAGCCCGCCGACCTCGACGGCATTCTGGCGCAATTGAAGGAATTCCACGCCGACATATTGCTCGTCGCGATGGGCGTCCCGCGCCAGGAACTCTTCATCGACAAGCATATCACCGCGGAGCACTGCACGATAGCGAGCGCGGTCGGCGCGCTGTTCGACCTGCATACGGGGCGCGTGCAGCGCGCGCCGCACTGGATGCGCAAGATCCAGATGGAATGGGCGCACCGGCTGTTGCAGGAACCGCGAAGGCTCGCGAAACGCTATCTCATCGGCAATCCCGTATTCCTGTGGCGCGTCGCCAAAGGCTGGATGAAGGGAGAACCCCGGTGAGAACCGCAATCGTCACGGCCAGCTGGGATCAGGATTTCGAGCGCTGCAGGCTGCTTTGCGAAACCGTGGACAAATATGTCAGCGGTTTCACGAAGCACTACATCCTCGTAGACAGCAAGGATGTCGCCCTGTTTCGCAAGCTCGAAAGCGCGCACCGGGTCATCATCGATGAGCGCGATCTTCTCCCCTCCTGGCTGCATGCCTTCTGGGACCCGACCTATCTTTGGCGCAGGCGGGTTTGGCTTTCGCTCCGGACCAAGCCGCTGCGTGGCTGGCATGTGCAGCAGTTGCGCCGGATCGCGCTTGCCGCTGCCGTGGAGGAAGACGGTTTTCTCTACACGGATTCCGACACGGCCTTTCTGCGCCTCTTCGACTGCGGCACACTCTGGCAAGGTGAACAGCTTCGGCTTTTCGTGCGCCCCAATGCGCTCGCCAATCCCGAATGGCCGGAGCATCCGGTCTGGGCAGCCAATGCAGCGAAACTGCTGGGCATCGAAAACGGCAAAAGCGGGCTTAACGACTATATCGGCCAGCTTGTTTCATGGCGGCGCGACAGTGTGATTTCGATGTGCGAGCGGATCGAAGCCCATACCGGACAGCATTGGGTGGCGGCCCTTGGCAATATAAGACGCTTTTCTGAATGCTTCATCTATGGTCGCTATGTCGATGACGTGCTGCAAGGCTCGGGCCATTTCAGCGACACGCATGATCTCTGCCGGATGCAATGGTTCGCCCCGCCACCGAGCGAAGAGGAATTCCGCACCTTCATCGCAGAAATGGAACCGCATCAGGTTGCCATCGGCATGCAGTCCTTTCTCGGCCTTTCGGTCGACGATATCCGGCGCATTATCGGAGCGTGAACGTCAAATTCGTTTAGCTGGCAAACGGATGCTGGAATAGGTGAAAACCAGCGACAGCAGATAGAGGCCGCCAAACACGATATTGAGCCCCAGAATCCAGTCGTGACTGTCGGCATAGTTCACCAGCAACAGCCAGACGAAGAATGCCTTGGCCGCGGTCATCAGCACCATGCTCAAGGTCCTGAGACCGGACTGGCCGCGCGCATACAGAATTTCGGTCTGGTATTCGATCAGGTTGCGGAAACCGGGTACGAGCAGCACCAGCGGCAACAGGCCCACAATGGGCGCAACGCTTGAACCGAGTGCGTTCGGGAAGATTTGCAGGAACACGACCATCGCGCCGAGACCTGCCACCGAGACGGAGAAGACCGCAAGCTCCAGTCCGGCGCGGATGCGCAAGGAAGACAGCATGTCCGGCGCGCGCATGAGCTTTTGCACCAGCATCATGTTGAAGGAGCGAACCGGCAGGGCAGTAAGGTCCACAAGGCGCATGATGATCGCGTAAAGCCCCGCTGTCGCAGGCCCGCCGACAGTCAAAACGAGAAGCTTGTCCAGCTCGGCCTGGATATAGAACAGCAGTTCGGCGCCCATCACGGCAATCGCATCGGAAAGCCGCCGCATATAAAGTGATGGTCTGAAGCGAAGCCGGATCGACGGGTAAAATCGCAGCGCAGCAAGCAGTGCGACCCCATTTGCAGCCGCATACCACCATGCCCAATGCGCGATATCGTGGGCGCTTGCCAGCCACATGAACAGAAGGGCTGCGACGGCTCGCGTGGCCGTGCCGAAAATCACCAGTCCCGCCGATATGCCGAAGCGGCGCAGGCCGTTATTGACGATGATGACGATTTCCGTCGACCGCCAGAACAGGGCCTCGGCAAACACCACAACGGCAAAGGGCAGGAAGGAAATATCGCGGCTGAAAAAGACGAAGTAAACCAGCCAGGAGGCCAGCGCAAACAGCGGAAGCGACATCAGAATGGCGACGAGAAAGCCCGCCGTATAGATGCCGAGCAGGCGCGGCTTCACTGTCGATATGCGGTAAAGCGGCGAACTGAACCCGAGGGAAACGATGCGCGACAGCACCACGCCCGTGCCTGATGCAGTGGCAAATATGCCGAAATCGCCCGTCGGCAGCGTGTTTGCAAGCGCGATGAAATAGACGAGTGAAACCACCAGCCTGCCAGCGGAGCCGGAAAACAGGGACAGGTAATCGCGCACTATTCCGGCATTATTGCCTGACAGTTTCCGCAGCGCTTTCGCTATCAACAGGGAGCCTCATCCATCGTGGTCTCGTGGTGCGTTCGACCCATTGGAGCGGGGCGAGATAAAGAGATTTAGCTAAAAAGACTTAAACTCTTCTTTGCAAGCTCAAAGAGCAGACAAGCAAAAGCTAAAATAAGAGGGCCGAGCATTTCGCGGCTCAGGCCGACATTATTTTAACTTTTTGTTTTCTATAAAAAATTACATTCGGCCATCAGGTTTGGGGCGAGCGGATTCCGGTTTGGCATGTGCAAGCCCTGTTTTATGGATTTCATGGCGGCGGCGGGCACCGGAAACGGCCGCAACGGCTACAGATACGGACGAATTCGACAATGAGCGATCATGAGGGGCGCAGAAAGGCGGGAGTTGAGAAACCTCTTCTCGCATTTTCCGACGTGCGCCCGGCGGGTCGCCCCACCGGTCGCCCGACTGCTCCCTGTGATAGCGAAGCCGCACCGCCATGGACACCACCCGCCACATCGGATGAACGCGCTGCGTTCTTTCATGAACACGACCATGATGCGCAAGAAACGCCAGAACCCGTTATCGAGGAAGAACTGGACGATGCGGACGTGGCCGAGTTGCAAAAACGCGTGGCGCTCATCGAAGCGGAACTGGAGCGCAAGGTTCAGGAACGCGAACGTCGCAAAATCGCAATCGAGGCTGACGCTCCACCCCCCGAGCCAGCCCGCGAACCCGTCATGCGCGAGCATCCTGTTGCTGACCGCCCGGCCTCGGATGCCGAATGGAAACCGCTGATCGATCCGCGCATCGCCATCGATGTGGTGCGGGGATCGCGCAGGCTCCTGCTGGTCAGCACGATATTGGGCGGTGTGGTCGCCGCGCTCTATGCATTGTCGCTGCCGCAGATGTACGTCGCTTCGACCGATATTCTGGTCGATCCGCGCAACATCAAGACGGTTGGAGACGAACTGACCCCGGGGCAACTCCCGACCGATGCGTCGCTTGCCGTTGCCGAAAGCCAGGCCCGCATCATCGATTCCAGCAGTGTTCTGCTGAAAGTGATCGACAGGACGGACCTGACAAAAGACCCCGAATTCAACGGCACGCTGGTTCCGACCGGCATTGCTGGACTGTTTGCGCAGATCAAGGATATTTTGTCTCCAAAAAAGGCGAGCGACAGCCAGACGCTGCAAACCCGCGTTCTCTATAACCTGCACAAGAGCATCGCCATCGGGCGCGACGCCAAGACCTTCATCTATTCGATCTCGGTGAAAACCCGCGATCCGCAGAAATCAGCCTCGCTTGCGAACACCATCAGCACCGTTTTCCAGAGCGAGCTTGCATCGCTGCAATCCGATGCCGCACGGCGCACTTCGGACGAACTGTCGAACCGGCTTGCAGACATGCGCGCCAATGTCGAACAGGCGGAGCGCGCAGCGGCTGATTTCCGCGCATCGCACGATCTCGTCAATGTCGATGGCAAGCTGATCAGCGATAACGACCTGACGCGGCTCAACGATCAACTGACCAACCAGCGCGCCGAAACCATGCGGCTTCAGGCCCGTGTGCAGGTGCTGAGCAACGCCACTTCCGACAGTGTGGTGACCGGGACTTTGCCCGAAGATTTGCGATCCAACACGCTGACGGCGTTGCGGGCGCAATATGCGCAGGCGCGCCAGACGGCAAGCGGATTGTCCACCCAGCTTGGCCCCCGTCACCCGGCGCTCATTCAGGCGCAGTCGCAGGCGGGCACAGTGCTGAACGACATCGACGCTGAATTGCGGCGCATCCGCTCCTCGCTGCAAGTCGAGGTCTCGCGGTCCGTGCAGCAGGAAAAAGACCTGACCGCGCGTCTGGCGCAGCTCAAGTCACAGCAGGCGAACAATAGCGGCGATCTGGTGAAATTGCGTGAGCTTGAGCGCGAGGCGACCGCGCGCCGCTCCGTCTACGAAGCCTTCCTCCTGCGCTCGCGCGAGACGAACGAACAGGAAGGGCTGAATACCGCCAATGTCAGGGTGTTGTCGGAAGCCCGCCCGCCGCTCGATCCGGCCAGCACATCCCGCAAGCTGATCGTCATCGCCGGGCTGATTGCCGGCTTCCTCGCAGGGCTTGCGATCACAGCCGTCCGCAATTTCGGACGGCTGCTGCGCCTCTAGTGCGGTTCCTGCTAACAGAAACGCCGGAACCGCTCTAACTATTTGTTTTCTCGCATTATCCAACGCGTCGAAGCGGGATAAGAAATCAGTCCAGTGAACTGATTTCCCCCCGTAGACGTTTCACACTTTTGCTGGAAATGCTCTAATCTCTTCCATTTGAAGTATAATCTTATCGATCAACTCATGCCGACTGGCGTGCGTGCACCTCGGCGCGCGGCACTTTGCGCCCGCTGGCGCGCAAGACACCATGTGCGCCGTCCAGATGGCCCGGCTTCAATTCGAGCGCCAGAAAACGGCGCTTTTCATATGGGCCTGGCATGGCAAGCTCGCCGGTCTTTTCAGCGGTAAAGCCGAAGCGCCCGTAATATTCCGGATCGCCCACGAGCAGGATCGCGCCATGGCCAAGGCGCATGGCCTCATCGATGGCATGACGCATCAGGGCCGAACCAATGCCGCAACCGGCGGCGGAAGGTTCGACGGCCAGCGGACCGAGCAGCAAGGCGGGCACGGGAAAACCGAAGGCGTCGAGCCCGGCATGGACATCCCACAGCCGCACGGTGCCTGCGAGCGCTCCGTCTTCGCCAAGTGCGGCAAAGGCCAGCCCCTCTGCGGGCAGGCGACCGCGACGCAGCTTTTCCGATGACTTGCGGCGGCGGCCTTCACCCATCGCGCGATCCAGCAAGGCTTCGCGCGCCAGCACATGCTCCAGCGCCTCGCCCGCGATCGAAAAAGCCGGGGCAACGAGGGTTACGGTGTTTTCCTGAATTTCAAGAGTTGCGTTCATCACATCTATCCCCGCAAAGCGGCAGCAGCACACCCCGCCCGACGCCTTGCAGCACCGGGCGGATTGAGAGGATCTTTCAGACTTTCAAAGGTATGATCGAGGTCGGAAAGCGTTCGCGCTTTTCGGGATCGTACCCAGCCCCAAAGATCAGATGACGTAGGATCGGAGCGGTTCGAAGCCGTTGAACGCCACCGCCGAGTAGGTGGTGGTGTATGCGCCCGTGCCTTCGATGAGAATTTCATCACCGATGGTCAGCGAGACCGGCAGCGGATACGGCGTCTTTTCGTAAAGAACGTCCGCACTGTCGCAGGTCGGGCCAGCCAGCACGCATGGTTCGGTTTCGCTGCCGTCATGCGGGGTCACGATCTGGTAGCGGATCGCCTCGTCCATGGTTTCGGCGAGACCGCCGAACTTGCCGATGTCGAGATAGACCCAGCGCACATTGTCGTTGTCCGCCTTGCGCGAGACCAGAACCACTTCGGTCTTGATCACGCCTGCATTGCCGACCATGCCGCGGCCCGGTTCAATGATGGTTTCCGGGATGCGGTTGCCGAAATGCTTGGACAGCGCGTCGAAGATCGCCATGCCATAGGCCTGCGCGGTCGGCACGTCCTTGAGGTAACGGGTCGGGAAACCGCCGCCCATATTGACCATGCGCAGCACGATGCCTTCATCGGCAAGGGTGCGGAACACCTTGGCCGCATCGCCGAGCGCACGGTCCCATGCGGTGAGGTCCGTCTGCTGAGAGCCGACGTGGAACGACACACCATAGGAATCGAGACCCAGCGACTTTGCATGGCGCAGAACGTCGATGGCCATCGCAGGCACGCAACCGAACTTGCGCGACAGCGGCCATTCGGCGCCTTCACCGTCCGTCAGCACGCGGCAGAACACGCGGCTGCCGGGGGCGGCGCGCGCAACCTTCTCGACTTCTTCCACGCAATCGACCGCGTAAAGGCGAATGCCCAGCTCGAAAGCGCGCGCAATATCGCGCTCCTTCTTGATGGTGTTGCCATAGGAAATGCGGTTCGCCGTCGCGCCGGCTTCCAGCGCCATTTCGATTTCGGCGACCGAAGCGGTATCGAAGCACGAGCCGAGCGAAGCGAGCAGGCGCAGGATTTCCGGCGCAGGATTTGCCTTCACCGCATAGAAGATGCGCGAATAGGGTAAAGCCTTCTCGAAGCTCAAATAGTTGTCGCGCACGACGTCAGTATCGACGACGAGGCAAGGACCGTCCGGACGGCGGGTGTTGAGGAAGTCGATAATACGCTGCGTTGCCATGGTCGTTCTCCCGCGCGGTTGTCTTCACCGCTTTCAAAGGGACAAAGTGTGCATGAACGCATCCGCCGTGAAGCCAGCCTTTGGAGGTGCTGATGTCACGCGAAAACTCATGCGGCGATGGAACAACGCTAAACCCGCGTTACTCCGCTTTGTCTGCCTTGGATTGGAATTGGAGAACCGCATCCGCACTTCTGGCAATGAAGGTGTGCCTCTTCAGTAATTTCGGCTTTTGGACAGCCGAAAGACACTAGAAAGGCCCGCACCGTCGTTGCTTCAAGATGTCCTCGATCTGGCGGTTGGCCATCAGATCGACTGGAGCGGTTAGGTCCAGGTACCGTACCGAATTCCTCACCATTCGAGGATCGGCGGACACCCACAGGCACGTGCGACTTTGGGCAAGCGCGATATAAGCGCAAAGTCGTGTCCATTCAATGACAAAAAATTCGTTGAGCGAATTTATTTTTGGCAGGATCGCTGTGCGCTGCACGCTTGCCATTGTTCAATATTAGTGAAACATTCAACAGGCAAATCCGTCTCGAAAGAGCGTAAATATCCCGTTAATTGTTGCATGTTGTGAACAATGGCCAGTTTCGATCCCTTCAACGCCATCATTGCAAAAGCTGAAAAGCCGCCCGTTCACGCATTGGAAGGGCCGCTTGAAGGCGAACGGCTCGCCGTAAAAGACATTTATGACGTTGCCGGAATGGTGACGGGATGCGGCAATCCGCAGATCGAGGCCGAATCACCGCGCGCCGAAAGATCGGCTCCGGTGGTGGAAAGGCTGCTCGCCGCCGGGGCGGAATTTGTCGGCAAGGCACAGACCGACGAACTTGCCTTTTCCCTGATGGGGCAGAATTCGCATTTCCCCTATCCGATCAATCCGGCAGCGCCGGACCGCGTTACCGGCGGCTCATCCTCCGGCTCGGCGGCGGCCGTTGCAGGCAAGCTCGCCGACATTGCGCTCGGTTCGGATACGGGCGGCTCCATTCGCGCTCCTGCCAGCTTCTGCGGTCTCGTGGGCTTACGCAGCACCCACGGCCGCATTCCGCTCAAGGGCATCATGCCGCTTGCGCCCTCGCTCGACACGATCGGATGGTTTGCGCGCGACATAGAGCTTTATGACCGGGTTGGCGCCATCCTGCTTGGCGACGACGCTCGAGAATTCACTCTGACGAAGCTTCTTTATATGCCGGTTCTCGAACAGCTTTTGCTGGGCGAGGCCGAAACGGACGCCTATCGCGCCATGTTTGCCGAAGTGCGCCCGCACTTTACGAGCCTCAAGGCGGCAAGCCAGCCGACGCTTTCAATAGATGAACTCTATCTGGTCTTCCGTCACATTCAGGGGGCGGAAGCCTGGGCGACGCATGGTGGCTGGATTTCGTCGGGTGACCGCAAGCTGGGGCCCGGCGTCGCGGACCGTTTTGCCTTCGGCGCGGAAATCGCCGCTGATCTCGTTGCCAGCCAGCGCGTGCGCCGGGCGCAATTCACGCAGGAACTTGAGAAGATCATCGGGAACGACGCCGTGCTGGCGCTGCCGACCGTACCGGGTGCGGCTCCGCTCGCAAAGGAACCTTTCGAGACCTTGCAGGCCTATCGCGAGCAGGCATTGCGCCTGCTCTGCCTTTCGGTGCTTTCCGGCCTGCCGCAAATCACATTACCCCTGGGGCAGGTGCAGGGCGCACCTTTCGGCATTTCTTTCATAGGACCACGCGGCAGCGACCGGGCGCTGATCGGGCTGGCCAGAAACATCATCGGGAAGCGGGGCTAGACCATGGACACCCTCACACGTATGCGCGCCTTCATCGACGTGGTCGAGGCGGAAGGCTTTTCCGCCGCAGCGCGAAAAATCGGGCGTTCCAAGGCACTCCTTTCCAAATATGTGCGCGAGCTGGAAGACGAGCTTGGAGCGCGTCTTCTCAACCGCACCACGCGGCAATTCTCGCTGACCGAAGCGGGCCACACCTATTATCACCGCGCGGTCGAAATCATCCGCGAGATCGACGCGCTGCAGGATGCCGTCAGCGAAACCAGTTCCGATGCGCGCGGGCGCATCAAGCTGTCGGCCCCGCGCACCTTCGCCGATGCCGTCATCGGCCAGTCCCTGATCGATTTCTGCCTCGCCCATCCCGAAATCGTGCTCGACGTACGGCTGGATGATCGGTTTGTCGATCTGGTGGAAGAAGGCTTCGACCTTGCGATCCGCATCACGCGCTTGCAGGACTCTTCCCTCATCGCAAAGCGATTGTCGCCGTTCCACTCCGTCCTGTGCGGCGCGCCGGAACTGATCGCCCGTGTCGGCAAACCGGAGCGCCCCGAAGACCTGGCCGACCGGCCCTGCATCATCGACACCAATGCGCGCTCGCGCAACAACTGGCATTTCCGCAATACGGATGGATCGATGATGACGGTTCCCGTCAACGGCCCGATTGAAGTGAACAGCCCCGTCGCCACAAAGAACGCCGCACTCGCCGGTCTGGGCTTTTCCATGCTGCCCGCCTTCATCGCCGAAGAAGAAATCGAGCGCGGCAGGCTGGTCTCCTGTCTGGACGAATTTATCGTGAAGGATGGCGGCATCTACGCTGTTTATCCGCATCGGCGCTATTTGCCGGCAAAAATCCGGGCGCTGGTCGATTTTCTGACCCAATGGTTCAAGGACAGGGAAAACAACTCCAGGGAAATGCAGTAAAGCATTCCTGTCTGCCTTCTCCCGAACCCGGTCAAACTTTCGGGAAACATGCTCTGGATTTTCCAGAGACGTCGCACTTTCGCCGCCTTCGGGCATAAGCGTGTTCTAATGGAATTTTCGGTGGTGGTTTCATCCTTGTTCAAGCGCGGTTTCATCCGGCCTGCAGCAATCGCGTTGCTGGCGGGCTGTTTGCCCACGGTTGCACTTGCCCACCCGCATGTCTTCGCCGAGGCGCGGCTGGAACTCTCCATATCGCCCGACGGCACGGTACAGCAGCTTGCCCATGTCTGGCGTTTCGATGATGTTTTTTCCTCCACCGTCCTCATGGAATTCGACAAGAATGGCGATCTCAAGCTCGACAAACAGGAGTTGATCGACCTTGGCCATGTCATCAATGGCTCCATTGCCGAATTCAAATATTTCCAGACTGTTCTGGACAATGGCAAGGATGTGAAAATGGCCAGGCCGACCGATCTTGCCGCCGATTTCACGGACAATCGCCTGCTCATCATCTTCACCAGCAAGCCCGAAAAACCGTTGAAGCTTGCCGCGGGCCACAAGATCAGCTTCGGCGTCTATGACCCGACCTTCTATACCGCCATCGATTACATGAATGACAGCGACCTGGTCGTGAAGGGCCTGCCCGCAGGCTGCACATCCAAGGTTGTCCGTCCTGATCCGGACGAGGCGCTTGCCCAGAACCAGGCGACACTAACCGATGCCTTTTTCAACGATCCGACAGGCACGGACATGTCGAAGATATTTGCAACCCGTCTCGAGATAGACTGCGAACCGAAAGGAAAGACTGGCTGATGAGAAAAGCGGCAGCCTTCGTTCTGGCCCTCTGCCTTACGATGATCGTTGCGCAAGCCTATGCGCAGTCCTCGCTTGGTATCGGCGCGAATGAGGTGGCGATGAAGCCGACTGGGCCTTTCGCGCATATCATCCTCTGGATGAACGAACAGCAGCGCTCTTTCTATCTCGCCATGACCAACGCTCTGAAAGCCATGCGCGAAGACCCATGGCAGGCTTCGGTTCTCGTGGGACTTTCCTTCGTTTATGGCATTTTTCATGCGGCTGGACCGGGCCACGGCAAGGCGGTGATCTCGTCCTATATGATCGCCAATGAAACGGCGCTGCGGCGCGGTATCTTCCTTTCGTTCATTTCGTCGCTTTTACAGGCACTCATGGCGATTTCCGTCGTCGGCCTCGCATGGTTCCTGCTGCGCGGCACCGGCATCTCGATGAACCAGACAGCGCGCTACATGGAGATCGCCAGTTTTGCGCTTGTGCTGTTTTTCGGCCTTTGGCTGCTGGCGCGCAAGCTGCCGCTGCTTTTCAGGAAGCGCGAGGATGCAGGCCCCGGCCCGACCGCATCGCTCTTTGCCGCCACGCCCGAGCCCGCAATGGCTTCCGGCCCGGCATGGCAGGGCACGGTTTCGCAAGCCACGCGCGCGGCTGCGACCGGCAGCGCGGTCAAGCTCAATTACAAGCCCGCAACCGCTGCTGCATCGGATCATATCTTCATCGGTGAAGGGGACGTGTGCGCCGCATGCGGCAATGCCCATATTGCCGATCCTTCGACGCTTGGCGACGATTTCAACTGGAAGACGGCATGGTCGGCGATTTTGTCGGTGGGCCTGCGCCCATGCTCGGGCGCGCTGATCGTGCTGACATTTGCGCTTTTGAATGGCTTGATGATTGGCGGTCTGCTTTCGGTCTTCGCCATGGCCTTCGGCACGTTCATCACGGTGGCAGTTCTTGCCACGCTGGCCGTCACCGCCAAGAACACCGCGCTGCGCTTTGCGAGCAGCAAGGCCATGTCGGGTCGCCTGAAGGCGGCAATCGAGGTGGCCGCCGCCCTGTTCATCGCCCTGACCGGTGCGCTGTTGTTGAGCGCTTCGCTGGTGAGTTAGAGCGCGTTTCGATCTGAGTGAATCAGATCGGCGCTCTATCTCTTTGTTTTGACGCGCGTCTTTTCCGAAAACCGTTTCACACTTTTCGGGATGCGCTCTAATCTTTATTTTGCCGCTTCGAGCGCAGCCAGAAAATTGCGAAGAAGCCCAGAACGAAGACAATCGGGAAGATGATCGCCGCGATTTGTGAGCGCTCGCCCAGCGCCAGCATGATGCTGGGCACGAAATAGGCAAGCACCCCGAAGCCGATCAGGATGACGGCGGCGGCAATTGCCGGATTGCTCTTCTTGCGCTCAGCCACGGTCACGAAACTCCTCCAGCTTCTTCTTCTGCTGACCGTCACTATCAAAGTTTTCCGGTGCAAGCCATGCCTGATAGGCTTTCTTCAAGGCAGGCCATTCGCTGTCGAGAATGGAAAACCACGCCGTATCGCGGTTTCGGCCCTTGGCCACCATATGCTGGCGGAATACACCCTCGAACTGAAACCCGAAACGCTCGGCGGCACGCTTGGAAGGCCCATTTTCATTGTGGCACTTCCATTCGTAGCGGCGGTAGCCAAGCTCATCGAAAATATACTGCATGAACAGGAACTGCGCTTCCGTGGCGGCGGGTTTCCGCGAAATCTGCGGCCCCCAATAGATGCTGCCTATCTCGATGACGCCATGGACAGGATCTATGCGCATCAGCGCCTGCCGCCCCGCCACCTTGCCGCTCGCCTTGTCGATGACGGCGAAAAACAGCGGATCGTCGCTTTTTGACGCCTTTTCCAGCCATGGCTCGAATTCTTCGCGCGTTGCAGGCGGAAACTCGAACAGCCAGGTAAAGCGCCGGTCAACATCCTCCACCGAGGAAGCGGCAAACAGTTCGTCACCATGCTTCCCGGGGTTCAGCGGTTCCAGCCGCACATAGCGGCCTTCAAGCACTTTGCGTTCCGGCTGTGGACGCGGCGTCCAGTTCTGCAAATCAGTCATGCCAATTCTCCCATTCGACCGGACAGGAGCATAAAAGAAGCGGGACGAAAACCGGATTATTGTGTCCGTGTCATTTTTCCCGAATGGCCGCACGATCAACCGAAACGGCTTTCACCAGCGCCACCACCTCGTCACCGGCGCGCAATGCCAGTTCGTCGACCGAGCGTCGCGTCAGCCGCGCAACCAGATGACGCCCCCGGAAGTCGAGCGCGACATAGGCGTTGGGACCGCCATCCATCGTGATGGCCGTGACCGTCACCGGCAGCACGTTGCGAATGCTGATCGCTTCAGGCGCCTTGCGGGCAATGGAAACATCGCGCGCACGCACGCGCAGCCGCACATGCATATCCAGTTTCAGCCCCGCATCGCTGAGCTGAAACGATGCGCCGCCAAGATCGATCTCCGCCAGCTTGTAATGCTCGTCATAGGACGAAACCGTCCCTTCCAGCAGCACGCCGCCGCCCTCGCCCTCGGCGTCGATCAGCGGAAAGACATCTGCCGCCGCACCGCTTGCCGTCACCCGGCCAGCGGACAGGAGCACGATCTGGTCGGCAAGCCGCGCCACCTCGTCGATCTCATGGCTCACATAGACGATCGGCACATGGCTTTCATCACGAAGACGTTCGATAAAAGGGAGGATTTCCTGTCGTCGCGCATGGTCGAGCGAGGAAAGCGGCTCGTCCAGCAGCAGGAGCGCCGGATCGGACAGAAGCGCGCGACCGATGGCGACACGCTGGCGTTCGCCGCCCGAAAGCGTCGATGGCAGCCTGTCGAGAAGATGGCCAATGCCAAGCAGCGCCACCACTTCGTCAAAGCTGCGCGTCGCCTGCCTGCGGCCTGCCCAGCGCGCGTAAGTCAGGTTGCGCTTGACGCTCATATGCGGAAAAAGCCGTGCCTCCTGAAACACATAGCCGATGCGGCGCTTTTCCGGCGGCAGGTTTATGCCTCTTTCGGCATCGAACAGCGTGAAGTCGCCAACAGCGATGCGTCCACGTTCGGGGCGAAGCGTTCCGGCAATCATTTTCAAAAGCGTCGTCTTGCCCGCACCGGAATGGCCGAACAAAGCGGTCACACCCCAATCGGCTGCGAAATCTGCCTCAACAGGGAACTTGCCGTTGCGGCCATTAATCGAAACAGCAAGCCCGCTCATTTCGTTGCTCCCGCAAGCCTGCGCTGCAGCCATTCGGACAGCACCACGGCAACCACTGAAATGGCAGCAGATATCGCAATCAGGCGGAATGCTTCCGCGTCGCCGGATGGGGTCTGCATCAGGGCATAGATGGCAAGCGAAAGGGTCTGCGTCTCGCCCGGAATGTTGGACACGAAAGTGATCGTGGCGCCAAACTCGCCCAGCGCCTTGGCAAAGCCAAGCACGGCGCCTGCCAGAACACCAGGCAGAAGCGGCGGCAGAATGACGGTGAAAAAGGCGGTGAAACGACTGGCTCCAAGCGTGCGGGCAGCTTCCTCCAGCCCGCGGTCAAGCCCTTCTATCGAAAGCCTGATCGGACGGACGAGCAGTGGAAACGCCATCACACCGGCGGCAAGGGCAGCACCCGTCCAGCGAAAGGAAAAGGAAAGTCCGAACCATTCCTGCAAGGGAGCGCCAAGCGCACCCCGCGCGCCAAACAGGATCAAAAGCAGATAGCCCGTCACCACCGGGGGCAGAACCAGCGGCATGGTGACGATAGCCTGCGCCAGAGACTTGCCCGGAAAATTGAACCGGGCAAGAATCCACGCGACCACAAAGGCTACCGGCAGAGCGACAATGATGGCTATTCCGGCAACCCGGAGCGACAGAGACACAATCTGCCAGACATTACTCTCAATCATTTTTGGCGATCATTTATTCAGCAGCCTCCGACGCGCCCACGAACCCCTTGTCCTTGATGATCGCCTGACCGGCATCGCTTTCAAGGAAAGCGAGGAAAGCCCTGGCGGCGTCGGCTTCGTTTTTCGCTACAAGCGCCGCAGGGTAGAGGATCGGCGCATGACTGTCAGCCGGGAACCGATAGGCTTCGACCAGTCGGGGTGCCGCCGCACGGTCCGATGCATAGACGATGGCCGCCCCGACTTCGCCACGGCTGACATATTGCAGCGCAACGCGCACATTCTCGGCGAAGACCGCGTTCTTTTCGACATCCTTCCAGATATCGAGCTTTTCCAGCGCTGCCTTGCCGTATTTGCCCGCCGGGACATTCGATGGGTCGCCCATGGCGAAACGTCCGCCGCCCAAAAGCTCCTTGGCCTCGCCCTTCGGCGTGTCCTTCTGCGTTGCGATCACCAGCGCATTGCCTGCGATCACCTTGCGCGACGCCTTGTCGATGGCACCGGCCTTTTCGACATAATCCATCCAGTCGAGATCGGCGGAGATGAAAATCTGCGCCGGAGCGCCCTGCTCGATCTGCTTGGCCAGAACCGACGAAGAAGCAAAGGACGCGACCACCTCCGTGCCGTTCCGGGCCTTCATCTGCCTGGCGGCTTCCTCAATAACGTCTTTCATGCTGGCGGCCGCGAAAACGGTCACCTTTTCGGCAGCATGAGCAACCGAGGCGGCACCAGCAGCAACAGTGATGAGAAATGCGGCGATCAGTTTCTTCATGAATATCCTCCATATCACCTGCAACAGCAGGCAAACCATCATCCGCCGGAAAACCGGCGCTGTTTCTGTTCGGACATGGGAAATTTCCATGCCCTGACTTGCGATGATGGGTGTGATGGAGGCAAACGCGACCCGGATGCCGTCAAACCCTTGATGCACGGGCGTCCATGCAAAAGCCGCCCAAAATTCCGTAACGAATTCAGATCGTTCCGGAACCAGAGCCACCATAATGCGGTGAAACCCGTTTGACCAGCCCTATGAAGAGCGTGCGGCGTCAGCTACCGATATGTTTGTGCGCCCCGCGCTTCTCGGCAAGCTTTACCTGCTTCTGGCGCTCCGCATAACGGGCGCGATCTTCCGGCGTGCGTTCGTCATAGCAGCCAGCGCAGGAAACGCCTTCCTCGAAATACTGCGAAAGCTTGTCTTCCGGCGAAATCGGGCGGCGGCAGGCGCGGCAGAGTTCGACGTCGCTTTCAGCGAGGCCATGGCCAACGGCCACGCGCTCATCGAACACGAAGCACTCGCCGTTCCACATGCTTTCCTCGCGCGGGACTTCTTCAAGATATTTCAGGATACCGCCCTTGAGATGGAAGACATCCTCGAAGCCGAGCCCCTTGACGAAGGCTGTCGCCTTTTCGCAGCGAATGCCGCCGGTGCAGAACATGGCGATCTTCTTGCCTTCGAGCTTGTCGCGGTTCTGCTCGACCCATTCGGGGAACTCCCTAAAAGTCTTGGTCTGCGGATCGATCGCTCCTTCAAATGTGCCGATGGCATATTCGTAGTCGTTTCGCGTATCGACCACGACAGTGTCTTCATCCGCGATGAGGGCGTTCCAGTCCTGAGGCGCGACATAGGTGCCCACGCTTTTCAACGGGTCGATGCCCTCGACGCCCATGGTGACGATCTCGCGCTTCAAGCGCACCTTCATGCGATGGAACGGCATTTCGCTGGCATGGGAATATTTGAGTTCGGGCTCTGCCAGGCCGGGAATGGCCGTGATGTGCTGCACGAGCTTTTCAATCGCCTGGGCTGTGCCCGCAACTGTCCCGTTGATGCCTTCCGCCGCCAGAAGCAGCGTTCCCTTGATGCCATTCGAGCAGCAAAGCTGAGCCAGCGGCTCGCGCAGGCTCTCATATTGCGGCAGCGGCGCAAAGCAATAAAGGGCGGCAACGGTGAAAGGCAAATTGCTCATCGGTTCTGTCTTCTTTGAAAATTCACCTCGCAACTAATCTCCGCAAACGGCGAATTCAAGTCAACTTTATCCTCATGCGTCGAAGTCGCCCCAAAATCGGCCTCGCAGATCAACTTTTCGAGGAGCAATAGATGTTCGACAGCCAGACGATTGCAGCCCTGACAATGATGGCGAACGAGGCGAAAATCGAACCGGCGGCCTTGCTGGCGATCGCGGAAGTGGAAAGCGGCGGTCGTGCGCTTCACAACGTCAATGGCGGCAAGGAACCCGCCATCCGGTTCGAGGGACATTATTTCGACCGCAGGCTATCCGGACGCTTGCGCGAATACGCAAGGAGCAACGGCCTGTCGGCGCCCATTGCAGGCCGGATACGCAATCCCAAATCGCAGGGGGAACGCTGGCTTCTGCTTGAACGGGCGATGGGCCTGAACAAGAAGGCAGCGCTTGAATCCACCTCCTGGGGGCTGGGACAGGTCATGGGCGCACATTGGGAATGGCTTGGCTATGCGACCGTTGACGACCTTGTGGCGGAAGCACGCGGGTCGGTTGCCGGGCAAGCGCGGCTGATGCTGCGCTTTATCGAAAAGGCGGAGCTTCTTGAAGTGTTGAAGGCCCGCAACTGGCGCGAATTCGCCCGGCGCTATAATGGCCCTGCCTTTGCCCGCAACGAATATGACAAGCGGATGGCTGAAGCCTATCAGCGCTGGCAAAAACAGCTCGACACGCTTAAAAGAGCCGCATGAACCAGTAACTTTCGGTGGTGGACAAACCGCCGACAGGGATTTAAATCGATTTATCCACTCAAACAGCCGAGCAAGCCGATGTCCCAGAAAACCGACCTTCTCGTTCCCATCATGACAGGCCAGCCGGTCATTCCGGTTTTGTTGATCGACAGGGTAGAACATGCTGTTCCGCTGGCACGGGCGCTTGCCAAGGGTGGATTGCCCGCTATCGAGATCACCTTGCGCACGGCTGCGGCGCTTGACGCCATCCGTGCGGTGGCGTCGGAAGTGCCGGAAGCAATCGTCGGCGCTGGCACTATCCTCAACGCCAAGCAATATGAGGATGCAGCGAAGGCGGGTTCGCGCTTCATCGTCAGCCCCGGCGCAACCAAATATATCGTTGCAGCCGCCAATGACAGCGACGTGCCGCTGCTGCCCGCAGCTATCACGCCGAGCGAGATGGTGGCGCTGCGCGAAGAAGGCTACACCCATCTGAAATTCTTCCCGGCTGAACAGGCCGGCGGCGCATCGTTCCTGAAGGCGTTGTCCTCACCCCTGGCTGGAACGGTCTTCTGCCCAACCGGCGGCATCAGCCTCGCCAATGCAAAAAACTACCTGTCACTGCCGAACGTTGTCTGCGTCGGCGGCTCGTGGGTTGCACCGAAGGAACTCGTTGAGGCAGATGACTGGGATGCGATTACCCGGCTTGCGAGCGAAGCGGCTGGCCTGAAAGGCTGAGCGAGCCCAAACGGGAAAATAAAAAGGGGCCTTCGGGCCCCTTTTATTTTGCTTTGTTTCGATCTGACCGACGATCAGTTGGTTTCCGTGAACTTGGCCACCGTCAGGAAGGTAACGGCATTACCGCTGAACTGGTTGGCGCGTTCGGTAGGCAGATTGCCACGCTGGAAACCTGCCGTGTAGACCATGGCCGGTGCGGAACGCAGCGCATCGTTGCGGAGGACCGGGTTTGTCACGGGCACGGCGCTGGAAACGGATTCCGTCGACAGGGCAACTTCCGAAGTCGGCATTACGGCAGGCTGAACCACCGCACGCGGCGTGGATTGGGCCTTGGCGATGTAGCGTCCGCCCTTTGCTGTGGCGCGAACGCCCGTCTCGGCAGCCTTGCCAATCGCTGCGACCTTCTTCTGGACAGCGGCGGAAGCCGTAGCAGTCGCCTTGGCTGGCGCGGTGCGGGCCACAGAAGCCGTCTGCACAGCTGCCGGCGCCTGCTTCGGTGCGGCGTCTACAACCGGCTTGCTGTCATAATAATCGTCGGAAGGCGGTGCGATCAGCTCACCGATCTCATCCTTCTTGGAAAGCAGGGCAAGCTGCGTATTGGCGCGCGGCGCTTCCTTCGGCAACGGGAAAGCTGCCGTTTCGCCCGGCTGCGGCACTGCCACAGTGCCAGCATCTGCAACCTGTGTCGGTTTGTTCTGCTCGCTGTTGACCAGCGCGGCAATCGCATCCTGGCCGCTTGCGGCAGGTTTTTCGCCCGGGCGCATCGGACGTGCTGACGGGATTACTGCGGCGGCGAGCTGCATATTATCCGTCTCAAGCTGCGGACGGGCCGACGGCACCGGCACAAAACCATTCATCAGCGGCGAAGGCGTACCGGCATCGGCAACCTGAACCGTGTTCGCATCCACGGCGGCGCGGGCCGCGGCAGCAGCATCGGCGGCCGGCTCGGCTGCGGCAAGCGCCACGGCATCCTGCGGCGCCATTGCCGGCTTGCGAGCCGGTATCGGAACATTGAGCGCGGCCACCGGAACTTCGGCTGCGGCCTGCGCCTGGGCATCGAGCCCGGCTTCGGGACGCGGCGCCTGCATCGGCACCGGAGCCTCACGGGCGGGCAGGGCGGCAATCATCGTTTCACGCGGCTGCTGGACCGGTTCTTCCGGAACTGCCGGAGCCTGACGCGCAGGCACTGCGCGGGCAGGACGTGCGGATGCCGGTGGAGCACTCACCTCACCGCCGCTTTCCTCTTCTTCGTCGGCACCACCGCCAAACAGCGCGCCAAACAGGCTCTTGCTGCGGCGTGGGGATGTATTGCTGGCCACCATGACCTCGCCGCCACCAGCCTTGCGCCTTTCGATCATGGCCAGTGCCTGCTCATAACCCGGCAATGGCTTGCCATCGGCGGGAAGGTGAGCGGTTTTGCCATCCGGGAACAGCGCGAGCAGTTCGCGGCGGCTCATGCGCGGCCATGAACGGACATTGCCGACATCCATATGGACGAAAGGCGAACCGGAGCGCGGATAATAGCCAACGCCGCCGATCTGATAGCGCATGCCGATGCCGCGCAGCTTGGCCAGGGGAACGCCGGGAATGTAGAAGTCCATCGCGCGGCCAAGCATGTGCTGGCTCTTCTTGGCAACGCCGGTGTTGGCGGAACGCGAACGCAGCATGGCGTTGGTTGCCGGCGAACGATAAGCGGAGACGACGGTGATATACTGGCTCGAACCGGTGGAGCGATAAACCTGCCAGATCAGGTCGAACAGGCGCGGGTCCATCTTGGTCGGCTCGTTACGGCGCCAGTCCCGCAGGAAAACATTCAGCTTCTTCAAGCCCTGCGCATCGAAGCGACCATTTCTCTTGAAGACGATTTCGGCCTTTTCACCGGTATGAACGTAATAAAGCTTGAGAGAGCGGGTTTCAGCCGATGCCTGCGAAGGAGACAGCGCCAGGACAACCGCAGCGACGGCAAGGGCAGACGGAGCGGACACAGATACCTTCATCGTGGCCTTTATTCCGGTCCAAACCTTCGCAAAGCGCGCTTTAATGGTCGATATGCTGTTCATCGAATCGTATCGCCTTACCGTTTTCCGCCCCCAGAGGCATTCTCCAGGCTTCCCTCGGGGCTTTCTTTGTGGTGCCACAAAAAGCCTGCGTCCCAGTTCCGCTTGAACTCCGATTGTCGGATTTAATGGTTAATGGACGCTTAGTGAACAACAAATGAGGAAACACCATGGCAAAAAAGCCACACACGTGCATCTATTTTCGCCATGGTTAAAAAATTATTAACAGTCTTTAATTCGCAACAGTACCTGCGAAGACCGACAGTAGGTCTATTATAAATGACTGATATTCAATATGTTAGGCCGGATCGATCAGCCCGCAACGCGGTTGAAAGGGGTGATACCGGCCTCTTCCTCGGCGGCTGATCCCTTGCCGGAAATCGACGCCACATCGATGCCATATTCCTTCAGCTTCCGGTAAAGCGTGGTTCTTCCGATGCCCAGACGCCGGGCCACTTCACTGATTTGTCCGTCATAATGAGCGATGGCGAACCGGATCATCTCCTCCTCGGCTGCGGCAAGCGTGCGAACCTCGCCCGCTCCGTCTATTCCACTGAACAGACCGGCCGAAGTCACGCCTGGATCCTGATCGACAAGGTTGAACCGGGCGGATTGCTGTGCAGGCCTCATGGCCTCGCTGCCCGCACCTATCTGCGCGAAATCACCCGCTGTCAGCTCGCCAGTGTCGCAGAGGATCACCGCACGGTAAACGGCATTTTTCAGTTCCCGCACATTGCCGGGCCAATGATAGGCCTTCAGCTTTTCCAGCGCGTGGGTGGTGATGCCGGTAATATGGCCCATCCGCTCTTCGCTGACAAAGCGCATCATGAACTGATGCAGCAGGATCGGAATATCTTCCGGACGATTGCGCAGGGGCGGCATGGCTACCGCAAAGGAGCCGAGCAGATGGTAGAGCCCGGCATGAAAACGTCCCATATCGACGAGATCGGCCAGCGGACGGCTGTTCGACGCCATGATGCGCGCATTGGAAAGCGTGCGCTCGCCGCCGCTCTCGAACTGGCCGGATTGCATTGCGGCAAAAAGCTTGATCTGCGTGTGGCGCGGCAGCGCGCCGACTTCGTCAAGGAAAAGCGTGCCGCCATCGGCTTCCGCAAGCTTTCCGAGGCTGCGCAGGGCATCGCCATCGCGACGGTCGCGCCGTGCTGTCGAAACGCCGAAAAAAACCTCGTCGGCATTATCCACCGTCAGGGTGCGGCAATCGACGGTCACGAAAGGGCCGCGCCAGCGGACACTGCCGCTACAAATGGCGCGCGCCAGCGTCTCCTTGCCGCTGCCGGGCTCTCCCTCGATCAGAAGCGGCGCATCCAGCGCCGAAGCCCGACGCGCCAGAATGCCGACACGCTCCATTTCGGGGCTCTTGATCGCCATGTCGGAAAGCGTCAGATGAGCCTTCAGAGAGGAACGCGCGCGGCGGATTTCCTGCGTCAGCGCATCGATCTTCAACACATTGGAAACGGAAACCTGAACGCGCTCGAAGGCGACCGGCTTGGTCACGAAGTCGACCGCACCCATTTTCATGGCCTGGAGAACCGGCTGGAGATCATCGTTCTGGACGAGAATGATCACCGGCACGCTGTTTCCGGCTTCACGCATGCGCCGCAAAACGGTCAGGCCATCCATATCCGGCATGGAAAGATCGAGCAGCATCAGCACAATGTCCTTGCGCTGGCTGACGAAGCTGAGTGCGCTGGCCCCGCCATCCGCCAGGATGGTCCGATAGCCCATGCGCATGACTACCGCTTCCAGATTGCGTCGTTGGATCGGATCGTCATCCGCTATGAGAATGCGCGTGGCCATTAACCGTTATCATTACCTATGGAGTTCCCGCGCCCGAAATACTTAAACAGTTTAAATGTCTCATATTCTAGGCGTGTTATTTGGTGCCAAGCCTTCAGCGAATGCAAGGTACTAAAATGTGCCTCGGTGTCCCATTTCACAAAATTTGTATCCTGAATCCACTCCCAGCTTCAACCATCTGCCTGTCCAGCGGCCTGATCGGGGGGGCCATCACAAATGATCGAAGCCCTTTTCCCACCTCTTGGCGATCCTGACAAGACGTGCGAGAAGGAACCTGACAGAGCGGCTCCGGTCAGCGCCGGATCGCGGAGCCGCGCTCTCTCTTTGTTTGTACGCATTATCCGACGAAAAGCCGCTTCGCACTTTTTCTGGAAATGCTCTTGGAGAATGTTCATGACCCGTTTTTCAGAATCCGTTTTCTTCAACAAAGCTTCGCATGCGCCTGCCGGCGATGCGGCTGCGGCCGAAAAGGCTGATCTCGGCAACCTTCCGGAATGGAATCTGGGCGATCTTTATCCGTCTGCCGACAGCCCGGAACTGAAAAACGATATCGAAAAAGCCATGAAGGATGCAGCGGCCTTCGAGGAGCGCTGGAAAGGCAAACTCGACGACGAAGCAGCCAAGCCAAATGGCGGTAACTTTGCCGATGCAATCAAGGAATTCGAGGCTCTGGACGAGCTGATGGGCCGTATCGGCTCTTTCGCCGGCCTCTATTATTACGGCGACACCACAGATCCGAAGCGCATGAAGCTTTTCGGCGACACGCAGCAAAAGCTGACCGACGCCAGCACGCATCTCATTTTCTTCGGTCTCGAACTGAACCGCATCGATGATGCCGTTCTCGAAAAGGCTATGAACGACAATGCGGCAATCGGTCATTACCGCCCATGGCTGACCGATCTGCGCCTGGACAAGCCTTACCAGCTTGACGACAAGCTGGAGCAGCTCTTCCATGAAAAATCGATCACCGGCTATAGCGCCTGGAACCGGCTGTTCGATGAAACCATGTCGGGACTTCGGTTTGAAATCGACGGCAAGGAACTCAGCATCGAGCCGACCCTGAACATGCTTCAGGACGCCGATGGCGCTGTGCGCAGGAAGGCATCGGAAGCGCTGGCAAAGACTTTCGCAGCCAATCTTCGCACTTTCACGCTGATCACCAACACGCTGGCTAAGGACAAGGAAATCTCCGATCGCTGGCGCGGTTTTCAGGACATCGCCGACAGCCGCCACCTTGCCAACCGCGTGGAGCGCGACGTTGTGGATGCTCTGGCAAAGGCGGTGGAAGACGCCTATCCGCGTCTTTCGCACCGTTATTACGCCCTGAAAGCCAAATGGCTCGGCCTTGAAAAGCTTGAGAACTGGGATCGCAACGCACCATTGCCGGAAACGCCGCAGGCCCTGATCCCGTGGGACGATGCACGCGAAACAGTGCTTTCCGCCTATGGCAACTTCGCCCCGGAAATGGCCGAGATCGCGAAGAAATTCTTCGACAAGAACTGGATCGACGCGCCGGTCCGCCCCGGCAAGGCGCCGGGCGCATTCGCGCATCCGACTGTTCCGTCGGCGCATCCCTATGTGCTGCTCAACTATATGGGCAAGCCGCGCGATGTGATGACGCTGGCGCACGAATTGGGCCATGGCGTGCATCAGGTTCTGGCGGGCAGCCAGGGTGCCTTGATGGCTTCAACGCCGCTGACGCTCGCTGAAACCGCATCCGTGTTCGGCGAAATGCTGACTTTCCGCTCGCTTCTGGAGCGTACAAAGGACAAGCGTGAACGCAAGGCCATGCTGGCGCAGAAGGCCGAAGACATGATCAACACGGTCGTGCGCCAGATCGCTTTCTACCAGTTCGAACGTCGCCTCCACACCGAGCGGCGCGAAGGCGAGCTGACGGCTGAGCGCATCGGCGAAATCTGGATGGATGTGCAGCGCGAAAGCCTTGGCGATGCCGTCAATCTCAATCCGGGCTATGAGACCTTCTGGACCTATATCCCGCATTTCATCCACTCGCCGTTCTATGTCTATGCCTATGCTTTCGGTGACTGCCTGGTGAACTCGCTTTATGCGGTTTACCAGAACTCGGAAAAGGGCTTCCAGCAGAAATATTTCGACATGCTGAAGGCTGGGGGCACCAAGCACCACAAGGAATTGCTGGCGCCATTCGGCCTTGATGCGAGCGATCCCGATTTCTGGAGCAAGGGCCTGTCGGTGATCGAAGGCATTATCGACGAGCTTGAAGCCATGGAAGACTGAGGCGACAGTGACCCGAACGGGTAACAAACCGCTCATTCTCTTTCGGGACGACAAGGCGGGCCGCGACGTGCTTTTCGCGGCCCCTTCATCGATCATCCGTGCCGACACGCCGGATGAATTCGAGCCTGCATGGGATGCAATGCAAGAAGCGCACAAGGCCGGAAAATGGCTTGCGGGCTATCTTTCCTATGAAGCGGGCTATCTTCTCGAACCCAAGCTCAAGCCGCTTCTGCCCGAAGGACGCAAGGCGCCGCTTCTCTGCTTCGGCGTATTCGACGGCCCATCCGATGAACGGATGCACGGTCGCAGCGAAGACAATGCCGCCTCCCTGGCCACCTTCCTGCGCAATCCGATCGCGCAATGGTCGTTCGAAGACTATGCGCCGCGTTTCGAGCGCTTGCACCAGCATTTACGCGAAGGCGATTGCTATCAGGGCAACCTCACCTTTCCCATCCACGCGGAATGGGGCGGCGATCCCCTGGTCCTGTTCAACATGCTTGCGAAGCGCCAGCCGGTTCGCTACGCGACCTATTGCGATCTGGGCGGACCGATCATCCTGTCGCGCTCGCCGGAACTTTTCTTCGAGGTCGATGGCGATGGATGGATCGAGACCCACCCGATGAAGGGCACCATGCCACGCGGTGCCACGCCTGAAGAGGACGAGCAGAACCGCCAGTTCCTGCTGAACGACCCGAAGAACCAGGCCGAAAACCGCATGATCGTCGATCTTCTTCGCAACGACATTTCGCTCGTAAGTGAAGTAGGCTCGCTCGACGTGCCGGAACTTTTCCGCGTCGAAACCTATCCCACCGTCCATCAGATGATCAGCCGCGTGCGCGCGCGTCTGAAAGAGAACCTGCCGCTGCGCTCGCTTTTTGCCGCCCTCTTCCCGTGCGGGTCGATCATCGGCGCGCCGAAGATCAGCGCCATGGAAATCCTGCGTAGACTGGAGACCGGGCCGCGCGACATCTATTGCGGGTCGCTCGGCTGGATCGAGCCGGGCGGACGTATGCGTTTCAACGTTGCCATTCGTACGATCTCGCTTCTGGATGAAAATCGTGCGATCTTCAATGTCGGGGGCGGTGTGGTCTTCGATTCCACGGCGCAAGCGGAGTACGAGGAATGTCTTCTGAAAGCACGGTTCGCGGCACTGTCGAGCCACAAGGGGCGCAAGCCGTGACGATGGAACCCGATTATCAACTGATCGAAACGATGCGCTCGGAACCGCTCTCCGGCATTCTGCGCTTCGACCTGCACATGGCGCGCCTTGAGAATTCCGCCCGTGAACTCGGCTTTGCCTGCAATATGGAAGCCATTCGGCAGAAGGTTGCAGAAGCCGGGGCTGGCGAACAGGCCTTGAAACTGCGGCTGACGCTCGCTCCGGATGGTGTCGCCACTGTCTCGAGCGCTCCCTACGAACCGTTGCCGTCCCAGACGATCTGGCGGGTTGCGAGAGCCCGCACGCATCTCAATCACAACGATCCCCTGTTGCGCCACAAGACGACCCGGCGGCAGGCCTATATCGCGGCTCGCGAGGAATACTCGCCCGCAGAGATTGACGAAGTCATCCTGCTCAATGATCGTGGCGAGGTCTGCGAAGGCACGATCACCTCGATATTTCTCGATATCGGCGGTGCGGCCTGCATGACGCCCGCGCTTTCATGCGGCCTGCTCGACGGGGTGCTGCGACGTGAATTGCTGAACGACAACGTCGTTGAAGAAGGTATCGTTACCGTCGAGACGCTGAAAAACGCGCGCAACATTCTTGTCGGCAATTCGTTGCGCGGCATGATCCGCGCAAAGCTTGTCGACCTCTGAAATCCTAATATCCATTAAACATGTATTGATGTCATAGCCTTGTGACGTTTCTTTCTTTCTATGAAGTTGTGTTATCGTTCCGGCACATCAGCTAAAGCGGGTGATAACCTGACCGCAATTCTGCGGCATCTGAGAGGAAGAAAATGGCGAAAGCGAAATGGCAAGTCTATGGCGAGATAACTGGCCCTGTCATCATGATCGGCTTCGGGTCGATCGGGCGCGGTACCCTGCCGCTGATTGAACGTCATTTCAAATTCGACAAATCCCGCATGGTCGTGATCGATCCGAGCGAAGCCAACCGCAAGATCCTCGACGACAAGGACATCCGGTACCTCAAGGAAGCGATCACCAAGGAAAATTACAAGAAGGTTCTCGGTCCCCTTCTGAAGGGAACGGAGGGCCAGCCCTTCGTCGTAAATCTTTCGGTCGATACCGGATCGCTCGATCTGATGCGTTACGCCCGCGAGCATGGCGCGCTTTATATCGACACGGTGGTGGAACCCTGGCTCGGCTTTTATTTCGATGAAAAAGCCGACAATGCCTCGCGCACCAATTACGCGCTGCGCGAAACAGTCCGCGCTGAAAAGCGCAAGAACCCCGGCGGAACGACCGCGGTTTCCTGCTGCGGCGCCAATCCGGGCATGGTTTCCTGGTTCGTCAAGAAAGCGCTTGTCGACCTCGCGACCGATCTGAAGCTCGATTTCACCGAACCGGCGGCGGATGACCGTCACGGCTGGGCGAAACTGATGAAGAAGGCTGGCGTTAAGGGCATCCATATCGCGGAACGCGACACCCAGCGCGCCAAGGAGCCCAAGCCCTTCAACACTTTCTGGAACACGTGGTCCGTCGAGGGCTTTATCGCCGAAGGCCTGCAACCGGCGGAACTTGGCTGGGGTAGTCACGAAAAATGGATGCCCAAGAACGCCCGCAAGCAGAAGAAGGGCAACAAGGCCGCGATTTTCCTCGAGCAGCCCGGCGGCAATACCCGCATCCGCACCTGGTGCCCGACGCTCGGTGCGCAATATGGCCTGCTGGTCACCCATAATGAAGCAATTTCCATCGCCGATTTTTTCACGCTGCGCGACAAGAAGGGCAAGCTCGACTTCCGCCTGACCTGCCATTACGCGTATCACCCCAGCAACGACGCCATTCTGGCGCTTGACGAAATGTTCGGTGCGGGCGGCAAAGCGCAGCCGGTGCAGCACGTTCTGGAAGAGCATGAAATTCTCGATGGCAGCGATGAGCTCGGCGTGCTGCTTTATGGCCACGACAAGAATGCCTATTGGTATGGCTCGCAACTGACGGTCGAGGAGGCGCGCAAGCTTGCGCCCTATCAGAACGCAACCGGCCTGCAGGTTTCCTCCGCCGTTCTGGCTGGCATGGTCTGGGCATTGGAAAATCCGCAGAGTGGGATCGTCGAGACGGACGAAATGGATTACCGCCGCTGCCTTGAAGTCCAGATGCAATATCTGGGGCCCGTGAAGGGCTATTATACCGACTGGACGCCGCTGGAAGGTCGCGGCCACCTGTTCAAGGAAGACCTCGATACCAAGGACCCATGGCAGTTCCGCAATATTCTGGTGCGTTGATTGAACCGGCCCGGTTTTGACCGGGCCATTCCATGAGGATATGCGTCTGTCCTTCTCTGCCCGCAACATGACGAGGCTGATTGCAAGCCGGTTTCCCGATCTGGTGGCTCTGCTCTGCGGGCTGCTCGTTCTGCCCTGGATTCTGGGCGTGCCGGGTCATCCTGCCCCTATGGTACGGCTTGGATGGACAATCGGACTGATCTCGATTGTCGTCTATCTCGTTCTTTATCAGATAGCGAAATCCCTTGCGTCCAAAGCCTCGTTCAAGAGCAATAATGCGGCCGGGCGCTATCTCCACCGCATGCTTGCAACGTCGTCGGTCATCGCAACCGTCATTCTGGCGATATCCGTCATGCTCGTTTTGGGGTCGTAATCGCGAAGCAGAAGGACCGGCGTACCCTTTGCCCAGCGCGGCGATCTTGCATCATAGCTAACAAATCGACAGGCCCGGCACCTATTCCTCGCAATGAGGACTTGTTTTCGTGCAAGTTTCCATACATCAAACTAATCATCCCGAGCGGTTCCCATCAGCACGGTGTCGTTGATACCGCTCTAAATATCTGGTTACGCATTTCAGATGCCAGCTAAGCTACGGTTCTGGCTCGGAATGCTCTAATGGAGAGCATGGATATGAAACGCTTCCGCATCATTGCCCCTCTTGCAGTCATGTCGCTGGCGTTGGCAGCGTGCGAAACGACTGGGCCGGTCGGCGGCAATGTCCCGGTCGTCTCCCGCGCGCCAGCTGGCATCGAAGGCAGCTGGGTCGATCCCAACGGCATCGTTTCGTCCTTCAATGGCGGCATTTTCGAGACCCGCGCCACCGACACGAACGAAAAGCTTGCCGAAGGCAACTATCGTTACCAGTCGCCACAGCTTGTCGAAATCGACATGCGCTCCATCGTGCGCGGCACCTCGTCGAAGGTAAACTGCGCCCTCGTCTCGCCGACGCAGCTGAACTGCACGTCCTCGTCGGGCTCGCGCTTCTCCCTCACGCGTCGGGCAGCCGGTTAAGCAGCGGATATTTCGCGTAAATCTCGAATATTGACGGCGCGGGCAACACCCGCGCCGATAGAATTTCGCCAGCGGCAATTGTCAGGATTGTAATTTGTCTTTTTTTCTCTAGTTTTCCGGCTGAACAGGAGTCGGACGATGAGTGAGATGGACAAAGTGCAGGAGAAGCCCAACCAGACAACCAGACCGGAGGCGCAGGGAAAGCTGCCGAAAGTTGGTGTTCTGCTGGTCAATCTCGGCACGCCGGATGGCACGAGTTATGGCCCGATGCGCCGCTATCTGGCCGAGTTTCTCTCGGATCGCCGCGTCATCGAATGGCCGCGCCTGATCTGGTACCCGATCCTTTACGGCATCGTTCTCAACACCCGCCCGAAACGGTCTGGCAGACTTTACGACCGCATCTGGAACCGCGAGAAGAACGAATCTCCCTTGCGGACCTACACCCGCGCGCAGGGCGAGAAACTGGCCCGGGCGCTCGCTGAATACCCCAACGTGGTGGTTGATTGGGCGATGCGTTATGGCCAGCCGTCCATTGAAAGCGTCACCGACCGCCTGCTGGAGCAGGGTTGCGAGCGGATCGTCATGTTCCCGCTCTACCCGCAATATTCGGCGACGACCACCGCGACGGTGAACGACAAGTTCTTCGAAGCGCTCATGAAGAAGCGCTTCCAGCCGGCGGTGCGCATCGTGCCATCCTATGAAGCGGAACCGGTCTATATCGAGGCGCTGGCACGTTCCATCGAGAAACATCTGGAAACGCTTTCCTTCAAGCCGGAAGTGATCCTCGCTTCCTATCACGGCATTCCGAAAAGCTACTCGGACAAGGGCGATCCCTACCGCCAGCAATGCCTTGAAACATCACGCTTGCTGCAGGCACGGCTGGGTCTGGATGACAGCCAGTTTCGTTCCACCTTCCAGTCGCGTTTCGGACCTGAAGAATGGCTTCAGCCCTATACGGACGAAACGGTCGAGGAATTGGCCAAGCACGGGGTTAAGTCGATGGCCGTTCTCAATCCGGGGTTCGTTGCCGACTGCCTGGAAACGGTGGACGAGATCGGCAACGAAGCAGCCGAAGAATTTCTTGAAAATGGTGGCGAGAATTTCAGCCACATTCCTTGTCTCAATGACGGCGAAGACGGCATGAAAGTCATCGAGACGCTGGTACGTCGCGAGTTGCAGGGTTGGGTCTAGATTGAAGGGAGTAGGGCAATAGGGCAGTAAGGCAGTATGTTCTGATCTGTGCTAGATTCCACCTACTGCCTTACTGCCCTATTGCCTTAAGGAAAAACAATGACCGGTTTCGATATCACGTTACTCATTCTGGCCGCACTGGTTCTGGCGACACTGTTTGCCGGCATCAAGACCGTGCCGCAGGGTTTTAATTATACGGTCGAACGGTTCGGCCGCTATACGCGCACCCTCAATCCCGGCCTCAATCTGATCGTGCCGTTTTTCGACCGCATTGGGGCCCGTCTCAACATGATGGAGCAGGTGCTGGATGTCCCGACGCAGGAAGTCATCACCCGCGACAATGCCATCGTCGGCGTCGACGGCGTGGCATTCTATCAGGTGCTGAATGCGGCTCAGGCGGCCTATCAGGTCGCCAACCTCCAATATGCAATCCTCAACCTGACCATGACGAACATTCGTACCGTCATGGGTTCGATGGACCTCGACGAGCTTCTTTCCAACCGCGATGCGATCAATGACCGCCTGCTGCGTGTCGTCGACGAGGCCGCCCATCCGTGGGGCATCAAGATGACCCGCGTCGAAATCAAGGATATCAACCCGCCGGCAGACATAGTGACTTCAATGGCCCGCCAGATGAAGGCCGAGCGCGACAAGCGCGCGCAGGTTCTGGAAGCGGAAGGCGACCGCAACGCGCAGATTCTGCGCGCCGAAGGCCAGAAGCAGTCGCAGATTCTGGAAGCAGAAGGCAAGCTGGAAGCGGCCAAGCGCGAGGCGGAGGCACGCGAGCGCCTTGCCGAGGCCGAGGCGAAAGCCACAACCATGGTTTCCGAAGCTGTCTCCAACGGCAATGTGCAGGCGCTCAATTACTTCGTCGCGCAAAAATACACCGAAGCCCTGAGCAATATTGCGAGCGCCAAGAACCAGAAGGTCGTGTTGATGCCGCTTGAGGCAAGCTCCCTCATCGGTTCGCTTGGCGGCATTGGCGCAATTGCCAGGGAAGTCTTTAGCGATGGCAACCGGCCGGTCGATCCGACACCGCAGCCGCCAGCCCCGTCCCGCCCACGCAACGTTCCGCCAGCAACGCGCTGAAACCAGGAAAGAGGGCGCCATGATTATTGAATTTCTATCCGGTCTCGGCATATGGAACTGGCTCGTCTTCGGGCTGGTCCTGCTCATTCTGGAAATTCTGGCGCCCGGTTTTTTCTTCATCTGGTTCGGGCTTGCGGCTCTCGTGACAGGCGGCCTCGCCTTTCTCCTGTCTTCAACGGCGGCATTCGGCTGGCAGTTTCAGACCGTGGTGTTCCTTGTTCTGGCTGTCATCTTCGTGCTGGCGGGGCGCCGTTTGTTCGGCTCGCGCAGCACCGATGCCGACGAGGCCTTCCTCAATCGTCGCGGGGAGCAGCTGGTCGGCCGGCGCGCCACATTGACGGAACCCATCCTCAACGGGCGTGGACGTATCCGTATCAACGATACGATGTGGCGTGTGAAAGGACCCGACCTGCCAGCCGGCACTGAAGTCCGCGTGATTGCCTTCGATCCGCTGTCGCTGGAAATCGAAGTTGCCGAGTAAGACGGCACCGGCGTGTATTAGCCGGTCGCAATGCTACGACTTGACGGTGCGATTAAGCATCTCCGTGAAATATCCGTGGAGATCGTTGTTCGCCTGCCTTTCGAACTGGAGACGTTCCCGTTCGATCTGCGCTTCTTTCGGCGTCATGTCGAAACGCGCACGAAAGCCGCGCAGCAGTTGGTTACCGCTCGAAAACCCTAAACTATACGCAATCTGGCTGACCGAACGGGATTGCTTGGACGGCTTGGTCAATTGCTTGAATGCTTCATCCAGTCGCCGGTCGCGAATGATCTTCGCCACGCCGCCATCCTCTGCGAATGCACGATAAAGATGGGAACGCGAAACCCTGAGCTTTTGCTGAATAAGCTCGGGTGACAACTCCTGCTCACCAATATTTTGATCGATGAAGGCCAGGACCCTCTGACGAAGAGCTATGCTCATGGAAGGGTAATCTTCCAGAGACTCCAGCGCATCCCCTTTCACGGCTCCCGCCAAAAGCGCGATCAGTGCTTCCTCCGATGCCAGAGCCTCCACCGGCGAAAGGGAGCGTTCAAGAGACCGTATCCCCTTGAGGTAGGTTGCGATCAGCCGGGTCATTGGCTGGTCCCCACGCAGGACGACCCCATGGAGGCTGCGCGGCCCGATCACCTTTTCAAGATCGCGCCGGGAGACTGCAAGCGAAATTCTGGAGCCCGCATCGACCTCGCTCTTGAAGGCTTTCGAAAGGTCGAGAAAGCAGATATCGCCAACGTCGGCGCGCACGCCGAGACCGTTGAAATCGCCGTTCATCTTTCCCGATGTAAAGAGCTGGATAAGATAATAATCCAGATCGCTGTGCACGATAGTGCGGTGATCGCGGATATATCGCTGGCCGTTGAACGATACCGTTCCGATTGCTATCGAACCCAGCGGACGAGAACTTATCGCTCCCTCCAGCGGTTCCTTGCTGTCTGGCGAAAGGGGCATGGTGTCGAATACGGGCCGAGTGGCCTCGCGTCAGAAATCATTGCGCGCTTCGACTTCCACCATAGCGGTTGAGATAAAGGTTTCGTTACTCATTGCCCCTGCCATCATGCAACGCGCCGCCAAGACACCGATAACAGACCGTAACGCCAGCCGACGCTCATTCCCGGCGCGGGATGAGAGCAAAGCCTTCGTTCGCACGCATGACCGCTAAAACTACAAATAGCGGGCACTTATTTATGCAAGCGCAGGCACGTTAAAGCACATTCGTGAGATAAAATGAAGAATAAAATGAGACGTCCCGCCGTGAGAACTTCTTCTAACTGATACAATTGCTTGTTTTGTTATGAGATGAAATTCAAGGACACCCAACCGGGCGAAGCGCTTTCGCTCCAATGAGGGATCGTGTCACCGCGGGCAACAGGACAGCCGAGGTTCGGCACAAACGACCAACCGGACACCCACAACGTCTTATCCACATACAATGAGGACTAGTACAAATGATGCAAAGGCGAGCCTTTAAAAAGTTTACGTCCATCGCCGCAGCCTGCGCCTTGATGCTGGGAAATGTAATCCCGGCAGCCCAGGCGTGCACCGGCATCAGGTTGATCGCGGCAGACGGCAGTGTCGTTTACGCACGGACCCTCGAATTCGGCCTCGACCTCAAGTCAGAAATCATGATGGTGCCGCGCGGCTTTTCGCGCACCGGCACCACCCCTGACGGCAAAGGCGGTCTGAAATGGACTGCCAAATACGCATCTGTCGGCATGAATGGAGCGGGCCTGCCCGATCTGTTCGATGGCCTGAACGAAAAGGGACTGGGTGCGGGAATGTTCTATTTCCCCACTTCCGCAGGTTATATGCCCTATACGGCTGAGGTTTCGGACCGAACAATCTCCCAATGGGAATTCGTGTCTTATGTCCTCGGAAATTTTGCTACCGTCGATGAAGTGAAGGAAAATATCGGGAATATCGTGGTAGCGTCCTCGGTATTCTCCCAATGGGGCTTTGCCCCGGAAGCACATTACATCGTGCATGATGCGACGGGAAAAAGCATTGTCGTTGAATATGTCGGCGGCAAGCTGAATGTGTATGACAATCCCCTCGGCGTTATCACGAATACACCGGGCTTCGATTTCCATATGAACAATCTGCGCCAGTACACGAATTTTTCCATGACGGGAAAGCCTTCGATCAAGCTCGGCTCGGTTGAAATTGTCCCGACGGGTCAGGGCTCGGGCATGCTTGGCTTGCCGGGCGATTTCACGCCGCCATCGCGCTTCGTTCGCGCGGTTGCATTCTCACAATCGGTATTCCAGCCAAAGACCGAACAGGACGCCGTCCTTCAGGTCTTCAAGATTCTCAACCAGTTCGACATTCCTAAGGGCTCGTCGCGAGACGGCGAAAAGGATGCGAACGGCAATGTAATGGCTGACTATACGATCTGGACAGGCGCCAGCGATTTGAAGAGCAAGCGCTACTTCTTCCGCACTTACGACAACAGCCAGATCCGTTCTGTTGATCTCATGAAGATGGATATCGACGGGAAGGACATGGTGAAAGTGTCGATCCAGGGCAATGAAAAGATCGAGGACGTTACCCCCGCAGGCCGGCCCTGATCGTGGAACCATCGTCGCCCCGTCGGCTTGCTGGCCGGGCGACGAATGCAGGTAGTTCCCCAAAATGAGCCTCTATGAGGCTCGCAAATCGACCTTCACGCAATCCGGCTATCGTTTCGATGGCCGGATTGCGTGTGCATTGGCGCGAAAACAAACGGCTTGAACGCCTTGTCAGGCTGCGCCTATCCGCAGCAGATCGTGGAAATGCACGAGCCCGATCGGGCGACCGGCCTCGACGACGATCAGCGCACCGATGTGATTTTCGTTGATCGTATTGAGGGCTGCGGTCGCCAGCATGTTCTGGTCAACCGTTTTCGGCTTGCGCGTCATGATTTCATCGACCGACAACGCGGCAAGGTTGCGACTCAGATTGCGCGAGATATCGCCATCCGTGACAATGCCGGCCAGATCGCCGCCATCATCCACAACCACGACGCAGCCAAAGCTCTTCTGGGCTAGTACCTTCATCGCATCGGGCATGGAGGTTCCCATCTTTACCAATGGCATACGATCGCCGCGATGCATGATATCGCGGATATGGATCAGACTTGCGCCCAGGGAGCCGCCGGGATGAAAAGTCTTGAAGTCGCTCGGGGTAAAGCCGCGCGCTTCCAGCAGCGCAATTGCCAGCGCGTCGCCGATGGCGAGCTGCATCATGGTAGAGGTCGTGGGCGCCAGACCATGCGGGCAGGCCTCGGCGGTCTTCGGCAGCAGCAACACGACATCCGCCGCACGGCCGAGGGCCGAATTCTCGCCCGCAGTGATCGCGATCAGCGGAATACGGAAGCGCTGCGAATAATTGACGATGCCCTTCAGTTCCGCCGTTTCGCCCGACCATGAGATGGCCAGAATGACATCATCGCGGCCGATCATGCCGAGATCACCGTGATTGGCTTCTGCCGAATGCACGAAAAATGCCGAGGTGCCGGTGGAGGCAAAGGTGGCCGCAAGCTTGGAACCGATATGGCCGCTTTTGCCGACGCCCGTCACGACCAGGCGTCCGCGCGAAGCGACGATCAGCTTGACCGCTTCGACGAATGGGGCGGAAAGGCCATTGTTCAGCGCGTCTTCCAGCGCGGAGAGACCCGCATTTTCGGTTTTTATGGTGCGCAACGCTGACGCGATGGCCGCTTCTGCGTTTGCCGGAGGGGTGATCTGATCGAGCTTTTCCATGGCCGCAAGGGTTAGCTTCTTCGCAGGCGCTTGTCCAAACATTTGTGTGGCCGGAACCGTCGTGATGCGGGCCGCAGCAACCAAGAATTAACCATGTGCCTTTACCGTTCATCCACCACGTTGCGACGGTTTGAAAACACGACATGCTTTTTGCCAAGGCCCCATCTGGCGGTTCGACGCCCATTGCCCGCAGGCTGCGATGCCTGTTTTTGTCGGGCGTCGCGCTGGCAATTTGTCATGGTTCTGCATTTGCCCAGGAAGCCTATCTGCGCGGAAGCGTTGCCGAGGACGTGCTTTCGGCCTCTTCGCCGGAGACATTGGCAAATCGCGGACTTGCCGCGCCGGGATATGATGACGGCTCTGGCGAGACGACCGACAACGACAGTTACCCCCCGCCTGAAAACACCACGGCGGCTGACCCCGCCACTACAGTCCAAACCGCTCCGACGGTTCCCGGGCCACAGGACCGCCAGCCCATTCCACCCGACAACTTGCGTGTCGGTTCGGTCGATACCGAAGCGGGCGAGGAAACGGGCCGGGCACAGCGCGAAAATCTGCGGCAATTGCCCGAGCAAGGGCGCGGTTCTACACAGGACGCCGATCCGTTCGCACCGCTCGGCATTCGCACCGGTTCGTTTGTCCTGCGACCCTCGCTCGAACAGGGTATCCGGGCTACCACCAACGGTGACAATAGCGCTGCCGGTTCCAGCGCCGTTCTCAATGAAACAACATTGCGGCTCAATGCGCAGTCGGACTGGGCGCGCCATCAGGCAACGCTCGACGCATCGGGCACCTGGTCCAAGTCCATTTCGGGAGAGGACGTTTCCGAACCGCGCGTTGATATCCAGGGCAAGCTTCGGCTCGATCTCGGCGACCAGACGACGGTCAATACCGGTGCCGGTTATCAGTTGCGTCGTGAAAGCGCGTCCAGCCCGAATGGGGTGGTCGGCGCGCTGCAACGCCCGCTGGTTCATACCATCAATGGAAGTCTCGGCATCGAACGCGATATGGGCCTGCTCTTCGGCAGCGCTACCGGGCGGGTCGAGCACAATATCTATGGTGACGCCGAACTATCGTCCGGCGGCACTGTCAGCCAGAAGGACCGCGACAACACCTATGCCAGCATTACGCTGCGCGGCGGCTTCAGCCTGTCGCCGGCGATCAAACCCTTCGCGGAAGTCGAATTGGGCAAGCGCATCTTCGACGAGAAGGCGGACAGCAACGGCTATGAGCGCAGCGGATCGCAATTCGCACTGCGCGGCGGCCTGATGCTCGACATGGGCGAAAAACTGAGCGGCGAGTTCGCTGCCGGATACATGCGCGCCAACAGCGATGATTCCCGTCTCGGCGACGTTAGCGGTCCGTCTGTCAATGCTGCGCTCAACTGGTCACCGCTGCGCGGAACCGATGTCCGCCTTTATGCCCAGAGTACGGTCGATACTTCCACCACGCCGGGTATTGCCGGGTCGCTCCTGCATTTCGCAAGCCTGGAGGTGACCCGCCGCATACGTTCCGACCTTAGCCTCAATGGCAGGCTCGACGCGAATATCCGGCAGAACAAGGACGGGACCGGCACCGACTACACCCTCGGCGCGCAGATTGGTGCAACCTACTGGATCAATCGGTTCGTCGGACTGGATGCGCGCCTGCGTCACGAATTCCTGACGAGCCGCATCTCCGACCGCGAATATAGAGCCGACAGCGTCTATCTTGGCGTAAAAGTTCAGCGCTAGAAAAGAGAACGGCATCCCTTCCGGGATGCCGTTCTGTGGTGCGTTCAGGCGAGCCAGAACAGCAAACAGGCGATGCCAAATCCCAGAAGCCCGATAAGGGTCTCCAGAACTGTCCATGTTTTCAGCGTCGTCTTCACATCCATGTTGAAGAAACGTCCGACCAGCCAGAAACCGGAATCGTTGACGTGGGACAGCATGACAGAACCTGCGGCAAGGGAGATCACCATCGCCGCGGTTTCAAGCCCGTGATATCCGGCAGCCTGAACGGCAGGCTGAACAAGCCCGGCAGCAGTGATCAGCGCCACTGTTGCCGACCCTTGTGCTACACGCAAAATCGTTGCGAGCAGGAATCCCGCCACAATGACGGGCAATCCCGTATTCGCGAACGCAGTGGACAACGCATCGCCAATGCCGGAAGCGCGCAGGACGCCGCCGAACATGCCGCCTGCTCCCGTGATCAGGATGATGGAGCAGACCGGGCCCAGCGCCGAATCGAGAATGCGTTCCACGCTGGCTGCATCTGTGCCGCGCCGTGGCCCCAGTACGTAGGAAGCCACCAGCACCGAAATCAGGAGGGCAACCGGCGTCGATCCGATCATTCGCGCTAGCTGATACCAGTTTGCATCAGCGCTGACCCAGCCTTGCGCGCGGGCGAAGTCGAGGCCCGTATTGATGAAAATGAGGACCAGCGGCAGAAGAAGAAGCAATACGACCAGACTGGAACTCGGAGGGTTCGCCGCCTCTTCCATGTCCCTTCCGGCATCGAAATTGTCGGGGATGGGAAGATTGATCCGCTTGCCGATCCACGCACCGAAAAGGTGCCCCGCGATAAACCAGACCGGGATGACGACGACGATCCCGACGAGAATGAGAAGCCCCACGTCAGCGCCCAGAAGCTCGGATGCCGCTACCGGACCCGGATGCGGGGGCACGAAAACATGCATCACCGAAAAGGCTGCGGCAACCGGGATACCATAAAGCAGCAGGCTTCCCTTGAGGCGCCGCCCGACCGTGAAGACCACCGGGAGCATCACGACCAGCCCCGCGTCGAAAAAGATCGGAAAGCCAAAAATCAGCGATGCGATGCCAAGCGCCATGGGTGCGCGTTCTTCGCCGAACCGCCGGATGAGATCATCGGCGAGCGCCTGCGCGCCGCCCGATATTTCAAGCAAACGGCCCAGCATCGCGCCAAGGCCGACCAAAAGCGCCACCCCGCCAAGGGTAGATCCGAAGGCCGATGTGATGGTGATCAGGATGTTGCCCGCCGGGATGCCGGTCGCGAGTGCCGTTAAAAGACTGACGATCACAAGCGCCACGAAAGCATGAACGCGAAACCGGATGATGAGCAAAAGCAATAAGAGGACAGCGCCAACCGCTATCGAGATGAGCGCACCCGCACCCATCGTCTGCTGGAATTCCTGCATGCTTTATTCCTTATGTGGGGAGGAGCCCGTTTATCATTCCGCCCAAAAGGTGTTTCACACTTTTTGGGATGCATACTAGGCAAAATACCTACTATCGTCGTTCGGAAAAGCCAATTTCACGAAATAGTGCTCAAATCACAAAAAAACGCCCCCTTTTCAGGGGGCGCGACCAGAGTCCAGACCGGATTTAATCAGGCTGGCTTGATTGTATTCAGCAGATGGCCGATCGAGCCTTCCACCGAGGGGCGAATATCGTTGCGCCACAAGGCGAAAGCGACATTAGCTTCGATGAAGCCCGCCTTGGAGCCGCAGTCGAAGGTGAGGCCCTGATAATTGAAGCCGAAGAATTTCTGGGCATCAGCGAGCTTCAGCATCGCATCGGTCAGCTGGATTTCATTGCCGGCACCTTTTTCCTGCTTGCTCAGAAGCTCGAAGATTTCCGGCTGCAGGATGTAGCGGCCATTGATGTAGAGATTGGATGGCGCTGTGCCCTTGGCTGGCTTTTCGACCATCTGCGTGATCTCGAAACCGCTGCCGATGGTTTCGCCCTTGCCCACGATGCCGTATTTATGCGCCTCTTCCGGATCGCATTCCTGCACGGCAACGACATTGCCGCCGGTCTTTTCGTAAAGCTCGACCATTTCCTTCAGGCAGCCCTTCTTGGACTGCATGACCATATCCGGCAACAGCAATGCAAACGGTTCGTCACCGACGAGTTCGCGCGCGCACCAGACCGCATGGCCAAGGCCGAGCGGCACCTGCTGGCGCGTGAAGCTGGTCGTTCCCGGCTGCGGCTGGATATCCTGGAGATGCTCCAGTTCCGCCGTCTTGCCGCGCTCGGCGAGCGTGGAATAAAGCTCCACCTGCGCATCGAAATAGTCTTCGATAACTGCTTTGTTGCGTCCGGTGACGAAAATCAGATGTTCGATACCAGCTTCGCGCGCCTCATCGACTACATACTGGATGACGGGCTTGTCGACGACCGTCAGCATTTCTTTCGGGATCGATTTGGTGGCGGGCAGGAAGCGGGTGCCAAGACCTGCGACAGGGAACACGGCCTTGCGAATTTTTCGGATCGAACTCATTCCTCTCCTCGATTTCACTATTTCAGATTTGCTATCAAAGCATTGAAACGACTGAATTTCAAATAAGGCCTTTTCATTAAAGAACGACGAAATTGCGGGACCGATCCCATCACATTCAATGACCCGCCCTTAATGTTGCTTGATTCAAAAATTTTTCGAAACTTCGGGCAAATTCTTACCTGAAGCGGCGATGGTAAACCAATTGCTAACCGACAGGTTCTAATTTGAACGTTCAACGGTTCGACCAGGAATTTTCCGCTGGCTCAAATTCAACACAGGATGGTATTAATTGATTAATGCAATCCGGGGCGAGCAGAATCCAGGTCGAAGGGAAACGCGCCGGTATCGGCTAAATTTGATTGCAGAAGGGAAACACAGAATGCTGCGATTTCCATTCACGGTGAGCCCGTCAATGAAGCTGAAAGCTGCAACGGTTGCGATAGCTGCGCTCGCCTCAACTCTTACGACCGGTTCTGCACTGGCTGATGCGCAATTTCGCCAATGGGTCGCGAGCTTCCGTCCTGTCGCCATAAAGGCAGGTGTTTCGCCTTCCACGTTCGACCGCGCATTTCGCGGTGTGGATGCGCCGGACCCGGTGGTGCTGCAGAAGGCGCGCTACCAGCCAGAATTTACCGAGCCTGTCTGGAACTACATCGACAATCGCGTGAACGAACAGTCGGTCTCCGTCGGCCAGAGCATGGCTCGCAAATGGGGTCCGTGGCTCCAGCGCATCGAGCAGCGTTTCTCGGTTGACCGCAATATCCTGCTTGCTATCTGGTCGATGGAAAGCAATTACGGCGAAATCCTCAAGCGCGATGACGTCATGCGGGATGCGGTGCGTTCACTGGCAACGCTTGCCTATGCGGACCAGCGCCGCGCCAAGTACGGCCGCACGCAGCTCATTGCCGCAATGAAGATTCTCCAGACCGGGGATATCGACCGCGGCCATCTTTCCGGCTCGTGGGCCGGTGCGCTCGGCCACACGCAATTCATCCCGACCAGCTATCAGGCTTATGCCGTAGACGTGGATGGAAACGGCAAGCGTGACATCTGGAACTCGGTTCCCGATGCGCTTGGTACGGCTGCGAACCTGCTGCATCGCAATGGCTGGCAGCCCGGCCGCACCTGGGGCTACGAAGTAGCCTTGCCGCAGGGACGCAAGTTCCCCAACGGATCGCTCTCGATTGCCGAGTGGCAGCAGATCGGCATTGTTCGGGCCAACGGACGCCCATTCCCCGATCCGAATGAAAAGGCGACACTGAAAGTTCCCGATGGCCGTCAGGGGCCAGCCTTCCTGATGACGAAGAACTTCTTCGTGTTGAAGCGCTATAACAACGCCGACAAATATGCGCTGGCCGTAGGCCTGCTCGCGGACCGTATCGGCGGCTATCAGGGGCTTCGGCAGGACTGGAACCGCCCGTTCACGCCCATTTCCATGAATGAGCGGCTGGAATTGCAGACCCATCTGAAGGCGCTCGGTTATTATGATGGCAATATCGACGGCAAGATCGGCTCCACCTCCCGGGCCGCCATCGAAGCCTTCCAGCAGCGGAATGGACTTCAGCCGGACGGCCATCCAAGCAAGGAAGTTCTGTCGGTCCTGCGCCGCCGTTAAACTGGCGAATTGATCAAATGGGCGCGCTTCAACAGAAGTGCGCCCATTTTGTTTTTCAACATCGTCGAGCTAATATACAGGCATGAAGCCGAGACGAATGCACGAAAGTCGAAAGTTGCGGAAGCTGATGAAAGCTGCTGGCATGGTGCTCGCGCTGGCAGCGCTGCTGTTTTCAGCCGTCGCCACGGCCTCTGCGCAGGAGCGCCCGCGCACGCTTTTCGATCTGTTGTTCGGCCCCCGCCAAGCGCAACCGCAGCGGCAATATCAGCAGCCTGCTCCCCAGCGTGCACGACCTAAACCGAAACGACCCAAGGCGGCATCGCCCGCACGCCCGACACCGCCGCCAGTGGCGAGCCCCGCTGTCGAATTCGTGGACAAGAAGCCGGATGCCAGGAAGATCTTGGTTGTCGGAGATTTCATTGGCAATGGTCTTGCGGAAGGGCTCGACCTTGCCTTCGCTTCGGACCCCGATCTCAAGGTCGTATCGCGCATAAACGGCTCTTCCGGCTTTGTCCGCAATGACCATTTCGACTGGCCAGACAATATCGGCAAGATACTGGATGAGGAGAAGCCTGCTGCCCTTGTCGTGATGATCGGCTCCAATGACAGGCAGGCAATGACAGAGAAGGGCGTGAGCCTGCCGCCCCGGTCACCGGAATGGAATGAAGAATACCAGAAGCGCGTCGCGGCTTTCATCAAGGCGATCGGTGACCGGCAGGTCCCGTTCGCCTGGATCGGCCAGCCGCCTTTCCGCCCGAAGGGCATGTCGCAGGACATGCTGGCGCTCAACGAAATCCACCGCACCGCCACCGAGAAGGCGGGAGGCAAATTCGCCGATGTCTGGGATGGTTTTGTCGATGAAGAAGGCAATTTTACCCAGACCGGCTTCGATATCAACGGCCAGACCGCACGCCTGCGCGGCAATGACGGCATCAACATCACTTCGGCAGGCAAGCGCAAGCTTGCTTTCTATGCCGAAAAGCCGCTCCGCGCCTATCTCGGCGGGGCGAAGGAAGAGGATCAGCCCCTGCCCGCGGCAGGCGCCCACGATCCGTCTAAACCGGTTGATCGCGTAGCGCCGGTCAGCATTCGCGATATCGACAAGGATGAAAGCGGCGTCCTGATGGGGGGCAACCTCGCAGCGCGCCCGCAAGCCGCACGCCTCCCCCGAAATGACGGCAAGCCGTCCCCCGGTCGGGCAGATGATTTTTCCTGGCCGCAGAAGAGCGCAAATCCCTAATTTCTGCACCCATATCAGTAGGATTGAACTATCACCCAACTGATAGCCAGCGGCTTCCTCTACCCAATATGATTCTAATTGCTACATTCCGCGCTGTTTCCAGAAGCGTCTGCATCGTCTATCAGGAGGCACCGTCGGCCTGAAAAGGCTCAAGGGAGGGCGCAATCACTCGCGTGAGCGGGGAATTGTTCTTGGCGTCCGTCAGAAAACAAGAGGCGTTTGAATGAATATTGCATCAAAGCCTTCTGTCGATCCACATCGGGAGGAGGAACCCCATCTTGCACGCAATCTGTCCAACAGGCACCTTCAGCTGATTGCCATTGGCGGGGCCATCGGCACCGGCCTTTTCATGGGCTCGGGCAAGACCATTTCGCTGGCAGGCCCTTCGATCCTGCTTGTCTACGCGGTGATCGGCTTCATGCTGTTCTTCGTCATGCGCGCACTGGGCGAAATCCTGCTGTCCAATCTCGAATATCGCTCCTTCGCGGATTTCGCTGGTGATTATCTGGGACCCTGGGCGCAGTTCTTCACCGGCTGGACCTATTGGCTTTGCTGGATTGTGACCGGCGTGGCCGACGTTGTCGCCGTTTCGGGCTATGTCTCGTTCTGGTTCCCGGAACTGGCGCTCTGGATACCAGCCCTCGGCCTGATTTTTACGCTTCTGGCGCTCAATCTGCCAACGGTGCGCAATTTCGGTGAAATCGAATTCTGGTTCGCTCTCATCAAGATCGTTGCCATTGTCGGCCTGATTATTGCCGGCATCTACATGCTCTCGACCGGCTTCACCTTGCCTAATGGAAGTCAGGCATCGGTCGCGCATCTTTGGAACCATGGCGGATTCTTCCCCAATGGTTTCCTTGGCTTTGTCGCCGGTTTCCAGATCGCGGTCTTTGCTTTCGTCGGCATCGAACTGGTCGGCACCGCCGCTGCGGAAACCAAGGACCCCGTGCGCAATCTGCCCAAGGCGATCAACTCCATTCCGATCCGCGTGGTGCTGTTCTATCTCGGCGCGCTCTTCGTCATCATCACCGTCATTCCCTGGGATCAGGTTGACCCGAGTTCAAGCCCGTTCGTCGCCATGTTCTCGCTCGCTGGTCTCGGCATCGCCGCCCATGTCGTGAATTTCGTCGTGCTGACCTCGGCAACGTCGAGCGCGAATTCCGGCATCTATTCGACGTCGCGCATGATCTACGGTCTCGCCACGTCCAAACTCGCGCCAAAGGCGTTCGGCAAGCTGAACAAGCGAAAAGTACCGGTCAACGCTCTGTTCTTCTCGTGCATTTTCCTGCTCGCAGGCGTGGTGCTGCTTTATGCTGGCCAGAGCATCATTGAAGCCTTCACCATCGTCACGACGATTTCGGCGTTGCTCTTCATCTTCATCTGGTCGGTCATTCTGGCGTCTTATCTTCAATATCGCCGCAAGCGCCCGGACCTGCATGAAAAGTCTACATTCAAGATGCCCGGTGGACGCGCAGCCGTTGTGATGGTTTTTGCCTTCTTCGCCTTCATTCTCTGGGCATTGGCACAAAAGCCGGATACTGCGGCAGCACTGAAAATCACGCCGGTGTGGTTCGTGCTTCTCGCCGTCGCTTATCTGGTGATGAAGTCACGGCGCAGCCAAGGTTAAAAGCAAAAAGCCCGCCAATCGGCGGGCTTTTTCAATTCCATATGGTCTTATCAACGTGGTAAGACCGAACTCCCCATCAGATCGGCATCGATGGCGTGCGCTGCCTGGCGGCCTTCGCGGATTGCCCAGACGACAAGCGACTGGCCACGGCGCACATCGCCCGCGGCGTAGAGCTTGTCGACATTGGTGCGGTAATCGCGTTCATTGGCCTTGACCGACTTGGAACCACGGCGGTCGGTGGCAATTTCAAGCTTGTCGCCCAGTTCTTTGACCACGCTGTTTTCTGCCGGGCCGGCAAAGCCGATCGCGATGAAGGCGAGGTCGGCCTTGATGAAGAACTCAGAGCCGGCAATAGGTTTGCGCTTTTCATCGACCTGACAGCACTTCACATGGGTCAGACGGCCGTCTTCGCCGATGAATTCCAATGTCGCCACCTGAAACTCGCGCGATGCGCCTTCCGCCTGGCTGGAGGACGTGCGCATCTTGGTCGCCCAGTAGGGCCAGACGCTGAGCTTGTCTTCCTTTTCCGGCGGCTGCGGGCGAATGTCGAGCTGGGTGACGTTAACCGCGCCCTGACGAAACGCGGTGCCCACGCAATCCGAAGCCGTATCGCCGCCGCCGACCACCACGACGTGCTTGCCGCCAGCCAGAATAGGAGCCGAAGCCCAGGCGACAGATTCGATATTTTCGCGGCCCACCCGGCGGTTCTGCTGCACCAGATAAGGCATGGCATCATGCACGCCTTCCAGTTCAGCCCCCGGGATGCCCGCCGGACGCGGCATTTCCGAACCGCCCGAATAAAGCACGGCATCATAGGTGTCGAGGAGGCCGCGCAGCGGCTTGTCCACGCCGATATTGACGCCGCACAGGAAGCGGACGCCCTCGCCTTCCATCTGTGCGATGCGGCGGTCGATCAGGTGCTTTTCCATCTTGAAATCGGGAATGCCATAACGCAGCAGTCCACCGGGACGGCTTTCGCGCTCATAGACATCGACCATGTGACCGGCGCGGGCCAGCTGCTGCGCGGCCGCGAGACCAGCCGGGCCGGAACCGATGATGGCGACCGACTTGCCGGTCTTGTTGGCGGCGGGCTGCGGCACGATATAACCCAACTCATATGCCTTGTCGCCGAGCGCCTGTTCGACCGTCTTGATCGCAACCGGCGTATCTTCAAGGTTCAGCGTGCAGGCTTCCTCGCAGGGCGCGGGGCAGACGCGACCCGTGAATTCCGGGAAATTATTGGTCAAATGCAGGTTGCGGATCGCCTGATCCCAGTTGTTGTTATAGACGAGATCGTTCCAGTCCGGGATCTGGTTGTGCACCGGGCAGCCAGTCGGCCCATGGCAGAACGGAATGCCGCAATCCATGCAGCGTGCCGCCTGCTTCTGCACTTCACCATCCGTCATTGGAATGGTGAACTCGCGGAAATGACGGATACGATCCGACGCTGGCTGGTACTTCGCCACCTGCCGGTCGATTTCAAGAAAACCAGTTACCTTACCCATATTATTCTCCTCTCGCTGTGCGAGGCTCGCCGTGCCGTGCGCCATCCCAGGCGCACAAGCACTGCGTTTTAACGATAGCACTTACTCAGCCGCGACACCGATCCGCATACGCTCCATCTCTTCCAGAGCGCGGCGGTATTCAACCGGCATGACCTTCACGAATTTCGGGCGATAGCTCTCCCAATTGTCGAGAATGTCCTTCGCCCGCGTCGAGCCGGTGTAATGCAGGTGATTGGCGATCAGCTGCACGAGACGTTCCTCGTCATGATGGGTCATGTTGGCGGAAACGTCCACACGGCCCTTATGCATGAGGTCGCCGCCATGGTGATGCAGCTTTTCGAGGATGTCGTCCTCTTCCGGCACAGGCTCGAGTTCAACCATCGCCATGTTGCAACGCTGGGCGAAATCGCCTTCCTCATCGAGCACATAGGCGACACCGCCCGACATGCCGGCCGCGAAGTTGCGGCCCGTCTGCCCGATGACGACGACAACGCCGCCGGTCATATACTCGCAGCCATGGTCGCCCACGCCTTCGACAACCGTCACCGCGCCGGAGTTGCGCACGGCAAAACGCTCGCCTGCCACGCCACGGAAATAGCACTCACCTTCAAGCGCACCATAGAGCACCGTATTGCCGACGATGATGGAATCTTCGGCAACGATACGCGTGTCTTCCGGCGGACGGATGACGATGCGACCGCCCGAAAGACCCTTGCCGACATAATCATTGCCGTCACCGATCAGCTCGAACGAGATGCCGCGCGCCAAAAACGCGCCGAAGGACTGGCCAGCCGTACCGCGAAGCGTAACGGCGATGGTGTCTTCCGGCAGACCCTTGTGGCGGAAGCGTTTTGCCACCTCGCCGGAAAGCATCGCACCGGCAGAACGGTCGACATTCTTGATCTCCACGTCGATCTTCACCGGCTGGCGGTCTTCCAGCGCTGGCATGGCCTCGGCGATCAGCTTGCGGTCAAGAACATCCTCGATCGGGTGATGCTGGCGTTCGGTCCAGTGGATTTCGTGCTTCTCGGCTTCAGGCTTGTAGAAGATGCGGCTGAAATCGAGACCCTTGGCTTTCCAATGATCGATCATGGCCTGCTTTTCGAGCAGCTCCGTTTCGCCGATAATCTGTTCCAGCCTGGTGAAGCCCATTTCGGCCAAAAGCGCCCGCACTTCTTCCGCCAGATAGAAGAAGAAGTTGATGACGTGTTCCGGCGTGCCCTTGAAGCGCTTGCGCAGAACCGGGTCCTGCGTGGCCACGCCCACCGGACAGGTGTTCAGATGACACTTGCGCATCATGATGCAGCCAGCGGCAATCAGCGGAGCGGTCGAGAAACCGAACTCGTCGGCACCGAGCAGCGCGCCGATGATGACATCGCGCCCGGTACGCAAGCCTACATCCACCTGCAATGCCACGCGGGAGCGAAGCCCGTTCAGCACCAGCGTCTGGTGGGTTTCGGCAAGGCCGATTTCCCAAGGCGAACCAGCATGCTTGAGTGAAGTGAGCGGCGAGGCTCCCGTGCCGCCATCATATCCCGACACGGTGATATGGTCGGCGCGCGCCTTGGCGACGCCCGCGGCAACAGTGCCGACGCCTACTTCCGACACCAACTTGACCGAAATATCGGCAGCCGGATTGACGTTCTTCAGGTCGTAGATCAGCTGCGCCAGATCTTCGATGGAGTAGATGTCGTGGTGCGGCGGCGGCGAAATGAGGCCGACACCCGGTGTCGAATGTCGGGTCTTGGCAATGGTCGCATCGACCTTGTGACCCGGCAACTGGCCGCCCTCACCGGGCTTGGCGCCCTGTGCGACCTTGATCTGGATCAAGTCGGAATTGACCAGATACTCAGTCGTCACCCCGAAACGGCCCGATGCCACCTGCTTGATCGCAGAGCGTTCCGGGTTCGACGTGCCGTCGGGCAGCGGATAGAAACGATCCGGCTCCTCGCCGCCCTCGCCCGTGTTCGACTTGCCGCCAATTGCATTCATGGCGCGGGCAAGCGTGGTATGCGCTTCACGCGAGATGGAACCGAACGACATTGCCCCGGTAGAGAAGCGCTTGACGATTTCCGCCGCCGGTTCAACCTCATCAATGGAAACCGGCTTCAGACCACGTTCTTCGGCGAAGCGGATATTGAACAGGCCGCGAATGGTCTTCGCCTGCGCCGACTTGGAGTCAAGCATGGAGGTATATTCGGTGAAGGTCTCCGGATTGGAGGTACGCACCGCATGCTGCAACCTTGCCACCGCATCCGGCGACCACAAATGCGCCTCGCCGCGCATGCGGTATGCATATTCACCGCCCACTTCCAGCGCGGTCAGCAGAACCGGATCGTTGCCGAAGGCGTCGCGGTGGCGGCGTACGGTTTCTTCCGCGATTTCATCGAGGCCGACGCCTTCGATGCTCGTCGCCGTGCCGAAGAAGAATTTATCGACAAAGCTCGACTGCAAGCCCACGGCATCGAAAATCTGCGCGCCGCAATAGGACTGGTAGGTCGAGATGCCCATCTTGGACATGACCTTGAGCATGCCCTTGCCGATGGACTTGATGTAGCGCTTGACCACTTCATCTTCGTCCACCTCCGGCGGAAACTCGCGACGGCGGTGCATGTCGAGCAGCGTGTCGAAGGCGAGATAAGGATTGATCGCCTCGGCGCCATAACCGGCAAGACAGCAGAAATGATGGATTTCGCGCGGTTCGCCCGATTCCACCACAAGGCCGACCGAGGTGCGCAGGCCCTTGCGGATCAGGTGATGGTGCACGGCTGCCGTTGCCAGAAGGGCGGGGATCGGAATGCGGTCCGGCCCGACCTGACGGTCCGACAGGATGACGATGTTATAGCCGCCGTGGACGGCTGCTTCGGCGCGGTCGCAAAGGCGTTCGATTGCGCCATGCATGCCCGCAGCACCTTCTCCGACATTATAAGTTATGTCGAGCGTCTTGGTGTCGAAACGGTCTTCCGTGTGGCCGATGGAGCGGATTTTTTCCAGATCGCCATTGGTCAGGATCGGCTGACGCACTTCCAGACGCTTGCGGCGCGACGTGCCGACAAGGTCGAAGATGTTCGGGCGCGGGCCGATGAAGGAGACCAGGCTCATCACCAGTTCTTCGCGGATCGGATCGATCGGCGGGTTGGTGACCTGCGCGAAGTTCTGCTTGAAATAGGTGTAGAGCAGCTTCGACTTGTCGGACATGGCCGAGATAGGCGTGTCCGTTCCCATCGAGCCGATGGCTTCCTGACCGGTCGTGGCCATGGGAGCCATCAGAATCCGCGTGTCTTCCTGCGTGTAGCCGAAGCTCTGCTGGCGGTCGAGAAGGCTTACATCCTTGCGCAGCGCACGCGGTTCGACCGGGTTCAGCTCTTCCAGAATGAGCTGCGTATTGGCGAGCCACTGCTTGTAAGGATGCTTCTGCGCGATCTGCGACTTGATTTCCTCATCCGAGACGATGCGGCCTTCTTCCATATCGATGAGCAGCATGCGGCCCGGCTGGAGACGCCACTTCTTGACGACCTTTTTTTCCTCGACCGGCAGCACGCCTGCCTCCGAAGCCAGAATGACGAAATCGTCGTCGGTGACGATATAGCGTGCGGGACGCAGGCCATTGCGGTCGAGCGTCGCGCCAATCTGGCGACCATCGGTGAAGGCAACGGCGGCGGGGCCGTCCCACGGTTCCATCAGTGCTGCGTGATATTCGTAGAATGCGCGGCGCTCATCCGACATCAGCTTGTTGCCGGACCATGCTTCCGGGATCAGCATCATCATCGCATGGGCAAGGCTGTAACCGCCCTGATGCAGGAATTCGAGCGCATTGTCGAAGCAGGCCGTATCCGACTGGCCTTCATAGGAAATGGGCCACAGCTTGGAAATGTCGTTGCCGAACAGTTCCGAGTCGACAGAGGCCTGACGCGCTGCCATCCAGTTGACGTTGCCGCGCAGCGTGTTGATCTCGCCATTATGCGCAACCATGCGGTATGGATGCGCCAGACGCCAGGACGGAAAAGTGTTGGTGGAGAAACGCTGGTGCACCAGCGCCACCGCGCTTTCAAAACGCGGGTCCTTCAGATCCTGATAATAGGCTCCGACCTGATAGGCGAGGAACATGCCCTTGTAGACGACCGTGCGGGCCGACATGGACACGACATAGAAGCCCTTATCGTCGCCGTCGTTTTCCTGATAGATGCGGTTGGAAATGACCTTGCGCAGAACGAACAGGCGGCGCTCGAAATCGTCATCCGTCTCCAGCATCGGATTGCGCCCGATGAAGACCTGAACGTGAAACGGTTCGGTTGCGGCAATGTCAGGCGCCTTGGAGAGCGATGAGTTGTCGACCGGAACCTCACGGAGGCCGATGAAGGTCTGGCCTTCGGCAGCGATCACTTCCTTGACGATCTCTTCAATATGGGCGCGCAGTTGCGCATCGCGCGGCATGAACAGATAGCCGACGCCGTAGTGACCCGGCTGCGGCAGATCGATGCCCTGGCGCGCCATTTCCTCGCGGAAGAAGCGATCTGGAATCTGCACCAGAATGCCAGCGCCATCGCCCATCAGCGGATCGGCACCGACCGCACCGCGATGGGTGAGGTTTTCCAGCATCTGGAGGCCGCTTTCCACGACCTGATGCGACTTCTTGCCCTTCATATGCGCAATGAAACCAACGCCGCACGCATCATGTTCATTGCGCGGATCATAAAGTCCTTGCGCTGCGGGCAAACCCGCCGCTTTCGTTTTTCGCGTCGTTCGGTTGGGAGCGGTCGTCGCAGCTTTGACCGTTCCGTTCTGTACGTTGTGAGAAACCACAGTCGATACAGATGGCGTCAAATGCGTCATCGTCATTCCCTCCGTTTGGCCCTCATCATGAGGTGCGCGATCAGTATATACCGAGATGGTGTGACAACCATCCCGCCGTTGCTTTTCATATAAAGGAAGCCTTATCGACAAGGCGTTGGACGAGGTTCCGGACGAGCGGCAAAGCCGGTGCGAGGAACGATGTTTAGCGCCTTATTCTCATCAGGCTTGGACAGACGACACCCAGCCCGCCGGAACGGCGCACTCGAATTCCTCCTGTCGCGGTCGGGGCGCCTGTTACCGCCAGGCGATCTGCCTGCCGGTTGCGGCGCCTCTTTCTGAAACTTTCGGAGAGCATTGCGTCGCTTCCGTTCGCATCAGCTTCTAATTGGACAGCATTGCTGTCCTAATTACGTATGACAGAATTCAAATTGCCTCACAAGATGGAAACGCAATTTTTCTCGGCAACTTCCGTAATAAAATATCAAAAGCGGTGATTTTGTGGGCTTTAAATTGCGTTTGGTGGCTATTGCCTCAGTTTGGCCCCACGCCGTTTTCGTCTTTGATGCCTAAAAAATAGGCAGCATGGCGGCATTTTTATCATAAGCAGACCCAACCATTGTCGCGGAACGTTGCGCGCTCACGGATACGCTCAAGCGCAGGAACCCAGTGAAATCCGCGCGTCGTGCTTTCCGAAAAGTGATTCCGATTCTCCAAACGATGCTGTAGACAGCCATAGACACGAGGGCTGGCGACAGCCTGATTGAATGCATCCGGAGGAACACGTGCATTTTGCGTCAGACAACTGGGCAGGTGCCCATCCGAAAATCGCCGAGAGCCTTTCATTGCATGCTGCGGGTTTTGCGGCAGCCTATGGCGCAAGTGAAATCGACAAGCGCGTCGAGCAACGGTTCAACGAACTGTTCGAGCGTGAAGTTGCCGTATTCTTTGTCGGAACCGGCACCGCCGCCAACTCGCTGGCGCTTGCCAGCGTCAACCGGCCCGGCGGTGTTTCGCTGGTACACCGCGAGGCGCATGTGATCGAGGATGAATGCGGCGCGCCGGAATATTTCACCGGCGGAGCCCGCCTGCATCCGATTGACGGCGCACATGGCCGCATCGACCCCGAGCTTCTCAAGCGCGAACTGAAGCGGTTCAATCCGGCTTTCGTTCACGCCGGGCAGCCCATGGCCGTCAGCATCACGCAGGCGACCGAAGTCGGCACACTCTACCAGCCGGAGCATATCGCGGCCATCTCCAAGATCTGCCGCGATGCAGGCCTGCCGCTGCACATGGACGGTGCACGCTTTGCCAACGCACTCGTTTCCCTGGATATGACGCCTGCTGAAATGACCTGGAAACAGGGTGTGGACATCGTTTCCTTCGGCGGCACGAAAAACGGTTGCTGGTGCGCCGAAGCTCTGGTCTTCATGGACCCTGCACGCGCCAGGGACCTGCCGTTCATCCGTAAGCGCGCGGCGCAGCTCTTTTCCAAGACCCGTTTCGTGGCCGCCCAGTTCGATGCTTATCTGCAAGACAATCTCTGGCTGGAACTGGCGCGTCATTCAAACGCGCTCGCAACGCGCCTTGCCGGCCATATCAATGCGTCGAGCCAGATGCGCCTTGCCTGGAAGCCGGAAGCCAACGAGGTGTTCGCCATCATGAAACAGTCGGTCTATGACCGCCTGCGCAATGCCGGAGCGATTTTCTACGACTGGAACCCGCCGCATTCGGAAGTGAACCGCATCAGCGACGGCGAGATTTTCGCCCGTTTCGTCACGAGCTTCGCCAATACGGAAGAAGACGTGGACCGCTTCGCCGAGTTGATTGCCTGACGCCTTTCAATAAGCATGAAAACAAAGAAGGCGGCGCTTTGAGCGCCGCCCTTTTTTGTACTCAGCTGGAAATGCTTTAATGCGCGGTTTTCGCCTCGATCTGCTGGGCGCTTTCCGAGCCAGCCTTGGTGACTTCGATCTTACGCGGCTTCATCTGCTCCGGGATTTCGCGCTTGAGGTCGATGTGCAGGAGGCCATTCTTGAGGCTCGCACCGGCGACTTCCACGAAGTCGGCAAGCTGGAAACGGCGCTCGAAAGCACGTGAAGCGATACCGCGATAGAGAACTTCACCGATATCGGAAGCATTCTCATCGGCCTTCTGACCCTTTACGGTCAACTGGTTGCGATGTGCTTCGATTTCGAGTTCGCTTTCGGAAAAGCCCGCAACCGCCATGGTGATGCGATAGGTGTTTTCACCCGTGCGCTCGATATTATACGGCGGATAGGACTGGTTACCTTCCGGCGAAGCGAGCGTATCAAGCATGGTGAAAAGACGATCGAAACCGACCGTGGAACGATAAAGCGGGGAAAAATCTACGTGACGCATGTATTAGCCCTCCTTTAGAGCGACAAGATGCTTGTTCAGCATGATCTTTTCCGAACAGCGCCAGGCGCGTCCGGGATCATGCAGGGCGGCGAAATTCCCTATGGCGAATTCCTTGTTGCCGGCGGCCCCTTCCAGGCGACCGCAAAACTCATTTGGGAACGGTTCTTTTTCATTTCAAGACCAGTAGCGCGCGAAGATTTGCGAAACACGGGCTGTCACGCTGCGTAATAACTCCTGATCGATAGGGGGCTACATTCTTGAGGATTCGCCGCACAATGAACCCAAAATGAACATCATCTTTGGCGAGCGTTCAGCCGCTTGGGGCTAATACCATGCCTGCTGAAAAGCGGGTTCATCAAAGGATCACGGTTATGAAAAAAGCTATTCTTGCTTTTGCCGCACTTGCCACCGTCGCGACCGGCTTTGCGACGCCCACCCTCGCAGCCGATAGCGGCCTGCGCGTTCAGGTTCAGTATTACGATGATGACGGCTATCGCCCGCCGCGTCCTTATCCGGGTCCGCGTCCCGGTTGGGATGGTGGACCGGACCGCCGCCCGGGCTGGGGCGATGACTACGGTCGCCGCGACATCATGAGCCCGCGCCGTATCGCGCGCTCGCTGGAACGCCGCGGCTATGATGTCGGCGATATGCGCCTTAACCGAGACACTTATTTCGTCCGCGCCACGCGGCCAAATGGCCGTCGTGTCATCGTTATGGTCGACGCCTATTCAGGCCGCATCGTCGGCGAACGCCGTCCGGGCGGTTACTGATCTCTCTTCATGTTTCTGAACAGATCAGCTGGCGTAACGTCCCTTGCACCGGCTGTTCTTTGAACCGGAAGTTCTCTCTCGAACTTCCGGTTACTTTTTGTCATCAATTGCTCCATTATGCTGGCAGCGCATATCCCAACCGAACAGAAAGGCCCGCAATCGGATGTCGGAACTGCTTTTCGAAACCGATGCGAATCCCGTCCCGCATGGGATAAGAGCCGGACTGCTTGAAGCACATGGGGGAAAGACGCTGCGCTATGCCATCCTGAAAGCCGAGACAAGGCCGATGCGGGGAACGGTCGTCCTGCTGCAGGGGCGCAACGAGTTCATTGAAAAATACTTTGAAACCATGGCCGACCTGAGTGCTCGCGGTTTCACGGTCCTGACTTTCGACTGGCGCGGGCAAGGCGGCTCGACCCGACTGCTGAAGGATCGCCAGCGTGGCTATGTCCGCAGTTTCGACGACTATTCCGACGATCTCGATCTGATCCTGAGCCAGATCGCTTTGCCTGACTGTCCGCCGCCCTTCTACGTCCTCGGTCACTCCGCAGGCGCGCTCGTGGCGCTCGCTTCCATGGACAGGCTGACATCCCGCATCAGCCGCATGGTGCTCTGTGCACCCTTCATGGGTCTCGATGGCCAAAAACTCAGCGACGACAACGTACGCCGCATCGCCTCCGCCTTTCGATGGCTCGGCCTCGGGCGGGTTTATGCCTCCGGCGGACGCAGGCTTGCTTCCCGCCCCTTTGCAGGCAATCCGCTGACCAGCGACCCGGAGCGCTTCATGCGGAATATGGAAATTCCACGTCTTCACCCCGACCTTGCGCTTGGCGGTCCGACAGCCCGCTGGCTCTGGAGCGCGCTCGAAACATCGCGGCGGATCAACCAGCCGGATTTCTACGAAGGACCAACGGTGCCGGTTCTTATCGTTGCCGCCGGCGCGGATCGTGTGGTTTCCACGCCGGTGATCGAACGTTTTGTGGCGCGAACGCGCAATGTCTCACTGACGACGATTGCCGGCGCACGTCATGAAATGCTGCAGGAAGCCGATTTTTATCGGGAGCAACTCTGGGCTGCCTTCGATGCGTTCATTCCCGGATCGTCAGAAGTCGAGACCATGCCGGAGACCATTGAACCCGTGACCTCCGGTATTTAGCTAGCTGTTGAGCAGATCAAGCGCTGCCCTGTGCAGTTCGGGAGAAGCGGCGGCGACAATGTCACCGCCCTTTTCCGCCGGGCCACCATCGCGTTGCGTCACCACACCGCCCGCCTGTTCAATCAGCGGGATGAGGGCAACGATATCATAGGGCTGCAAACCGGCCTCGACCACAATATCGGCAAAGCCGCTTGCCAGCATGGCGAAGGCGTAACAATCGACCCCGTAACGCGACAGACGGACAGCATTTTCCAGCCGGTCGAAACCTCTGCGGTTGTCTCCCTTGAAGAGAGCAGGCGTCGTCGTGAACATCGTCGCATCGGCCAGGGCGGCGTTCTTGCGCACCGACAAACGGCGCGGCACATCTTCACCGCTGTGGCGGGCGAGATAGGCGCCATCGCCGTCACTGTAGAAAAGTTCGCCGGTAAACGGCTGCGACATCATTCCCGCCTTGGCATCGCCGTCGACGGTGAGGCCAAGAAGCGTGCCCCACACCGGCAGGCCGGAAATGAAGGCGCGGGTTCCATCGATGGGATCGATAACCCAGATATGGCTGCGGTCGATATTCTCCGGTCCGTATTCTTCCCCCAGAATGCCATGGTCAGGAAAAGCCCCGCCAATTACCGCCCGAATCGCACGCTCCGCCGCGCGGTCGGCTTCGGTCACCGGATCGAAACCAACGCTATATTTGTTGTCTATTTCCGTCAGCTGACGAAAACGTGGAAGCGTTTCAGCAGCTGCGGCAGCAGCCACTTCGGAAAAAAATGCCTTGTCGATCAGCAACCCCGAACTCCTGTTTCCAATGCATGGCGCGCGCTTGTGCAAACCATGCTAATTTTGCCTATATAATGAGCACGATAAAATCAGCTCAAAAAATATGCTTGTTTTCTTGACGTTAGCGCCATTCAGACGTAACTTAAATTCCTGACAGGTTTTCCTGTCTATGCCTTTCGGGGCATTTCCTCCCTAGTCTTTGGCCGCGCTCGTTTCGTTCGGGCGCGGTTCTTTTTATCTGCGAGAGGAGCTTAAAGGAACGGCTTATTCCGCCGCCAGAGGAGGCGCGACAAAGAGATCATCCGGCAGGGACGTCAGGTCGCTCAGAAATCCATGGAGATCGGCGCAGAGCGTTTCAAAACCGGCAAGCTTGTGCAGGCTCTGTTCGTTCACATAAAGGCTTCGGTTGATCTCGACCTGGAGAGCATGGCAAGCGGTAGCTGGTCGTCCATAATGCTCGGTGATGAAGCCACCTGCATAGGGCTTGTTGTGCGCAACCGTGTATCCCAGGTCCTGGAGGAGATCGATGGCAGCCTGCGTCAGCCTTTCGCTGCACGAACGGCCGAAACGGTCGCCGACGATAAAATCCGGTCGTGACCCGACTTCACCGGGACGTGTGCCGCCCGGCATGGAGTGGCAGTCTATCAGCACCGCATAGCCAAAACGCTGGCGCGTGGATTGAAGCAAAGCATCAAGCGTCTGGTGATAAGGCTTGTAGAGATCTTCAATGCGGTAAAATGCTTCCGCGAGGGAAATTCGGCCCGGATAAATCAACTGGCCCTCACCGACCAGACGCGGCACCGTACCAAGCCCGCCAGCGACGCGCGCCGACTGGGTGTTCACGAAAGGCGGCAACGGCTCGGCGAACATGCGCGGATCGAGCTCATAGGCTTCACGATTCACATCCAGAAAAGCCCGCGGGAAATGCGCCTTGAGCAGGGGCGCCCCGAGCCGCACCGCCGAAGCAAACAAGTCATCGACGTAACAGTCTTCCGAATGGCGAATGCTCAAGGCATCCAGACGCGACGCTTCGATGAAGGAATGCGGGTAATAGCGCCCGCTATGCGGGGAATTAAAGACGAACGGAATGCGCTGTTCCGCCGGAGCGCATATCTCGAAGGGCGGTATCAGACTAAAATCGCGCTCCAAACTCATTCTTCACCCGTTCTCGACCGCAATAGTCAGGCCATTCGCCAACGATCCACGTTAATAACGTAACAAACTACGTCAGACAGCCCATGCGCGCAAATGGCCGGAAGACGAATCTTTCGAACCCTTCCCGGTGTCCATATGCGACAATCCTGTCACACTGAACAGCTTGTTGCCAAATACGCGCCATAACAATTAACATTCGTGCGAGCATTCATTCCATATTTACCAAAGAAGCGTTTTCTACGGTGGATATTGAGTCGTTAAGGGTCAGCTTTTGAGCGATGAACACGACACAGAATTCGGACGGAACAATGAAGAGAATCCTTCTAGCTGAAGATGACAATGATATGCGCCGCTTCCTCGTCAAGGCGTTGGAAAAAGCCGGTTATCACGTGACGCATTTCGACAATGGTGCGAGCGCCTATGAAAGACTGCAGGAAGAGCCCTTCTCGCTTCTGCTGACCGACATCGTCATGCCGGAAATGGACGGTATCGAACTGGCGCGCCGCGCGACAGAAATCGACCCCGACCTGAAGATCATGTTCATTACAGGCTTTGCCGCTGTCGCGCTCAATCCCGATTCGGACGCACCGCGCGACGCAAAGGTGCTCTCCAAGCCGTTCCACCTGCGCGATCTGGTGAATGAAATCGAAAAAATGCTGATCGCCGCCTGAGGCGATCGGGCGGATTTGCGCCCCTTTGTTTTGTCATCAACAAAAAGACGAAAAAACTTCATAAAAGGGCATTGACGGGCGCAACGCGATATGGTGTATGCGCCACATCGAATGGGCGTGTAGCTCAGCGGGAGAGCACTACGTTGACATCGTAGGGGTCACAGGTTCAATCCCTGTCACGCCCACCATTCGAACCCAAAACAAATCAATTGGTTATGAAAAGTAGCGCTGCTGATATGTGGCGCTCTTCAGGTTCGTCGAGCCTGAGGTGAACCTATTGGCTATTCGACCAAACCCACACGCCCAATAGCTTCAAGGTATGCCCCGCGAATGTGTGCTGGGGGCGCCAAGCCGCCCCTCGAGCTTCAAGGCCGATCAAAATTGGCGGATCGTCTCACGCACCTGTTCATCAATATGATCCGCGACTTTCTGGGCGGCTTCGCGTTTTTCAACAGCCCGAGCGATACTCGTTTCGCTCTCTTCAAGAATTTTCAGATACTTGGTTTTCAAGTCGCTATTTTCAGGAACGGCACCGATGTTTTCTCGAATGCGCTCCTGCTCTCCAGCAAGGCGCTGAATATCTTCACTGGATTTTTCCAGTTCCCTGTGCGCATCGACCTGCTTCCTGCGTGCCTCGGCAAGCTGTTCAAGCTTTTCCGCCACCCCCTTGTCGCTGGCGGAAGATGACCAGCCCAGCAGAACGTCCGGTTCCGCGCCAGCCAGTGTGTAGCTGTTACTTAGGAGCAGTTCGTCTACCGCGGTGACGGAAGCTTCGCCCCCCGCTTCAACATTTGTCTGCAACCGGTGATGCGTGGCGGTTCGACCGTTCTCTGCCTGCGACACAAACGACCAGCCCTCACGAACCGGATGTTCGATCACTATTGTCCGTTCACCATCCAGAGCACCCGAAATCGTATAGGTCGTGGTTTCCAGCAGTTTTTCTGTCGTGCGGATCGCCCCATCCACGACTTTGATATCCACGATCTTCTGCGTTGGCTTGCGATCCTCGGTTACGGTCACTTTCCGGTCCGTGGCAAAACTTGCCATGCGTATATCGCCCTTGGGCAAACCCGTGAGTTCGGCATCACCAATATAGCCTGCATTGGCATCATAAACGGTCAGGATACCGCCCGGCATGCTTGCGCCCGTCGAATTGCTGATCTTGATCGCCGCAATCGGATGGCGCAGCTTGCTTCCCGCGGTATAGACAGAAACCATCTGTGCCTCCACTGAGGCATCCGCAATAGGAACCGAGAGGGTATCGCCATTTGCCAGATCATAGCTGCCGGGCAAATCGAACGTGGCTGAAGTGTCGCTTTCGGTGGCAGTTGCGCCAGTCTCCGCCTCCCCTGTCCCACCCCCATAGTCCGCGGGAGCCGGCGCTACTGCCGCCTGCTCCGCTACAGTCTCCATGGTTGGCGCCATCATGGCTTTTTTATCGGAAGCGGCGCGCGTCCGAACTCGATTTAACAAGTTGCCTGTATCGGGTGCCGCCACATTATCCGACGCCGTGTTGACGACGACTTCTGACCGCTCTTTCCAGTAGAGCTGATGCAAGCGCTGTTTCAACGTAACGGGATCGGCCGAGGACAGCGCGATCTTCACACCTTTCCAATCTACTCCGCTGGCATTTTCAAGTATGGCCCACGCCTGAAGACGAGCCTTGGCGTCCTTGCCGACAACCACCCGATAGGCTGTCTTCCAGATCGGCGCGGCGATCACATAGTTAAGCCGGACTTCTTGTCCACCAGTTCCGGCAATATGCACATTAACGACACGTGCACCGTCATTCTTTGCGCGTCCCGTCGCCGCAACGGCGTCGGCCAGTTTCTGGCGCATTTCCGGATCTTCGACTGTCAACGCGGCATCGTCGCCAAGTTTGAGTGTGTCAATCCGGTCGTCCTTGCCAAGCACTGTCAGCAGTGCACGTTCAGCCGTTTTCTCGCTGTCGCGCGTTTCCACGCCAAGAACCTTGCCCGTCACTGTTTTTCCGCCACTCGTGACCGATACCACCGTACCTTGCATGGACGCGAGAAGTGCAGGCGCTGACGCTAAAGTTTCAGGCGTGAACGGCAGCCCCTTGAAGGTCTCCTCGAGAGGCCTTGGTCCGGCGAGCGATACCCGATCGATCGTTCCAGCGTTGCCATTCAAGACCAGGCTTTTCAGAATGTCGTCGACCTGGTCGAAGGGCACTTCGATCTGTATCGTTCCGTCAGCCGTTGGGACGGCTTTTCTGGAAATTTCCGCCAATCCGCCAGAGGATAACCGGATCGCGTCGACCCCACCGCCATCACCCGCTACGGCGATACCGGAAAGTGCAGTACCAAGGAGCAGTGCGGCAGCCCCGGCTACATGGATGCGTTGGAACACTGTAGATCTCCTCAGAACAGAATCAGCGTAGGGCCTTATCGTTTTCGGAATTTCGGTCAAAACTTCGGCTTCGTCGTGGCTTTTCAGCCATAGAGACGTTAATCATCCATTTGATCCTCGAACAGGAAGCCTGCACAGCCATCCACAAGTGTCTTATGGAGGATGGCGAAGCAGTCAGCGAATGATCCCTCTCCGGCCCGGCTACGACGGAAGGCGGGACGGGCGACCTTATTGGTTATGCTTTCAGCATGATCGTGTGCACAGTTGCAGCCTGCACGGCATTTGGTGAATAGACCAGGGGACAATGGACGCCCTCGTGCCAGCGGGGAAGAAGGTCCTTGTAATGGGGCGAGCCGGGCAAGCCAGACTGTCCCGGATTGTTGACGAACAGGCTGTTGTCCCATTCTCCCACATCGATCACCATCCGAACCGATGGGCCAGCCAGAACAGAAAAATCATTGAGGCGGTAATTGGCATAATTGAGGGTGGAGCTGCTACCGCCCAACTCCAAAGTCGCGAGGGACCAGTCCTCGCCCGTCAGGGATTGCAGGGGATGAGAGAGCTTGAGTCGATGAACACGGCCCCACGACCACTCGTCCGGCTTCTCTCCCATCAATGACACGCATTCTGCCCAGGCATCATCAAGACTTTGTGCAATATTCTTGTGGACCTCTCCTGCCGGCACCGCTTCTTCCAGCCATTCCACGATGCTGGGAGCATCGAACGGCATGAGCATCGGAATGATATGAGGCTCCGCGCCTTCCCTTCGGGCGACAAGCGGGCCGAGATGCTTGCTGAGCCAAACTTCAAACAAGGCGGCAGGAGCTGAATCTGCTGCCAGATTACCATCCCAGTTTCGAAGCAGTTGCCATGCGGCGGGCTCGCCCGTTACACCCATCGCTTTCAGGCATTTCAGAGCGCGCGTAGCAATGGGCGAAAAGGTCGAACATTGCAATCTCACGCAATCCTCAAGGGAAATCGGCGTTTCGCGCGACAGTTCTCGATGCAGCGTGTCGTGCCTGCTGCTGTCGAGCCATTCATAGCCAATGGCCGGGCTTGCGGCAGCCCAGTCATCCGGCACGTTCATCGCATTGGCGGTCGCGATGAAACCACGCGCGGGATTGACTTCACACGGTCCTGCTTGCGGGAGCAGATAACCGTTCCATTCGTAGCGCCCATCACCGGGAACGGGTAGCAACCCATCCCAATTCTGACGTATGGGCGACGCACCGGAGGGTTTCCATGCAATCTTATTGGTCGTATCCGCGTAAATGTGATTGACGGACGGACAGCCCCATCCATTCAACGCTTTGACATATTCCGCATAGTTCCTTGCCTCCATGACGGAGAGGCTGGCCATGTAAGGTGCCATACCAGCATCCATCCAGACGGTTCGCAGTCCAAAAGCCCTATTGTTCACAGCATCCCGATAGATGACAGGGCCATGGCGGGTAAACTCCAGTGCCACTGACTGGTCTGGACAACCTTTTACTGGAATGGCTTCCGTAATGGTCGTGAGTTTTTCCCAACCATCCCGATACACATATCGTTCAGGATCATCTTCACGGGTCCGATAGACATAGATGTCTTCCTGATCCGCCCCGAAAATGGTGAGCCCGAAAGCGGCAGTCCCGTTATGACCCATCGATATTCCCGGCACCATCGGTTCGCCTGCGCCAATCACATCAAGGCCCGGCGCCGACAGATGCACTACGTAACGAATAGACGGCAAGACATGCGTCCGATGCGGATCAAGCGCCAGTATCGGGCGCCCTGTAGTGGTTTTCTCGGCTGAGATTGCCCAATTGTTTGAGCCTTCTTCGAAGGAAGCCCTGATGATCTCACCGGATGGCGTAACGGTCGTCCAGAGAGCTGCATCCATAAGCGTGGCCGAAAGCCTGTCACGGGAGAAGGTCGCCGGACTGACGGCAAGGTTGAAATCACGCAAAACTCGATCCGTCATGATCGTCGGATCAAACCCATCGACCGGCTTCGACACAACGCCATGCGACAACTGCTTGCGCAATCCATCGAGCCTTGCGCCAAGCTCGCTTCCAACAGCGGCCATCACCTTTGACCGCAATAGTTCGGAAGATGCATTGCGTGTCAGCGAGTGGGTGCGCACACGCACCACATCTTCCGCCTTCCATCGGTCGGGGCGATGGCCAAGCAGCGTAAACTCCGGCGGAAGTGGTATCGAACCTGCATCGCAGGCATCTATATAGGCATTGATCCCATTGGCGAATGCGGAGCAGATTTCTTCCGCGTGAGCCCCATAGGCTTTCCATTCGGGTGCCATATCGCCGCGATAGAGAAACAGCCGCGCCGCCCTGTCCTGTTCGAGATAGCCGGGACCGAAATCACGTGCCAGCAGGCCGAGACCGCGCTTGCGCGCGATATCGATCTGCCAGAGGCGATCACGTGCGGCATTCCAGCCTTGCGCGAAGAAAAGATCATGAAAATTGTTCGCCTGAATATGGGCTACGCCCCACCGGTCGACCCTGATCGTGACGTCTTCCTTAAGACCTGGAACCTCATGGGCTGCAAGTCGCTTCTCGTCGCGCATGGCTATATCCGTTTGTTCAGTTGAGCCGCAGAAACAAGCCCGCGTGGAGACGCGCCCGTTCTATGAGGCTGTCCTCGAAGATATGTTCACCCAAGGTATGAAGACCTTCCCCCCGAACGCCGATGGAATCGAGCGTCGGCACGCCAAGCGCGCCTGTGAAATTGCCGTCCGAACCACCGCCAGAACTCTGGGCCGTCATCTTGAACCCGATCTCCTTCGCAATATCATTGGCGAAGTTGAAGAGCTCCATATCTTGCGGCTGTCCGTGTTCCCAAACCGGGCGCGTGACGCCGCGCGTCACGATGAATTCCACATCGTCTTTCACGCTGGCAAGCGCCAAGATGCGAGAAACACCCTCTTCCAGATCCCGCTGGGTCTTGGCCATGCTGAGTGCTTCCGCCTTGCAGCTCGAAGATACGCAATTGACCCATTGTCCGGCATGAATGACACCGACCGAGAAGGTGCAGTCATCCGTCGTCAGAGCTTCGATCTCCAGTATCTTTTCCGACATGCGGCGGATTGCAGAACGACCTTCCTTGAGCAACCAGCCAGCATGGCTCGGACGTCCTATCGTTTCGAGATTATAGCGCGCAATCGCGTAACGTCCCACGACGGCACCACCGTCGCGGCGCGCCGGCTCAGGGACAAGCACATATTGGTTTTTGAGTGCTTCCTGTTCGATCAGATCACGTGTGGAGGGCGTTCCGACCTCCTCGTCAGGAGTCAGCAGGAACGTCACAGGCAGCTTTGTCGTCAGTCCCGAACGGGCGATCTGGCGCATTGCCTCAAGGGCCACGAAATTGCCGCCCTTCATATCCTGGATGCCCGGCCCGTAAATCTTGCCGTCCTCGCGGCGATAGGGGTTCACATTGATGACGCCGAGCGGATGGACCGTATCGAGATGGCCGGAAACCAGAATGCCCGGCCTGCCTTGATCCGCATGGGGAAAACGGGCACGCAACGACCCTCCAAAGCCCATGCGGCCGGGTATGAATTCCACGCTCGCACCGGCAGCAGCAAAATCATAGGCCGCAGTGTCAACCATGCGGTTCACGGCGGCCGCGTCGAAGGTCGGACTTTCTGTTTCGATCCATGGACGCAAGCGGGCAATCATATCATTGAGATCGAACGGCAATTCATGCGCACTCATGCGGAAAGTTCCTTATTCACTGGCAAACGGGTTTCCACGATCCGGGCATAGATCGACGATCCGATGGGCAACGTCGCGGGATCGAGCGTAAAGGCAGGATTGTGGAGGGCGGCTTTGCCGCCGTGCAGCACATTGATGTAAGCACCGGGAACGCGGGCTAGCATGTCGGCGAAATCTTCGCTGCCCATGAAAGCGGGGCAATCCTCGGTCACGTTTTCCTCGCCCAGCACATCGCGTGCTGCGGCGATATAAGCGTCGGTTAATTCCTGATCGTTGCGCAGAACATCAAACACGTTGCGGATATCGACATCGACAGTAATGCCGAAACCTGCAGCGATACCGGAACAGATCTCGCGCAGGCGGGCTTCGGCCAGATCGCAGACCCGCTTTTCGAAATAACGGATCGTGCCGGTGATCGTGGCGACTTCCGGCACGATGTTGTAGGCGCTGCCGGTATGGAATTGCGTGCAGGAGACGACACAGGCTTCCGTAGCTGGAATATTGCGGGAAACAATGGTCTGCAGTTGGCCGACAAGATCGGCACCGATCACCAGTACGTCACGCGCATTATGTGGCTGGGCCGCATGGCTGCCCTTGCCGGTCAGCTTGATGTCGAAGAAGCTGGCGCCCGCCATGGCTGCGCCCTTGCGGATCGCGGCTTTGCCCAGTGTACCAAGGGGCTGATTGTGCATTCCATAGATTTCATCACAGGGAAATCGCTCGAAAAGCCCTTCCGAAATCATCCTGCGCGCTCCACCAAGGCCTTCTTCGGCTGGCTGGAAGACAAAAACCGCGCTGCCTTCGAAATTGCGCGTTGCCGCAAGATACTGTGCGGCGCCAAGCAGCATCGTCGTGTGTCCGTCATGGCCGCATGCATGCATGCGCCCCGGATTTTGCGAGCTGTAGGGGACGCCGGAAATCTCATCGATGGGCAGTGCGTCCATATCGGCGCGCAGGCCGATGCGGCGATTGCCACCATTGCGCCCCTTCAATATGCCGACGACGCCGGTCCCGGCGATGCCGGTATGAACTTCATCGAAACCCCATCTTTCCAGCAGTGCGGCCACCACACCGGAAGCGTGCTTCTCCTCGAAGCCGATTTCGGGATGACGATGGAGATCTTCGAAAACCGCGCGCATCTCGCCGACTTTCTCCTCAATAAACGGTATGATGGGCATGATTTCATTCCTGTTTGAAACTTTGAAGACCAGGGCTGCCACCTGCAGCCCTTCGATCAGGCTGCGGGACGTCCCGCGGCAAAATCCCAGAAGCGGCCCGGGGCGGCTTCGATCAACGAGCGCGTATAGTCGTGGGAAGGATTGCCGAGCACGTCCGCGGCGTTACCCTGCTCCACAACCTGACCGTGCTTCATTACCAGCACTTCATCGCAAATCTGTGCCGCAACACGCAGGTCATGCGTGATGAAAATAATCGCGATACCGGTATCCTTCTGCAATTCAGCCAGAAGATCGAGAACCTGCGCCTGCACGGACACATCGAGCGCAGACACGGCTTCATCAGCGACGAGAATGTCCGGGCGAAGAGCGACGGCGCGCGCAATCGCGATGCGCTGGCGCTGCCCGCCCGAAAACTGATGCGGATATCTCTTCAGCGCATCTTCCGGCAATGAAACGATCTTGAGCAGACGCCTCGCTTCAGTGACCGCATCCTCATAGGGAACGCCATAGTTCAGCGGCCCTTCGGTCAGGCTCTGTTCGATGGTCCAACGAGGATTGAGCGAGCGAAACGGGTCCTGAAAGACTACCTGAAGTTTTTTTCGGAACGGCTTCATGTCGCGTTTTCCAAGGTGGGCAATGTCGCGTCCGCCCACGACGATTTCTCCCTCCGTCGGCTCGATCAGACGCATGATCGAACGCGCCACAGTGGTTTTGCCTGAACCCGATTCGCCAACAATGCCCAGCGTTCGCCCCGGCTGGAGATCGAAGCTGACCGCGCGCGATGCCTTGACGCCTGGCTTCCTGCTGAAAAGCCCGCCGCTTCGATAAGTCATACCGAGATCACGCACCCGGATGACGGCTTCCCGCTCTTCCTTTCCGCGTGCAGGGCGAGGGATGAGACTTGGAACGGAGCCAAGCAGATCCTTCGTGTATTGCTGTTGAGGTTCAGACAAAACCTGACGAATAGTGCCACGCTCCACGATTTCGCCACTGCGCATGACGCAGACCCGGTCCGCGATTTCGGCAACGACGCCCATATCATGCGTGATGAACAGCACAGCTGTTCCGTGCTTTTCCTGTAGTTCGGCGATCAGGGACAGAATCTGCTTCTGTGTCGTTACGTCGAGCGCTGTGGTCGGCTCATCTGCAATCAGAACCACGGGCTCCAGGATTAGCGCCATGGCAATCATGATGCGCTGGCGCTGGCCGCCCGACAACTGATGCGGATAGCTTTGGTAGATGCGTTCCACGTCCGGCAGATGGACCTGCTCCATGATATTGATGACTTTGGCACGCTTGGCGGCAGCCGAAAGCCCGGTATGGATATCCAGAACTTCCGTGATCTGCTCTCCGACCCGCATCACAGGATTGAGCGCGGTCATCGGCTCCTGAAAGATCATCGAGATGCGCGTGGCACGCATCTGCTTCATATCAGCCGGCGATAGTTGCAGCAGGTCCCGCCCGTCGAGGCGGATTGCACCACCCGTCACGCGCAGTGCATTTTGCGGCAAAAGCCCCATGGCCGTGAGGGATGTGACGGATTTTCCCGACCCCGATTCACCTACGAGACAGACTGTTTCGCCTTTTCGAATATCGAAGCTCACGCCGCGAAGTACAGGCGTGCCTGCGGGAAGTGCCACGGCAAGATTATCCACTTCCAAAACGACAGGCTCTGCCGAAAAGTCGCGATTTCGCAGTTCCATGTCAGCCCTCCCGCTTTTTCAGGCGCGGATCGAGTGTGTCGCGTGCCGCATCGCCCAGAAGGTTGATAGAAAGGACGCATAGCGTCAGCAAAAGTCCCGGCCAGAGCACGATCGACGGCTTGATGCGAAAGAACTGGCGCCCTTCCGCCATGATGTTCCCCCAGGTCGGTATCTCGGTGCTGATGCCAGCTCCAAGGAAGGAAAGGATTGCTTCGGTAAGGATCGCCGATGCAACGATATATGTGCCCTGCACGATCAGCGGTGCCATTGTGTTCGGCAGAAGATGTCGGAACAGGATTTTCGGCGTGCTGGAACCGAGCGCCAAGGCGGCCTCGACATAAGGCTCCTCTCTGGCACTGAGAATGACTGAACGGACCAGACGCACCACCCGGGGAATTTCCGGAATCGTGATCGCCACGATCACCGAACCAATGGAGGGTCCATTGAGCGCGACCAGCGCAATGGCGATCAGGATCGAGGGCATCGCCATCAGCGCATCCATCATGCGCATGATGATCGCATCGGCAGTACGGAAGAAACCGGCGATAAGACCGATGAATACACCGACCATTATCGAGGAAGCCGCCGCGAAAAGCCCGATGAGGAGGGAAATGCGCCCCCCGAGGATCATACGCGAGAAAAGGTCCCGACCGTAATTGTCCGTGCCAAGCAGATATTCGTCTGAAGGTGGCTTGAGACGCATCATCGGGTTCATGGCCAGCGGATCATGGGGTGCGATCCACGGAGAGATCAGAGTGAGAATAATGATTGCGGCGAGAAGCAAGGCAGCAATCAGCGGTCCGATGCCAACGCGGGCGACGCGCGGTAGCGAAAACAGGCGAAGCATCCAGTGCATGCCAGCCGATGTCGATTCTGTGCGCATCAATAACGAATCCTCGGGTCGAACAATGTGTATGAGAGATCGATCACCAGATTGACGAACACATAGAGTGCACTCGTCAGCAAGATCATGGCCTGAATTACCGGATAATCGCGGGCAAGCACCGCATCCACCGTCAGGCGGCCGATACCGGGTATGTTGAAGATGCTTTCCGTGACCACGACGCCGGAGATCAGCAGCGCGAAGCCCGTCCCCACAATGGTAACGACAGGCACGGCCGCGTTCTTCAAAGCATGCACGAACAGAAGACGGCGATCACTCACACCTTTGGCACGCGCGGTCCGGATATAATCCTCGCCCAGAACGTCCAGCATCGCTGCGCGAGTCATGCGGGCGATAAGTGCGATATAGATGGAAGCCAGTGTCAGTGCAGGCAGGATTGCCCGTTCCATGAAGGCGCCCAAACCCGCCGAGATCGGTTTGAACCCCTGTACCGGCAGCCAGCCCAGATTGACGGAAAAGACCAGCAACAGCACATAGCCGACCAGAAAAACCGGGACGGAGAAGCCGAGGACGGAAAAGCTCATTACCAGATAGTCGATCCATGAGCGGTGCCGCCATGCAGCAAGTACACCCATCGGTATCGCAACAAGGATCGCAATGATGATGGTCAGGACAGCGATCGAAATCGTCGGTCCGATGCGCTGCGAAACCATATCAAGAACAGGCACGCCCGAAATCAACGAAACACCAAGATCGCCCTGAAAGATCTTCCCCATCCATGTGAAATATTGCGTCAGGATCGGTTCATTAAGGCCCATGGCCTCACGAATACGCTCCAATTGCTCTGTCGTCGCGGCATCCCCCGCGAGAATTGCAGCCGGATCGCCCGGCGTCAGTCTCAGGAGGAGGAATACGAAAATCGATACCAGCAACAACACCGGCACCAGCGCAAAAATGCGTTTTATGAGATAGACAGCCATATGCACGCCCCGCGTGATGCGGAACCGGCTGAAAAAACCAGCTCCGCGGTGGACTGGGAGTTATCGCGCCCAAAACAGATGGGCACGATAACGGCGGGCAAAGTTACTCTTCGTTCTTCTTCACGTTCCAGAAGACCGGCACGGGCGAACCAAGCATCTCAACGATATTGGCACGACGTCCCTGAGGCGGGTTGTATTCGCCGAGCGGAATGTAGAGCACATTCTCAAGCGTGTGCGCCTGGATCTTCTCGACCACAGCTTTCTGATCTTCAGGCGTCTGGGCTGAAATATACTCTTTCTTCAACGCTTCGATCTTGTCATCCTGCGGCCAGCCGAACCAGCCTTGATCGCCACGGCCGTTCAACATGACCGAGTTCAGCGGCGTCCAAATTTCCGGTATCTGCCAGTTCGTGAAGAAGATATTCCATCCACCCTTGGACGGTTCGTCCTTGGACGCACGGCGGCCGACCAGCGTTTGCCAATCCATCGGCTGCATGTCGACGTTAAACCCGGCGGCTCTCAATTGTTGCGCGGCAACAACAGGCTGCGGCGACAGGCTGGTAACATCCGTCGGCTGCATCAGCACAACCCGCTTGCCGTCATAACCTGCCTTCTGCAACAGCGCCTTCGCTTCTTCGATATTGCCCTGCCCTATGATGCTCTCGGAGCCGACATTAGTGGCATTGGGCGTTCCGCAACCAAAAATCGCCCCACAAACCTTGTAATAGTTCGAATCAGCCATCAGAGCGGCAAGCACCGGCTCCTGCGACATGGCGAGAAAAGCTGCGCGGCGGATATCGGGATTGTCGAAAGGGGTATGCTTGAAGTTGAGACGGCCCATCGTCTGGTATCCCAGCGGATCTCGCTGCTCCAGCACAACACTGTCGTCACCTTCGAGCAATGGAACGAGATCAACCGGAACCTGCTCGATATAGTCGATCTCGCCGCTGGTCAGGGCATTTACGGCTGTCTGCGCATCGGTCATCGTCACCCAGCGAACCTTGTCGACATTGACGACCTTGCCGCCAGCCATCCAGTTTGCCGGTTCCTTGCGCGGAACATAATCTTCATTCTTGACGTAGCTCACGCCGACGCCGGGCTGGAACTCACCCGGCACGAATTTGAACGGCCCGGAACCTATATGTTCGGTGATGGCTGTATCGGCTGGCGTCGCCGCGATACGCGCGGGCATGATGAAAGGAGGCAGAGCCGCCTGCTTGGCCAGGGTATCGAGGAAGGGCGCGAACGGCTCTTTCAGGGTCCAGACAAGGGTTTTGTCATCAGTCGCCTTAAGCGAATCTGTGATGTCCATGATAAGCTGGCCACCAGCATCGCGCTTGGACCAGCGTTCCAGTGAAGCCACGGCATCAGCAGCCGTGACGGGCGCTCCATCGTGGAATTTCAGACCGTCGCGCAGCGTGAAAGTATAGACCTTCTTGTCGTCTGAAACGGTCCAGTCGGCCATCTGCGGCTGAGGCTTGAAGTTCTCGTCTACGGCGATCAACACGTCATAGATCATATAGGCATGATCGCGGGTGATATGCGCAGTCGTGATTATCGGATCGAGGATGCGCAAATCCGAATGCATTACGGCAGTGAGTGTGGTTTCCGCCCATGCGTTGCCAGCGCCCAGAGCAAACAGGGAAGCGGCAAGGCCAAATTTAAGCCTGCGAAGAACGGGGCCAGGTTCAGGAGATTTGAAAAACTGCATCTGCTTGGGTTCCTCTGAAGGTTGTTTTTGTTTTTATTTGAATTCCAGTCCGAGCGGCTCCAGCCGTATGCCCGAACGCAAATTTTTCCATGATAGTCTGGCCGGGCTGAGCGGCATCGCGCCCGGTGCGGTGCAGACCAGGAGTTGTTCGGCAATGGGTGCAAAGTCTGCACGAAAATGTACCGAGCTCTTATTGACGAGAATGGCTTCCTTTTCCGGCTCGATACCCACCATGCGATAAAGCGCACGATCCGCCATCTGGGCGAGATTGGTGGTGACGACGATCCGTGTGCCGCCCACACGCAGGCATGCTGACGGCCCCATGTTCAGCCAGGTTCCACCGTAGTAGGGTCCTGTCGCATGAGCCTTGCCGTCCGAAAGCTTTTCCACGGTAAACAGGGCCTTGAACGGCGCGTCGCCCTCAATCCCCGACTTACCGCCGAGCGCGATTTCCACCGCCGCTCCCTCTCCGGCCTGATGTGCAATCCTTGCCGCTTCCGGGTCGTGAATGCACCCGATGGAAGCCCGCTCCGCACCACAGGCCACGAGTGCACGAAGCATCCCGGTCGTATCGGAACTGCCACCTGCTCCCGGATTATCCTGAGTATCTGCGATGATGATCGGTCGGCGTGCGTCTCGCGCCAGCTCAATCGCCTTCGCCACTCCCTCCTCTGGCTGATAAGCCGTGCCCGCAAAGGAGGGTTCGGCAGCGGCCAATGCGGCAATGATCGCGTTTGCGTGGGCCTCAACGGCCGTCCGATCCCAACCATAGGCGAAAACGGACGGACCGCATTCGGCAAAGTCTGCTGCCGGAAAGCCCATGAACAAGGATGCCGTCAACACATTCTCAGGCAGCTCCGCCGTCAGGGCATAAAGGCCTTTAGCCGGCTCCTCATCCGTGCATTGCCAGGCAATCGGGATTAGGTAATCACCCTGCCGCATTGCCTTGTGCCAGCCCTTCGGCTTGTCCATCAAGGCTTGCAACGCTTGTGCCGCCCGGTAGCCGGTTTCGGCCATATCAACATGAGGATAGGTACGAAAACCTACCATCACGTCGCAATGTTCGAACATCCTTCGCGTGATATTTCCGTGGAGGTCGAGGGCGACAGCTATCGGTTCGGTCGGGCGAACCGCCCGCACACGCTCAAGCAGCTCCCCCTCGCCATCGTCGACATGCGCGGCGACCATAGCACCATGCAAGTCGATGAATATCCCGTCGAGCCGGCCGCAATCCCTGAGCTCTTCGACAATTTCTGAAACGATGGTTTCATAGGCATCCCGGGTGACCGGGGCGGACGGAATAGCACCGGCCCACAAAATGGGAACGACTTCCCACCCAGCTTCGCGAGCGAAATCCAGCGCACCGGCAATACCGAGATTTACATTCCGCGCATTTTGAAGAACCGCCTCGCCGCGAGAGAGCGGAATATATCCGCCTCCCTGGACAAACGCCGCCATATCGGCTGGCGCCGAAGCGAAGGTGTTCGTTTCATGCAAGAAGCCAGCCACAGCCACGCGCTTGAGCACGAGCATACTCCCATCTAACGATTTATCCCCAGAGCGAAAACGTGTATCTGTCAGCGATACATCTATATTGTTTTTATGATAGGAACCAATTTTGCTCCTTGTCAATCTATGAATGGCGACTAAAGCTTGGACCCATGAACCAATTTCGCGACCTGACCGGATTGTCCACTTTCGACCCTGACGAAGCGGATGAATTCAAAGACGACCCCTTGTTTCTACGTTCGGTTGCGCGCACGGTCGCTGTGCTGTCCGCCTTCCAGAGCGCTCGACACCCCTTATCCCTTACGCAGATAGCGACCGCATCGGGACTTGATCGCAGCGCGACGCAGCGCATCGTCAATTCGCTTATGAAACTCGGCATGGTTGCGCGGGACCCGGAGGATCGCGGCTATCTTCCCGGCTTACGAATTCTGGATATGACACATGATTTTCTGCGGCTGAACCCGATGCTCCAGCGAGCCAATCCGGTTATGCTGGAACTGCGCCGAAGGGTGCGCGAACGCGTGGATCTATCGCTTTTCGATGATGTACGGCTGGTCTATGCCCTGCGTATGCCGTCAAAACACGAAGTTTTCAGCGCAACCATCGTTGGCAATGCGGTTCCGACTTACTGCACGGCGGGCGGCATCGCAGTCCTGTCGCGCCTGCCGGACGACCGAATTGCGGATATCGTAAACCGTTCCGACCTCACCCCGTTCACGCCCTATACCATCACCGATCTTGCCGGCGTAATGGAACAGGTCGATGCCACGCGCAGACGGGGACACTCCGTTCTCTGCCGTCAGTTGCTGGCCCACGAAATAGCAATCGGCGCGCCGGTTACCGATGCAAAGGGCGTGCCCATCGGAGCAATCCATATCGCTGGCAATCTACAGGAATGGTCGGTAGAAAGCTTCAGCGACAATTTTGGCCCCTTGATTGAAAATGCCGCCCGTACGGTTTCCGAGCGTCCCAGGCCTTTCGACGCCAGAAACGCACCCATCGTCTAATCCGGCTTCGACGATTTCCCGGTTTCGGCCATAACCTTTCGACGTGACCGCTTGAACTGATCTCCCCTCGCTTCATCTCGTGAAGCTGTCAGAGACAGGTTACCGAGTACCGAGATTTTCGACCATCAGCGGTCGATTAGTGGCTAAAGGTGAAATCGCTCGAATTCGCGCCCTTCCAGCCCAGTTTCGACGCGTTGCATTTTTCATTGATTGTTTCACCATGCCCTGCAAGAGCACATTCTGCAACGGAAACGTCTTTTTGCCCGGAACTGACGCAGCCAGCTGCGAGTGCCACCACAGAAACGAGTAAAAATCCTCGGACGACCTTCATCATATTGTAAAACTCTTGTTATCTATTTTGAACGCGGAACAGGTAAGTTGAATTTCGACAATTTATTGCCGAAATATTATTCACGTTCATTGTTGTTGACGATTTATACAAAATATGTGAGTGTTTACTCGCATTGTCTACTCGCATTAGGAAAATCGAGGATATGAGCAAGTTCAGCGCCACAACTCCCAGAAAATCGGCCTCGCAAGAGAGGTCACGGATGACTGTCGAGGCGATATTGGATGCCACTGCTCGCGTTTTGGTGCGCGAAGGATACGCTCGAACCAGCACAAATCGCGTCGCCGCCGTGGCAGGCGTGAGTATTGGATCGCTCTATCAGTATTTTCCCAACAAGGAGTCGCTTGTGGCTGCGCTCGTCGCCAGACATAATCGTGAAATTCTGGCTCTGTTGGGAAACGCGATGCAGGCATGCGCCTCAGACGACCTGAACAGCGCCATGCGGGAGCTCATTCGCGCGATGATCGCTGCACACCGGGTCGACCCGGATCTCCACCGCATCTTCAAGGAAGAAGTGCCCAGAATTGGAAAACTCGCCGAGGTGGAAGCCATCCGAAAGGATACGCTGGATTTGGTTCGGCATTATCTCGAAAAATGCAAGGACGACATTCAGCTCAAAGATCTGGATACGGCTGCATTCATCTGCGTGACTACCGTGGAGACATTGACCCATGCCATCGTTCTCAATGACTGCGGCCACTCCCTTTCCGATGAAGCGGATATTGTGGAACATATCACCCGGATGGTTGCGGGATATCTCGGCACCGCACCCCAGCCTATCCGCGCTATTTTGAAAGAAGCAGCCTGATCTCAATGGTACAAGGCGCGCTTGAACCGAGTGCTGCCGTGAACTGTAATGGCTGCCTCGCCATAAGAGAGTTCGGTCCCCAGTCTATGCGTCTGCCTCGCCGAAGTGGCCGATCGCAGTTTTCCGCACGCGATCAAACTCAGCCTCGGTTCGCAGCCTTTTCTGTACTTACGAGATGGCCGGGCTGGAACGCCACCCGGGCGGTCGTGATTGGGCCCAGCGCGTTCCAGGTCGTGCGGTGCATGATCAGCAATGCCTGCCCCGGTTCGGTCTGCAGCAATCTGGCATCGCGGCGATTGGCATTTTCGGCTGAAAATGTCAGGTCAGCTCTCAAATAAGGCGCGTTGCGCACCAGCCATTCATTGGCATTCAGTTGCCAGAAGTCGGCCTTTTCAAGTTCTGGTGACGCGCGCAGATTGACCCAGCGGTCCTCCAGCTGGAAGGGCTGGCCATTGCCGTAATGCACAGCCCTCATATGAACGAGAATTTCCCCTTCCGGAAGACCGAGCCGCGCCGCAACCTCTGCCGGGATCGGACTTTTCCGCTGCGCCACGACGCGATAACTGTAGACCATGCCGGCCTGTTCAACCTGTTCACGCACAATCGAGATTGAGACTGTCGCCTTGCGCACCGGATCAATCGCGATACGAGTACCGGCTCGGCGGCGGCGGTCCAACAATCCTTCGTCAGCCAGCAGCTGCAATGCCTTGTTGACGGTCGCTCGCGCGGCGTCAAACTCGATCGCAAGATCGGCCTCGTCCGGAATTCGGTCGCCCTGACGCCATTCAAGTTCAACGATGCGGCGCCGCACTTCGCTGGCAATTTTCTGTGCTTTTGGAGACGTTGAGCCCAGATGGCCGCCAGATCGCTTGTCGATCACATGCACTCCTGCAATCCGCCGATAGAAATCAGGTAATCAGCGATCATACGATCATGGTCAAGATGCATGCCATTTCGCACCCCATGACGCCTCACAGCCCGGACGTCGCTGGCTAGCCTGTTTGGCATCGAATTTACGTCCTGCAGCCGTCGCTCCTGCATCAATCCCCAGGACACACAGCAGCAACTCAACATGCTCAGCGCCGAACGATACATGTCCATTCCGACTTTCGCAATACGAACACCCACGCCGTGTCCGCCAGTTTACCGCATCGATAAGTTTAAACATATAAAGAAATAAGTTTAGACATATACATTTTTTTATGATTAGCTCACAAAAAATAGCGAGGCTTTCGGGAGCAAGCCCAGATGCAGATTTTGAAGCATGCCACCGCGCGTATGGAGGGAAAGCAGAGGAGCTGTCTCCCTGCAGAACGTACTTCCATCATTATCGAAGACGATCGAATCGAACGGATCGAACGGATCGAAATCCCGGGCCGGGAGTGGAAAATATGAGCGGCCCGCTGACGGGAATCCGGGTGCTCGATCTGTCCCGCGTTCTCGCGGGGCCGTATTGCACGGCACTGCTCGCCGATCTGGGGGCGGAAATCATCAAGCTGGAACCGCTTTCGGGTGACGACTATCGACATGTCGGGCCGTTCAAGGATGGTGAAAGTGCCTTGTTCACGCTCAACAATCGCGGCAAAAAAAGCATAGCACTCGATCTTAAAAACCAGGCTGACCTTGAACTGGCGCAGACGCTCGCGGCCCGCGTGGATGTAGTCGTGGAAAATTTCCGCCCGGGCGTTGCCGCCCGGCTTGGACTTGGCGCAGCCGCCTTGCGCGAAGCCAATCGCCGGCTCATCTATTGTTCCATTTCCGGTTTCGGGCAGGAGGGGCCGTTCAGGGACCTTCCAGCCTATGACCTGGTGGTGCAGGCCATGTCCGGCCTGATGACAGCTACCGGCGAAGAGGGCGGCGCGCCACTGAAAACCGGCGAAAGCATCGCCGATCTGATCGCGGGCCTGTTTGCCAGCTGGTCGATTATGGCCGCACTGGTTCAGCGCAATGCGACGGGGCATGGCGCGACGCTCGATGTTGCCATGTATGACGCGCTGTTTTCGATGTTGACCACCAGTCACGCCCAGCATTTCTACAGCGGCGTTCTGCCAAGCCGTGTTGGCAACCGACATCCGATATCCACGCCTTTCGGCTGTTTCAACACAAGTGACGGAGAGGTGGTAATCGCAGTGCTGAACGGAGGGCAGTTCGGAAAACTGGCAAAACTCATGGGCAAACCGGAGATTGCGGACGATCCGCGTTTTGCCAGCGACAGCAGCCGTACCGAACACGAACCGGCACTCAAGGCATTCATCGAGGAATGGTCGGGCAGCATGACCACTGAAGACGCGGTGACGGCGCTCGCAGCGGAAGGCCTGCCCGCCGCGCCAATCTGGAACATCGCACAGGCCGCCGACAATGAACATGCGGCTGCGCGCGGCCTTGTTACCCAGCTCGCCCATTCGGTTCTGGGTCAGGTGCCAGTGGTTGGACAGCCAGTTCGTTTCGATGGACACAAGCCCGTCGCTGCGACCGCCGCACCACGACTTGGCGGCGACATCGCCACGGTGTTGAAGGAATTCGGACTGAAGGAGCGCGCATGACGCAGATCAATGATCCCTGGCATATGCTGGCCGAAGAAGAGAGCATGTTCTGCGATGTGCTGGAGCGGATATGTGCTGACAAGATTGCGCCGCTGGCGGCAGAAACCGACGAGACATCGCGCTTTGTCGACCGGCAGATCGCCACACTCGGCGAAGCGGGCATGATGGGAGCCAACTTGCCGGAAGCCTATGGCGGCAGCGCCATTTCCGCGCCCGCTCTGCTGCGAGCCGTGTCAATCGTGGCGGCCGCCTGTGGGTCCACAGCCTCGGCACTGACAGCGCATTATCTGGCAACCGATTCCATCCTGATCGGCGGCACGAAGGCCCAGAAACAGGAGTGGTTACCAAAAGCTGCCAGCGGCGAAGCGCTCGCCGCCTTCGCGCTCACCGAGCCGACGGCTGGTTCCGATCCTGCGGACATGAAGACACGTGCCAAGCGAATAGAGGGCGGCTGGCATCTCAAAGGCACAAAGTGCTTTATTTCGAACGGCGGTGTGGCCGACTTCATTGTGGTTTATGCAGTCACTGATCCTGAAAAGGCGCATCGAGGCATTTCTGCTTTCATTCTGCCGAAGGATACGCCTGGTTTCGAGGCGGGCCCGGCGGAAAAGACAATGGGCCTCAAAGGCGGCCATGTCTTCACGCTCAATCTGGACTGCACACTTCCCGAACATGCTTTGCTCGGTGAAGAGGGCAAGGGCTTTCGCACTGCCATGCAGGTGCTCGACAATGGCCGCATTGAAGTGGCCGCCCAATGTCTCGGCCTTGCTGGCGCAGCGATGAATGCTGCCATCGCCTATGCGAAAGAACGCATCATCGGCGGCATGCCGCTGTCCGAGCGGCAGGGCATCCGATGGATGATCGCCGATATGGCCCTTGCATATCATTCTGCACTTTTGCTGTCGCAGGAAGCCTCGCGCCAGCGCGATCTGGCGCATCACCAGGGTGGACGCTTCTCGCTGGCAGCATCCATGGCCAAGCTCGGCGCTTCCGAAGCAGCCGGGAAAATAGCCGATATAGCGCTGCAAATACACGGCGGTTACGGTTACACGCGTGATTTCCCCATAGAGCGGATCAATCGCGACCTGCGCATCATGCGTATCTATGAGGGGTCCAGCGAAATCCAGCGCATGATCATCTCCGGCAATATGCTGGCCTGACGGGTTCGGTTATCATCCCGCTCGACTTTTCTGTGAGCGGCCATATCCGGCGCCGCGTGAAATGTGCTTAATAACGTTCTGTAGGGCGAACATCGCCACGCAGTTTATCTGGGAGAAAATAAAATGACGTTTTCGGGAACATTGAAATCCGCCCTCCTCGGTATCGCCGTGCTGGGCTTGACCATGCCTGCAATGGCCGATCAGCTGTCGGATATCAAGGCCAAGGGCAAGATCGAAACAGCTACCGATATGCACTATGCGCCGTTCGACATGCTGACCAATGGCACGTATGAAGGCATGACGAAGGATCTCTTCGACGGCGTCGCCAAGGAACTCGGCGCAGAGCCGGTTTACCAGGATATTCCGTGGACTGCGGAACTTCCCGGTCTCGAGGTCAAGAAGTTCGATATCGTGATCGCGCCCGTCACCATCACCCCCGAGCGTCTCGAACGCTACGCCTTCAGCCTGCCGATCGCCGACGCCACGGTGGCGCTGGTGCACGCTGCCAGCAACACCGAACTGAAGAAGCCCGAGGATATCAAGGGCAAGACCGTCGGCGTCCAGCAGGGCACCGCGCAGTTCAAGCAGTTGCAGGCTTTCGGGGAAAGCCTGGGCGGCGTCAACGTCAAGGAATACGGCACCACCGACGAGGCTTATGCCGACCTGGCGGCCGGACGTCTGGATGCCGTCGCCGGCTCCTTGCCCAACCTCACATATCTGGTGAAGACACGGCCGGAAACCTTCGCGATGTTCGACAAGCCGACCTTTGGCAACCCGACCTACTTCGCCTGGGTCGCTCGCAAGGACGCCGACAGTGCAAGCTTCATCAAGGCCGTGAATGACGCTATCCTCAAGATGACGGATGATGGCCGCATCAAGACCATTCAGGAGAAGTGGCTGGGCACCTATACCGAACTGCCTCGCGAAGTTCCGACCAAGTGATACGACATGCGGGCAGGAGCAATCCTGCCCGCCACCAAACGGAGCAGCGATGTTTTCCACCTCGACCTTCCTGGCCAGTTTCGGGCCGCTCTTCTGGGCGGCGCGTTTCACGCTGCTGATATCCCTGCTGGGCATCGGACTGGGACTGGTGATCGGCGCGCTGATCTGCGCGGCGGCACTTTCCCGCAGAGTCTGGCTGCGCAGGTTTGCTGCACTCTGGGTTAGTTTCCTGCGCGGGGTGCCGCTGCTGGTGCAGCTTCTGCTTTGCTATTATCTTCTGCCCGTCATCGGCATCAATGTTCCCGCGCTGGTCGCCGCCGTGGTTACGGTCGGCATCTGTTCAAGCGCCTATGTTTCGGAAATCTGGCGCGGTGCGATCATCGCCCTGCCGCCGGGACAGGCAGAAGCCGCATCCGCCATCGGCATGGGGCCGCGCGATATCTGGACCCGGATCATCCTGCCGCAGGCGGCCAGGCTTTCACTGCCTGCCCTTGTCAATGAGATGATCCTGCTGGTCAAGGCTTCGTCGCTGGTTTCCGTGGTTGGCATACTGGAAGTCACACGCGCCAGCCAGGCACAGGCGGCAACCACTTTCCGTCCTCTGGAAGTGTATGTTGCAGCCGCGTGCATCTATCTGCTCATCAATCTCTGCCTCGCCGCACTGGGGCGCTATCTCGAACACAGGATGAGCGCCACATGAGCCTGACGATCCTGCAACAATATTGGCCTATCCTGTCGAACGGCTTTGCGCTGACGATCCTGTGTTGGGCGCTGGGTACTCTCTTTGGCATGGCGCTGGGTCTTGTCATTGCGCTCGTGCAGCGCTACGGGCCGCGCCCGGTGTCCTGGCTGATCCAGGCCTATATCGAGATCATTCGCGGCACGCCCTTTCTGGTGCAGCTCTTCGTCCTCTATTATGGCGGCCCGCTGATCGGATTGCGGCTCGAGGCGCTGACTGCGGGGCTTGTAGGCCTGACGGTTTACGGCAGCCCCTATTTCGCCGAAATCTTCCGCGCCGGCTTCCTCGCCGTGCCGGCGGGACAGCTTGAGGCCGCCCGAGCCATCGGCATGTCGGAACCGACCATCGTGCGTCGGATTCTCCTGCCGCTCGGCCTCGTCTCGGCCCTGCCCGCACTGGTCAATTTCTCGATCATTCTGACCAAGGAAACAGTGATTCTGTCGATCATCACGGTGCCTGAACTCATGTATTCAGTGCAGCGCATGTCCACGGAAACCTTCCGCTATCTCGAAGCAAATCTCGTGCTGGCGCTGTTTTTCTGGGCACTGGTCGAGACAATCTCACGCGCCGGCCGCTGGCTGGAGGCGCGCATAACGAAACATCTGGTTGAAAGGACGTAAGATGCTCGCCGCGTCATCCGTCGAGATCCGCAAGGTCAACAAATTCTACGGCCCCTTTCACGCGCTGAAAGATGTGAACCTGTCTATCCTGCCTGGCAAGGTCACCTGTCTGATCGGGCCGTCGGGCTCGGGCAAGTCCACGCTGCTGCGCTGCATCAATTTTCTGGAGGAATATGATTCCGGCGAGATCAGCATCGATGGGCAGATGATCGGCTATGTCAGCCCCGGCGGTCGCAAGATGCCGGGCAGCAAATTGCGGGAGATGCGCCGCTCCATCGGCATGGTGTTCCAGCAGTTCAATCTGTGGCCGCACATGACCGCGCTCCAGAATGTCGCCGAGGGGCTGCTGCGCGTACGTGGCCTGCCGAGGGCGGAAGCAGAGGCGCGCGCTGCCGAGGCATTGAGAAAAGTGGGACTGTCTGACAAGACCGCCAGCTTCCCTTCCCGCCTGTCCGGCGGCCAGCAGCAGCGGGTGGCCATCGCCCGGGCTATCGCCATGGAGCCGCGGCTGATGTTATTCGATGAGCCTACATCGGCGCTCGATCCTGAACTGGTTGGTGAAGTGCTGAGCGTGATGAAGACGCTTGCTGCTGAAGGCATGACCATGGTCGTGGTAACCCATGAAATGGGATTTGCGGCCCATGTCGCCGATCAGGTGGCCTTCATGGAAAAGGGCGAACTGGTGGGCGTGGACGCTCCTGCCAAAATTCTGCATCAACCTCAAGACGCCCGTATCCAGAGCTTCCTGCGCACCTATCACGAACGTAACAGCTTCTGATCTCGGTTCGTGCATCTGAGAGGCGCGGCCTGACTGCGATGCGCGTGTCGAACGAAATTACCGTTCGACACGCGCTCCCGCACCAGTTCATACGCGAATGGTGAAACCATCGCTCCCGAGGACGTCTAGCTCCCTGTCTGTTCGTCAGGAGCGCTGACGGGTTTGGATTCCGGCGAACCTTTTTCGCGCAGGAAGATGGAGAGGACTACAAGGACTGCCGTGGATAGGAATTCCGACTGCCAGTTCTGGAAGGATTCAAACCATAATTCGGCATCCAGCAAATATTGCAGGTAACCGGTCGAAGCGGCTCCGTGGCGGGCCATATCCATTTCCGAGGCACGAGCACTGCCGAACCAGTGCAGCAAAAAGCTGGCAATAAACAGCCCGAACAGCGTCAGCCCCAGCGAATGCGAATAAAGAAAAGACGGTTGCCCGATCCGCTCCTTCTCCGGCTTTTCCTCGTCCGGGTCACGCGATTCCGCCGAACCGCGCTGAAAGAGCCATGCTGTCAGCACGACATAGACCCCCATCTGCAAAAACTCGCTCTCCCAGTTTTCAAAAAGGGCCGAGAGAAATTGTCCGCTTATCAAATATTGGAGGAGGGGCAGAGGAGCCTCTCCGTGTTTTGCAAGCTCTTCGTTGTAGCTTGCAAAGCCTGCCGCTGCCATGCCGAGGATCGATATGCCGAACAAGATGGCGAGCGCAATCGTCAATCCGTTGTCTCTGAGAAACGAACGCATTCCATTCCTCCATTGGACTAACGGTCCTGCTGCAAGCCCTGGTGTGTCGTATTGATCCTGGTGTTGGCCTGCTGGCCTTGTTTTCCGGATTTGTTATCCTGGGGCGACAGGTTGCTTTTCAGCGGAACATGTTTCTGTTCGCCGGGGCCTTTTCCGCTGCGGTTGCCTTTGGGTACAGGGGGAAGCTTTGTGCTCATTGTCTATCTCCTTCGATAGACCTAACTGCGGAGCATCAAGTCTTGTTCCTCAAAGCAAAATGAACCGCCTGCCGCGTTCTTGCAGATGCGCCGCATATCCAAGCGAAATGGACGCAGACATTCGCCGGTTCAGCCAGAGGCTTCACTTCTTGGTCGCGGGATTGTGCGTATGGTGGATGTCCCTTTCTCCGCCACCGCCGGAGACCTTGCTGCGGCGGCCTTTGGTTTCCCCATCGGCTGGCGGTTTGGTAATCTTCAGATCGTTTTTTGCATTTTCATGAGCGGCTCCGGGGCCGCCCTGTCGGATCGTGTTTGGAGATTTCGTTGACGTAGACATGTTTATGAACTCCGATCAGGCCCCTCGCCCATGGTTCAGTCGGGTGGATCGGTCTGCAGGGAATGCGGTGGGCTCTGCCCATTGTCCGCAGCCGGACCAATGCCACGCAGAAGCGCCCCCGCCACCAGCAGGAGCACTATTCCGATAACAATCATGAAAACGGTTCTCATCGACATCACCGCAATAAAGCGCCTCCAGTGCTCTGCACCCTTGGGCCCGCATCGGCCGCGCGCGCCGGGTCGGTTTTGACGTTGCCGCCGGATGCCTGGCCCTCGTTGGAAGCAATCTCGCGCTGCTTGTCAGCCCTGAACGCAAAATTGCAGTTCGCCGTCTGATCAGCCATTGGGCTTCTCCTTTGCTTGAGGTTTCCCCTTTCTAACAATGTTCGCAGAAGGGTGTTCCCCAAACTTTTTATTTTTCGAAGCCCTGTCGAATAAAGCGACAAGACGTTCGAGGATTAACAGCAGGGGCTATCTGAATAGAGATCGAAAATTCCAAGTTCAGAAAGCGGAACAATCCCGAGTTGCCTTTGTTACAACGCGGTGGGGCTGAAAACGGAGGAAGATAGATGAACATTCCAGCTATTCTATTGGCAAGCGCACTCGTAATTGTTCCGACTGTCGGCAGTGCTCAGGATGCGACGACGACGCCGAACACGCCATCCACCAATGCGCCTGCGCCCAACGCCAATGCCCCTACTTCCGCTACGCCGACGACGCATGACGACAAGGCGCCCGATGCAGGCCAGAACAGCTTCACCGAAGAGCAGGCCACCGAACGCTTTACCAAAGCCGGCTATACCGGAATTTCCAATCTCAAGCTGAACGACAAGGGATTGTGGGAAGCGTCAGCCATGAAGGGAGCCGAGACCGTCATGGTAACGCTTGATGCGGACGGCAACGTAACGGCGCACTCCATGTGAGTGCCAGTTCGGCAGAAGCATGCCGGAACTCAATCGTCAGCAGCTCTTTCTTGGCACTCGCGGCAGAGGAATTTGCCGCGAGTACGCGACGAAACAACATCCTTATCAAGGGCGACCGGGCTGGCAGCTCAGGCCCGGCTGCAAGAGCACGGCCCTTGCAGCCAATGGAGGTAAAAATGGAATATCGGGACAAAAATGTTTTCACCGAATGGAAAGAAACGCCGGACAGCGGCGTAAAGGTCCAGACCGATTACCAATGCTATGCCTTCCTGCTCATTCCTTCACCGGGAGACGACAATGAGCTTGCTCCCAAGCATGGAACGGCTCTGGTTTCCGCCCGCTCCGAGGCCGATGCGAGAGTAGTCGCCAGCCAGGGTGAGACGGAGGCCTTCCGGGGACAGGTAGCAATAGGGGATACCGACCTTACGACTAACGATTTCAGTGCATTTCGCAACGAGAAATCCTATCAGGTGCATCGCGTCAGTGACGAGCCGATAGACACGCCACGAGGCGTTATCACTATGGAACGTAACGGCTCCAATGACTGAATCAGCATTGCTGCTTTTGCCGGGCGGGGGCTCGCGATCCGCATTGCATTCGGCATTGCCTTATTGAGCGCCGCACGCGGTGATCGCGAGACCTTCCCGCTTATTCGTTGAGCTTCTTTGCCATTTCGAGATGATGCTCCAGCGCGGGCCGAGTCGCATTGGCCCAGGCCCGCAGGTCGGCATTCTCGCCGCCTTCGCCATATCGCTTGAACAGATCGACAGCGTCTTCGTGCACCTCTTCCTGATCGCTTCGATACTGCTTCGTGAAATCCTCGCCTTCGAGCCCCTTCAGCTTGTCCAGCATTTCCTGATGATCATCGGAAAGCGCGGTCGGGGCCTTCACCGAGTTCACTTTCGTGCTCAGGAGCGCTTTCAGTTCCTCGCTGGTCTTTTGATGATCGGCGATCATTTGCTGAGCAAAGCTCTTGGTGGTTGGATCGGCCTTTGCAAGCGCGAGTTTACTCGATTCAATCTCGAACATGTCGCCGCTTCCGCTCAGTGTCACGAAATCCTGAGTGGACGGCGCTGATCCGACGAGAGAATTGATCCCTGTCTTCTCGCTCGTCGACTGGGCAGATACCGGAGCCGACATGAGAAGAATTGCCGAGAAGGCAAGCAATACTGTTTTCATGATCCTGTTTCCTTTCCCTTGAAAGAAATTCGAACCCACGCCGGAGAATTATGTTCCGGCCCCATCGCGCGCAGGCAATCGAGTGGAAGCTTCATGGGTTCTCAAAGATAGCGAACGAGCAAATCCGCCTGTTCCCGCAGGGTTTTTGCGGCGTCCTGCGGCGTTTCGGTGTCGAGCATAGCGCTGATTGCTGCTTCCAGTATCAGCATATTGCGGGCTCGTAGGTAGCGAAGGCGCGCCTTTTCGGCGATGATATCCAATTCGCGCGTGGCTTTAGCACCCATCGTGAAATTCCTTGAAAAGAACGCTCATTCCTGCGGAGAGGCGTGCAAGGCGGCCCGAAGGCCGCCCTGTCTGTTTGCCGGTGTCCAGAGCATTTACTGTTCCAAAACCGGCTTTCCGCTTTGGGGAACTCATGCTCTAGCGACCGCGACGGTTGTCGTAATCATCGTCCCGGCGCTCCTCCCAACCCCTGCGGGCAGCTTCCGCATGGCCGCGAGAGTCGCCGAACCAACCGCCATGACCCCGACCGCCGCCCGAGCGACGATCATCGTCCCGGCTCGAATATCCACGGTCACCGTCGCGGCTGGAATATCTGCGACGGTCGTCATAATCCTGGTCGCGTCGCTCGTCCCATCCGCGCCGTGCGGCTTCCGCGTGGCCGCGGGAATCGCCATGCCAACCCCGTCCGCGGTCATCGTCGTCATATCTGGAACGGCGATCATCGTAGTCGTCTTCGCGGCTGGAATAGCGGCGCCGGTCATCATAGTCACGATCGTCCCGACGCTCGTCCCATCCGCGACGGGCAGCTTCAGCATGGCCGCGGGAATCCCCGAACCAGCCTCCGTGGCCGCGGCCCCGGTCGTCGTCGTCATAACGGCTGGAACGGCGGTCGTCGTCATCCCGGCGACTGCTGGCATATCTGCGGCGATCATCTCCGCCCCGACCCCGGTCGTCATCGCTTACGAAACGGCCCTGATCGTCACGTTCTGGCATATTGCGTGGCATTTCATCCTCCAATTGTTGTGAGTTTTCGCGCCCCAAGGCGCATGAGCCCCGCCAAGGGCTCATCTCCGGCTGCGTTCTCCAGCCGCGAGTTTCAAATTTCAGGCAGTACCCTTTGACGAAGCCGATGTTGCTGAACGGATTTTGATGTTGTTCTGAACATCAACAACGCCGGCGCACATTTCTGCGCATTCTTCTGCTCTGCGCTTGTCCTGACGATTTCCAACCTGCCCCTGCAGGGTCACTTCGCCCTTCTTGACCGTCACCTCTATATCGGATGCATCGAGTTCCGCATCTTCCATCAATGCGTCCGATACGTCCTCCTTGATGCGGTCATCGGAGCGTGTGTATCCCTTCGGTCCTTTTCCCCGATGCTGGCCGCCTGAAGCGTAGCTGCTTCGGGATTGGCCTTCCGTCCGCTGACGGTACCGGTCACTTTCCCGCTCGCGGTTTGGCTCTCGCCGGGAAGCATATCGTTCGTCATTGTCGTCGGAGTAGCGTCCCCGGGCATAATCGCTAGAGTAGCGGTCATCATAGCCTCGGTAGTCGCCTCCCCGCGCTTCATAATCGCGCTCCCGGTAGGGTTCGTTGTAGTAATCGTCACGATCTTCGTTCTGATATCGACCTGGCATGAGATTGCTCCTCTTCACAGTCGTGATGACAGCACTCCGAACCGCACTCGACCGGGTTTGTTCCTGAAGCAATTTGATTTAATGAAGAGCGAGCCGCACCCATGGATATCAGCGCGTTATTTGGATAGAGACGCAGGACCGACGGTGTGGGGACGCGAACAACGATCCCCGAGATCGGCTACGGTAAAACCAAACCGTTGAAACGATGCACTGGAAAATGGAGAAATCACTTGGCGGTCGGTCGTCAATCCATGCCTCCCCTCAATGCGCTGGTTGCCTTCGACAGCGCCGCCCGGCTTGGCAGCTTCTCGCGCGCCGGTCTGGAACTCGGCCTCACCCAGAGCGCCGTCAGCCGCCAGATCGGCAAGCTGGAAGCGTTCATCGGCTCTAAACTGTTCAACCGCCTGCCCGCAGGTGTGCAGCTGACTGCCATCGGCGAAAGCTACGCTTCCGAAGTGAGCCGTCTCCTGGGTGACCTCAGCGCCGTCACCGATGGCCTTCGTGCATGGATCGGGCCCCGACAGATCACCATCGCCTGCTCGCGCGGGATCGCCGACCAATGGTTCCTGTCGCGGATCGGCAAGCTGAAAGCCGATATCCCCGGCATCGAAATACGGCTGCGCGTAACGGATGACGTCGCACATTTGCGATTGGACGAGTTCGATCTTGCCCTGTTCTACCGCAAGGAACGGCCCATCGGAGTCAATCTGACGGTGCTGGGTCGGGAGGAAGTGGTGCCGGTTTCGGCACCCGGCGCTCCCGGCATCATGGAGCAGGAAGCACCGGTTCTGCTGGCGATCGAGGATACAATGCGCGAATGGCAGGGTTGGCCGGAATGGTGGCACGATGCCAGGCTGTCGCCCCCGCCCGGTGCTCTGGAATGGCGGCTCGGGGATTATGGCCTTTGCGTCGCCGCCGCAGCACAGGGGATCGGCATTACGCTCGGCTGGACATGGCTGATCCGGGAACAGCTCGCCAGCGGAACACTGGTGGCCGCCCATGACCATATGATGCGGTCGGACGCCTATTTCTATCTGATGCGGCCTGCTGATCGCCACCAGCGGAAAATCGTGCGCGAGGTCTCGGAGTGGCTGATCGCCAGCAACGGAACCGATCCGATCACATAAAGATGATCGGATCTCCGGCTCCGCTTCATTCCTGCGGAAGCGCGGAGCGGCGACGCGAAACCAGGCGAAAACGGATGTAACCGATAACGGTAATGATGAGCCAGGCTACCTGCGAGATGAAGGAACCGAGGTTGAAATTCCAGGCGAGTGAATAAATCAGGGCGACCCCGCCCAGAACATTCAGCAACGGAATGACCGGATCGTCGACGGTAAAAATACGCAATTGAATCAGCGCGTAGCCCAAAAGGTAGAAGAACGCGCCCACCAAGCCGATAACATCCGGCAAACCCATTTTTGATCTCCAGGATCATCCAAATCCGAAAAGGCAGCAATCACGTTCCTCGAAGAAAGCGCCCTGCCATTACTGTTGGACGCTCCTTTATTCTTGTTCGCGCAAATGCCAACACACACATTTCGCATGGGGGTATGCACAAAAGTCATACCCATCAACCGGACATCAACCCTTGAAAACGAGGGGTGCGGTAAGTTACCCACCCCTAAAAGCCAATAGGCTATGACTTAAACACAGGGGTACGAAATGCCTGAGCAAAAAAGCCAGTTTCAATTGACGCGTCGCTCTTTCATGGCGGGTGCAGCCGGCATCGGCCTGGTTAGCCTTAGCGGCATGGGAGGTCTGATTACTTCGCCCGCTGCCGCAGCAGGCGACGGCACGCCCAAAAAAGGCGGAGTGCTCAAGCTCGGCATCGGCGGCGGCTCCACCACCGACAATTTCGACCCGCGTCTCTTGAAGGATTGGGTTCCGGTCAATCAGGCCTACATGCTGATGAACGGCCTCGTGGAAATCGACGTCAACAACAAGGCTGTACCCGAACTGTTCGAGAGCTGGGAACCGTCAGTCGATGCCAAGGAATGGACCTTCAAGGTTCGGCAAGGCGTGACCTTCCACAACGGCAAGACACTGGACGCCGATGACATCATCTATTCCATCAACCTGCATCGCGGCGAAACCACCTCCGGCGCGCGATCCCTCGCATCGGAATTCACCGATGTCATCAAGGTTGATGCCGGGACGGTCAAGATTACGCTGAAGAGCGGCAATGCCGATCTGCCTTACATCCTGTCCGACTATCACTTCCTCGTGGTTCCCAAGGACTGGACGGATTTCAACAAACCGGTCGGCACCGGACCTTTCGTCTTCGAGCGTTTCCAGCCGGGCGTGCGTTCGCGTTTCACGCGCAACGAAAGCTATTGGAAGCCGAACACGGCCTGGGTTGATGCAGTTGAGGTCATCGTTATCAACGACGTGTCTGCCCGTACCAACGCCATGATGTCCGGTCAGGTGCACGCCATCAACCAGCTCGACTTCAAGACCGTCGATCTGCTGAAGCGCAACCCGAACCTGAACATCGTGCAGTCTTCCGGTGGCCAGCATTTCTCCTTCCTGATGGATTGCACGCAGGCACCGTTCACCGACAACAATGTCCGCCTCGCCATCAAATATGCCATCGACCGCGAACAGCTGCTCAAGACGGCCTTGCGGGGTTACGGTCGTCTGGGCAACGATAACCCGATCCCAAGCACCGACCCGTTCTTCGATGCGGCATTGCCGCAGCGTGCCTATGATCCGGAGAAAGCCAAGTTCCATTTGAAGCAGGCTGGCATGGATTCGCTGAAAATTCAGCTCGCGGCTTCCGATGCGGCCTTCACCGGCGCCGTCGATGCAGCGGCGATCTTCCGCACCGCCGCCGCCAAGTCGGGCATCGAGATCGACATCAAGCGCGAACCCGCTGACGGATATTGGGACAATGTCTGGATGAAGGCACCGTTCTGCATGTCTTATCGTGGTGGTCGTCCAACCGCCGATCAAGCTCTCTCAGTCGCTTATGCCTCCAACGCATCGCAAAACGACACGCATTGGAAGAGCGCCGATTTCGACACCAAGCTGCTCGAAGCCCGCGCAATGCTCGATCAGGCCAAGCGCAAGGAAATCTATGCTGAACTGCAGGCCATGATCAGCAATGATGGTGGTGCTCTTATCCCAATGTTCGGCGACTATCTCGACGCCACCTCCAAGAAGCTCAAGGGCGTGACCACGCATCCGATGTTCAATCTGATGGGTGCGCGCCTTGCCGAAAAAGTCTGGCTGGAAGCATAAATGTTCGTTCTAATTCTCAAGCGTGTGGGGCTCGGGTTCCTCACGCTGTTCCTCGTGTCGGCGTTGATTTTCGCCGGCACGCAGATCCTGCCGGGCGATGTCGCATCAGCCATTCTCGGTCAGAATGCCACCCCGGAAGCGCTCGCCACGCTGCGCGAAAGCCTCGGGCTTAATCAACCGGTCCTTGCGCGCTATTTCTCGTGGCTCGCCGGGTTTGTTACCGGCGATCTGGGCACCTCGCTTGCCAATCAACAACCGGTAGCTGATCTCCTCTGGCCACGTTTCTGGAATACGATGGCGCTCGCAGCCTTTGCTGCCGTCGTCAGTGTTCCTGTCGCCATTCTTCTCGGTCTTGTCACTGCGGTAAAGCGCGGCGGCATTTTCGACCGGGTGATAAATATCGTGGCGCTGGCTTTCGTGTCCTTGCCTGAATATTTCCTTGGCCTGCTGCTGATCCTGTTTCTGTCGATCCGCTTCAACCTGCTGCCAAGCCTTGCCGACACCTATGAAGGCATGACATTCCTCGAATGGGTTCAGGCAACCGCCCTGCCCGCACTGACACTGGTTCTGGTGACCGTTGCGCAGATGATGCGCATGACCCGCACCGCCGTTTTGTCGGTCATGGATCAGGCCTATGTCGAAACGGCATATCTCAAGGGGCTGCGCACCAAGCGCGTCGTGACCAAACATGCCCTGCCAAATGCAGCGGCGCCTATCGTCAATGTGGTGGCATTCAACATTGCTTACCTCATAACTGGTGTGGTGCTTGTTGAAGCCGTGTTCAACTATAACGGCCTTGGCCGCTTCATGGTTGATGCCGTTTCCAAGCGTGATCTTCCGCTCGTGCAGGCAGCGGCCCTCGTCTTCGGTGCGGCCTATGTCATTCTCAATATCATCGCCGATGTCGCTGCCATCGCGCTCAATCCGCGCCTGAGGCACCCACGATGAAGACTATGAAGAAATCTATTCCCTTGACGGCATGGGTCGGTCTCGCCATCGTCTCCATCTGCCTGCTGATGTTCCTGTTTGGCCCGCTGATCGCGCCCTATGGTCAGGAAGAAATCGTCGGCGCACCGTTTGATCCGCCATCGGCACAGTTCTGGTTCGGTCTCGATCAGAATGGCCGTGATATGCTCTCGCGCCTGCTCTTTGGTGCGCAGATGTCCATTGGCGTTTCGCTTGCCGCATCGCTCCTGTCGTTCAGCGTCGGCGTGCCGCTCGGCTTTCTTGCCGCCATTTTCGGCGGCTGGGTCGATACGATCCTGTCGCGCATTGTCGATTCCGTCATGTGCATTCCGGTGCTCATTTCGGCGCTCGTCATCCTGCAGGCGCTCGGCTCGTCACTGCCGGTTCTGATCATCACCATCGCATTGCTCGATTCTACCCGCGTGTTCCGTCTGGCGCGCATCGTGGCGCAGGGCGTCAATGTGCTGGAATATGCCGAAACCGCACGCCTTCGTGGCGAAGGTCTTGGCTGGCTGATCTGGCGGGAAATCCTGCCCAACACGCTGCCGCCGCTGATTGCGGAATTCGGTCTGCGTTTCTGTTTCACCTTCCTGTTCGTTGCCGGCCTGTCGTTCCTTGGCCTTGGCATCCAGCCGCCATTCGCGGATTGGGGCGGCATGGTGAAGGATAACCAGCAGGCTATTCTCTACGGGCTTTACGCACCGCTTTTCCCGGCGGCTGCAATCGCCATCCTCACGGTTGGCGTCAACCTGGTCGTTGACTGGCTTCTGGCCGGACGCACAACCACGCAGGGAGCGGACCGATGAACAAGGATATCGTTCTTTCAATCTCCGACCTTGTCGTCAAAGCACCCACTGGCGCAACGCTTGTCGACCATGTGGACGTTACGCTGAAGCGTGGCGAAGTGCTGGGCCTGATTGGCGAGTCCGGTGCGGGCAAGTCCACCATCGGGCTCGCTGCAATGGGTTATGGTCGCGGCGGTTGCAGGATCGCTGAAGGCACCATCGTCGTCGACGATGTTTCGCTGATGGATGGCACCCGCGAAACGCGTGAAAAGGTACGCGGCGCACGCATCGCCTACGTGGCGCAGAGCGCGGCAGCGTCGTTCAATCCCGCGCATCGCATCGGCGACCAGATCATGGAAGGTCCGCTCTATCATGGGCTCATGACCAAAGGGGAAGCCAGGAGCTGGATGCTGGAACTGCTGCACGCGCTGCAACTTCCCGACCCGGATAATTTCGGCGACCGCTATCCGCATCAGGTCTCCGGGGGGCAGCTGCAGCGCGCCATGGTGGCCATGGCTATGTCCTGCCGCCCCGATATTCTGGTTCTGGACGAGCCTACTACAGCGCTGGACGTGACAACCCAGATCGAAGTGCTCGCACTCCTGCGCAGCCTGATCCAGCGTTACAACACCGCTGCACTTTACATCACGCACGATCTTGCAGTGGTGGCCCAGATCGCCGACCGCATCATGGTTCTGCGTCATGGCAAAATGGTTGAGCTTGGTTCTGCGGAAGAAATCCTGAAAGCGCCAAAGCAGGACTACACGCAGCGTCTGGTGTCCGAACGCGAAGCCAGCATTTCGGGCGAGCAGGCCGAGCACAAGACGGGCGAAATCCTGCTCGAAGTGAAGAACGCGACTGCCTATTATGGCAAGAAGCTCGTTCTGACCGATGTAGATTGTTATGTCCGTCGCGGCGAAACGCTTGCCATTGTTGGTGAATCCGGGTCGGGCAAATCCACGCTCGCGCGGATTATTGCGGGCCTGCCACCCCATTCGAGCGGCATCATTTCGCTCGCCGGACAACGTCTGGAAGCAAGTTACAAAAAGCGCAGCCGTGAAGAACTGCGCCGCATCCAGCTCGTCTATCAGCTTCCGGACGTGGCGCTGAACCCGCGCCAGACTGTTGGCGAAATCATTGGACGTCCGATGAAGTTTTATTTCGGCATGAATGAGGATCAGCGTGAGATCGAGGTCAGGCGCCTGCTCGAACTCATCGGTCTGCCTGCCGATTTTGCAAGCCGCCTGCCCGGCGCGCTTTCGGGTGGGCAAAAACAGCGCGTGTGCATCGCCCGGGCGCTGGCGGCAAAGCCGGATCTTATCATCTGCGATGAAGTCACTTCGGCGCTCGACCCGCTGGTCGCGGAGGAAATCCTGAAGCTTCTGCGCAAGTTGCAGGACGAATTGCACGTGTCCTATCTCTTCATCACCCACGACCTTGGCGTCGTCCGTCGGCTCGCCGACCGCACCATGGTGATGCAGAAGGGCAAGGTGGTCGAAACCGGCACCACGAAGGCTATCTTCGAACCGCCTTACGAGCCCTATACGGAGCAGCTCATCACATCCGTTCCGGAGCTGCGCCGTGACTGGCTGGACGACATCCTCAAGGCTCGCGCCGCCGTCTAGCACCAGTCGACCTGTCGATGCGGCGCCAATGCCGCATCGAAACTCTCATTGAACAAGTGGAACCCATCATGACCGTAAACGTCACCGAGCATCTGTGGATCACCCTCAAGGATGGCACCCGTCTTGGCGCGCGCCTGTGGCTGCCTGAAGGCGCCGAGGAAAATCCCGTTCCTGCCGTGCTCGAATATATTCCGTATCGCAAGCGTGACGGTACGCGTGGCCGCGATGAGCCGATGCACGGCTATTTCGCGCAGAACGGCTATGCGGCAATCCGCGTCGATATGCGCGGTACGGGCGAATCCGATGGTCATATGGCGGACGAATATATCCAGCAGGAACAAAATGATGCGCTGGAAGTCATTGCCTGGATTGCGGCCCAGCCCTGGTGCAGCGGCAATGTCGGCATGATGGGAAAAAGCTGGGGCGGCTTCAACGGCCTTCAGGTCGCCGCCTGCCGTCCACCGGCACTGAAGGCGATCATTACCGCCTATTCGACCGACGACCGTTTCCGCGACGACATTCATTACATGGGTGGCCTGCTGCTCAACGATAATCTGTGGTGGGGCACGATCATGCTCGCCTATCAGTCGCGTCCGCTCGATCCGGCGATTGTGGGCGCTGGCTGGCGCGATGCCTGGATCGAACGTCTGGAACGCCTGCCGTTCTTCCCGGCGCTGTGGCTCGAACACCAGCATTTCGACGAATACTGGAAGCATGGCTCTGTCTGCGAAGACTGGTCTGCGATCCAGTGCCCGGTTCTGGCCATCGGCGCATGGGCCGACAGCTATACCAATGCTGTTCCCCGCCTGCTCGAAAACCTTCAGGTTCCAGCGCGTGGCATTATCGGTCCTTGGGGTCATGTCTACCCGCAGGGCGGCTTGCCAGGGCCGGCTATCGGCTTTCTGCAGGAAGCAGTGCGCTGGTGGGACCAGTGGCTCAAGGGCGAAGAGACCGGCATCATGGATGAGCCGAAGCTCCGTGCCTATATCTGCGACACCATCGAACCGACCGGCTCGCGCGACTTCACCAATGGTCGCTGGGTTGGCGAAAAAAACTGGCCATCGACCGAAATCACGCCGAAGCCTTTTGCTCTTGGCGCAGACTTCACGCTCGGCAAGGCCGATGCCGTTCACGGTGTGCTTTCGATCTCTTCGCCGAACAGTCATGGCAAGGCAGGTGGCGAATGGATGGCTACGGGCTGTCCTGGCGAGCACCCGACCGACCAACGCCTCGACGATGGCGGCTCGCTCAACTTCGACACTGCTGTTCTTATCGAAGATCTCGAAATTCTTGGTGCACCGGTTGCGCGTCTGAAGTTTACTGTTGATCAGCCGGTTGCGCAGGTTTCGCTGCGTTTGAGCGATATTCTGCCCGATGGCCGTATCACCCGTGTCAGCTATCAGGTCTTCAACATCAATCACATCAATGGCCACGACAAGCCGGAAATGCTGGTGCCGGGCAAGACCTATGAAATCGCGATCAAGCTCAACGACAGCGGCTACAGCTTCAAGAAAGGACATCGCATCCGTCTTTCGGTTGCCACCGGCTATTGGCCGATGGTCTGGCCATCGCCAAAACGTGTGACACTGACACTCGATACCGCAGCGTCGGTCCTCGATCTGCCGCTACGTCCGGCTTCCGCCGACGATGCAAAGATTTCCTTCCAGAAACCCGCTCATGGACCTGCGACGCCGATCACCCAGCTTGATCCGGGCAGCGTGCGCCGCTGGACCGAGCAGGATCACGTCACCGGCGAAACGCTTTATGTGACGGAGGGCATCGGCGGTCTTTTCGGTGAGGGAATTCTGCGCTTTGACGATATCGGTACGCAGTTGAGCCACAGCCTCAAGCGTGAACTGCGCATCAATGACAACGACCCGCTGTCCGCATCCTACGTGCTGACACAGGCTTATCAGATGGGCCGCGAAGGCTGGATGATCGATATCGAAAGCACCACCAAAATGCATTCGGACGCCGCGAATTTCTATATTTCCGGCGTGCTTACGGCAAAGGAAAATGGTGACGCGGTGACGACCCGCGAATGGAACCAGACCATTCCGCGCGATCATCTGTAAACACTCCCACGGGCGTCAATTCGCTACCGGATTGACGCCCTACCCCCCTGTCGCCGAAACTTGGAATATCGCGGCGCTGCATCTGGCGGACCGCATGCTGTCCAGCGTTCGACGGAACCAACCGAACCATTGCTTCGTTAACTTCTTTTCTCCGGCATTTGCATCAATGGTGGCTCGGCTTCATCTGGAGCCGGGCGGCCTCGAGCAGATCGACCATGGGTACCCGTTGAATTCGGGCCCATCGAGTTTGCCGGAGACTGGCGGCGACGGGAGACGACGATGGTAGAAAACGGGTACAAACTTCAAAAGAATGGCGATGGCACCTGGTCGGTGATCGATGCCTTCAAGGGCAACCCCATCACGTTCGAGGGGCGGTTGCAGATCGCCTTGAACGAAGAGGAGGCGCAGCGGGTTTTCGATTGCCTCAACCGCCAAAACCTTGAGCGCCATCCCGAACAAGGAAGCGGCCGCCTGCCGTGAGCCCATGGCAGCACCGAAATATGAAGTGATCAATCATGCCTATCTTAAATAGTTAAGAAGCGTATTGTTGATGTGTCCCGAAGGAGGATCGTATGCCGCTCTTCAACGAAGCGAGCCGTATCTATAAGCCGGAAGAAGTGACCTTCATGGGCAGTTGCTTTTCCCATGCCGCGATTATTCTTGAAGAAAGCGACAGGGAATATGCTGCGACAGATCTTTCTACCGCCATCATAATGCTTTACCAGAACGGCCTGAGGGACCTGAACTACATTGCCGAACTGGCGTCGCGACTTGCCCACAAGCGATATCAGGACCGCCACGCAGAGACACCGCCGCTGCTAACCTGAACATCGTGCCGGACTCGGAAGCCTCTTCCTGATCTGCCGGGTTCCGCTATACGCTCCGGGTGCTTTCAAGCATTCTTGTCTGCATCCACAAACTTGTTGAAGCGGCTGCTGCCCGCATCTTCGTAGAGGAAGGCAAGATTTCGGTCGTCGAATATCGCAAAGAAATCGTCCCAGTTTATCTCTTCCAGGTCTTCGTCCTTCTCCGCGAAATCAATGCGTAATATGCCGCCTTCTTTGCCAGTATCCACCATTGCCGGGTGTCCGTTGCGGTCTTCCGCCCACCGGCGGATCTTGTCGTGATCGCGTGTGATCTCAGCCATTGTCCTATCCTTCCGCTTTAAACTTCTTCGCTTCTTCAAGCAGCTTTTCCCTGTCCCTGCCGAAACGTTCGATCAGCTGGCGCGCCTGAAGCGGTGAAACATCCGAGTTCTCGGCAAGAAACTTTACGTCTTCATCATCCGTAAGCGGGGTGGTTGGTTGCTTGTTCATAATCGACCTCTTTTCTGATCTCCGTTTCCGCCCTTCATTTCTGTCCTTCTGGCGGATTGGTCGGCTGGTCGCCTCCCGTGCCCGTCTGCGGCCGCTGGTTTTCGACCGGCGGGTTCTTGTCCGGCTGGTCGCCGGTATCCGTCGGGGGGGGCGTCTCTATGCCCTGCTGCTGCGATACCGATCCGCCGCCGGTCAGGCTCCACCCAAGGAACAGAAGCAGCAGAACCGCCAATATGACCAGGGCGAAGCGCGGAAAGTATCCGAGCGTTCGCGAAGGCTCGGCTCTTTTGTCTTGCTCAGGTTTCGATTGCATATTCATCGCCACACCCATGAGATTATGAAATAACCGATGACGACCATCGCGATGATGAACCACCAGACGAGATAGGCAGGGCCTTCCCTCAGTGGGGCTTTTCCTCTTGCGGTTTGCGCGTTTCCTTCGGACGACCACGCCCGCAGGCCGGATGCATGGCTGGAAGCGTTGCTGTCATCAGCCTTCGCGGGCTGCGGCTGGGGCTTGCCAGCAGGCTGGGAACTGCCGCCTGCCTCGGCGTCCGTTTCCATAGGAGCTGCCGCAGGATCGAAACCGGGAACCTTGTCGCCGGTCTCGCCCCGTTGGATCGCGCCTCGCGTGCGGGCGCCAGTGCTTTTGTTTTCTGAAACTGTGTTCATCGCTTTGGACCTCCGGGTTCCAACCATGAGGCGGGCCAATTGTTCCGGAACTTTATCTCGACAATCGTGCCGCCTTGCCTTCACGCAGCGTTCGCGTCGTTCAACGAAACAATCAGGCGTTTGCTCGGTTGGGGATGAGTTTCAACAAATGGAGGCTGCAATGAAACACGACCCGAAAGCCGGCACCACGGACCAGAAGCCGAAATGGGAAGGCCCGCCGGAAAACAGGCCGCGCGGCTATGAACCCGCCGTTGATGACCCGGCAAAAAAGCGCGACGCCGCCGGGCACAACCTGTCCGATCCCGACCGCAAGAACCTTTCCGATGCGCTGAGTGAGCCGAAGCATGCGGGACGAAATGACGACGACGGATGACGACCGTCGCTCCATTCACCCCGATGCTTGCTGCATTGTCGGCTGATCCGGACTTGCCGGACCGGGCGAAGGATGTTCGGGCATGGGAAGCGGCGGTATCTGTTCCGGTTCGTCGGGGCTGAACGGTCCCTTGTCCGGTTGCGGAATGGTTTCAGGCGGCTCGACGGGAATGCCTTCCGGCTCCTTTTCGGGTATTTCCGGTGGATCGGAAGGCAGCTCAGGGTCTGCGGACAGGACGAACCTCGATGCCGCGTCCCTTTCTTCGATATGAGTTTTCATGCGATTTCTCCCTTCAGCGGGCGTCAAGCGTGGTCCGGCTTGCCGTAGGCCTTGCGCAGTTCGCCCTTGGCTGCTTCCAGCACATGCCTGCGTTTTTCCGGTAGATTCTTGCCCGCGCGGTTGATGTAGAAAGTCAGCATGGACATTGCCGAGCGGAACGGCTCCGCCTTGCGCTTATGGCTCTTGTCCGCTGAGCGCTTCAGGGAAGCTGCAATTTTCTTCGGATCGTCCTGTTCGAACACATGCGGCTCCAGATCGAGCGCGTCGCTGTGTTCTGTTACTTCGCCTGACCATTTCCTTGTCTGGGCCATATCAAAACTCCTCTATTGCGAGTTTCGATAACTGCGGAAGGCTGCCCATGTTCCTTTTACCTGTCCGCGACATCGACTTACCTGTCCGCGACATCGACCGGTTTCGGTGCCTCGATGGAACAAACTGCTCGCAAGCCGGTTCGGAAGCACGTTCAGCCGTCATGACACCCATGGGCACCCCATGGCACCCAACTGGAGGAACCGTCATGTTCTACGATGCCGCAAGCATCCGCTTTCCTTGCTTCGACAAGGATCGCGTCGGGGCGGGCGAACCGTCCGAGCACGATCCACGCGATCATCAGGCGCGACCGACGCATGAGCAGTCGAACGCGCCGGGCAACCCGCGCCAGCCGCAGCCGGACGACCCGCAAACGGATTTCGATTTCGACAGCCCCAACGGCGAGCGCCCGAATGATCTGGCCAACCCCAGCGCGCGTGAACTGCGGCGGGAAAGCCGTGGAACCGAACAGAACTGACCATCACAGGAGGTGAAGATGCCTGCAAAATCCAAAGCGCAGCAACAGGCTGCCGGCGCGGCTTTGGCCACAAAGCGCGGAGACAAGGCAAAAAGCGAACTGCGTGGAGCGTCCAAGGAAATGGCCAAATCCATGAGCGAAAAAGAGCTCGAGAAGATGGCCTCCACCAAGCAGAAGGGCAAGCCCGAGCACAAGTCGAAATCCTGACGGGACGTAACGATGACCACTTTGAAATGGCTTGCCGTCGTGATGTTCGCCGTGGCGCTGCTGGGGTTGGGCAGCCTGTTCATCACTTCCGACAAGGGGGACGTCTCGCCGGAGAGCCCAACCCAACCGGCCCGCTCTCCCACGCAGCCCTGACATTTTGATTTTTGTCCAACGGGCGAAACAAAACGATCGCTGGGGAGTTAGGTGTGCCGTCGTCGGGATTTTCAGCCGCACGACAATGACAGTTTCGGAACCATAGGAGGAGCCTGAAATGGCCAGCACCAAGCAACGCAATCTCGAAGATCTTTTCTACGATACCCTCAAGGACATTTATTACGCGGAGCGCAAGATTCTGAAAACGCTTCCGAAAATGTCCCGCGCGGCCAATGATGAGAAGCTGAAGAGCGCGTTCGAAAAACACCGGGAACAGACCGAAGGACATGTGGAACGTCTGCAGCAGTGCTTCGAGATTCTCGGCAAGCGTGCGCAGGGCAAGACCTGTGACGCCATTGAAGGCATCATCGCCGAGGGCGAGGAGATCATGGAGGAATTTTCGAACAGCCCTGCGCTCGACGCGGGTTTGATCTCCGCTGCCCAGGCCGTGGAACATTATGAAATCACCCGGTACGGCACATTGAAGCGCTGGGCTGAAACTCTTGGATACAAGGACGTGGCGAATATCCTCGATCAAACCCTGCAGGAAGAAGGCCAGACCGACAAGGACCTGACCAAGCTTGCTGAAACTTCCGCCAATCTCCGTGCGGAAGCGGCCTGATCGCAGCCTGTACGCAACCGCTAGCCCGGGATCGACAGCGAGGTGACGGCATGGAAAGCGTCCTTTTGCGGGAAGACCCCATGCGGAAAATTCGCGTCGTCTGCCGGGCGTCGGACAGCCGCCACACCGTAGCCAGCGCGCAAGCGCTGGCTACCCGTCTTTCGGCCCTCACAGGCCGACAGCTACTTCCCACTGGGCAAGACTTCGACGAAGACGGCGAAATGTTTTTCGTCCCGACCTTCGCTCTCGCCCGGCAGGACGGGAACCCCGACATGACTGTGGATCGCTTCTATGGCGGCATCGTTCATCGCGGTTTCATGGCGACAAAGCTCGTTACCCATCCACATTGGCACGACTACGACGACCTGCCCGAGGGATGGACGGGACAGTTCGCGGCATGTTTGCAGGATTGCGTTCTGCCGGGCTTCTCGGTGTTCTCGCACCGTCACGCTCTGGAAGCCGCGAGTGCCTTGCTGAAAAACCACAAAATACGGTTCAAGAATCCCTATGCGTCCGGCGGCGAGGACCAGAGCGTCATCGACACCGTCCGCTCGCTCGACAGTTTTCTTGCCGAGGTTTCAGAGGTCGATATCGCAAACGGACTGGTTCTCGAAGAGGATGTGGACAATTCCACGACCTATTCCGTCGGGCAGATCCAGCTTGAAAACCATGTCGGAACCTATCTGGGCCGTCAGTATAGTTCCCGCGACAAGGCCGGTAAGGAATTTTATGCCGGCAGCCGGTTGCGCGTGGTGCGCGGCGACTGGGATGCGCTTCTTCACCTTCTGCAATCGCCAACTGCACGCAAGGTCGTGGAGAATGCCCGGCGCTACGATGAAGCGGCCCGCGAGCATCTTGGACTTGTCGCATCCCGCAGGAACTATGACGTGCTTGTCGGGCCGATAACCGAAAACGGCGTGCGCTGTGGAGTGCTTGAACAGTCGTGGCGCGTGGGAGGCGCTTCCCCCGCTGAACTGCTGGCAATGGAAAAACTGATGCAGGATGAAACCGTGACCGCCGTGCAGGCCGTTCTGCACGAGAGCCGCGATGAAGCACCGGCATTCCGGGATGATGATTTCATCGTCTATTCCGGTGAGGACGATTTCGGTCAGCCCCTGCATAAGTATGCGAGAATCGAGAAAATCTATCATGATCCGTAACGATACCGCCGTCCGTGTCGACCAGTATGAACTGGCCGCGACAGTAATCTCTCCAGACACCACCATTCCCGGCGTCCTTTTTCTTCATGGCTGGGCCGGGAGCCAGGAACGCGACATCGAAAGGGCGAATGCAATATCCTCGCTCGGCTGCGTTTGCCTCACCTTCGATATGCGCGGCCACGGGGATTTGCTCTCCGGCAACAAGACCGTGACGCGCGGCGAAAACCTCGACGACGCAATCGCCGCCTATGACAGCCTGGCCAGCCTCAAGATGGTCGAGGACGACTCTATTGTCGTCATAGGCAGCAGCTATGGCGGATATCTCGCGACATTGCTGACAGAATTTCGCCCCGTCCGCTGGCTGGCGCTCAGAGCCCCCGCCCTTTATCGTGACGAGCTCTGGCAGGTTCCCAAGGCAAGGCTCGATCGCAGGGACCTGCAATCCTATCGCTCGGCACTGGTCAGTTATGACGACAACCGCGCCTTGCGGCAGGCGCGGGAATTTCGCGGCGATGTGCTTCTGGTCGAGTCCGAGCATGACGTCATCGTTCCGCATCCGACAGTGGCGAGCTATCAAACCGCCTTCATCAATGCCCGTTCGCTGACCGTTCGCATGCTGGACGGCGCAGACCATGCCCTCACGGAAGAGCGCCATCAAAAGACCTACAACCAGCTCCTGACCCGCTGGATCAGGGAAATGGTTCTCGGTGCCCGTTGAAATTCCAAGGGAACATTCGATCGGCTCGTTGGTTGGGACAGTCCCCAGAAACAAGGGAGCCTACGATGAAACAGTCTATTCGATATTGCGCAAGCGCGGTTTTCCTGCTGGTCACGCCGGCAGCTTTTGCCCAAACCGCCGCCCCCTCCAGTGACCCGCAAACACCTGCGGTGACGACACCCGGAGAGAAAAACCCCAAGGCGCCCGTGCCGGGGCAGAACAGCTTTACCGAAGATCAGGTGAAGGAACGCCTGACCGAAGGAGGCTATACCAACATCATGCACCTTCAGCTTGGCGAGGATGGCGTCTGGCGCGCCGATGCTGCGCGTAACGGGCAGCCCGTGAAGGTTCTTTTCGATTTCCAGGGAAACATCACCACGCAGTGATCCGGCTGTAACCGGCAACCGAATTAAAGGAGATGAAAATGGCTTATATCACAGGTCTGTTCGACAATTATGACGAAGCAATGGACGCCGTTCGTTCCCTTGAGGAAGCGGGGATTTCTTCGGACAATATCAGCCTGATTTCGAATAATACCGATGGTCGATATGCAGGTGATGCCGTGGAAGGGGACGGGAGCACCGTGACGGGCGTCGAAACCGGGGCCGGTCTCGGCGCGGTCGCAGGCGGCGGTGCCGGACTGCTGACGGGGCTTGGCCTTCTGTCCATTCCCGGCGTTGGCCCCGTCGTGGCAGGTGGGTGGCTGACCGCCACGCTGGTCGGGCTTGTTGGCGGCGCGACAGCCGGCGGCGTCGCAGGGGGTATCGTTGGCGCCCTCGTTGATACCGGCGTACCCGAGGAAGAGGCGCAGGCCTATAGCGAAGCCATTCGCCGGGGCAGCGCGTTGGTCGCGGTCCGCTGCGACGAAAGCGAGCGCGAGAAGGTCGAAGCCATTCTGGAAGACTGGGGACGTGTCAATATCGGCCAGCGCCGCGACGCTTATCTGGAGGAAGGATGGGAGAGCTTCAATGCGTCGGCTGCGCCCTACACGGCAGACGAGATCGAACGCGAACGTCAGCGCTGGGGCTAGGTGGATCGGCCAATGAAAGAGGTAGATCCGCGCAAGGCCCGTCAAGGTTTGAATGGAGGGCGTATCCTCACAATCCTCGTTTCCAGCCTGATACTGGCGATGATTGTCTGGGGCGCGGTGGAACTTTACGGACAAATGCGTCCGGGGCGCGGTTTCATGGATGACAACAGCACACCGCCTGCATCCACGGAATCGCAGCCGCCGCCTTCCGCCACGGGGCGGCAATGACAAGCTCCGCCCCGGCAATTTCACATCGCCAGCCTACCCTTGAGCAAGTCTGCGCGGAAGCGCAGACTTGTCGGCGTTGCGAGCTCTACAAGGATGCGACACAGACCGTTTTCGGGGAAGGCCCTGTCGGGGCCGGAATTTTCTTTGTCGCCGAACAACCCGGCGACAAGGAGGATTTCGAAGGGCGCCCGCTGATCGGTCCTGCGGGCCTGGTCTTCGACGCCTGTCTCGCCGAAGTCGGCATTGAGCGCGAACGGTGCTACATCACCAACGCCGTCAAACATTTTCGCCACATCCAGCGCGGCAAGAGACGCCTCCACCAGCGCCCGTCGACCAGCCACATAGAAGCCTGCCGGTGGTGGCTTGAGCAGGAAATCGAACACGTGTCGCCGCATATCATCGTTGCGCTGGGAGCCGTGGCCGCCCGCGCCGTTTTTGATAAGCCTGTGAAGATAGCCGCCGTGCGCGGCCGTCGCCTGCAGCACGAAAACCGCCACGTCTTTGTGACCATCCACCCCTCCTATCTGCTGCGGCTGCGCGGCAGGAGCGGCTACGACCGCGAACGGGCGATGTTCCTGAAGGAACTTGGCCAGGTTGCGGAGTTCGGGCGCGCGTCCGAAACGTGAAGTTTGTTACAGGCTTTTTCTTGGAACATCCTCCGGGCCTCAAGGTTAGGCTTATGTCACGCGCGACAAACTCCACTCCCAAAATCATTGGTCTGGAACCACTGAAAGGAAAGAGAATGGCACAGAATCACACGCAAGGTGGCACACACGAACAACACGTGAAAGCCGGCCAGCAGAGCCACAAGAACGATGGCAAGCAAGCAAGCAGCGGAGGCGGCGGCGACAAGCAGCAGTCATCTTCGCGTGGCGGAAGCCACGAACAGCATGTGAAGGCAGGCCAGCAGAGCCATAAGAATTCGTAAATTAAAGGGGCGGCCTTGTGCCGCCCCATCCTCTAACCGGACATTGGTTCGGAAAGGCCACTGCGATGTCGTTCACCCCCGATCCCGACTACATGCTGGAGCCGGAACATCTCGTCGAGATGATACCGGCGCTTCGCGCTTTTTCCCGCACATTTTACAGCCAGAAGGAAGACGCTGAAGATCTCGTTCAGGAAACCCTGATGAAAGCCCTGGCCAACCGGGAAAAGTACACGCCATATTCGCCGCTGAAATCGTGGCTTTTTACGATCATGCGCAACACATTCTGCACCCGGATTCGGATTCAGAAACGCGAAGCACCAGGCGCAGTCGAGTGCGTTTCCCCGATAGTCTCGGTGGAAGCCTCGCAGGAACTGACCCTTGAAGCGCATGATGTGCAGACCGCGATGGCGACCCTGCCTCATAAATATCGTCGGGTATTGGCGATGGTGGTGTTGGAAGGCAAAAGCTATGAGCGTACCGCAGAGCTTTGTGATTGCTCGATCGGCACGGTGAAGAGCCGCCTGCACCGCGCTCGACACAAACTGCACGATATCATGGAGGGAGCCTAGATAGTGTTTTTCAGGCGTATTATCCCGCGCTATCGTGTTTTGGCCCGCGATGTGAATTCAGCACGAGGCATCTTGTCATTTGGTCCCAGACATGGCCAACTGTTTGTAATGAATAAGTCTAATGATGATATTATGCGTCTGTTCTCGGGAAAACGCATTCTGGTTTTTGAAGACGGGTTCCTGCTATCGGAAGAAGCGGCAGCCAGACTGACAAATGCCGGAGCCATCGTGCTTGGTCCGGTCAGTACTGCCAACCAGGCGCTGAATTATCTGGAAAGCGGCGCGGTAGACGCCGTTGTGATGGATGTCGCGCTGGAACCGGACGCGGTGCTCCCGCTCATCGACCAACTGGAACGGGGTGCCATACCCTTCATATTCGCCCTGCCCGAAAATCCCAGACTGGACAGCCAGCGCTTCGCCGGTTTCGTGCTGAGCGCTCGCCACAAGGATCTTTCAACAATAGCCGAGGCATTGTTCCTGCGACCCGCCATGGAACATTGACGGCCTCTCCAAATATCGATTGTCCGGGATTCTTCCCCGCAACCTGTTCTGAAAAGCGTTTCACACTTTTCAGATGCGCTCAGGTCACGGAAACTCTGCCTGTTCCGAGCCAGATGCGATCCAGAATGCCCTCCCGCAACCATGGGATTTCCCACCTTCCAGCCTTTTCCTACACTTCTTGTGTGCAAAGCCGGTGGTAGAGTGGCCCTTGCCGCGCACAGCCCCGGCGCAGCAACAGCACCGGGGTTTCTTTTGCCCGACGGCTTCCAGCTCCGAATTAAGAGTCCCAACTTTTCCCCCTCTAATTGTTGCGATTGATTTGCAGGTGAGAAAGGTGCTTTCTATCCATATTGATAGCACGAACAGATTAGGACTCCGTTCAGCCTCAGAATACTATTTTGATTATTTGTTTTCATGGAAGCGCTTCCCCTCGGTTGCATCCACCCATTAATCTGTGGATCCCCTACCCCTACGCCCTCGCGTGGGGGATTTTTTTGTGCGAACTGAAGCGCGCTGTCATATCTGAAGCTTCCGAAATCTCCACCTACGAATCCAGTGGGCCCTCTGCGGCCGTCCCGTATTGCAGCCGCGATTTGCCATGCATCCTGTCGCGGTAAAGAAAGCGGAAGAAGAAGGCGTCGCCCGTTCCGCGCAGAAGCCTTGCGAGAACTGCAACCAGCAGAACCGAGAAAATCAGGCGGCCAAACAGGACCACGTAGATATCCGCACCGAGAGCCACGACGATCAGCGTATCTTCGATCAGGCTGTGGCAGAGCCCCATGAAGCTCGACGCCAGAAAGACGTCGCGAGGCTGGATATGGCCGCGCTGCGCTTCACGAATGATGAGGCCCCCGCCATAGGACAGTCCCAACACCAACCCGACCACCGTTAGCGGAGCGGCGTCCTTCGCTATGCCGAGCAGGCGCAGGAGGGGCGAAAGAAGCAGGTTGAGGAAGCGCGTTACATCGAGGGCGTCCATTGTTCTCAGCACCGCGACCAGACCGAGCAGGACAATGAATATCCAGACCAGCGTGGAGGCCGTATCCGCCACGAAACTGGTCCAGCTTGCATCGTAATGGCCCGGCACCCAGTTTGGCGCAGCGGGTTCCGCGAGCCATCCGGTGCGGCTGGAAATCAGGTTAATTCCCCAGGCGAAGAAAAGCCCGCCGCCAAGCCGGATCAGCGTCGAGACGATCAGGCGCGGACCCGCCTTCTGAACAATACGCTGTTCGATGGGAAGAGCATGGGCAAAGAGGAAAAGCGAACCGAGGATTGTCACTTGGGCTGTGGTCAGTGTGTCGACCGGCAGGACGGCGAACATCACCACGGCCCCGCTCCAGATGCCGACCAGAAGGTTCATCGCCCAGACGAACCCTGCCTCCGGCGGCAGGCCGACGAACTGCATGACCGGGGCGAAGGCGGGCGAGATGGCCTTGATCAACCCCATTTCGATAGCCAGTTGTGTCAGCACCATCACCGGCAGCATGATCTTGATCAGCGTCCAGTAGACGCCGACCGCTTCACGCAGAATAACCATGCCGAATGTCGTCAGTCGCTTTTCCGGGCTCGCGGCCATTCCGTCCCCTCCGCATTATCCCGAGCATGCGACGTTTCGGGCCGGTTCGCGCAGGATGGACCGCCCACCGCAGGTCACGGTGCCGATTTTCGTCTGCGATACAAGCGTATCAGAAAATCCGCAGATGCGGTGTTCCGCCGGCCACGAAGCCGTCGATGCGTCGGCTTTGGCGAGCAGAAAATCAGCCCCTGCGCCCCGATGCAAGCCATATTCCTTGAGCGGCACGGCTTTTGCAGGGATTGCGGCGATCAGGGCGCGGGCGTCGGGGAGTTGCCCGTGGGCACATAAAGGCAGGACCGGACAATGTCCGGCCCTGCCTGTCATTTTACTTGGCTTCGATAGCCTGAAGACCGGCCAGAGCACATTCCGCGTCAACCGCGCCGGACGGTGCGCCGCCGACTCCGATGCCGCCGACCAGCGCGTCGCCGATCTTGATCGGCAGGCCGCCCGCCTGGATAACGAAGCGCGAATCCATGTCGCGCATGCCGTTATTGGCTGGCTTCGAAGCGATGAACTCCGCAAGCTCGCCCGAGTCGCGGCCCAGAGCGGCTGCCGTAAATGCCTTTCCTTCGGCACTGTTGCCAGTATGCGGACCGGAAAGATCGGCCTTGAGCAGAACCTTGGTTGCCCCGTCGCGCGCCACGACCGCGACGCTCACATTGCTGCCCTTGGCGACGCAGGCATCCAGCGCAGCCTGTGCGACCTTGGTTGCCAGATCGAGCGGCAGGTAAGGCGTGCTGGGGAGGGTCTGGGCGAAAGCGGTAGCGGGAGCCATTGACAGGGCGACAATTGCAAGTTTACGGATCATGGTCGTTCCTCGGTTGTGATGAGGAACATTTAGTTTCCGTCGGCGTGCGGCGAAATCCGTAGCTCTTACAAACTTCTCGGTAGTTCTACGGAGTGGACTGCCCTTCCAGCCACAAGCGCGTCATTTCCGCCTGCGAGGTCGTGCCCAGTTTCGACCCGATGGCGGCGCGATGGCTGTCGATCGTGCGTGGCGACAGTTCAAGCCCATCGGCAATCTGCCGGGTCGTGAACCCCTGCGCGATACGGCCAAGCACTTCACGCTCGCGCGCCGTCAGTGTGTCCAGCAGCGCCAGTGTTTCGGCCCTCAGCGCCTTGCTCCCGAGCCGCTGATCCAGCAATTGCTGCGCTTTCTGGATTGCATCGATCAGATCCTGCTCATCGACGGGCTTGGAAAGATAGTCCACCGCGCCGTTTCGAAACGCGCGGCGGCAGGCTTCGATGTCGCCATGGCCCGAAATGATGATCACCGGCCAGTCGATTTCCTGTCCGGCCAGAAGTTCCTGGAGTTTCAGGCCGGTCATGACCGGCATGCGGATATCGAAGATCATGCAGCCCGGCTTCAACCGGGGCAGCTGCGCCAGAAATGCAGACGGATCGGCAAAACTCCTGACCTCCATGTCTATGGTCGACAAAAGCAGGCTGAGCGACTTTCGCACTGCTTCATCGTCATCGACAAGATAGACCGGCTGAACCATTCTCTTAACTTCCTGTCTCTTCGGCGATTGGCAGCACAACGCGAAACAGCGCGCCGCGCTCCCGTGGGATATAGGAAATCTCTCCGCCAAAACGCTCCACCAGCCGCTGGCTGAGGGCCAGACCGAGGCCGGTCCCTTCAGGACGGCTCGTGGTAAACGGGGTAAAAAGGCGGGGCAACAGGTCCGGCGCGACGCCCGGACCATTATCCGCAATTTCCAAAACCGCCACCGCTCCATCGGCTTTCAGGGACGCGTTGACGCGCCGGTCCCGATCATCCTCATGAAAGGATTCGATCGCATTGCGGAGAAGATTGAACATGACCTGTTCCATTTCCACCGGATCGACCGCTGCCATCACCGGTGTCTCCGGCATCCCAAGCTCGACCTTGACGCCCCGGCGGGCGGCTTCCGAGGCGAGCAGGGTCTGCACGTTTTGAAGCGACAGGCGCAGATCGGCATGCGTCGTCTGCCGGCGTTGCGGACGAGACCAGTTGCGCAGACGGTCCAGAATGGCGGATGCCCGGCGTGCCTGTTCCACCATATCGTCCAGCGCTCCGGCGAGAGCCGCCGTATTGTTGCGGCTCAACAGGCGGCGCCCTGCCTGCGCGCCGGCAAGAAGGGCGGTCAGGGGTTGCGTCAGCTCATGCGCCATGCCGCTTGCCATTTCGCCCATCGTATTGACCCGCGAGGCATGGGCGAGCCGCGCCTCGAAGCCGCTCAGCTCCGCGCGGCGTTCCGCATGGCGGGTGCGTTGCGTCTGGCGAACGATGAACAATCCGCCGAAGAACAACAGGTTGGTGAGGATGAGAAGCGGTATCAGTTGGTCAAACGGCAGCAGGTCGCCCCAGCTCATGGCAAGCGCTGTCTGGAAAAGCAGCGGCTGCGAGGCACTGCCGAGCTTCTTGGAGAAATCCACATCGCCAAAGGAGGCCGGATGGCTGAAAAGAACCGTGCCATCGGGCATGAGGATGCGTCGCGCGACACCTTTGCCGCTCCAGAACGCATCGTCGGAACCGATGAGGCTCCCCGCATCGATCGACAATGTGAGACCGTCATGCGGATTGTCGGTATTGGGGCTGCGTTTTACCATCATGTAGTGGCCGGGCCGCGCGGATGGCGCCAGCAATTCCGGAAGGCCGCGATAGGAACGGACGGCCGCCCGTATGGTGTCGGCCAACTCCGGTTCCAGCGCTCTGGTGCCGGCCACGGGCAGGGCCGGGTCCATCGGCACCAGTTGAATTTCGTCGATGCGCGGATAGAACCGGGTGATCGTCCCCGCCACTTCGAGAAAGACATCGTTCTGCGAAACATCGGCGGTTCGCGCCTTGGACTGGGCTATCGTGGAAAGCGCAGTCAGATGGGCATCGTGCTGGCCTGCGCGCTGCGAGGCCTCGCGGTGCAACGTGAAACTGGCGGCCTGAAGCTCGGACAAAAGTGCGGCGCGCTGGTAGATCACAAGGCCGCCCATCGCCACGAGATTGATCAGCAGCCACACGAAAAACGGCAATAGGGCAGAGCGGAAATTTCCCCGGGTGCTTCTGTTGTTGAAGTTCATGAATTGCATCCCGGTATCGGCCTGCCCAAGCAGAATATCGCATCGGCTACGTTTATCATTCGATCAGCAGGTGCAAAACTATTGGAGTTTCCCACCGCTGGCAAATGCCGTCCCGCAAGCCCGGCAATTGCGAATTTGCGGCCGGAACTCCAAAGACCGGCTTGCTTCACGCAGCTTTGCGCGCTCATATAAAAATCGCACCGCTGTTTAGAATCATCTGGAAAAGTCGATACTGAACAACACACCACCGAAGGTCGGTCGCGTCGTCAGCAAGGGAATGCAGCCTCATGAACACATATGGAAAACTATTTTCAGCCGCGCTGGTCGCGGCTGCGCTCAACAGCACGGCAGTTGGACAGGTCTTCGCCAAGACACTGATCTATTGCTCCGAGGCATCTCCCGAAATGTTCGACGCGGCGCAGACGACATCCGGCGCCGTCTATGATGCCTCGGCGCGCAATGTGTCCAACGGGCTCATCAAGATCAAACGCGGCTCGACCGAGCTGGAACCCGGCCTTGCGGAAAGCTGGGACGTTTCCGCCGATGGCAAGGAATACACGTTTCACCTGCGCAAGGGCGTGAAGTTTCACACCACAAGCTTTTTCACCCCGACGCGCGAATTCAATGCAGATGACGTGATCTTCACATTCGACCGCCAGGGAAACAAGGACAACCCCTATTATAATCAGGGCACGTGGCCGCAGTTCGGGGCCTACTCCTTTCCTTCCCTGATCGAAAAGATCGAAAAGATCGACGATCACACCGTCAAGTTCGTGCTGGCGCATCCGGAAGCGACGTTCATCTCCACGCTTTCGCTGACATTTGCCGTCATCCAGTCCAAGGAATATGCCGACAAGCTCGTCGCGGAAGGCCGTATCTCCGAGTTCAGCCAGCAGCCGGTCGGAACCGGTCCCTATCAGTTCGTCGCCTATCAGAAGGATAGCGCCATCCGCTATCAGGCCAATCCCGATTATTGGGCGGGCAAGCAGAAGATCGACAATCTGATCTTCGCGATCACGCCGGATGCGGCTGTGCGCTACCAGAAGCTGAAGTCCGGCGAATGCCATGTCATTGCCGCGCCGAACCCGGCCGACATTGCGGAGATGAAGAAGGACCCGGCAGTCGAAATGCTGCACAAGGAAGGGCTGAATCTCTCCTTCCTCGCCTACAACACCCAGCAGAAGCCGTTTGACGATGTGCGTGTCCGCAAGGCGCTGAACATGGCGGTCAACAAGGCCGCGATCATCGATGCGGTCTATCTGGGCTCGGCCGTCCCTTCGGTCAATCCGCTGCCGCCAAGCGTCTGGGGCTACAACAAGAACGTCAAGGACGACGCTTACGATCCCGAACAGTCGCGCAAGATGCTCGATGAGGCAGGCGTCAAGGACCTCAAGATGAAAATCTGGGCCATGCCGGTGCAGCGGCCCTATATGCCCAATGCGCGCCGCGCTGCCGAACTCATCCAGTCCGATTTCGCCAAGGTGGGCGTAACGGCGGAAATCGTCACCTATGACTGGGGCGAATATCTCAAGCGTTCGCTGGACAAGGACCGCGATGGCGCCGTCATGCTTGGCTGGACCGGCGGCATTGCCGATCCCGACAACTTCCTCGCCGCACTTCTGAGCTGCAAGGCCATCGGCAGCGCCAATCGCGCCAACTGGTGCGATCAGGATTTCGAGAAGCTCATTCAGGCGGCCAAGCTGACGACCGATCAGGCCGAGCGCACCAGGCTCTACGAACAGGCGCAGGTCGTGTTCAAGGAACAGGCGCCGTGGCTGACGATCGCCCATCAGATCGTCGAGCAGCCGATCAGCAAGAAGGTCCGGGATTTCCGCATCGATCCCTTTGGCGGCTATCTCTTTGAAGACGTCGACATCGAGGAATAAGGCTCGTCCCCGCCAGCCGGATGACTGGCGATCAACTCCGGTTGGCGGGCATGGAGCATGATCCGACCGGAGTGAACGGGATCGATCAGGATCATGCTCCGGAAAGACAGGTTCAGAGCGCCGATCGGATTCAACCAGATCGAAGCGCGCTTTGAACGCCCGCTATCTTCTTTGGGCCCCGGCTGAATCCGGGGCCGCATCTGACCAATATTCGAGAGAATGACATGGATATCGTAGACCGCTTTCTAGCCTATACCCGCATCAACACGACCGCCGTGCCCAATGCGGGGAAACTCCCGTCGAGCGCTGGACAAACCGATCTCGCAAAGCTGCTCGCCAGCGAAATGCGCGCCATGGGCATGGAGGTTGAAGAGCGTGACCACTCGATCGTCGTCGGCACCTTGCCTGCCAATGTCCCGAACGGCGACCAGCGGTTTCCGACAATTGCCTGGGTCGCCCATCTCGATACCTCGAGCGAATATACGACCGACACCCGCGCTCATGTCGTCGATTATAAGGGCGGCGATATCGTGCTCAACCAGGCCACCGGCGCTACCATGCGGCTGGCCGAGTTTCCTGAACTCGAACGCTATGTGGGTGACAGGATCATCGTGACGGACGGCACCAGCCTGCTGGGGGCCGACAACAAATCCGCCATCGCCGAGATCATGCATGCCATGCAGGTGCTGACCGGCAATCCCGAAATCGAGCACGGTACGGTCAAGGTCGTTTTCGTCCCCGATGAGGAAATCGGATTGCTTGGGGCCAAGGCCCTCGACGTCGCTTCCCTCAATGCCGATTTCGCCTATACGCTCGACTGCTGTGCAGTTGGCGAGATCGTTTATGAGAACTGGAATGCCGGTGAGTTCCGTCTCACCTTCAAGGGCCAGCCGGCGCATCCGATGTCGGCCAAGGGCAAGTTGCGCAATGCCATTCTCTACGCCCAGCAATTCATCGCAATGATGCCGGGCGGCGAGCGTCCCGAATATACGGAAGGCACCGAGGGCTATTACTGGGCGAAGGGCATTCAGGGGTCCGTAGCCGAGACAACCCTTGTCATCGATATCCGCGATTTCACGAAGGACGGATATGAGGCGCGCCGCGTCTTCATTGAAAACCTTGCCGCAAGCTTCAACCAGCTCCATGGCGAGGGCACGGTTCACGTGGACTACAAGGCCGTCTACCGCAACGCAGCCGAGAGCCTGCAAGGCGAAAATCGTTATCCGGTCGCGCTGGCGCTGGACGCCATGAAGGCAATAGGCGTGGAGCCGACGCCGCTGCCGATGCGTGGCGGTTATGACGGCGCTGTGCTGTCGGAAAAGGGATTGCCCTGCCCCAACCTGTTCTGCGGCGCGCACAACTTCCACTCCATCTACGAGTTCCTGCCGGTCGGTTCGCTCAATAAGGCCTCCGAAATGGTCATCGAGATTCTGAAGACTGCGTGGATCAACGGCAAAAACGCCGGTTGATCCGCTATAGTTCAGATGCTGAGGAGACGTGAATTGTCTCGTCTCCTCGTTTCAACGATCAGGCGCCGGAGCGGTCCGGGTTAGAGCATTTCCAGCAAACGGAACCGCTCTAATAGCCGATGGCGGCACCAGCGACGGCGCGGCTGTCTATAGCGCCGTAATAACGGCTGTCGCCGCCCTTTTCGATGGCCGCCATGTTCTTGCCGCCGACGAGAATGCCTGCCGCCTCGCCCCAGACCGGCCAGTTATGGTCCTCGCCGACCGTATAGCCCATGCCGGTCAGCAGCCGGATCGTATCGGGCGAAAGCGCGTTCGCTTCCATATAGACCCGATCAGGCAGCCACTGGTGATGAATGCGGGGCGCATCGATAGCTTCCTGAATGTCCATGCCATGGTCGATGACATTCATGATCGCCTCCAGCGTGATCGTGATGATGCGCGAACCGCCGGGGCTGCCGATGACCATGAACGGCTTGCCATTCTTCGACACGATTGTGGGGCTCATAGAGGACAGCGGCGACTTGCGCGGCTCGATGGCATTGGCTTCGCCCTGTATGAGACCATAGAGATTGGCCACGCCCGGCTTGATGGTAAAGTCGTCCATCTCGTTGTTGAGCAGAATGCCGGTGCCTTCGGCCACCTTGGCCGTGCCGAACGAACCGTTCAGCGTGTAGGTCACGGCGACGGCATTGCCGTCCTTGTCCACGATGGAATAATGCGTGGTCTCGTTGGATTCCTTGAATTCGGCTGGCTTGAGCGCCTCGCTGACACCGGCGCGATAAGGATCGATACGGCTGCGAATTTCAGCGGCATAAGCCTTGCTGGTGAGCTTCTCGATCGGGTTCTTGATGAAATCCGGATCGCCCAGCGCCGTGTTGCGATCCACATAGGCGTGGCGCATCGCTTCCACCATCAAGCGCGTGGTTTCCGCCGAGCCATAGCCCAGATAGGAAATCGGATAGCCCTCCAGCACGTTGAGGATTTCGCAGATGATCAGTCCGCCGGAGGAAGGCGGCGGCGAGGACACGATATCATAGCCGCGATAGCTGCACTTGACCGGTTCCAGTTCACGGACCTTGTATTGCTCGAAATCCTCCTTGGCGAGAATGCCGCCATTTTCCTTGCTGGATTTGACGATCAGATCGGCAATATCGCCCTTGTAGAAGGCTGACGGGCCCTTTTCCGAAATGGCCGAGAGCGACTTCGCCAAGTCCGGCTGAACGAGTTTCTCGCCAAGGCCGAGCGGCTTTCCGTCCTTCAGGAAGATTTTTGCAGCAGCCGGGTCTTTCGCGAGTCTTTCATTGCCGTCGGCGAAGGAAAGAATGTCACCCAATTCCAGCGCAAAGCCGTCCTTCGCCAGTTTCACTGCAGGCTCGATCAGTTCCTCGCGCTTGCGGGTGCCGTATTTTTCGCGCGCTTCCTCAAGGCCGGCGACCGTGCCCGGCACACCCACGGCGAGATAGGTTTCAGTACTGGCGCCCTCGACCGGCTTGCCATCCTTGTCCAGATACATGGTCTTGGTCGCGGCGAGCGGCGCGCGCTCGCGAAAATCGAGGAATGTGCTCTTGCCGTCCTTGAAGCGGATCGTCATGAAACCGCCGCCGCCGAGATTGCCGGCCGTCGGATAAACGACCGCCAGCGCATAGCCGACCGCAACTGCCGCATCGACGGCATTACCGCCGTTCTTCAGCACATCGATGCCGACCTGCGAGGCGAGATGCTGTGCCGTGACCACCATGCCGTTCTGGCCTTCGGCCGGGGCTGGCGATGCCGCATAAGCCGAAGGCAGATGACCTGCAACGGCAATGGCCGCGGCAAGGGAAAGCGATTTCAGTCTGTAATGCTGCATGTCTTTCCTCCCTTGTGTCCTCCCCGATGGGAGGCAAGACCACAGCGTCTGCAAAATCTTTCCCAAAAGCAAGTGTAAGAAATTGGCTCTATTTCAGCTTGCCGATCAGGCGTTGAACGATAATAATAATATGCAATATCCGGTTCAGGCGCTGCCGCAGTTGCAGCCGGTTTCAGGACCTTCCTCTCCCATCCCCCGATGCGATCCCTGTTCGATAGAGCGATCAGGAATAGCCGGAGGGGAAGCCCCGTGCGTTTACGCCGTCATGTGTCGAACATGGCCAGGGTGCGTAACAGGTGGGCGAATGTAACGGAGCGGTTCGCATCGGGCTGGCTGTCGCCGGTGCCGTCGTTTCGCGGCAGGGCTTTGCGGACATTGGTGGGGCTGTAGCCGAAATGTTGCGTGAAAGCCCGCGTGAAATTGGCTGCGGTCTCGAAGCCCAGCAATTGCGCAATATCCGACACTTTGCGGTTTTCCGATCCATCGGCCAGCATTTCATGCGCCACGAACAACCGCTTCTGGCGGATATAGTTGAGCACACCGCCCGAGCCCTCGAACAGCTGATAGAGATGCGTGCGCGAGATCGCCAGCTCCCTGCTGAGCGCATCGGGCGTGAGATCGCGGGACATGAGGTTTTTCTGGATAAAACGTCTGGCCCGGGTCATCAGCCCCAAAGAAGCGCCGTGCTCGTTCGCATCGCTCTCCTTTACCAGCGGAACGATCGTGTCAAACACGAGCTGGCGCAAGGCGTCGCGCAATTCCGGCAGGTCTTCGGCTGCTATGCGGTCCAGCCCGGTCTGGATTGTCGATACGAAATCGATGAGGAGCTTGGCGCGATAGCCTCCGAGCGTCGCATTGTTGCAGGCTTCCGGCATGCCGCCGAGGCCCGCGAACTGGTCGACCGGAATGATCAGCAGCACGGCTTCGGTCGCGAGCGCCCGACCGCGAAACGGGTAGCCGAACGAACGGATGTTGATCATGCCGGGTTCGTTTTCCGCCACACGGCCATCCACCGAGGTCCACGAGCGGCCACTGCGCAGGAAGCTGATCTGCCAGTGATCTATGGGGCTGAAGCGAACTTTTTCCGGTGTGCGCTCGTAACTGAAGGGAGGGGCTGCCTGTTCGATCAGCAGCATTCCGCGCAGGTCCCAGACTTTCTGGCTGACGGCAAAGCCGTCCCGGGCACTGACGCCTTCCGGCAAGCGCACATCATAGAGAGGAGCCACATGCTGCTGCCATGCGGAAAACTGCGCCGGGGGGTCCAATTGTTCGGTGGTGAAGACCAGCGGGGCCAGAATATTGGTGCTTCTGGCTTCTTCTCCAAGCCTCGCAAGCGGCACTCGCGCTGACTGGCGGCGCTCCACAAATTCCGGCTTCAGATCACTCGTGGCCTTGTCGCTCGGGGATGTCACGGCAACTCCCAAAACCAAACCGGGGGCCAGGGCGCGCAGACCGCATCCCAAGACCATGGCGTGATATTAGCATTTGCTCGTATAAAATCAAAATAAGCCGGAACATTATCTGTCAGCTATCCGTTGGAAGCGGCAGCCGGTATCGTGATGCACAGCGAAGACCTGCTTTTCCGGCTTCGCCCGGAACTGACCGGAATTGGTCTGTGACGGAAGATCATTGCATCCCATTTGATGAAAATTTTCATGAAAATCCGGCCAGAATATTAAAACGCATCCGATAGAAAGCACGGTAATAACAACCGGAGGCAATCGCATGAACAATGTATTTGCATATACTGTGCGCCGCGAAAGCTTGAAATGGGCTGCCGCTATAGTGGTTGGACTTTCCGCTTCATTATGCCTGACGGCGGTTGCAGAAGCCAAGGATGCCCGCAAGCAGAAAAGCGAAACGATTTCCGTTTATCGTGCCAAGGTCGAGACAAACGGGCAGGTTCGCTACAACAAGCCGGGATCGGCGAAAGTCATGAAGGTTTCCGCCTCGCAATATGCAAGCGGTACGTCCCTTGTGTGCACGCCGAGCGGTTTCGGGCAGAAATCCCGCTGCTTCAACCGCAACTAGGGTGAAGCGCGAAACGCGCCAGTCACACCGGCTCGCCGGAACTCCATACAGATCGGCGAGCCGGCATGTTCGCCTCGCGATCAGCTCGCATCGGCTTTCATGCGCGCCAGTCCCTTGCTTATGCGGTCGCCCCGCAGGAGCTTGGCGGCCTCATCGGTCGGGCGCTGCGGATTGTTGCGGAACACGTACCATGTGCCGCCCAGCGAACGCTTCTGGTAGATGACGCCGTTCTTCTCGCGATGGAGGAAGCAGGTCGTGTCACCGCCGCCACTCATCTTGTTGACCCAATAGGCCTGCAGGCAAAGCTTGCCGTTGTCGGTGACATACCAGCGCCCCTCGGCATAGGACCACGCCCTGCCCTTCTGCGACCAGGCCGTGAAGCGATGCCTGTCGGCGGAGAAATAGCCGCCGCCATCCTTCCATTTCCATGTTCTGCCGGAATAAAGCGCCTCAAGCGCCGTGGCTGACAGCGGCGATGCCGCCGCAGCCTTGATGGCGACTGGATCGTCGGCCTTCGGCTTCGGCGCTGCTTCCGCAGCACTTGCCACAAGAAGCACGGCCAAAGGGAGTACGGCCCGGAAAACGGACTGTGCCGTGCTGACGGTTCTAAAACGGATCGAAAACATTGTCGTAATCCTGTTCAGACGTTGGAGCATTTCCAGCAAAGGTGCGAAGCGGTTTCTCATCCGGGACGCACTCGCTTCGCCGGATCAGTCAAGCGGATGGTTTGCAACCCGCCAGTCGGGCCGTCCCACACCACGTGGCCACGGATAGACTTCGCGGTCATTGAAGTAGACCGCCGCGGTCAGCGCGGGAAATTCGGCCTGCGGCTTGTTGGTTTCCTGCGCCCAAGCGCGGACATAGGCGTCACTTCCTTCATAGCCGAGTTCGGCAATGACAATCGGTTTCTTGAAACCCACCACCCGGTCATAGCCCGGTTTGGCGCGTTCCACGAAGGTGGATGCCCGTCCCAGTTCCAGCATGTCGTAAGGCTCGTAACCGAATACCGAAAGGCCGATCACGTCGACATAACCATCGCCCGGATAATAGGCTTCCAGCCCCTCCTCGCCCTTTGGCGACCACATATATTTGGCGTGCGGCAGGGATTTGCGGCAGACATTGACGACATGTTGATAGGCGCGGATATAGCCCTGCGCCGGCCAGTAGGACCAGGTGAACTGGCCTGCCTTGTCGTCCATTTCCTGCGCCCAGCGAATGGTGACCGGGCTCTTCAGCTTCGAGGCGGCGGAGCAGACCGCGGCCATGTTTGAATCGTAACGGCCACCCACAATGCCGCTCAGCAGATCGTCCGGCGCCACGCGCCAGTCGCGTGCCCACGACCAGGGTTCCACGGTGATCAGCAGCTCGCGGCCCCGTTCCTGCGCATAGGCGTCTGCCGCCGAAAGGCTCGTCAGGTCCACATCCTCCCACGGCAGGAACAGATGCTCGATGCGTGAATTGGGATCGTTGGTGAAATCCCCGTGCGGATCATAGGCTCCGAAGGTGATGGATTGCGGAGTGATGACCGGGCGCTTGTCGTGGAACATGCTGCGGGTGTCGACAGTGGCACCCGAAACACCGCTGGCGGCGTAGACGGCTGTTGAAAGCAGCGCGCCGCAAAGAATGGCTGTTGCTAGTTTGTATGAGGTTTTCATCGCCGCCTCCTTTATTGCGTTGGCGATTGGGCAACGGGCAGCGCCAGATTCAGCGCCTCCCTGTCCGGTGTTATCGTTTCGATGGAGATGAGCTTGCGCGCCTCGTCATCCTTGTTTCCGCCCGCATGGCGGAAGACATACCAGACGCCGTCCGGCTCTCGTTTCTGATAGATGGTCCCACCGGCGATGCGGTGGGAGAAACAGGTCTTGTTGGGGAATACACCCTCATTCATATGCCACTTCGCATCGAAGCACATCTGCCCCGACCTTGTGATGCGCCAGCGGCCTTCGGCCCAGACCTTGCCCTTCTCGCCATCGACCCGCGCGGTAAACCGGCGGTTCTGGCTTTCCATGCGCCCGGAACCATCCGTCCACTGCCAGCTCTTGTCGTGGTAGAGCATGTAAAGCTCGGCAGGCGTCATCGGGCGGGCGCCGTCAGGCAGCCCATCCTTTGCGGATGGCGACGCACCGGCTGGCGCGCTGATCCCGGCAAGCACGATGAGGAGTGGCAGAACACGCCTGCTCCGCGACGAGAGGGTCCGCCCACCCTCAAACATCGTCCCAAACATCGCCTCAAACTTCAAATGTTTCATTTGAACCTCCCACGACCTTGAGGTTGCGCGCACCCGCCAAAGGTTCTTGCGATTGACGGATGCGCGCCTGCGGCAGAACGTTTGTTGCTCTTATTTCCTGCCGCTGTTGAACAGGATGGCCGATTGTCGAAATCCGGAAACCCAGGCTCGCGGCAATCGCCGGTGAAAAGACATTGCGCAGGTCGATGATTACGGGGTCCCGCATGATCTGCTTCATCCGGGCGAGGTCGAGCTTGCGAATACTGTCCCATTCGGTCACGACCACGGCGGCGTCGGCCAAGTTCAGGCAGTCATAGGGGTCGTCATGGAACTCGACGTCGCTGAGCAGGCGGCGGGCATTCTCCATCCCCGCCGGATCATAGGCGCGAATGCTGGCTCCAAAACGCTGCAGGGTCTCGACAAGCGGAATGGACGGCGCGTCGCGCATGTCATCCGTGTCGGGCTTGAACGTCAGGCCGAGGATGGCAATCGTGCGGCCTTCGGCGCCGCCGCCAAGCGCATCCAGCACCTTCAGCGCCATGCGGCGCTTGCGCGCTTCATTGACCGTGACCGTTTCCTCGACCAGTCGCAGGGCCACCCCGTGGTCCTGGGCGGTGCGCAGCAGCGCAAGCGTATCCTTCGGGAAGCAGGAGCCGCCATAGCCCGGCCCCGCATTCAGGAAACTGGTCCCGATACGCTTGTCCAGCCCCATGCCGAACGCCAGTTCGCTGACATCGCTGCCGACTTCCTCACACAGATCCGCCAGCTCGTTGATGAAGGTGATCTTGGTGGCGAGAAAGGCATTGGCGGCATATTTGATGAGTTCCGCCGTCCGCCGCTGCGTGATTAGGATCGGAGTCTGCCGGGGTTCGAGCGGCGGAGCGTAAAGGGCCACCAGCATGGAGCGCGCGCGCTCATCCTCGACGCCGATCACGACGCGGTCCGGCTCCAGAAAATCGCCGATGGCCACGCCCTCGCGCAGAAACTCGGGATTGGATGCGACGGAGAAGGTTCCCGGCCTTCTGACCGAACCAATGATCTTCTGCACCACATCGCCAGTGCCGACCGGAACGGTGGACTTGATCACGACGACGCTATGATCATCGATCAGCGGCGCGAGTTCACGAGCGGCCGTATAGACGAAGGACAGGTCGGCATCGCCGTGGCCAGCGCGCGCAGGCGTTCCCACGGCAATGAAGACAACCGACGCGCCCTTGACGGCCTCCGCCAGATCGGTCGTGAAACGGAGCCGCCCAAAGGCGAAGTTGCGTTCCACCAGTTCGTCCAGCCCCGGCTCGTAGATCGGCACGATGCCGCGCTCCAGCCGGACGATCTTCCGCTCGTCCTTGTCGACGCAGACGACTTCGTGTCCCCAGGCCGCGAAACACACGCCACTGACCAATCCGACATAGCCCGTACCGATGACAGCGATCTTCATAATCGTCGCGCCTCTTTCGCCTAGTTTACTGTGCTGGGCGCACCGGTGCGCCAGCGTGGGTTGAAGACTGTCCGGTGAACGTCGCGCCCGCCTCTGCCAGCCCCTGCAACCGAGAAGCGGTCGTCGAAGAGCGTGAAGCTTTTTGTGCCCCAGCTCAGAGCCTCGATGCCGTCGCGCCCGCGTTCGGCAGTGGTGAAGCCTGTCAGCGCCACCAGCGCCGTAAAACTGCATGCCATTGCCGGTCGATAGAGGCGGCTGGTCATCCGCACCTGATTTTCCCGCGTGTGCTGGATGACGATCATCGCCATCAGGAACAGGTAGAGACACGCATTGAGGATGGCGAAGACGAAGAAGCCGCGCGTCTGGTCCGCCTCGCTGACGAGAAGCACGGGCAGGATGGACAGGCCGAAGATCAGCGCATAGGGAGCGATCACCCGGAGCGGCACCGGATCGACTTCCGACGAACCTTTCGGCGTGACGCGGAAATCGACAAAGGAACCGGTCAGCCAGTCGCGAAGGGCGGCGAAGATTCCAGCCATAAGCCAGGGCCAGCGCGCCAGCAGGAACAGCATCGCTTCCCAGCTGAGAATCCTTCCGTCCACGGGGCGGAACGTCTTGCTGGACCGCCACCAGAATGCCAGCACCAGGGTGACGAGCGATAGCGGCAGGAAATGCGTCAGGAAGGCGGGATAGGTGACGCTGACGAAATTGTCGCCATCGAACAGGATGGCAATGGGCAGGACGAATGCCAGCGACAGAAAGAATGCGTAGAGCGGATACCAGAGCTGCGAGAACAGGAACTGGAACTTGAGGCGCAGCGGCAGCCGGCCGATCAGTGCCGGCGTATATTGCAGCAGGATCATCACAAGGCTGCGCGACCACTGGAATTCCTGCGTCACGAGATCGGCGAAGGTGCGCGGGCCGTCGCCATGGGCAATGGCGTCCAGCGCATGAACGCCGCGCCAGCCATGCGCATTCATGAACAGGGTCGTGGAATGATCTTCGGCGAGTTCGGGTCCAAGACCGCCGATTTCCTTCAGCGCCGCCGTGCGCACCGCATAGTGCGAGCCGATGCAGAGGGGAGCAAAGCCGCCATTGTAACCGGCCTGCAGCGAGCCGTGCATGCTGGCCTCGGCATAGAGACGCCCGCGCGCCGACCAGCTCTCATGGGCGTTGCGGTCACAGATGCTCGGTGCCGAAACATAACCGACCGCGGGATCGGCGAAGGGCCGCAGAATGTTGAAGAGATAGCCCGGTTCAGGCACATGATCGGCATCGAGCTGCGACACGAAATCATAGCGCTCATAGCCATAGTGATCGTAGAAGAAGGCGAGATTGCCTTCCTTGCAGCGGGTGCGGCGCGGCCAGCTTTGCCGATGATAGTCGGCACGTCCCTTGCGCGTGGAAACGTACACGCCATGTTCCCGACACCAGGCAAGCGTCGCGGGCGAAGGGTCCTCATCGGCAAGCCAGGTATCGTGCGGCACATCCTGCGCCAGCATGGCGCGCAAGGTTTCAGCCACCACCTCGAACGGCTCAGACGGCGCCTTGGTGACGACCATGGCAACGCGGCTTCCGGCAGGAATGCGAAGCGGACCGGTCGGGCGCGCCGCGTGGAAGAAAATGGTGATGAAATAAAGCGGCAGGATCGTGATCCAGGCCAGGAGCGCCGTCACCAGAATATAACCCGCAAGGTGATTGGGCGTGGCGCTGATGAGCCACCATTGCCAGAAATAGGCGAGGGCGAGGGCCCAGAGGACAATGCCAACCACATATTCCACCCGCTTGCGGCCAGTGAAGATGGGCGCCAGCAAGGGTTCCATCTCGCCTGTATCGCCACCAGTGACTGGGTGAAGATCGCGCCGTGTCATGTCCGCATCTCCAGCCCAAAGAAGGGCGCAGCCGTGCGGATGATCGTGTCGAGATCGGAATGGAGCGTGCGGAAGCCAAGCTTTGCCGCAGCCTCCGATGGATCGGCATAAAGCACGGGCGGGTCGCCCGCCCGGCGCGGCCGCATTTCGACGGGCACCCTGCGGCCGGTCAGCCGGTCTATCGCATCCACGATTTCCCTGATGGATGTTCCGCGCCCGGTTCCCAGATTGAGAACGAGGTTTCCGCCGCCATTCAAAAGATGTTCGACCGCAAGCACATGCGCCCGCGCCAGATCGACGACATGAATATAGTCGCGGATGCAGGTGCCATCCGGCGTTTCGTAATCGTCGCCGTAAACTTCGAGGCAATCGGCCTTTCCAGCCGCAGCCAGCATGGCGCGCGGTATCAGATGGGTTTCGGGATCGTGCCTTTCGCCCAGTTCGCCATCCAGATCGGCGCCGCAGGCGTTGAAATAGCGCAGCGCCGCATAGGGCGAGCCATAGGCTGCCGAATAATCGGCCAGCATGTGTTCGGCGATCAGCTTCGTGCGCCCATAGGGGTTGATGGGGCGCTGCATTTCACCCTCGCGGATCGGCAGCGCATCTGGAATGCCATAGGTGGCGCAGCTCGACGAAAAGATGACGGGGCGTCCGCCCGTCAGGCGGCTCGCCTCCAGAACGGACTGGATGCCGCCGACATTGTTGCGATAATATTTCGCTGGGTCCGTGACGGATTCCCCCACATAGGCCGAGGCCGCAAAGTGGATGATGGCTGCCGGATCAAAGGTCTTGATGGCGGCGACAAGCTGATCCTGGGAAAGCGTGTCGCCCTCGACAAACTCGCCCCAGCGCACGGAAGACCGGTGACCCGTCGACAGGTTGTCATAGACGACCGGCGAGAATCCGCTCTCATGCAGGAGCTTCGCCGTATGGCTTCCGATGAAGCCCGCACCGCCGGTGACGAGTATGGTCGGCCGTGTCATCTCGCCACCTCGAAAAGCTCGCCCGTCGGCCTGACAAGCTGGCGTTCGAAATAGGCGATGGTCTGCTTCAGCCCTTCGACAAGCGCTATCTGCGGTTCCCAGCCAAGCTCGCGCTTGGCGAGCATGATGTCGGGACGGCGCTGGCGCGGATCGTCGGTCGGCAGCGGACGATAGACGATCCGCGATGACGAACCGGTCAGCGCAATGATCTGCTCGGCGAGTTCACGCACGGTGAACTCTCCCGGATTGCCCAGATTGACGGGCTTGCGGACCTGGCTGTTCATCAGCCGGCTGAAGCCTTCGATCAGGTCGTCGACATAGCAGAAGGAACGGGTCTGCGAGCCGTCGCCATAGATGGTGATGTCTTCTCGCTTGAGGGCCTGAACGATGAAGTTCGACACGACGCGCCCATCGTCGGGCCGCATGCGCGGGCCATAGGTGTTGAAGATGCGCACGATGCGGATATCGACGCCATACTGCTTGTGAAAATCGTAGAACAGCGTTTCGGCGGAGCGTTTGCCTTCGTCATAGCAGGACCGGGGGCCGAAAGAATTCACATTGCCCCAATAGGCTTCCGGCTGCGGATGCGTCTGCGGGTCGCCGTAGACTTCCGAAGTCGATGCCTGAAAAATCCGGGCCTGGTAATGTGCTGCAAGCTCCAGCAGGTTGAGCGAGCCGATGACGCTCGTCTTCATCGTATGCACCGGATCGGCCTGATAATGCGGCGGCGAAGCCGGGCATGCCAGATTGTAGATCTCGTCTACCGGCAGATCGATCGGGTTGACGATATCGTGGCGCACGAAGCTGAACGTGTCGTAACGCAGGAGATTGCGCAGGTTCTCAAGCCGTCCGGTCGAAAAATTATCGACGCAGACGACGAAGTTTCCTTCGTTCAGAAGACGTTCGCAAAGATGAGAGCCAAGAAATCCCGCGCCACCGGCGACAAGGATGCGCCGCGTCGACATGCGCGTGGCAGATATACCCGATGATCTGAAGTTTATACTCACGAGAACCTCCAACGGCAATTCTTCAACAAGCGATCCCGCAAAAACACAAAGCATCTTCATCAACACGCTTGAATAGAAACGTGCTGTTCGGTGATTTATGCTTGCTCTACCAGATGATTGAAGATAGCGGCGCTGGAGACCAGAGTCGTTAGCGTAGAATCCGGAAACTTATCCTTGCGTCCATTTTTGAAGAGCCTTTATTGCTCTAGTTCCGCGCCTGCAACTGCGCGAAATGGGCAAGCATCCGGTCCGGATCGGCTTTGATACCGCTGAAGAGCTCGAATGCGCCGACCGCCTGAAACACAGCCATCCCGCCGCCGTCGAGCACGCGGCATCCGCGCTCCTTCGCAAGCCGGACAAGCGGCGTCTGCAATGGAAAATAGACGATATCCGAAACCCAGAGGTGAGGCTGCACCAGCGCGGGCGCGAGCGGCAGGCCGGGGTGCGCATCCATGCCTGTTGGCGTCGCGTGGACCAGACCGGATGCACCCGCCAGCGTTCCCGCCAGATCGGAACTTGCAATGAAACTGCATTGCGGCTGCACCGCAACGAGCTTGCCGATGACCGCATCGACCTTCGCGGCGTCGAGGTCGAAGATGTGCACTTCCAGCGCACCCATCTCGGCGAGCGCATAGGCAACGGCGACCCCGGCCCCGCCCGCACCGAGCAGCACCACACGCGCCAGCGATGCACCCGGCAGGCCGCGGCGAAACCCTTCCGCATACCCCCACCAGTCGGTGTTGTGACCGATGCGCCTGCCATCGGAAAACACCACTGTGTTGATCGATTGCAGGGCAAAAGCATGGGGCGAAAGTTCATCGACCAGCGCCACCGCCGCCTGCTTGCAGGGGTGGGTGATGTTGAGACCGGAAAAGCCCGCAGCCTCGGCCTCCGCGACAAGCGCGGGCAGATCGCTGGCTGAACGCCCGTTCTCGGCAATATCGATAATGTCGTAGCGATAGGCGAGACCCGCCGCCTCGCCTTCCCGCATATGCATCGCCGGTGAGAGCGAACGCTGGATATTCGCGCCGATCAGGCCCACATGAACACGGCGTTTCGTCACTTCACTTCTCAATTCCATTCTCCACAGGATCGGACGGCACGCCGACCCCCGCTATTCCGGGCTTTTCAAAAGGGCGATGATCGTGTCGCTGATCAGGCGGCGATGCCGCGCCTTCACGTCTGAGGCCATCAGGTCGGTGCCGAAGATCGCGCCGAATGTGTGCCTGTTGGACACGCGGAAGAAGCACTGCGCGCTGATCAGCATGTGAAGGTCGAGGGCGGAAATGCGCCGCTGGAAAACGCCCTGCTCGCGCCCGCGCTCGAGGATTTTCTCGATCGTTTCCAGAATGGTCACATTCTGGCGCGACAGGACATCGGAGCGCTCCATGTGTTCGGCGCGGTGAATGTTTTCCACCGCGACCAGCCGCACGAAATCCGGATTGGCGTCGTCATGGTCGAAAGTGCTTTCCACCAGACTGCGCATGGCGGATTCCGGGTCCTGATCGTCGAGCGACAGCGAGCTTTCCAGCGCACGTATCTTTCCATAGGCGCGTTCCAGCACGGCGAGATAAAGCCCCTCCTTGCTGCCGAAATAATAATAGATCATGCGCTTGGACGTGCGGGTCTGCGCCGCGATCTCGTCCACGCGCGCGCCGGAAAACCCCGATGCCACGAACTCCCGCCCCGCAACGTCGAGAATATTTTCCCGCGTTGCATCCGGGTCGTTCTTGCGCGTCTGCGCCTTGGCGAGCGCCTTTGCCATGGTTTCCTCTCCCCCAAGCGATCAAAGTGCCGCTGCACTTTTCGGCATGCCCGCCGGGCGCATGTAGCGCCGCAGCGCCGCAATGCGGAAGATCGCATTGGCCGCGCCATACCCCTTGTAGCCCTGCCTTTGCACGACTTCGAAAAAGAAGCCCTGATCGTCGGTCGGGCTATAGAGCTGGAAATATTCGCCGCTCTCGTCGCGGTCATAAAGCACGTTCGCAGCCTTGAGCCGGTCGGTGAATTCCGGGTCGAGACCGAGGCGCGCTTCCAGATCGTCGTAATAATTCGGCGAGATTTCCAGCGTGTGGAAGCCGTTGTCGCGCAGGGCCGCAGCCGTCGCGAAGATATCGTCCGTGGCAAAAGCCAGATGCTGGATGCCCGAGCCGAAGGTTTCGGCGATGAAGCGACCCGCCAGTGTGCGGCGGTTTTCCGCGCCGTTGAGCGTGATGCGCAGCGTTCCCTCGTCGTTTTCCACCACCTGGCTGCGCACGACGCCGCCCGGATCGACGATATCGACCATGGGCGATTTCCGCGATTCCGTGAGCGAGGTATAGAAGAGAAGCCAGGTCAGAAGCTCATCGAACTTCATCGTCTGGGCAACATGATCGATGCGGGTGAGGCCCACACCGGTCCCCGTTTCATTGCCTGTAACCGGCTCGAACTCGATATCGAAGATGCGGGCCAGATCGGTCTTTTCGTCAAGAAAATAGACCAGCCCGCCGCCGACGCCACGAATGGCGGGCATGGCGATTTCGCCCGGATCGAGCGGTTGTTCAAAATTCTCCGCACCCATGGCAACGGCGCGCGCATGGGCTTGCGCCGCATCGTCCACGACGAGGCCCATTGCATAGGCTGCGGTGCCGTGGACGGCATAGGCCGAGCTTGCGAAGCCGCGCGTATCGATATTGATGACGAGATTGATGTCACCCTGCCGGTAGAGCGCCACCTCTTTCGTACGATGCTTGCCAGCGAGCCTGAAGCCCAGCGCGCCGACAGCGGCGACGAGCCGTTCGGCGTCTTCGGCATGGGTGGCAAACTCGACAAAGCCGACCCGGTGCACCTTTGCGCGGGGCGGCATGGCGGCGACCGTCAGCCTGTTGTCCGGCTCGACCCGGCGAACCTGATCGCCAAGATAGATCAGCGAACGGCGTCCGTCGGCAGCGATCGTGGCGGGCGATCCGCCACGGAACTGGTCGTTGAAGATTTCCAGCGAGAAATAGCCGTCATAGCCGGTCGCGGCTACCGCACGCATGAAATCCAGCACCGGCAGGTCGCCCTCGCCCGGCATGTTGCGATAATGGCGGCTCCAGTAAAGCAGGTCCATGTCGATCAGCGGTGCATCCGCCATCTGGATGATGAAAAGCTTGTCCTTCGGAATGGAGCGGATCGAATTCACGTCGATCTTGCGCGCCAGCGTGTGAAAACTGTCGAGGATCAGCCCGACATTGGGATGGTCGGCGCGGCGCACGATCTCCCATGCATCGCGGTGGTCGCTGATATGGCGGCCCCAGGCAAGCGCCTCGTAACCGACGCGAAGATTGCGCCGCGCCGCCCGCTCGCCAAGCTCGCGAAAATCATCCGCGGCGCGGTCAATGCCGCCAATGGCGGCTGGCGACACGTTGGAGCAGACCAGAACGAGATCGGTGCCCAGCTCCTGCATCAGGTCGAACTTGCGTTCGGCGCGGTCGAAAGTGCGGCTGCGCAGGGGTTCGGGCATGCCTTCAAAATCGCGGAAAGGCTGGAAAAGCGTGATCTCCAGCCCCAGGTCGCGCGCCATCTGGCCCACCTGGCGGGGGCTTTCGTCAAAGGTGAGAAAATCATTCTCGAAAATCTCCACCCCGTCGAAACCGGCCTTGGCGATGGCTCCCAGTTTCTGCTGGAGATCGCCGCTGATGGAGACGGTTGCTATCGAAGTCTTCATGTCACGCTCCTGTCTCCGGCCTGACCGGAGTTTCCTGCCAGCCCCGGGCAAACCCGCCCGGAACCGTTTCATTCAGTATCAGCCTGCACCGTACTGTTTTAATTTCCGCCGCGAACCTTCTTCAATTCGGCAAACAGCTCATTGACGGTTTCCGCACCGATTTCGGCACTGAACTTGTCGATGATCGGCTTTACCGCATCGCGCAGGCGCGCGGTTTCTTCCGGCGTCAGTTCGGTCACCTGCATGCCCGTCTTCCTGATCTCGTCGAGTGCGGTTGCATCCTGCTCCCGCGAAACCTTGCGCTGATAATCGCGCGCCTCGACCGCCGCCTGTTCGATCACCGCCTTTTCCTCATCGTTGAGGCGATCCCAGAACTTCTTGCTGATCATCACGATCTGCGGATTGTACTGGTGGCGCGTCAGCGTCAGATATTTCTGCACTTCATAGAACTTGGCATTGATGATGTTGGCATTGGGATTTTCCTGCCCGTCGACGGTGCCGGTTTCAAGCGCCGTGTAAAGCTCGGTATAGGGCAGCGGCACCGCGTTGGCGCCAAGCGTATTGAACAGCGCAACGGGAACCGGAGATTGCAGGGTGCGGATCTTCAGCCCGGCAATATCCTCAAGTTTCGCGACCGGATGGCGGTTGTTGGTCAGGTTGCGGAAACCGAGTTCCCAATAGGTAAGCCCGACCAGTCCCGTATCGGGCAGGCGCTTCAGGAGGTTGGTGCCGAACGGGCCATCCATGACCTTGTCGGCTTCCTCGCCGCTGTTGAACAGGAATGGCAGATCGACGGCCTCGAATGCCTTGACGGTGCTGGACAGGATGCCCGCATTCATTACCGTCATTTCCACCACGCCGCCTTGCAAGCCGGAAAGCGTCTGCGGATCGCTGCCCAGCACACCGCCGGGAAACAGTTTCACATTGATCTGCCCGCCGCTCTTTTCCTTCACCAGCTCGGCAAATTTCTCCATGCCCGTGACCTGCGGATGGCCCTTGCTGTTGGCGGCGGCAAACTTGATGGTCTGCGAACGGATTTCGGCCATGGCCGTGGTCGTCATCAGGGCAAGCGGCAGAACCATGCCCAATGCCATTGTCTTCAGTATTTTCTTCATGTCTTCCTCCCACTCGTTATTTCAATGTCTTCAGGGCCGCATCACGCGGCGCCCGTTCTTGATTCAATGAAACCAGCCCATCGGCACCGTCACCAGCTGCGGAAACAGCACCATCAGGAAAAGCACCACCAGTTGCGCGATCAGGAACGGCAGCACGCCCGTCATCACCTTTTCGAATGGCAGGCGCGCGACGCCGCACACCACATTCAACACCGTGCCGACAGGCGGGGTGATGAGGCCGATGGAATTGTTGATGATGAACAGCACGCCGAAATAGACCGGATCGATGCCTGCCTCCTTGATGATTGGCATCAGCACCGGCGTCAGGATCAGGATCGTCGGGGTCATGTCCATCGCCATGCCGACGAGAACAACCATGAGCATGATGGCAAGCAGCAGGAGCGTCTGGTTATCCATCAGGGGCCGCACCAGATCGGCGAGTTCCCCCGGCACATCGGCAACGGTTATCATCCAGGCCGAAACGCTGGCGCTGGCAACGAGGAACATCACCACTGCGGTCGTCTTCGCCGCGTCCACCGTCGCCGGATAGAGCCGTGACAGCGGCAGTTCCCGATAGATCACGGTTGCCACGAACAGCGAATAGACGGCGGCGACCACGCCCGCTTCCGTTGGCGTGAACACACCGAAGCGAAGGCCGACAATGATGATGACCGGCAGCATCAGCGCCCAGATACTGTCGAGGAAAGCCCGCATCCGCGCACCGGGCGCGGCCTTCTTCGGCAGGTCGAACTGTTCGCGGCGGACAAGGATGAACCATGTCACGCACAGCGCCACGGCAATCATCAGGCCGGGAAAAATACCCGCCAGAAACAGCTTGGTGATCGAAACGCCGCCGACCACGCCAAACAGGATGAAGCCGATGGATGGCGGGATGATCGGCGCGATGATCGAGGCCGAGGCGATAAGTCCGGCGGCGCGGCCCGGCTCATGTCCGGCATTGCGCATCATCGGAAACAGCAATGCGCCGAGCGCCGCCGCGTCAGCGACCGCCGAACCCGAAAGGCTCGCAATCACGCAGGCCGCGAAGATCGCGACGAAGCCGAGACCGCCGCGCACATGGCCCACCATGACCAGCGCCAGATTGACGATGCGGCGCGAAAGGCCGCCCGCATTCATGATTTCCCCCGCAAGCAGGAAGAACGGGACGGCCATCAGCGGAAAACTATCCGCGCCGTTCAGCACGTTCTGCGCCACGATCTGAGCGTCGAACAGATCCATATACATCATCAGCGCCGCGCCGCTGATGATGAGCGCGAAGGCCACCGGGACGCCGAGCGCCATCGGAACCAGAAGGGCGGCAAGAAAGATGAGCAATGTCATTGTCGGCGCGCCCTATTTGCGATCTTCGTCGGTCGGGACGGGCGTGACATGCTCCTCGCTGTCCGTCACGAAATGCGTGCTGGCGACATCGATGCGCCCGGTCGCGATGCCGAAGCCGTTCCACGCGATGATGAGGAGCGCGGGCACGGCAAAGGCCAGCCCCGCGCCGTAAAACCAGCCCATCGACATGCCCGTCGCAGGGGCCAGCGTCGGGATATTGATGAGGGTCTGCGTCCAGCTTCCCGAAAGAACCAGCCAGGTCGCGCCGAACATCATGATGTGGCCTGCGACCAGTGCAATGCGCGCGCCCGCAGGCGACAGGCGGCGCACCAGCGAATCCACGCCCAAATGCGCATGGTCGCGCATGGCGACGACCGCGCCCAGAAAGGTAAGCCAGACGAAGAAGATGCGCGACAGCTCTTCCGAAACCGTTATGCCCTGATTGAAGGCGTAGCGCAGCACCACATTGCCGAACACGAGCACGACCATGCAGCCAAGTAGGCAGGCAATGGCGAACCGCGCCGCCGTAAAATAGAAATCGACTAAAGCTTTCACGTTCCTCCCCTCGGCCTCCTTCGGCCCTCCTCTGGGCGCATCGCTTGCGGACCGCTGTCCCTTTTCGGGTTTCGAGAGAAAGCAGCGCCGCATCCTTGCAGGATGCCCGTGCATCCGGCGGCGACTATACTTTCCCGCTGTCCGCGTCGGCCATCGCAACTAAAGGCGTGTCAGAAATCCGTCCGGTTCCCTGCAGTGCCCTGTCGCAAGCTGCAATCCGCTCCTCCTCGGTCCTCCACCTCGGAACGGAATGCATGATCGGCTGCGCTGTTTCCCTAAAATGTACTAACTGGTTAGGATGTCAACGGGTTCTGTTTGAACAGACGCATGAAAACCCTTCATTGCGCGGCTGTCACGAATGTTCCATCTGGTTCAAAATTGCAGGTTTCGGAGCGCAACGCAGGCTGGAGCGGTTCCGGTTAAAACGGAATAGCCGGAACCGCTCCAAGCATTTGTTTTGTCGCGCAACTTTTCCGAAAACCCTTTCACTCTTTTCGGAATGCGCTCCAATGGAGAAATCAGCCGCCGTTCACCAGCGCCAGGATCAGCTGGTGGACATTGCCGCCATTGCCCATCTCCACCCGGTCGAAGGCGCGGCCTTGCGCGCGCTGCACATCGACCATATCGGTGATTTCCTTGATCAGCACCTTGCGGATCTTCTGGCATTTCGGATCGTCTGGAACCGACAGGCCCACGGTCCGGCGCACGATCTCGCGCGTCATGTCCTTGGCATGGTCGCCATGCACAAGCTCATGCCGGCGAATGCCTTCATAGAAGGTTTCCCAATGCTCCTTCACCGGCGAGGTCAGTTTCTGCGCGGGCTTCGGCAGCGTATAGGTGATCTTCAGTTTGGGCGTGGCCGACAGGATCGTGCAGGCATTGTTGGAGCGGTCGAACTGCCGGTCCCAGGTCAGCACATAGCTTGTATGGGCGATGACGCGGGTTTTGCCGCCGCCGATCTTCGGGCCGCGCTCGCCGATGGATTCATAAAGTTCCGGACCGGTTTTCCCGGCGATGGCATAGAACTTGATTTCCTCGACGGGCTTCCAGTTGTCTTCGGCAAGCGCGGGTGCCGCCGCCAGAATTCCAGATAATGCGAGTGCTGCCGCTTTTCTCACGCTTGCCCCGTTGCATCGATTTGCCGGATGATTTGCGCGCAAGCTACAATATCGGCAGGCGATGCGTAAGCGGTCCTGCAGCAAAAAGCCCGCCCCGGTTTCCCGGCGCGGGCCTTTTCGGATCACGATACCGATCCTACTTTTCGATGGTGCGGTTCCAGCGGCTGTTGAGCTGCTGGCGGCCTTCGTTGACTGCATCCCAGTCGAGCGTCTTGGCAGTCTTCATGTAACCGTTGAAGGCGTCGAGCTTGGCCTGTGCCTCCGGCGAACCGGCCTTCGCCTTCTGGTTCGACGGGATGACGTTGCCATGGTCGAGCGCCTTGCTCTGCGCATCGGCGGAAAGCAGATAATGCGCGAGCTTCTGGCTCAGCTCCGGCTCGCTGTTGCCTGCGAGCACGCATTCGGTCACGGCGAGGACCACGGAACCTTCCTTGGGCTGCGCATATTCAACCGGAATGCCCTTGTCCTTCAGGTTGTTGACGCCGGTTGGCGTCAGCGGGAAGATCGCCGCTTCGCCGGTCTGCACCATTTCCGAAATCTTGGCCGAGGACGGGATGAATTCCAGAACGTTCTTGCCGATCATGTCGGGGAACTTCTCGAAGCCCGGCTCGAGGTTCTTGTCGTCGCCACCCTGAATGCGGTTGAACATCAGGAAGGCATGCAGGCCGAAAGTCGAAGCGGAAGCCGACTGGAACACGACGGCATTCGCATATTTTTCGTCGGCGAAATCCATCCACGAAGTCGGGGCGGCCCAGCCCTTTTCGTCGAAAAGCTTCTTGTTATAGGCAATGCCGGTCATGCCCATATCGACGCCGATAGCCATGTCGTCCTTGAGGCGCGCGGCAGGCTGGATGTCGGCCAGAACCGGATCGTCGGAGATTTTCTGGCACAGGCCCGCATTGATCGCGCGCACCATGACGCCGTCGTCGAGCAGCATGACATGCATCTGCGGATTGTCTTTCTGCGCGGTTGCCTTGGCGAGAATATCCGCCGAGGTGCCCGGCACGACAACGACCTTGACGTCATTGGCCTTTTCAAATTCCGGCAGGACATGCTCGGTATAGGCCTTCTCCATATTGCCGCCATTCATGCCGATATAGAGCGTCTTGGTTTCAGCCGATGCGGCCGAAGCGAAGGCTGCCGACAGGCCGAGCGCCAACAGGGCGGTTTTGGTGATGTACTTCATGCTACTCCCCTTTGTGGTTTGAGTTCATATCGAACCGGTCGATGCGGAAGGCATCGATCGGCGTTTCCGTCTCGCCCTTTACGGCGAGATCGCAAAGAATGGCGCCCACAGCCGGGCCGGTCTGGAAACCGGCACCGCAAAAGCCGAAGGCGTGAAAGAGATTGTCGACCCGGCTGCTTGGCCCGATGACCGGATTGTCGTCCGGCATTTCCGATTCAGTGCCAGACCAGAAGCGGATAACCTGGGCATTTTTCAGATGCGGGAACAGTTCGATGGCGCGCAGCATCACGGATGAGGCGGCATTGACCGAAGGCCGCGAGAAGTCCGGGTTTTCAAGCGGCGCGCCGCGCCCGCCGCCCATGACATAGTTGCCGCGCGTGACCTGACGGCCATAGAATCCGCCGCCCTCTTCGCCAAGGCTCATCGGCAGGCGAAACGGCATCGGCTCGGTAACGACCATCGAGGGATAGATGCGCTGGAGCGGCACCGGCTCGCCGAACGAGGCTGCGAACCGGTCCGACCAGGCACCGGCGCAGTTGAACAGGAGGCGCGAGCGGATTTCGATCGTGTCACTCGCGGAGCCACCGCCTGCCAGGATTGCAAAGCCGTCGCCGGTCTCTCGCGCTTCGATGACCGGCGTGTTTTCCAGCACTGTTGCCCCGGCCGCCAGTGCCGCGCGGGCAAAGGCAGGCGCAACCAGACGCGGATTGGCATGGCCATCCTCCGCGCAGAGCGAAGCGCCCGCCACATCGCCCGGCAACCATGGAAAACGTTCGCGGATCGCATTGCCGCCGATCAGCTCGACATCCAGCCCGAGCGGCCTGACCTTCGCGGCATAGGCTTCAAGGCTTGCGAAATGCGCTTCCGTGCGGGCAAGCTTCAAATGGCCGCTGCGGACATATTCGCCGTCGATGCCGATGAGTTCCGGCAGGCGCGCCCACAATTCATGCGACCGTTGTGCAAGCGGCAATTGTTCCGGGGCGCGGCCCTGCCTGCGCACGCCGCCATAATTGACGCCGCTTGCCTGCGCACCGCAAAAACCCTTGTCGAGCAGGATGACCGACAGGCCGGCCCGGCGCATGAAAAGCGCTGCCGAGCCGCCGACGATCCCGCCCCCGATAATGACCGCATCGGCCTGAAGACGCCTTGTCATGACGAAGCGCCCTCCCTGGCCCGAGCGCCGAACCCGAGCGGGATCGGCTTGACCGGCGCCTGAGCGCGGATGCGGCCTGCTTCGGCGGGCGTCTTGTCCTGCACAGACGCCAGAAGTTCCGCCGCCGCTGCCGTGCACATGCGGCCCTGGCAACGGCCCATGCCCACGCGGGTGAGCGCCTTCAGCCGGTTGATCTCGCGCACATCACCCTGACGGATCGCGGCCTGCGCGTCGCGCAGCGCGATTTCCTCGCAACGGCAGAGCGTGACGTCGCCAGCAATCGTATCGAACCAGTCTCGCGGGAACGGAAAGGCTTTTTCGACAATCAGGCGTTCGCGATAGATATGATCGAGCTTTGCGAGAAGAGTGCGTTCAGCACCTTCGTCAAACGGCAGGCCCCGATCACGCAGCAAGGCGATTGCGGCCAGTTGTCCGCGAATTTCGGCGGCATCTGCACCGGCAATGCCTGCACCGTCGCCCGCCACATAGACACCGATGCGGCTTGTGCGGCCAAGCCTGTCGGCAGCCGGGAGCCATGCACGGTCGCGTTCTTCAAAGCGGAAATCGCAACCGGCGAGATCGGCAAGCTGGGTTTCAGGACGCAAGGCAAAACCGTAAGCCAGCGCATCGCACTCAACCTCGCGCACACGCCCGGCCGAGCGAAAGCGAATGCCGTCGACATGCCCCTCGCCCAGCACCTCGTCGGGCCGCACATTGTAGTGGATCGGCACGCCGCCAAGCTTCAGGCGCAGGCCGTAATAAGCGCCGAGCGCCACGATGCGCGGGGCATAAAATGCCAGATGGGCCAAATGAAATTTGGAGGCGAAAGGCGCTGTGTCCAGCACCGCCACAACCTTCGCCCCGGCATGATGATATTGCCAGGCCACCAGATAAAGCAGCGGGCCGGACCCCATGAACACCACGCGTTCACCAACCGTGCAGCCTTGCGCCTTGAGCGCCGTCTGCGATGCGCCGAGCGTATAGACGCCGGGCCTGGTCCAGCCTTTGAACGGCAGAACCCGGTCGGTCGCGCCGGTGGCCAGAATGAGATGGCTGTAGGGCAACTGGCCGTGAACGCCATCGGTCAGCAGGTCGAGCCGGTCGGTTTCCCCGCGCGAAATGTTCCAGACCAGCGTTTCCGGGCGGTAGTCGATTGCGCCGCGCAACGCGTCGAAGCTCTTGTGCAGCGCTTCGGCCTTGTGCGCTTCCGAACCATAGCGGCTGCGATAGCTGCGCCCGTCATCGAGCGGCGGGCGGCGATAGATCTGCCCGCCGGAACGGAACCCCTCGTCGAGCACGATGGGCCGGAGACCCGCCCTAACCAGCGTTTCGGCGGCGCGAACGCCCGCCGGACCTGCGCCAACGATAACCGGATCGAGCACCGCACTCATTTCGCAGGCTCCGTGACAAAAGCCATGCCGTCTTCCAGAAGCGTGGTGCAGGCGCGAAGCCTGTAACCTTCGTCCGTCATGACGTGGCAATCCTGACATGCGCCGATGAGGCAGAAGCCCGCGCGCGGCTCGCCGGTGAACTCGGTATGACGCAACTTGCCCTGCACGGACAGAATGGCGGTAAGCACGGTATCGCCGCGACGACCTTCGAAGCGCACGCCGTCGAGCGAGAAGCTGACCGGCTGTTCGGCCAGCCGATACCGTCTGCGGAACTGAGCCGCCGAAGAAGAAACCGGGATCGTCATGGTCTGCCTGCTCAGCCCTTGCCCACCAGCAGCCGGTCGAGACCGAACATGCGATCGATGATAATCATGGTTGCGGTGGCGACGAGGATCATCAGGGCTGAAACCGCGGCCATCATCGGGTCGATGGATTCGCTGGCATACATATACATGCGCACCGGCAGCGTGACCGTGGATGGCGAGGTGACGAAGATCGACATGGTGAGTTCGTCGAACGAGTTTATGAAGGCAAGCAGCCAGCCGCCGGACAGGCCCGGCAGGAGCAATGGCAGGGTGACGCGGCGGAACACCGTCCATTCGCCCGCGCCGAGGGTGCGGGCCGCGTTTTCCGCATTGCGGTCCATGCTGCCGAGCGAAGCGAGGATCAGGCGCAGCGCATAGGGCGTGACGACGATGGAATGCGCCGCGACCAGCCAGACGAAGGAGCCGGTAAAGCCCATCAGCGAGAACAGGCGCAGGAACGCGACGCCCAGAACCAGATGGGGAATGATGAGCGGCGACAGGAAAAGCGCGTTCAGCGCATCGCGGCCACGGAAATTATACTGCGCGATCGCCAGTCCCGAAGGCACGGCCAGAAGCGTGGAAATCGTTGCCGAGAAGAAGGCGAGCTGCACGCTGTTATAGAAGGAGGCCATGAAATCATTATGCGCGAACACGGCCTCGAACCAGCGCAGCGACAGGCCCGCATTGGGGCCGCTCCACGGCATGGTCAGCGTGTTTTCCGGCGTGAAGGCCACAAGGCACACCACGACCATCGGCGCCAGCATGAAGATGACGATCAGCGTGTGGAAGAAAAGGGCGAAAGGACCGTTCTTCGTCATGGCTCTATCCCAGCTTCTTCTTGGCCTGCCCTTCGAGCAGACGGTTATAGGCGATCATGATCACCAGATTGGCGACCAGAACGATGATGGCGATGGCGGCGCCGAGCGGCCAGTTCAGTTCGATCAGGAACTCGTCATAGACGACGGTTGCCGCCATCTTGAGACGACGTCCGCCAAGGAGGCCCGGAATGGCAAAGGAGCTTGCCGAAAGCGCAAACACGATGAGGCTGCCCGACAGGATGCCAAGGACGGCCTGCGGAAACACCACGCGGCGAAGTGCCGTCAGGCGCGATGCGCCGAGCGTCAGCGCTGCGGCTTCCACCGCCGGATCGAGCTTTTGCAGCACGGTCCAGACAGGGATCACCATGAATGGCAGCATGATGTGCACCAGGCCGATGACAATCGCCGTTTCGCTGTAGAGGATTTGCGTCGTCGGCAGGCCCACCATGTCGAGCGCGCTGTTCACGAGGCCATTGCGGCCCAGCAGCATGCTCCATCCGAATGTGCGCACCACGACCGAAACCAGAAGCGGGCCGATGATGACCAGCAGGAAGATCGAGCGCCATGGCTTGCGCATGTTGGAGAGAATATAGGCTTCCGGCACGCCGACCAGCACCGTTATGACGGTGGTGATCAGCGCCAGCTTCAGCGTGCGCCAGAAGATCGAGAGATAATAGGGGTCTTTCAGGACCTGCACATAATTGGCAAGCGTGTAGACGTTCTCGATGCCCTTGTCATAGCTGTAGCTGTTGAAGGACAGCAGCACGGTAAGGCCGAGCGGCAGCAGCACCAGCGCGAAGAACAGAAGCGTCGACGGCCCGACCAGAAAAAGCGGCGTCAGATCGCGCTGCCCCTTGGGCGCGGCGGATATATCCTGTGAGGTGACGGCCGACATGCTCAGTTCACCCCTGCGGTGAGGATGCGGCAATCCTCGTGGTTCCAGCTGAGGCCGACCGATGTGCCTTCGGATGGCGGCGGGTTGCCAAGATTGGGAAGCGCCACTGAAAGCTGGCCGGCAGGCGTCGTCACGCCGAGCAGCCACTGCGCGCCCATGAAGTAGCGCGTCGTTACTTCACCGGCGATATGTCCCTCGCCTGCCGCAACGAGCTGCACCTTTTCAGGGCGGATGAAGACGGAAAGCTCGCCAGAGACCTGCTTGCCATTGGCGGGGAAGCGGATCGCGGTTTCGGCCAGCGCGATCATGTCGCCCTCGGCGCGTGCCTTGAGGAAGTTCGACTTGCCGACGAAATTGGAAATGAAGTGGTTGTGCGGGTGCTCATAGAGCTTGTAGGGTGCGTCGACCTGCGTGATGACGCCTTTTTCCATGACCACGATGCGGTCGCTGATCGACAGCGCTTCGGCCTGATCATGCGTCACCATGATGGTGGTGATGCCGACTGTGCGCTGGATGCGGCGCAGCTCGAACTGCATTTCCTCGCGCAACTGCGCATCGAGATTGGAAAGCGGCTCATCGAGCAGCAGGACCGGCGGATTGATGACCAGCGCGCGGGCAATCGCCACGCGCTGGCGCTGGCCACCCGACATTTCGCGCGGATAACGATCGGCAAGCGCGCCCAAATGCACCAGCTCCAGCACGTCGCGCACGCGCTTTTCGCGTTCCGCCTTCGGCACATTGCGCATTTCGAGGCCGAAGCTCACATTCTGCGCCACCGTCATATGCGGAAACAGCGCATAGCTCTGGAAGACGACGCCAAGCTCGCGTTTGGCGGGGGCAAGGCGCGTGATCTCGCGCCCGTCGAGCGTGATCGCGCCGGCCGTCGGCGTCACCAGGCCGGCGATCATCTGCAAGGTCGTGGTCTTGCCGCAGCCGGAAGGGCCGAGAAGCGAAATGAACTCGCCCTTTTCAATCGCCAAGTTGAAATTGTCGACAGCCGCGAACTTGCCGTAGTGGCGGGAAATTCCGGACAGGGTCAAAAAGCTCATTGCATCTCCCTCTCGGCATGACTTCCGCGGAATATGCGGGGGAGCGGAAGCGCCGTGATGTTGTCTCACGTCGCCTCTTCGTCGGGCTGGCTGGCGGGAGCGGCTTGACCGCGCTTGAAGCGCTGATCCGGCTTGTCCGTTTGAACGCATGACCGTCCGGCCGCTTACGCAGCCGCAGCGTTCCCCTTGATTACAAGCAAAACCGCCGATCCGCTTGCGGGCACTTCTCCAATGCCTTGCCGGACCTTCCCATTGGCGACGGTTTTAGATGGCGGAAAAATCCGCAGGAATGCAAATTATAATTTTCAAATCCGGAAGAAATTATATATTTCTTTCAAAATGCAGAATTTGGAAGCAATTTTATGGATGATATATCTGAGAATCCGAAATCCGGCGCCGCGCTTAACTCAAGTCTGGTGAAGGCGATCCATATCTTGAAGGGTCTCGCCGCCAGCACGGACGACGGCGTGCGGCTCATCGATCTGGCGCGCGACCTCGAACTCAGCCAGCCATCGACGCACCGCCTGCTGAAGACGCTGATCGCGGAAAACCTTGTCGAGCAGCTTCCCGACAAGAAGGCCTATCGCCTGTCGCTGGAGTTTTTTGCAATGGCGGCGCAGGCGCGCCAGCGCGACGGCATATTGAGCATTGCCCGCCCCTCGCTCTTGCGGCTTTCGACCACGTTCAACGATACGGTCTTCCTGCTGGTGCGCAGCAATTTCGACGCGGTCTGCCTCGACCGCGTGGAAGGACCGTTTCCGATCCGCTCCTTTACCGGCGACATCGGCGGCAAGGTGCCGCTCGGCATCGGTCAGGGGAGCCTTGCCATCCTAGCCTTCCTGCCGGAAGAAGAACGCGAGGCGATCATCCGCTTCAACATGCCCCGCATTCTGGACAAGTCGGCGGTGGACGAGGTCGATTTGCGCATCATGATCGCGGAAGTGCGCGAGACGGGCGCATCCACTTTCAATTTCAACATGATCGACGGCATGGCGGGCCTCGGCGTCCCCATTCTCAACCGCGACGGTGAGGCGGTGGCAGCGCTCAGCATCGGCACGCTTGCCGCGCGCCTGACCGAGAAGCGGCAGGAGACGGTGACCGAACTTCTGCGCAAGGAAGCAGCCATCATCTCGCAACGGCTCAATCCGTTCGACCCGACCCTGCGGCACCCAAATCAGGCTTTGTTGAAATAAACGAAAGCTTTATGAGCATTGTGCGCAACAGACCGGCTTTGTCCACAGCGGGCAAAAAGTTTGGCGATTGACTCGCAACCGCCGTCAGCGTTTGATCGCTGGCAGGTGTGGAGGTTCTGTGGGCGGAGGGCAAATATCCAAAGCAGAAAATCCATCTCCATAACGCTACAATATTGGAGTTCTGTTGTGATCAAATCCACCAGACGGGGAATAATCCACCTTGCCCTTGCCCTTGCCGCATCGACGGCGATGGGCACCTTCGCCACCACGGCGGCTCAGGCACAGGACAAGATCCTGCTCATCATCAATGGCGCGCTCGGCGACAAGTCGTTCTTCGACAGCGCCGCCAAGGGCATGAAGATGATCAAGGACAGATATGGCGACGACGTCGAGACCAAGATTCTCGAAATCGGCGACGATCCGACCAAGTGGGAGCCGGTGTTCCTCGATGCGTCCGAACAGGACTGGGACCTGATCATCGGCGGCACCTACCAGATGTCGGAAACCGTCGGCTCGGTCGCCCAGCAATATCCGGACAAGAAATACATCCTCTACGATGCAAGCGTGCCTTATGAAGAAGGCGGCTATGACAATGTCTATTCCATCCAGTACAAGCAGAACGAAGGTTCCTATCTCGGCGGCATGCTGGCGGCGTCTCTGCTGAAGGAAGGCAAGCTCGGCGATACCGGCAAGAATCTCGGCTTCCTCGGCGGCATGGACATTCCGGTCATCAACGACTTCCTCGTCGGCTATATCGCTGGCGCGCAGGCCATCCAGCCCGATGCCAAGATCGCCATCTCCTATGCCGGTTCCTTCATGGATGCCGCAAAGGGCAAGGAACTCGGCCTCGCGCAATACCGTTCCGGCGTTTCGCTCGGCTTCGTCGTCGCCTCACAGACCGGCCTCGGCCAGCTTTCCGCTGCCAAGGAAACCGGCAAATATGTCCTGGGCGTCGATTCCGATCAGGAAGCGATCTTCAAGGACAGCGATCCGGCCATCGCCAAGCAGGTGGTCAGCTCCGTCCTGAAGAATGTCGATGTCAGCCTGCTGCAAGCCTATGAACGCTTCAAGGCCGGCGACCTGCCGTTCGGCAAGGCGGAAGCGCTCGGCCTCAAGGAAGGCGCTGTCGGCATCGTGCAGGACGGCAATATGGCTGCGATGGCCACGCAGGAAATGAAGGACGCCATCAAGAAGGCTTCCGACGAGATTTCCGAGGGCAAGATCACGGTTCCGACCGCATTCGGCATGAGCACCGAGGATCTCAACGCGATCCGCAACAAGGTTCGTCCCTGACCGTGGAAAATCCAGCTGAAAATAATGAAGGCGGCGATGCTATCGTCGCCTTCCGCCCAATCGTCGCCTTCCGCGATGTGAGCAAGGTCTATCCGAACGGCACGCAGGCGCTTCGCGACGTATCGTTTTCGATCCGCGCAGGCTCCATCCACGCCATTTGCGGCGAGAACGGTGCCGGCAAATCCACGCTCATGAAAATCCTGTTCGGCATCGAAAATGCCACGGCGGGCGAAATCGTCGTCGATGGACAGCATATTGCATCCTGGTCGCCGGAAGATGCCGCGGCCAAGGGCATCGGCATGGTGCACCAGCATTTCTCGCTCGTGCCGACGCTGACGGTCACTGAAAATATCATTCTTGGCCATGAACCGGTGAAGGCCGGGCTGATCGACCGCGCGGGCGCGCGCAAAATGGTCGAAGCGCTGATGCAGCAATACGACCTGCACGCCGACCCGGACGCGATCACCGGCGCGCTTTCCGTCGCCGCCCAGCAGAAGGTCGAAATCCTCAAGGCGCTGGCCCGCCGCACAAGGCTCCTGATCCTGGACGAGCCGACCGCCGTTCTCTCTCCGCCGGAGATCGAGGAACTGATGCGCAAGCTGAAATCGCTGCGCGACGAAGGCATTACCATCCTCTTCATTTCCCACAAGCTGAACGAAGTGCGCGAACTGGCCGAAAACGTGACGGTGCTGCGCGCCGGTGCCGTCGCCGGGACCGAAAAGCTCGCCGACGTGCCGGACGATGCCATCATGCAGATGGTGATGGGCCACGCGGTCGACATACCGCAACGCGCCCACAAGCATGGCGCGATGAAAACCGTTCTCGACATGAAGGACGTCACGACCAAAGCAGCCGATCCGGCGGACCGCATCAAGGATGTGAGCCTGACCATCGGCGCGGGCGAGATCGTCGGCGTTGCCGGTGTCGATGGCAGCGGCCAGCGCGGGCTCGTTTCCGTGCTGTCCGGCCTCGCTGAAGCGGCAAGCGGCGCGATCAGCCTCAACGGCAAGGACATGCTGCGCGCCGACACGGCAAGCTGGCGGAGACAAGGCCTTGCCTATCTGCCAGCCGACCGCTTCTCGCAGGGCGGCGCGCCCGGCCTGTCTCTCGCCGAAAATGCGATAGCCGGAGCCGGATCGATTACCGCCGACAGGCAGATTTTCCGGGGACCGTTCCTGCGCTGGAACGCCATCAAGGCCCGTGTCAGCGGGATGATAAGGCAATATTCGGTGCGGGCGGGCGCGATTACCGAACGGCTCGACTCCCTTTCCGGCGGCAATGCGCAGAAGCTGATCGCCGCGCGCGAGCTTGCCACCAATCCGAAATTCCTGATCGCCGACCAGCCGACGCGCGGCATCGATGTCTCAGCGGCAGCCTTCCTGCACCGCCGCATCGACGAAGTGGCACAAGGTGGTTGCGCCGTGCTGCTCGTCAGCGCCGATCTCGATGAATTGCTGCGCTTGAGCGACCGCATCGTCGTGCTCTTCAACGGACGCATCGTTGCCGTTCTGCAAAACGGACCAGACATCACACCGGCTGCTCTTGGTCCTTATATGCTGGGGACACGAGCATGATCCCAAAAAGTGTAAAACGGTTTTTGGATAAGATCATGCTCAAACAGAAAGCTGCCGCCTGATGCGCAGATTCATATCCTATCTCATTCCATTCTTCCTGACCGTGCTGGTGATCGGCGTCATCATGGCGGTGCTGCTGGTGCCGCTGGCGCTGATGCAGGACAATCCGGCGGCGATCCTCAAAACCTTCTTCCTCGGACCGTTCGGCAGCATTCGCCATATGGGCAATGTGGTGGAGGCGGCAACGCCGATCATGCTGACCGGCCTTGCGATCACCATCCTGTTCCGCTCCGGCCTGTTCAATCTGGGCGCGGAAAGCGGCTTCTTCCTCGGTGCGCTTGGTGCTGTGGCGGGTGCTGTCCTGCTTCCTTCGCTCGGCTGGTTCTCGCTGCCTGTGGCCATCCTCTGCGGCGCGGTTGCGGGCAGTTTCGCCTGCACCATCCCGGCGGCGCTGCGGCTGCGGTTCGGCGCCTCGGAAATGGTGACGTCGCTCGTCCTCAACTATGCCTTCCTGTTTCTCGGCCTCTTCGTCCTCAACTATGTCATCCGCGATCCGGCAGCGGGCGGGATGATGTCGCTCAAGATACCCCCGGACGCCAAGCTCGACCGCCTGCTTGCCGGGACGCGCCTCAACAGCGGCTCGATCATCGCGGTTCTTGCCTGTATCGCTGGCGGCATCTGGCTCTACTGGACGCGCTCTGGCCTCAATATCCGTATTGCGGGTTCAAGCCCCGGCTTTGCCAATCACCTCGGCCTGCCGCTGAAACGCATCGTCATGCGGGCGCAGATCGTCGGCGGACTGGTGGCCGGCATGGCCGGGGCGCTGGAAGTGCTGGGCCTTCATGCCCGCTTCGCCTGGCTGGACCTGCCCGGCTATGGCTGGACCGGCCTCGTCGTCGCCATTCTGGCGCGCGAAAATCCGTTCCTGCTCATTCCGTCGGCACTTTTCCTCGGCTTCGTGCAGGTGGGCGGCGATCTTCTGGCCCGCAACATGAACATCCCGACGGAAGTGGTGGGGCTGGTGACCGCGGCGATCATGGTGGGCGCGACGGCAAGCGTCATTCACAATCATCCGACCGTCTTGCGGCTGATCCGCAATCTTCGCAATCGCGATGCAGACCAGGCCGCAGTGCAGCCGGGAGTACAGGCATGAGCACCGTTCTTGCACAGATTTTCGACCCGCATTTCATCGGCACGATCCTGCGCGTGGCGACGCCATTGCTGCTGGCCGCTCTGGGCGTGATGATTTCCGACCGGGCAGGCGTGCTCAATATCGGCATGGAAGGCATGATGCTGGTCGCGGCCCTCATCGCCGTTCTGGCCAGCGCCGCAACGGGAAGCCCGGCCATCGGCCTGCTGGCGGCGCTTCTCGTCGGCGCACTTCTGGGCTGGCTCATGTCGCTTTCGGTCAACCGGCTCGGCACCGATCTCATCATGACCGGCATCGCGCTCAATATCGCGGCTGCGGCGGCAACGACGCTCGGGCTTTATCTCGCGACAGGCGACAAGGGCATGTCCGGCGCGCTGAAAAGCGGAGCCCTGCCAAGCCTCTCCGTGCCCTTCATCGGCAATATCCATGTGCTCACCTTCGCGGCCCTTCTGGCCGTCCCGGCGGTCAGCCTCCTCATGATGCGCACGCGCTTCGGCCTGCATCTGCGCGCCACCGGCGTCGATCCGAAATCGGCGCGCGCCGCAGGCATCCAGACCGGCCGCGTGCAGATGATGGCGCTCATCCTGTCCGGCCTCTTCGGCGGTGCCGCCGGTGCCTATCTGTCACTCGGCTATGTCACCTGGTTTGCTCAGAACATGACCGCCGGTCGCGGCTTCATCGCCATTGCGGCGGAAGTCATGGGACAGGGAACCGCATGGGGAACGCTCGTGGCGAGCCTGGTCCTGGCGGCGGCGGAAGGTTTTGCCATCACGCTGCAAAGTCTTGGCCTGCCTTTCGAACTGATGCAGATGATCCCTTATCTCGTCCCGGTCGTCGTGCTGACGGTCCATGCGGCGCGGCGCCAGCGCCGCGCCCGCCTGCTGAAGAAATCCTGATAATGAACATCGAAACGAGAATGACATGAAAGCTTGGGAACTGACCCGAGACCTGCTGCGCGACACGAAACCGGTGGTACGCACGGCGGAGGAACAGACCTGGGATGCGAGCGCCGTCATGAAGGCGCAGGACGATCTCATGGCCATGTTCTGGAAAAGCAATGTGCCGGGATCGGCTGCGCCTGAATGCCTGATGGCGGGGGCGCTGCAATCGCTGGAAAACAAGGGCTTTGTCCTTGCGCCTTATGAAGAACTGCTACGCGACGGGCTTGCGGCCCTTGAACGCGGCGACTTCGAGACGCTCTATCGCATCGACATGCGCCTGCGCGTCCTGATGCGCGCCGCACGGCCCGATCCGGACCATCCGTCGCAAAAGACCGTGCGCTATGGCTCGTGGGACGAGTTCGACGCCGCCGTTCAATGGCCCGACGATGTGCTCTATGCCATCCAGTCGGATGATTTCCGCGACCGCACCGCCGCCGCCTGGATGGCGCAGCTTGTCGGTGCGGCGGCTGGCACGGCGCTCGAAGGCTATACGGCGGAAAACATCGCCGAGGTCTTCGGTCCGATCCGCGATTATGTGCGTGAGCCCAACACCTATAATGACGACATCACCTTCGAGATCGCCTTTCTGGAAGCCTTCGGCGACAAGGGTTCTGCCGTGACCAGCGCCGACATTGCCGAGCGCTGGACTTCGCTGATTCCGCTTGGCTGGTCGGCGGAGGCAATCGCGCTTTCCAACATGCGGCGCGGCCTCACCGCGCCTGAAACCGGCACGTCCGACAATCCGTTCGATGAGTGGATCGGCGCACAGATGCGCGGCACGATCTGCGGCATGGTCGTGCCGGGCCGCGCCCGCGAAGCTGCCCGCCTCGCCTGGATGGATGCGGAAATCTCCCATGCCGGAAACGGCATATTGGGCGAAGTTTTCAATGCCGTCATGGCGGCGCGCGCCTTTGCTGTTGCCGACACGCGCGAACTGCTCGTTTCGACGGCAGCACTTTTCCCGGTCGAGACCGAATATGGTGCGGTTCTGGCCTTCGCGCTCGACGCCTGCCGCTCCGCCGGCAGCTGGCAGGATGCATGGGCGAAATGCGATGCGGAATATGCCGAATATAACTGGATTCACGTCTATCCGAATGCAGCCGCGCAGGTCATCGCGCTCTGGTTCGGCGAAGGCGACTTCGACCTTACGCTCGAAATCGTCTGCGGCATCGGCCATGACGTCGACTGCAATGCCGCGCAGATTCTCAGCATGATCGCCATCCAGCGCGGCTCCGGCATCATCGCCGAACGGTGGTCGAAGCCGCTTCTGGCCGACGACATCGTCACCTATATGCGCCGCCCGGCGAAGATCTCCTTCGACGCACTCGTCGACCAGACGGTCGATGCGGCGCGCAACGCAGTTTAAATCTTTTTACGCTTTTCCGGACGCAAAACCGCTTCACACTTTTGCTGGAAAAGCTTCAACGCAGAAAGACCCATCATGGCCCGTAAAATCATTATCGATACCGATCCCGGTCAGGACGATGCAGTCGCCATTCTTCTGGCCCTGGCAAGCCCGGAACTCGACATTCTCGGCATTACCGCAGTGGCTGGCAACGGCCCGCTGGCGCGCACCGAAGTCAACGCCCGCACCATCTGCGAAGTGGCGAAGAAGCCGGAAACCAGGGTGTTCGCAGGCTCCATCCGTCCTCTGGTGCGCCCGCTCGTGACGGCTGAAAACGTGCATGGCAAAACCGGTCTCGACGGTTACGACCTGCCCGCCCCGACCATGCCGCTGCAGGCACAGCATGGCGTCGACTTCATTATCGAAACGCTGATGAAGGAAGAGCCCGGCACCGTCACGCTCTGCCCGCTCGGACCCCTGACCAACATCGCCTCCGCACTGATCCGCGAGCCGAAGATTGCCGAACGCGTCAAGGAAATCGTGCTGATGGGCGGCGGTTATTTCGAAGGCGGCAACATCACGCCGTCGGCGGAATTCAACATCTATGTCGATCCGCATGCCGCATCGGTGGTGTTCAAATCCGGCATAAAAATCACCATGATGCCGCTCGACGTCACCCACAAGGTGCTGACTACCGAGAAGCGCATCGCCGCCATTCGCGGCATTGGCACCCATGTCGGCGAAGTGGTCGCCGCATGGCTTGAATTCTTCGAGCGCTATGACGAAGCCAAGTACGGCACCGATGGCGGGCCGCTGCATGACCCCAATGTCATCGCCTATCTCATCAAGCCGGAACTTTATTCCGGACGTGAGTGCAATGTGGAAATCGAGATCAATTCGGAACTCACCATCGGTGAAACGGTCGTGGACTGGTGGGAAGTAACCGACCGTCCGAAGAACGCGCTCTTCATCAAGGATGTGGATGCAGACGGCTTCTTCAAACTGCTGACCGAGCGTCTCGCAACGCTTTGATTTTTTCAGAACACGATCCCGAAAACCGGAAGTCCACCTTTCGGGATCGTGCTCCAAATCATAATTTTGCCACAAATAAGCCGCGCATGCCTTAATTTCGTTGTTTCTTCGCCATGTTTGAAATGGTGTTTTCGAGCAGTTTTTCGCTCAAATCGCGTGAAAGCGGCGCAAATCGCCGCCAATCTTCACTTTGTCACAATTTGCGAAAGCCGGTTCAGCCCTGGCTTTGCAGAAGCGCTGCCACTTCCGCAGCGGTCGGCGCGGCGCTTCCCGCACCGGGTCTCGTGACCGCAATCGCACCCGCCGCCGAACCATATCGCACGCAATCGTGCAAGGAACGGTCCTGCGAATAGGCGACCGCGAAACCGCCATTGAAACTGTCGCCAGCGGCGACCGTATCCACCACATCGACCTTGAACGGCGCGAAGTGTTTCACCTCGTCCGCCGTCACCAGCAGCGCGCCACGGCTTCCAAGCTTGACGATGACTATCTTCGGCCCGCGCTCCAGAAGATTACGCGCGGCGGCTTCCGCCGAAGCCAGATCGGTCGGCTCGATACCGGTGATTTCGGCGGCTTCCGTCTCGTTGGGCGAAATGATGTCGCTGAGGGCAATCAGATCGGCCATGCGGCCTGCATCGCCGACCGGGGCCGGATCGAGCAGAACGCTGCCGCCTGCCGCACGTGCGGCCTTCGCGACGGCCAGATTGGCTTCATGCGGAACTTCGCGCTGCAGCAACGTGATCTTCGCCCTGGCAATATCGGCTGCATAGGCATCGATGTCGGCAGCCGACCAGCGCGCATTGGCTCCGGCACAGACCGCGATCGTGTTCTGTCCGGCTTCCTCGACCTGAATGATCGCCATGCCCGTATCGACACCGTCGATCACGCGCACGCTTTCGGTATTGAGGCCGAACTCCTGCATCTGCTTCACGGCCAGTTCGCCAAAGGCATCATTGCCGATAGCGCCGACGAAGCGAATGTCACCGCCAAGCTTTGCGACCGCAACCGCCTGGTTGGCGCCCTTGCCGCCGAGGCCGATGCCATAGCCTGATGCATTCACGGTCTGTCCCGGACGCGGCAGCGCGGCCATCCGCGCGCTGACATCCACATTCACACTGCCGAAAATAAAAATCTTCAACGGTTTTCTCCATCGCTTTGTCGCGGCACCTTAACCGGGCCGAAACAAAACTTCCACGCCGGGCTTGTCGCCATGCACAGAGAGAAAAGGGGCTCGCGCACCCAAGCCCTGTTCGTCAATGCGGCTCCGCCCCTGATTGCAGTTCCCGCTTCAGCAGTTTTTCAAGCCAGTCGGCAAAGACCTGAAGCCGCCGGGAAAGATGCTGGCGGTGCGAATATAGAAACGTCATTCGCATCGGCGCGGCGCGCATATCGGCCATCACCTCGATCAGTTCGCCAGCTTCCAGATGGCGTCTGACGTCATAGGCCGGAATCTGGATGAGGCCGAGACCGGCAAGACAACAGGCGATATAGGCTTCGGCGCTGTTGACGGTGACGCGACCGCGCACCGGAATGGATCGCGTTGCGCCAGCTTCGCTCCATTCCCACGGCTCGACGCGCCCGCTCGACGGCGAGGCATAGTTGATGGCCCAATGGGCGGAAAGGTCATGAGGCGTTTCGGGAATACCGTACCGCTCAAGATAGGCGGGGCTCGCAACGTTGATCAGCGGAAGCTCGCCCAGCGATCGGGCGATCAGCCCGGAATCCGTCAATGGTCCCACGCGCAGGACGCAATCGACACTCTCCTCGACAAGATTGACGGCGCGATCAGTCACTCCCAGAAGTATATCGATTTCCGGATAGGCATCCAGAAACTCGGGCAGGGCTGGCGCGATGATCAGGCGTCCGATGCGGCCGGGAACGTCGATGCGCAACGTGCCGGACGGCGTCGCGGTATTTCGAAACAGATTTTCCGCTTCCTCCATATCCGCAATCAGGCTCAGGCATCGCTCATAAAAGGCGGCGCCATCCTGCGTCGTCGACACGCTTCTGGTGGTTCGGTGGAGGAGCCGCGCCCCGAGGCGTCCCTCCAGTTCCAGAACCGCCGCCGAAACGGAGGAACGCGGCACGCCGAGCGTATCGGCGGCGCGCGTGAAACTCGAACATTCGACGACACGGGCGAAGATACGAAAGAGGTCGATGCGATCCAAGGTAAGCGGCCTCCATTGTCCGTCAAATCTGACAGGTGTTGTCAGAATGACGGTCTTTATAGGGCTATCCTAGACGATACTCTTCGGGTCTGAAAGCGGCTGCATGGCGCAGCCGCATCGGAAAAGAAGGTTGAAGCCATGACGGACCACAGCATCAAGGGCAAAACGGTTATCATCGCCGGTGGCGCCAAGAACCTCGGCGGATTGATCGCGCGCGATCTTGCGGAACACGGGGCAAAGGCAATCGCAATTCACTATAACAGCGCAGCGTCCAAAGCGGATGCAGACGCCACTGTCGCCGCCGTGAAGGCCGCAGGCGCGCAAGCGGTTTCCTTCCAGGCCGATCTTACCACCGCCGGTGCGATGGAGAAACTGTTCGCCGATACGGTTGCCGCCATCGGACGTCCCGACATTGCCATCAACACGGTGGGCAAGGTTTTGAAGAAGCCGATCGTCGAAGTTTCGGAAGCCGAATATGACGAGATGACCGCCGTCAATTCCAAGTCGGCCTTCTTCTTTCTGAAAGAAGCAGGGAAGCACGTCAACGACAATGGCAGGATCTGCACACTGGTAACCTCGCTGCTCGGCGCCTACACGCCGTTCTATGCAGCCTATGCAGGCACCAAGGCCCCGGTAGAGCATTTCACGCGCGCGGCTTCCAAGGAATTCGGCGAACGCGGCATTTCAGTAACCGCCATTGGTCCCGGCCCGATGGACACGCCATTCTTCTATCCGGCGGAAGGCGAGGACGCGGTGGCCTACCACCGGACTGCGGCGGCACTCTCCGGCTTCTCCAAGACCGGCCTCACCGATATCGAGGACATCGTTCCCTATATCCGCTTCATGGTTTCGGAGGGCTGGTGGATGACCGGGCAGACCATCCTCGTCAATGGCGGCTACACGACCAAGTAGAGCATTTCCAGCAAAAGTGCACAGCGGTTTTGCGCGGGATAATGCGTGAGAACGATAAGACACAGCATTTCCAGCAAAAGTGCGGAGCGGTTTTGCGTAGGATAATGCGTGAGAACGATAAGACACAGCATTTCCAGCAAAAGTGCGGAGCGGTATTGCGTAGGATAATGCGTGAGAACGATAAGACACAGCATTTCCAGCAAAAGTGCGGAGCGGTATTGCGTAGGATAATGCGTGAGAACGATAAGACACAGCATTTCCAGCAAAAGTGCGGAGCGGTATTGCGTAGGATAATGCGTGAGAACGATAAGACACAGCATTTCCAGCAAAAGTGCGGAGCGGTATTGCGTAGGATAATGCGTGAGAACGATAAGACAGAGCATTTCCAGCAAAAGTGCGGAGCGGTTTTGCGCAGGATAATGCGTGAAACAATGAGATAGAGCATTTCCAGCGATTCAATCCCAACTGGAAATGCTCAAGTGTCAATGGCGGCCTACCGGTGCAGGGACAGGCCGCCATACGGCTCGCTGAAAAGCGAGGAAGGCCTACTCGGCCTTCAGGAATTCGCCCACTTCCAGCAGGACGAACTCATTGTCATCCACCTTGTCGAGCGCGCGGCCTGCCGAGAACGGCAGATTGTTGTCATTGCCGACGACGATATGCGTTTCGTCCACGCGGTCCACATTCTCGATGGTCAGGAACGGCATGTCGTAAATGCCCTCGCGTCCACCCTGACGGCGCTTGTTTTCCGGGTCGGCAATGGCGAGCAGGTCGATATAGCCGATCTTGCGCACTTCCTTGCCGACATTGCTGTCGTCGAAAGCGATCTTATAGATGCGCTTCACCTTCGACGGCACATCGAAGCAATCTGCCTGCGGCTTCTTCGGATCGGCGCAGGCCTTGTCCGCCGTGCCGACGCCATTATCGCGCTCGATGACCAGCGCCGTGGTTTCATCCAGCATGTTGAAATCGCCGATGGCTTCGCCGCCTTCGGCCAGAGGATAGAGCCAGGACCGGCCCGTCCACTTCTTGTCGGCGACGCTGAACTCGATGACGCGCAGGCCGGTCTTGCCGCTCTCGGTCTTTTCCGGCGCACCGTCGACGAAAAGCGGGCCTTCCAGAAGACCATAAAGCTTCGTGCCGTCCTTCGACATGGCAAGACCTTCGAAGCCGCCGGAACGCTTCAGATTATAGGCCGGGAGCTTGAGGCTGGGATTGGCGGGTAAAGCGAGCTTCGGATTGTCAGGCGAGACAATTTCCGTCTCGCCGACGAAAGTCGGGAACACATCGGTGAGCTTGCCTTCCGTGTCGAATTTCAACAGGAACGGACCGAATTCCTCGCCGACCCAGAAACCGTCCGCCACCGGCTGGATGGATTCCACGTCGAAATCCGCGCCCGTCAGATAGCGCTTTTCCGCGCCTTCCATGACGATGGGAAACGGAGCCTTCTTGTCCGGATCGCTGAGGAACACGGTCTTCACGCGCTCCACCGTTCCCTTGTCCCAGTCGAACTTGACATTGTGCAGCATCAGCATGGCATCCGGCGAATTGAGTTTGGAGCCGAAACCATTGTCCGACAGCGACCAGAAGCTGCCGTCTTCCATGGTTTTGATGCCGGAAAAGCCCTGCACCGGCTGGCCGTCGAACGGCACCGAAAGGCCGGTCTTGCGCACGCCGTCCTTGCCTTCCACCGTGCCGATGCCCTCGGCGCGCTTGCGGTCGGCGGTGGTGAACTTGCCCGACGTCTTCAGGTGTTCTGCCGCATCCTCCGGCGCAGCGATGATGGTGTTCGCCGGCAGGATGGCATGGGCCTTGAGCGTTGCGGGAAAAGCCTTTTCTTCAGCGGAGGCCGGAAACGCCAATGCGACGGCACCGGCAAGCATGGTAGAGGCGACCAGACGCGATATCATGATAAGTCCCCGTTGGATTGGAAATACAGGGATGGAATTAGGCTGGCTTTGTATCGCTGGCTTGACGCTTCCATGAAGCTTTGACGAAGGCCCCCGGCTTTCACCGGGGGCTACTGTCTCATCAAGTCCTTTTACCAGAGCGCTGAGATGCTAACGCATCACGCCCTGAAAATGCTCAGTCGCCGCACGGGCTTAACCAAAACTCGATGAGTCAAACTCATCGAGTTTTGGTATTACACCGCGATCTTGCCGCCGCCCTGTTTGGTGATTGCCACCACGGCAGGCCGCACCGGCATATCGTCCTTGAAGTCCGGCCAGCGGGTGGACAGGTCCTCATAATAGGACGGACGGCCATGACCGTCCCAGTCCTCACCGCCATCGCCCGGATGCTGCACGGCGACGAAGGCCGTCTCATCGTCCGGTGCGAACAGCGGGCCGCACATTTCCGCGCCCACCGGCACGCGGTAGAACAGTTTCGAGGTTGCGCGCGCATCGCCTTCCGTGTCGACGGCCCAAAGCCCGTCGGTGCGGCCGGTATCCTTGTTGCTGTTGCCATCGGTTGCGACCCACAGCCGACCGGCGCTGTCGACGGCGGCATTGTCCGGCATGCCGAACCAGCCATTGCGCGTCGTATCGGTGGAGAAGCTGGCGCCAACTTCGGCAACGGAAGGATCGCCGCATTTCAGCAGCACTTCCCACTTGCCGGTCGTGGCGGCAAAATCCTGCCCGTCTTCCTCGATCTCGATGATATGGCCGAAGGCGTTCTTGGCGCGCGGATTGGCGGCATCCACCTGATCGTCCTTGCGCTTGGTATTGTTGGTGAGCATGACATAGACGCGGCCATTGACCGGGTTCGGCTGCACGTCTTCCGGGCGGTCCATCTTGGTGGCGCCGAGAAGATCGCCAGCGCGGCGGGTTTCGATCAGCACATCGGCCTGGCTCTTGAAACCGTTCTGTTCCGTGAGCGGCCCCTGTCCGAACACCAGCGGCATCCACGCCACCTTGCCGTCCTCATGGAACTTCGCCACGTGCAGCGTGCCTTCATCCAGCAGGTCCATATTGGCAGCGCGGTCATCGGGGTTGAACTTGCCCGCCGTCACGAACTTGTAGACATAATCGAAGCGTTCGTCGTCGCCCAGATAGAAGACCACGCGCCCGTCCTTGCTGACGATGGATTCCGCTCCCTCGTGCTTGAAACGGCCAAGTGCGGTGCGCTTCTTCGGCACGGAGTTCGGATCGGACACATCGACCTCGACGATCCAGCCGAAACGGTTCGGCTCGTTCGGTTCCTTGGAAACGTCGAAACGGTCGTAGAAACGGCCCCATTCATACGAGCCTTCGGGAATGCCCATGCGCTTGTAATTGGCCGCTTCCGCGTGACCTTCCGGCAGTTCACCAATGAAATAACCGTGGATGTTTTCCTCCGCCATGATGTAGGTGCCCCATGGGGTGACGCCGCCCGCACAATTGTTGATCGTGCCGAAGACCCTGGTGCCGGATGGATCGGCATTGGTCTTGACGCGATCATGTCCCGCGACCGGCCCGCTCAGCATCATCTCGGTATTGGAGGTGATGCGGCGGTTCTTCGCGCCGTCGAGCACCGGCTGCCATTTGCCGTCCTGCTTGCGGATCTCGACAATCGAGCCGCCATGGGCGGCCATTTCGATATCCACCTGTTCCCTGGAAAGCGGAGCCTGCTCCACCTTGCCATCGACGATCTTGACGAGACCGGGGAACATCAGGTGCGGATTGGTATATTCGTGGTTGACGACGAGCAGCCCGTGTTCGGGCGAACCGTCGATGGCGATATAGCCGACATAATCATTATTGTAGCCGAACTGGCGGGCCTGCGCCTCGGCGGACTGTTTCGTCGGATCGAATTCCGGCGCATCGGCGAAAAGCCCGTCGCCCCAGCGCAGAAGCACATCGGCGTCATAGCCTTCCGCGACATGATGATGGGCGTCCACACCGGCCTCGACTTCCTTGAACGAAAAGGCCGAGCCGGATGCGGCGCGCGCATCGCCAGCACTCATGAGGGCGAGCGGGCTGACCGTTGCCGCAATGGCCGAGACGGCGAGCGATCCACGCAGAAAGCCACGGCGGGAAAAGCGGCGGCTGATGATTTCGCCCATGGTGGGGTTATCGGACGGATTGCGCGGATCGGCATCGGCTTCTTCCAACTGGCTGGTCTTGAACAGACTTTGCTGGGAAAGATTGTCTGACATTGCTGGCTCCCTATCGAACTGTGAAGCTGCAAATTAGAAGCAGTTCATGACAGACGGACGACATTGTCCCAGTCCTTGGTCCCAGTTCTTGGCTACAGTCCTTGGTCACAGCCCTTGCCCTCCCGTGATGCCGGGCTGCCAAGAAAACCTGTCAGGAATAATTCCGCGGACCAGTAGAATAATTTTGCTGGCGAAAGCGCTTTCCGATAAAACCGTCCCGATTTCGTCCTTTGAGGGGTTGACGATGACCGAGATGACGGCCGCACGGCGCAATATTATTATCCTGACGATTGCACAGGCGCTTGGCGCTTCCAGCCCGCCCATCGTGATTTCGCTGGGTGGCCTGGTCGGCCAGAAACTGTCTTCCGATCCCGCCCTCGTCACGCTGCCCGTCAGCCTGTTCAATCTCGGCCTTGCGCTGGGCACGCTGCCAGCGGCCTTCTTCATGCGCCAGTTCGGACGCCGCAATGCCTATATGCTCGGCGCGCTTGTCGGCGCCTCGGCGGGCGTGATCGCAGCCGCAGGCATTTTTGCGGCATCCTTCCTCATCTTCTGTCTCGGCACGCTCACCGCCGGTTTCTACGCCGCCTATGTCCAGAGCTACCGCTTTGCCGCCACCGATGCGGCGACGGGCGACATGAAGGCGCGCGCCATCTCGTGGGTGATGGTCGGCGGGCTCGTTGCGGCCATCGTCGGGCCGCAGCTCGTCATCTGGACACGCGATACCATTCCGGATGCGATGTTCGCGGGCAGTTTCCTCAGCCAGGCGGTTCTGGGCCTGCTCGCCCTCCCCGTCCTCTTCATGCTGCGCGCGCCGAAGATCCGCAAAGACCCGAACATGGTCCATGATACAGGCCGCCCTCTCGGCGAAATTCTCCGCTCGCCGCGCTTCATGCTTTCCGTGGCGGCCGGCGTCTGTTCCTATGCGCTGATGACATTCGTCATGACGGCTGCGCCCATCGCCATGGTCGGCCATGGCCATTCCGTCGATCATGCAGCCCTCGGCATCCAGTGGCACGTGCTTGCCATGTTCGCCCCGAGCTTCTTCACCGGAAGGCTCATCACCCGTTTCGGCAAGGAAAAGATAACCGCGCTGGGGCTGGTGCTGATCGCCTTTTCAGCCATCATTGCGCTCGGCGGCTTCGATGTCGGCCATTTCTGGGGAGCGCTGATCTTCCTCGGCATCGGCTGGAATTTCGGTTTCATCGGGGCGACCGCCATGGTGACGGACTGCCACACGCCGGCTGAGCGCGGCAAGGCACAGGGCGCCAATGATTTCATCATGTTCGGCACCGTGGCCTGTGCTTCCTTCTTTGCTGGCTCGCTCCTGCATTCCTCCGGCTGGGAAACCATCAACTGGCTCGTTTTCCCGATCGTCGCCCTCGTTCTGGTGCCGCTCATCCTGCGCCTGAAGCCGAAAGAGGCTGCCGCAGAAGCCTGATCGATCAAAAGCCCCGCTCTTTCATCCAGAGCCTGCCGCCTTCGGACACTGCGCCATAGACAGCGCTACCGAGGGCGGCGCCTATATCCGTATGCAAGCCGGCGTAGGATGCAGCCTCTCCCTGCTCCCCGGGCGGCGCGGAAACCGCGATGCAATCCGTGCCGGTCCCTGTCGCAACCCTGCCGCCGACATCAAGCCCAAGTTCCATGATGGCAGCGGTGCGGGCCTCGGCGGCAATCGACATTGCCTCCAAATGGGCCGCGAGTGACAAGGGCCTGTCGATATGAACCAGAAGATTGATGGTTCCGGCGGGCATCGTCATCTGCGCGCGTTCCCCCACCCTTCCCGCATTGGTCAGGCCGATAGTGGCAAGGCAGGTGGCATGTGCCTCGCCGGAGCGCCGTGTTGCGACATGATGCTTTTCCACGTTGCGCGACGTCATCATCTGCACCGCTTCGCCATAGCCGGCTTCCGCCAGTTTCTCCTCGAGCAAACGCACCGGGTCCACATCCAGCGTCAGATCGTCATTGCGCACTTCCAGCCAGGCGACGGAGCGCGCCCGGACGAAACCCGGACGTGTCAGTGACCAGCTCAGAATGTCTTGCGGTTCGCGAAACTCAGCCGCGAGGACCGGGCGGGAACAATGGATCGTGAAAGGCAGCATGAGCAATCTATCGCAGATCGGCGTGAAGTGCGCGACCAGCGCCTTGTCGCCATTGGCCATCATCCACAGGGCCGCTGCAAGGCAACATAGCCGGCGCGGCGATAAAGCACGGCTTCGTGACTTGGCCACCGTTGCGCAAGGCGATATGGATCGCGGAATATTGTTTCGCGCGTCTTGAAACGGACAAGCGGTTTGCTCTGGATTGCGTCATGATCAACGATCTCACCGATGAGATATTCTGGATATTCACCATCGGGTGCTGCATCCTTTTCATCATGCGCCTTCTGTCGCCTCCCCCACGCCACAAGACCGATCAGGCGCAGGACCTCAACACATTGCGCCCTCGCCGCCGTTCCCGTCGCCGTCGCTTTCAGGCACTGGACTGAGTTTTCTTGCCCGCCCATGCCTTCCGGCGCGTTCTTACAGCGGTAGCCCGACGGGCTTGATCGACGCCTTCACAAATGGCGCTGACAATTCTCAAGCAATGTTCAAAGCCAACAGCCCATGAACCTCCAAGGCGGGTTGGAAGCCTTCCCGGCCTCTTTTACGGTTCCTTGATCTTGTTAAACTTCATGAATGATACGAAACCTAAAAGGCAGTTCAGTTTTGTCATACTGACTGGGCTTTTTATGGTTAACGAACCTGTCCATTCAGCGCGGCCATCAGCATTGGCCTGATCGAGAAAGAGCCATTGGCAGCCTTTTCCGTCAAAATGCGCAGATAGCCTCCAGCAGACTGAATTTGCTCATAGCGCTGCAGGATATAGGCAATCACGATCGACGCATTATGGGGTCCAAGAACCTTCTTTGCGAGATCATAGAGCTTTCCATCAATCCCGAGGAAGGAGCGTACTTTCTCTGCCGTATTGGCCAGATCGTGCCAATGCCGAATGGAACTGACCGCATAGGCCGTGATCTCCGGACAGGAGCGAAGCACCATGTCGAGCGAAACCGTGGGTTCTGTCAGAGCGCTGGTGATTTCGTTTACGCGCTGGTCGATAAATTCAGCCGTTGCCTTTTCAAAATGGGAATCTGGATTCGATTCAATTTGCTGCCGCTCATTTTGAGATTCATTGCCGCGCAAATTCTGAACATTTTCATGAATTTTCAATGCGTTATCGATTTCCGCACGAATGGACTGCAAGGATTCCACCAAAGCTGCCAGCTCTTCCTGCTCCGCACGGCGCGGAATGCTGTCGACGATCAGGCGAAAGCGGTGACGGATGTCCTGCCAGTTACCGGCAAGCTGTTCCTCGGCGGCGAATTCGACAAGCTTGGTGATATCGCGGCGCAGCAAGGTCAGCTGCTCGCGCATTTCACGCAATGCAGTCTTTCCCGCCCTCACCTGTTCCGCGGCGGTTTCCAGTTCACAGGCACGGGCCAGAAGCGGCGCCAGTGAAAAGCCGAAAGCAATCTGCACGTCTCCGCCCTTGGCGCGACGCGCATAACGCTTGCCATTGGGGCTGTCCTGCCGAAGGATGAAACCGGCATCGACCAGCGCAGCCAGATGACGCCGCAAGGTCGCATCCGCCATGCCATGGGCACGCAATGCCAGTTGCTTGTTGGAGGGAAACACGATCAGGCTGCTCTGCGCATTCAGTTCCGTTTCCGGATAGAATGACAGGAGCGCCGAAAGAACCGCCAGAGAGCGATCATTCAGGCCGAACAGCGTCTTTGCCTCACACAGCCAGCGATGCAGCTGCCACTTGTCGGCAACCGTTCCAGGCGCAATCTGCCGCGTGTTCTGTTGACTTGCCAGCAAGGCAAGCGTCATCCTTCGACTGCCAAACGGCGTCGAGGCCAATTGAATCTCCATTTTCTTTCACCTTCCACAAGGCAAAAGAAATCCACCCGCCGAAATGACGCTAATTGCACTTGACAGTGATTCGTGGATTTGCGATTCTCTAGCTGCTAAACCAATGAGAAGGGCTTCCACACGGCGACGTTTGGGGGCCTTTTTCTTTTGCTGTCTCGTTCCTTTTCCTGAACAGTTTCGACGCAAACACGCTTACAAATTCAACCGAGCATGTCCTGATCCGAACCGGTTCCCGTTTCCGGTTCCGTTTTTCGGGAAGATATGCCTTACACAATCAGACCGCAGCAAAGCCTCTGGTCAGTACGCTACTCACTTCTCCTCGCTACGGAACGACGCATAAAGCTCATCCAGATTGCGAGAAAGCCATTCGGCAAAACGAGGCCCGTTGGCGGCACTGAGCGCCAATGTAGCCGACTTGCCATTCTGTTTGATAACCGCGCTGACGGACTTGTCGGAAGCCGTCCAGCTGGTTCCGGGCCGCAGAGCCGCCTTGGTGACGGGCTTCTTCTGTTTTCCGCCTTTCAGATAGCCATAAAGCTGCTCGAAACGATCGACAGAAGACGCCTTTTCGAAGGCCGAAGTCACCAGGAGTTCTTCCGCAGCATCCTTCTTGCCCGGTATTTCGATCAGCTTGCGCAATTCCAGCCAGCGATCACGCCCGATGCCTTTGGCCGGGCCGATGGCCAGGAGAATATGCTCCGGAATGGCCTTCGGAATGGTCAGCATCTTCGACAGGGTCTGGTAATCTACCGTCAACGCCGCCTGTATGGCTTCACGTTCGAAGCCCAGCGCCTCAAGACGCGCCGCAAAGAAGACACGCTCGATGAAGCTCAGATTGGCGCGGGCGGAGTTTTCCTGGCCCTGGCTCAGAATATGTTCCAGATCGGCGAGGGGCTTGATGACCGCCTTCACCTTGATGCCAAGCTCCCGAGCGACCCGCGCACGGCGGTGGCCGAAGACGATCATATAGCGGCCACTGGCCTCTGGATGCGGACGAACGAGGATAGGGCTGTCCTGCCCACGCTCGCGAATGGCTTCCAGAAGTTCGCGATATTCTTCGTCATCCGATTCAGGCAGGCGATCCGCCACGAAGGAGACATCCAGCTGTGCGGGAACAAGCTCGACGATGGTTTCCCCATCGAGCTTCTGGGCCGCCTGCTTTGCCAGTTCGTCAATCGATGCGGAAAGGGATTTGGCGGCACCGAACCGGCGCGATACGTTTTCGACCGGAGAGGCCTGTTCAGCCGCCGGTTCGTCCCGCATAACGCTTTCAAATATGTTCTTTCGTGCCATTCCTGTATCCTCAAACCGGTCAGAGACCTGATTTTATTCAATATTCGCCGCTTTAGACGGCAGTCTAACGCCCCCATGCCTCATGAACGAGGCCGCGAATTTCCGAATTGACCGCTTCCATGGCTTCCATGGCGCGATCATAGGTGCCGCGATTCATCGATGAACGCTCAACCTCGTAAAGCGTCTGCTTGGTAAGCCCGGCATCGGAGATCGCCGTCGATTTCAACATCTGGTGCTTGAGCATATGCGAGGCGAGCATGCTTTGCATGAAGCCGACCATCTGCGCCTGCGGCACGTCGGTCGGTTCGTAACGCGTGATCAGATAGCGGAACCAGTCGAGCTGCACCGCGCCGCCGGCCTGACGGACCGTCTTCAGAATATCGCCGAGCATCAGCAGGAACTGCGACATGGACATCAGGTCCAGCATTTGCGGATGAACGGTAATCAGCACCGAAGTCGCTGCGGAAAGCGCCGTCAGGGTCAGATAGCCGAGCTGGGGAGGACAATCGATGACCACGACGTCATAGTCGCTGTCCACATCGGCGAGAGCCTGCGCGATGCGGTTCCAGAATGTCTTGCCCTCGCCGCCATTCTGCATGGCGAGCGGCGTGTCATATTCATATTCCTGCAGCTCGAGCATGGCGGGAATAATGTCGAGGCCGGGGAAGTTCGTCCGCCGGATAACTTCGCGGATAGGCTTCCTTTCGGAATCGTAACGAATGGCTTCATAAAGCGACGGAAACTCGTCTAGTTCCGGCTGGATGCCGTGCAGGGCGGAGAGCGAAGCCTGCGGATCGAGATCGATGGCCAGCACGCGATGGCCGGTCAGCGCCATATGCTGCGCCAGATGCGCAGCCGTCGTCGTCTTGCCGGAACCGCCCTTGAAGTTGACGACGCCGATGACCTGAAGCTTTTCATTGCCGCGACGATGCGGGACGTAGCGCTTCACTTCGGCGCGGCCGTTCTGGTCGAGCCACTGGCGCAGTTCCTGAATCTGCTCGACGCTATAGGCGCGGCGGCCACCTGTTAGAATGGTCGGCTCGACACCCTTGCCTTCAAGATGTAATTTCTTGAGATTGCTGGGAGAGACACCGAGGAAATAGGCAGCCTCGGCCATCGAAAACTGGCGCAGCATGTTCTTGCGCGCATCCGGCGGAAAGTTTTCGTGACGCAGCAGATTGAGCTTGCGAGAAATCTCGCGCCCTTGCGATAATATCATGTCGTCAAACGACAAGGCTGCTGCCGGATTTGCGATATTCATTTGCTTGGTGTCCCTAGTGACGGCATTGGAACTGATACCGCCTAAATACCGTCATTATGTCCGATTCTTATTCTATCGCAAGGGGCAGCCGAATTAACAAAGAGTTAGCGCCGGCATTAAAATTAAGCGAAATTTTATCGATTCGCTGCCGGTTCGGCTATCCTTTTGTTTTTATGATCTTTTATCGGTTTTAGACGGCGGTCTATAAACCGGAACCCTGAACCAGCCTGGAATTTCAATCGGGAAGAGTCCTGTTTCCACACCGGAGTGACGTCGCTTTATAGGGGACGAAGCTTGCGCGCCTGATTCTCTGCTACGTTCCGGCACCGTGATCATTGCGAAGCCGAAATGATAAGAAGGGCTGGAGGAATCGCCAATTTCGGCGTGTCAAACGACGCGTGTTAAGGTCGTCTGAGGTCGAGGGGGCACCGTTGCATCTCTACTGGTCGGCACTCTCTTCATTCTCCGTCGTAGATGGGATCGTTCAGGACGGTACGCGATAGTCCGCTTGTCGACTGGCCGCGAATAGCGGTAACCGATATTGGCCGAGGCTGCTGCGGCCAGCGTCGAAAAACGAAGGACAGAAATCCAATATTGAATAATAACCCCTGTGCAGTTCCTCCCATCAACCCAGAACGGTGAGGCTGCGTTGCGCGGAAGGTGAGGGGCCGTGTTCAGCATGCGCCGGATTTTGGGCCGGGTTCACTTCTATGAAGTTCTGCCGCTCGGGCCACGCGCTCTTCTCTGGAAGAGGGGAGCGCGTGGTTTCACCCTTACTGCTTGTCCCGCTTCGTGCTTTCAGGGGGTGGATTTCTTAACCAAATCAGGCTAGCTTGGAAAGTACCAGTCAAGCCCTGCTGACCTCTGAAGTTTCAGCGCCCAGCGCCGCCTCACAATCCCCTTCGAAAGCCCCTTGCGACCGTCGCTCGAACAAAACCTAATAGGGTTTTAGGTTTAATACGGCTTCAAAAGACGATAATTTTCAGCGGGATATAGAACGGGATTTGAGGTCCCCGAGGCGCGCTTTTTCATGCGCTGGTCAGCCTCTGAAGAACTCTGGAAACTGTGCGACAAGCCTGATTGTTGATAGGGTGGCGATCCTTGAACCGGACCATTCCGCGAGCGGCTCGCCCATACCGTCGCAAAGGGAAGCCGCCGGAATCCTTTTCCGCTCCGAGGCAGATTGTTCAAAGGTGCTGAACTGAGTGGGTTCCGCCTGCTTCGCTGCCTTCATTCACGTCGCTTGCTTTATTCTCATCCGTGTTTTCCCACCAGTCACCGAGGGCATCGATGAGCGGCACCAGTCTTTCGCCCGCTGGCGTCAGATCGTACTCGACACGAAGCGGATAGCCGCCGAATTCGGTGCGCCGGACAATGCCGGCCTCTTCGAGCTTGCGCAGTTCCAGTGTGAGCATCTTGTGCGAGATCGTGGGATTATCCCGGCGAAGATCGCTGAACCGTTTTGTCCCTTCCTGAAGATAATAAATGAGCAGGGTCGGCCAGCGGCCGCTCAGGACCTGCATGACTTCTTCGATCGGGCAGCGGGAAACAAGGTCTTTCATTGGCAGCTCCTGGTTACAAAAAGGTGCGTAATTTACTTGGCGGAGCGATGTTTTATGGTCCGGCTTCGCTGCGCAGCGTGATCAGAAGACATCACGGAGAACACCAAATATGGAACCGATCCTTATATATGGCTTCCCGGCCGGAAGCTCCATGGGACTTGTCGCAGCTCTCGAATGGCTGGGCAAGCCTTACAGGCTGTGCCGGGTCAACATGCTGACCGAGATGCGGGAGCCTGCTTACAAGCGGATCAACCCCCGGGTCGAGACGCCCGCCTTCGTCACGGATGAGGGACGGGTCGTGACCGAAAACATGGCTATCGCCGCCTGGTTGGAGGCGCGTGACACCGAGCGGCGGATCAGCTTCGATCCGCTGTCGCCCGAGGCCGACCGGATGCATCAACTGATGGGGTTCATCAACACCGGCTTTACCGGCATGTTCGGCCCGCTCTGGGCCGCGATGGAAATGCAGTCGCCTGACCCTGCGATGAAATCGGCGCTGATACGATGGGGCAGCGAACGCGTCATCGAGCGGCACGACCGGCTTGAGGAAATGATCGGGGACACGCGTTTTCTGGTCGCCGACCGTCCGACGCTGGCGGACGCCCTGCTGGTTGGAGTTGCCCGCTGGCGGGACTTTCACCAGGTGGCAGACGCCGCACGCTGGCCGAAGCTTGCCGCCGTGAGAAGCCGTATCGAAGCCGATCCCGCTGTCATCCATGCGATGGCGCTGGAAAGGGGCGAGGCCTCGCCGGGCGACGGAGCCTTTCAGGGCCATGTCGGTCTGGGAGAACTGATCGAACAGTTTGGCGCGAAATAGCGATCACGATGCGCAGCCACGTCCAGCAATGGCGGCTGCGCATCACCCGGCAGCAGCGGGCGCTTCTCATGGAACCGGGAGCTGGCGGCTCGATGGCTGCCATTCCTGTTTTTGAATGACGCTCCCCGGAGCAGACAATAGTAACCAGATATAGATCGGCCGGTTTTGATAGATTACGATAGACAAGTCTCCGCTGAAGAGGAATTCTGACGTTCTTTCGCAGCAGACCACGCAAACAACTTCGAAACGGCCTATGACATCCGATATTCAACGTCAGCCTATCCGGCAACTTCTGGAATGATGAGCAATAGCAGATCGCGTCAAGATCCAGCCCTGTTACGCCGCCTGCTCAGGGCCAAAGACAGGCTGGACGCCGCATCGCATGAGCCCTGGCCGGTGCGCCGGCTGGCGCAGGTGAGCGGTGTCTCGGAGGCTCATTTCGCCCGCGCGTTCAAGATCGCATTTGGCGTGCCCCCGCACCGCTATCTCCTCTCGCGGCGCATCGAGCGCGCGAAGGCATTCCTGCGTGACACCGACAAACCCGTGATCGAAATCGCGTTTATCACAGGTTGGGCAAGCCTCGGAACGTTCGGGCGCGTTTTCCGCGATATCACGGGTGAAAACCCCTCCGACCTTCGTGCCCGCGAGCGGGCGGGTTCGCACAGGCTGGAGCACGTGCCACATTGCTTTGTCAGTGCAGCGTATCGCCCGGACCTCACAATAGCAGTTTCGGAGAAGCGGCGCCAAGATAAGGCTGATACACAGAACCCATGACAACAGGAGAGCAGTCATGGAGAGAGCAGTGATGGACCAGGGAGTAGGGGTGGCGGGCATTTACGTGCGTGACCAGGATGAGGCCATTGATTTCTGTGTAGGCAAACTTGGGTTTGCCGTTCACACCGACGTCAAGAACGGAGACTACCGCTGGCTGACAGTGCAGCATCCGGACCAGCCTCACTTCCAGCTTGGGCTGTTCCGGCCCCAGCCGCCCACTGTAGATGAGACGACCGCGCGACTGCTTGACGAGGTCGTCGCGAAGGGCGCCATGCCGCCGCTGGTGATGGTGGTCAAGGACTGCCACGCTACGCATGAGGCATTCGCGGCAAAAGGCGTCGAATTCATTCAGGAACCGATCAGCCGCTTCGGCAGCGTCGATGCGAGTTTCCGCGATCCCTCCGGCAATGGCTGGAAATTGGTTGAAGCGCGGTGAGGGTGCCTGAACACCTTGGTCATTTACGGGCGTTTGCGGGAATTAATCCGGTGTAGACCGATGCCCTGCGGACCAAGGTGAGCGCTGTAACAGGCCTATCTGGCCGACAACGTGATTGTCGGCCGAACCAAAAACTCAAGCCCGTGCCTAAGTGCCCAAACGGTACGCTGGTCACGAGAGAATGACAGGGATATTGGCTTCGTCGAGTATGCGGGCCAAAATCGGGGCTGGCATTTCATTCGTTACAAGGGCGGTGACGTCGCGAACCGAACCAAGCTTCACCATGGCGCGCTTGCCAAACTTTGAGCTGTCGACTGCGAGCAATTTGTGTGCAGCTTGTCCAAGCGCTGCGGAAACGACGGCGACTTCGGTATGGTCGTCATCGCATAGATCACCGTCATCATCGATGCCGCTCACCGAGATGATTGCATAGTCGAATTTGAAACGCCGAATGAATTCCGGTGTGTCTTCCTGAAACATTCCCCCATCGATAGGGCGCACGAAGCCGCCGGGAACAGCGAGTGTGAAATCCGTCTTCTCGCTGATGATGGCGGCGGATCGCAAGCTGTACGTGACGAGGTGCAGCCGCTCCCTGCTGACCAGCGCATTGGCAATCGCTTCGCATGTTGTGCCGGTGTCGAGGAAAACAGTGGCGCCATCGGGAATGAGCGCGACGACAGCTTCGGCAATTCGCACCTTCTCGTCGGCCCGATCATGTCTGCGCTGACGGTAGGTCACAGGATCGAGCGGCGTCAGTTGCGACACACCGCCATGCAGTTTCCGGACTTTGCCCCGATGCTCCAGGTCCGCAATGTCGCGCCGCGCCGTCTGGGTGGTGACATGGAACCGTTCTGCGATCTCTTCAAGAGAAACATAATGGCTGTTTTCAATCCATTGCAACAATGCCTGCTGCCGGATTTCCTTCTTGTTGCCACCGGGACCGGAAAGCTCGCTCATGGTTGTCGTTATGTCCTTATGCGCTTGATCACTCAGATCCACTCTCATTTCCAGGTTGAATGAGAAGAGGAAATCGTGGGGTTAAAATAGCAATATCTGGGTGAATCGATTAGCGAATAAAAATGTAATATTAATGACATTTACTATTAAGGAGTGCGCATTTTGGAGTCCTTTCATCCCGGTGGGGAGTAAAATGTAATAAAAGTGACATTGAACTCTGTCATTTCAGCATTGATTGAAGTTGGATGATCAATCCGGCTGTCACATTGATGAAATGGAAGCACCTTCCAGGAAAAGGACCGAGGGATGGTAACGGGGACGACCAAACGCAACGGAAAACTTTTGGCTCTGACTGCGCAGCTTTTATGCGGTGTCGCAGTCGCAGGAATTGCTGCCACTCCGGCGCGGGCAGCCGATAGCTATGACATTCGCGTCATGACGCTCAATATCTGGAACAAGTTCAAACAGAACCCGGAATTGACAGCGGACTTTATGGCAGCCGCCAATTTCGACGTGCTCGGGATGCAGGAAGTCAACGGTAGTACCTATGTTACGCGCATACCGGATTTCCTTCAAACCGCGGGTCGCGGCACTTACGGTAATGTGCAGGTCGGCGATGTGGGTATCATCTCCCGTTTGCCGGGCAAATTCGGCACGATCAATCTGGGCGGAAATACGCAAGGTCGCTATGTCAGCTATACTCAGCTGGACGCCCAGGGTTCCCGTCCGCAGACACTCGTCGGCACGGTTCATCTCGATTATGCAGATGGATCGACCGGTCGCGTGAATGAAGCCAAAGCCCTCAACACATGGGCGGAAGGAGCCATCCAGCCGATCATGGTCATGGGCGACTTCAATGCGGGGGATGTTTCCGAGCGCGGCCTTCATCACATCGATGCGCAGATCAGACTGATGCAGCAATCTGACGGCAACACCTTTTATCGCGATCTGACGCGGCAATATGTTCTCAACGCCGATCAGCAGACGATGCGTTCGGTCATTCAGGAAGCATATGTCGGACAGGACATCGACACCCTGTCGTGGAAGCAATGGGGCGACGCTCTTTCCGCCGCCTACAAGGCCGGGAAGAATGTCGGGCTGCAAGACGAAACCTATGCGGTTGCCAACAACACGCCGGTTACGATGAATGTGCTCAAGAAGCAGTACATGCTGCTCCAGACGGATGCGGTCCGCGAAGACTTCAAGCCGCATGATCTCAACGATGGCAGCACCACATGGCCGTCGGCAGGCGAAGACGCAACCAATACCTGGGCGAGCTGGGACCGTGCCAAGATCGATCATTTCCTTGTCTCGCGGCCATTCGGAAAATGGTATGAGATTGTGGATGATCCCAATGATCCCTACACGGGAGTGATCAAGGACGTAAAAGTCACCCGGCCGGGCCGCCAGCCGGAAGCGATCTCCGACCATGAACCCGTTGCGCATGATTTTCGATGGGTTGGCCCGCAGCTCCAGACTTACTCGGAAAATGAAACCAGCAAGACGCGCCTCGTTTGGGGTGCCAATGCTTACGGCTTCGCGGAAAAGAACAAGGAATTTGTTCTAACGCGAAACAATCAACGCAGAGATCTCTATCTGGGCCAGATTTCGGATGCCAATGGCAAACCGATTCTGACCGACCTGACGCTTGACGAAAAGAAGACATTGCTGAACTGCGACAGCACGGATGCGCGCTTCCAGCAGGCCATCAAGGACTATTGCATCGACGATCATTCCTTTATCGGTGAAACGGCTGTCACCGACAGCGGGACGATCCTCGTCAGCGAAGATGCGGCTCTTGGCAATGCCGATGCTCGGCTGCGTCTCATTGATGGCGGTCTGCGTATAACGGGCAGCGACATGAAAACGCTGGATCGCACCGTGTCCCTTGAGGGACTTGGATGGATCGACATCGCGGAGGCAAACAACCGCGTGACGCTGCTGCAGCAAGCCACAGGAGAGGGCGCGCTGTTCAAGCGCGGAGCCGGTACGCTCGTTCTGGGCCAGGCAAACAGCTATACGGGCGGAACCTTGGTGGAAGGCGGAGTGCTTCAGGCTGGCGTGGACGGAGCATTCGTCGACAATACGGCCTTCTCGGTGAATGGTGGCAAGCTCGATCTCAACAATTTCAATGTGAGCATGTCGTCGCTGATGGGCGAGGGCGGGACATTGAGCCTTGGTTCGGCAGCTCTGACCGTAGACCAGTCCGCCAATACCCGTTTCGATGGCAATATTGATGGTACTGGCAGTCTCACGAAGTCCGGCACTGGTGTTCTGGTTCTGAATGGCGCCAACACCTATACAGGCGGCACGACTGTGAAAGAAGGTGGGCTGGTCATTGGCGATGCATCCCATTCAGGTGCATTCCTTGTCGGCACAGCCAGCGTTGAAAACGGCGCATATCTGGCTGGCGCAGGCTCAGTCGGAGGCCTTTATGCCGGCGCTGGCAGTATCATCGCACCGGGCAATTCTATCGGCACGCTGAAGGTCAATGGCAATCTGACCTTTGATGCGGGAGCCACTTACGTTGCGGAAATTGATGCTTCCGGTAAAAGCGATCGCATCGATGTGAGCGGAACGGCGACGCTTGGTGGCGCGAAGGTCTATATAGAAAAAGCCGCTGGCACCTATATGCCCGGCAAGAGCTACACCATTTTAAGTGCTGAAGGCGGCATCGTGGGTACGTTCGGCGATTTGAGCCAGAACATGCCTTTCGTCGATCTTGGCCTGGCCTATGATCCCAACGCAGTCTACCTCAACATCGCACGCAACGACGTCGACTTCGCTGCTACGGCAAAGACAGGCAATCAGAAATCGGTGGCCGTGGCCGTCGAGGGTCTTGGTGCTGGTAATGCCGTCTACGATACGGTTGTCATGCAGGACAGTGAAGAGGATGCGCGTCGCGCATTCGACGCGCTTTCGGGGGAAATCCATGCTTCGACGCGAACTGCGATCATCAATGACAGCTCGATCATTCGCAATGCCGTCATGGAACGCGTTGACGCGGCGTTTGGCGGTAGTGGGCAGAGCGCTGCCTCATCATCCGTCGCAACAGACATGGTTTCATCGCAGGTTTCGGCACCGCGCGCCGCAATCTGGGGGCAGGCACTTGGCCAATGGAGTGAAACCGGGGCGGATGGAAATGCTGGCAAGCTGAAGCAATCAACCGGTGGCTTTGTTGCAGGCTATGACGCGGAAGTCGTCGAGAATTGGAGGCTGGGTGCTCTCGCGGGCTATAGCCGCACCAGTTTCGATGTGAATGATCGCAACTCGTCTGGCCACAGCGACAATTATCATCTGGGAATCTATGGCGGTACCCAGTGGAGCGCGACCACGCTCAAGGGAGGTCTTGCCTATAGCTGGCACAAGATCGAAACTGATCGCCTTGTCGCTTTCCCGGGCTTTTCAGAAAGCCTTGATGCCGATTACAGCGCAGACACCTTTCAGGCATTCGGCGAACTCTCGCATCGTTTTGATGTGAACGGAACGGCGATTGAGCCATTTGCAAATGTTGCGGTGGTGCGCCTGCAAACCGGGCGGTTCGATGAACATGGTGGGAATGCCGCGCTCCGGATTGGAAAAGAAACGACGACAACCACGTTTACCACGATTGGTCTTCGGGCTTCTGCCCCAGTCGTATTCGGCAGCATGAATGCCCGGCTTAGCGGTACGGCTGGCTGGCAGCACGCCTATGGCGATACCATTCCGACGACAGCAGCCTCATTCGATGCCGGAACGGTATTTGACGTGGCCGGTGCGCCAATTGCGAAGGACACCGCGATTATCAAGGCTGGCTTTGATATTGATCTCGGCAATCAGACGACGCTGGGTCTTGAATATACAGGTCAGTATGGTTCGAGCTTCAATCAAAACGCGGGCAAGGCCCGGCTTAGCGTAAAGTTCTAAGTTTATTCACACTGCTTCTACCGCCAAGGACATTAATTTGGCGGTAGAAGCCTCTGGCCGTGTCCAATCGAGTTCGGCTTCATGCAACGAGCGCATGATCGGATAGAGGAAATGCAGCATAGATTGCGGCGATCGATCTGATCTGACAGAATTCACAAGTCCAAACCGTAGCCGCTCTGGTTCAAAGCTCTGTCACATTGCTGAGAGGGGAGCCTATGCTGCCGTTGAAACCGCGATAGCGCTGGTGGCTGCGGGCGAGGTGCGCCTGCATCGCCTCGCGCGCGGCCTCCGCATTCCCGGCACTGATGGCTTCGCAGATTGCACGATGTTCAGTCACGCTATTGCGGATATAGTCGGGTGTAATCAACGAAGGATTGAGATCGCTCGAAAACGCAGGCTGGGGTAGAATCTTCAGGCTCATGACGCTGAAAAACTCGATAAAGGCCTGATTGTTGGTCGCCTCGGCAATCGAACGGTGAAAGATGTAATCCAACTCATCGAGCGCGGCCTCGTCGTCCACGGACGCCTCGAATTTTTTGAGCGCTTCCCACATATTGGCTTCCTGCGCCCAGGAGCGCCGCTGCGCGGCCAGTCCCGCAGCATGAACCTCAAAGGCCATGCGCAATTCCAGCAGATCCATGAAGGGCAGCGACAACCGGGCCAAAGGTTCAAGCGGCGAAACATCGTCGCCTGAAAAACGCAGCCTTTCGAAATCGCGGATGAAAACTCCGACGCCGTGCTTCACTTCCAGCAGGCCATCAGAGCGAAGTTCTGCAATGGCTTCACGGATGACCGTGCGGCTGACGCCAAGCGTCTCGCCAAGCTCCACCAGCGTAGGCAGCTTGTCCCCGGTTTTAAAATCCCCATCGCGAATGAAGGCCCTAAGATTATCAATCGTCCGTGCGGTAAGCGTCTTCAATGTCCGTCAGTTCCAGTTGGCCGATCAGGTCGTCTGTCATTGATACGATGCCCTGAACAGAATTACAAGATAATATCACGCATATAGAGATATTATCTTATTGGGGTATGGTGCTGAATTGCGCCTCTGGATGTAACCTCTTTCTCGCAGAATGGTATTACTAGTTTTCGGCGATGAGGATCATCGCGCGCAAATTTTCACCATGATTCTTTGGGGCGGATAATATGTGTCTGCACGGTCGAGTGCTGTTAAATTGTTGGAAGTGTTATATTAAATGGCGATCTCGCCGCTGGCTTCGCATCGTGCCGTTCCCAAAAATATCCATCTTGACAAGTGATAATATTTTAGCAAACCTATCATCATAACAAAGGGCCAAGTCATAATATCACTTGACGAAACTCTGAGGTTGTCGGTCGGAACGGCGCGTTGGCACCAAGTGCGAGGGCCCAATCCTCCAGCCTCATAGACCGGGTGATGGAACACGTGCTCTCAAAATGGTCTTGAACGGACGTATGCGCCTTCCGGTCATATGTGCGTTCCGGCGAGAATAAGGGGAAACAGAATGGGACTGGTTTCAGCCAGACTGAAGGAACTGGGTCTTATCCTGCCTGAAGTGGGGGCGCCGAGTGGCGCCTATGTACCATACAGGCTGAGTGGTCATACGTTGTATATCTCTGGTCAGGTGCCGCGTGTCGATGGGGTTGACTGCTATCTCGGATTGGTTGGGAGCACCATGAATGTCGAGGAAGCTTATCAGGCAGCGCGCGTCTGTGCGCTCAATCTGCTGGCGCGGGCGGCCGCTGCCCTCGATGGTGATCTCGACCGCATTTCCGCCTGTCTGCAACTGCGGGGCTTTGTGAACGCCGTGCCTGATTTCAAGGATCATCCAGCAGTGATCGATGGTGCTTCCGATCTTCTGATCGCGGTGCTTGGGGAGAAGGGGCATCATGCCCGCACAGCCCTTGGCGTAAGTTCCCTGCCGCGCGGTTTTGCCGTCGAGGTCGACGCCATCTTTGAAGTCCAGCCTTGAGCGCCAACTTCCTTTTGCAAATATAGACGAAGCGAGAATGAGATGTCTGACAAAGCCATCACGATGAATGGGGTCAATAAATGGTATGGCCAGCTCCATGTTCTCAAGGATATCAATTTGGAGGTCGACCGCGGTGAGCATATCGTGCTGTGCGGTCCATCCGGATCGGGCAAGTCGACGCTGATCCGCTGCATCAATTATCTGGAAGAAATTCAGGACGGTATCATCGATGTAAATGGCACCCGTCTGGGACATACTGGCGCCAATGTCGATCATATTCGCCGCGATGTCGGCATGGTATTCCAGCAGTTCAACTTGTTTCCGCACATGACAGTGCTGGAAAATTGCATGCTGGCGCCGCGCCGCGTGCACAAGAACTCGCTTCCCGAAGCCCGGGAAAAGGCGATGCATTTCCTGAAGCGCGTTCATATTGCCGAGCAGGCCGAAAAATACCCGGCGCAACTCTCCGGCGGTCAGCAGCAACGTGTAGCCATTGCGCGGGCACTCTGCATGGGTCCGAAGATCATGCTGTTCGATGAGCCGACTTCCGCGCTCGATCCTGAAATGGTCAAGGAAGTGCTGGACACAATGATCAGTCTCGCCGACGACGGTATCACCATGATCTGCGTGACCCATGAGATGGGCTTTGCCCGCGCGGTCGCTCATCGCGTCATCTTCATGGATCGCGGCGAAATCATCGAAAGCGCGCCGCCAGCCGAATTCTTCGGCAATCCGAGACATGAGCGCGCCAAGGCGTTTCTAGGCCAGATTCTGAACCACTAAAAAACAAAGGGGAAACGGCCGCGAGCGGGAGAATAATTTGATGCAATACACATTCGACATGGGACCGGTTCTGGCAGCCTGGCCCGCGCTCCTCAACGGTGCGATCCAGACGCTGAAGATTTCATCCATTTCCATGGTCCTGGGCCTCGCGTTGGGCATCGTCTTCATGCTGATGCGGATGAGTTCGGTGCGGGTGATTTCGCTCACGGCCTTCGGCTATATCGAACTGATCCGCAACACACCGTTTCTGGTGCAATTGTTCTTCATCTTCTTCGGCATGCCCTCGCTGGGCGTGACGCTTTCCGCTGAACAGGCGGCCATTCTCGCCATGACGCTCAATTGCGCGGCATATGCGGCAGAAATCGTGCGCGGCGGCGTGGAATCGATCAAGGCGGGCCAAATCGAAGCTGGCAAGGCGCTCGGGCTTCATACCTTCGACATCTACCGTTTCATCATCTTCCGCCCGGCCATACGCGCTGTATATCCCGCGCTTTGCAGCCAGTTCATCCTGATGATGCTCAATTCAAGCCTTGTCGCGTCGATCTCCGCGGAAGAACTGACCTATGTCGGACAGATGATAGATTCGGAAACCTTCCGCAGCTTTGAAATCTATTTCGTGCTCGGCGTCATCTACCTGGCCTTGTCGCAATTCTTCTCGATCGTTCTGCAAATCATCGGCAGGACCTATTTTTCCTACCCGTCGAAGTGAGGTCCCAAGATGATCCGCAGTTTTGGTTTCTCCGAATTTCTCTTCATTCTCGACGGTGCCAAATGGACCGTCATTCTCTCCATCCTTGCCTTCACTTTCGGGGGGCTGGGCGGGCTGGTCGTAGCACTGGGTCGCACATCCGCGAAAAGATGGCTGCGCTATCTGATGGCGACCTATATCCAGATTTTTCAGGGTACACCGCTGCTGATCCAGCTGTTCTTCGTTTATTTCGGCCTGCCCATTCTGGGTATCCGGGTCGACATCTGGGTGGCCCTGATCATCGGCCTGTCGCTGCATGCCAGTGCTTTTCTGGGAGAGATCTGGCGCGGCAGCATCCAGGCTGTTTCCAGCGGACAGGACGAGGCTGCTCGTGCGCTCGGTATCGGTTATTTCCATCGCATGAAGGATGTCGTGCTGCCGCAAGCCTTTCGCATTGGCCTTCCGGCGACGATCGGCTTTCTGGTCAATCTGATCAAGGGAACGGCGCTGGCAGCACTGCTCGGACTGACTGAACTCACCCGTTCAGGACAGTTGATGGCCAACATCACTTTTGAGCCGATGAAGGTCTACGGCACCGTGGGGCTCATCTATTTCATCATCTGCGTGCCACTCACTTATTATAGCGCCCGGATCGAAAAGCGGCTGAACACCACACGCTAGTCAACGATAAAACAAACCAGAGGTAAGAACATGATCAACGCAGTTTTCAAGAGTTCCGCGATCGCACTCAGCCTTGCAACCGGCCTCGTCGCATCGGCCTTGTCCATTGGTGCGGCTGAAGCGGCAAGCCCGGAGGAAATCAAGGCCAAGGGCGTGGCCGTCATCGGCGTGCAGATGGATCAGTTTCCATGGGGCTTCATCGATGAGAATGGCAAGAATGGCGGCTTTGACATCGATGTGGCCAATCTTATTGCCGAGGAACTGGGAGTGGAGGTCAAGTTCGAGCGTGTGACAGGGCAGAACCGCATTCCGCTGCTGACCAACGGCATGGTCGATTTTCTTGTGCCCTCGATGACGATCACGCCCGAACGCGCAAAGGTTATCCAGTTCGTGCTTCCCTATTCGGCCAATGACATCACGGTCTGGGGTAAAAAGGATGCCGAAATCAATAGCAACGAGGATCTCGCCAAATACACGATCGGTGTCAATCGCGGCAGCGCTTTCGAGCCGATCCTCAAGAAGGCAGCCCCCGCGGGCACCAAAATCAAGGGCTTTGACGACGACGCCGCCACCGTGCAGGCGCTTCTGTCGGGCCAGGTTGATGCGATCCTCGGAAGTCTCACCTACGGCCTTGTGATCGAGAGCACAGGTAATGGTGACAAATATGTTCGCAAATACAAGGCAGCGGACAATATCCAGGCCATGGCAGTGCGCAAGGGCGATCAGGCCATGCTCGATTTTCTCAATGATTTCGTGACGCGCCACAATGCAGATGGTTCGCTGGATACGCTTTACAAGAAGTGGATCGGCGTCGACCGTCCAAAGCTGCCAACCACGCTTGAAGGGGTGGATTTCACCGGCAAGCAATAACGCCAGCACATAAGGTTCCCCGGTGCGGGTGAAACGCACCGGAACATCCAAAGTCTCCAGTATCCAATGACATGAACCCGCAAGGCCTTTTGCGGGAACCGGTAAACACGTGCCTGAACCAAGCCGTGACAGCACACAACGTACTCGTCCCTTTCCGGGATATCTTTCTGGGAGTTAAGCAGAAAATGACGATAGATGGCAAACTGATCAGGGTGGGTGTCGATATCGGCGGAACCTTCACCGACGTGGCAATGGAAGTGGGTTCCACCCTCCATTCAACCAAGGTGCTGACGGATTATGCATTTCCCGAAAATGCCATCATCAAAGGCATTCGGGAAGTGGCTGAAAAAGCTGGAGTGAAGCTTGATCAGATCGACACTGTCATTCACGGAACGACGCTTGCCACCAATGCACTGATTCAGCGACGCGGTGCGAAAACCGCACTCGTGACAACCAGGGGCTTTCGCGATGTGATTGAAATGCGCACGGAAAGCCGTTTCGAGCAATATGATCTCGATATCGTACTGCCGGCGCCGCTTGTTGCGCGTAACGACCGGCTGGTTGTTAACGAACGCATCGGCGCCCGTGGCGAGGTTTTGAAGCCGCTCGATGAAAAGGAAGTCGATGCGCTCTGCGACCGCATCATCGCGGAAGGCTACGAAAGTGTGGCCGTCGGTTTCATCCATTCCTATCTCAATGGTGAGCATGAGCGCCGTTTCCGCGAACGTCTTCTCGCCAGAAAGCCCGGTCTTTCCGTATCGATTTCCTCCGAAGTCTCGCCGCAGATGCGCGAATTCCAGCGTTTCAACACTGTCTGCGCCAATGCCTACGTCAAGCCGCTGATGGCATCTTATCTCAACCGTCTTGTCGGTCGTCTTCGCGAAGAGGGCCTTGTTGCGCCTGTCTTCATGATTCATTCGGGCGGCGGTATCATCAGCATTGAAAGCGCCATCGAATTTCCTGTTCGCCTGCTTGAATCCGGCCCTGCCGGTGGCGCGATCTTCGCGGCCCACATTGCCGCCAATCACAAGCTCGATCAGGTCGTCTCCTATGATATGGGCGGCACGACCGCAAAAATCTGCCTCATTGAGCAGCAGATGCCCAAAACCTCCAAAACCTTTGAAGTGGCGCGTACCTATCGCTTCAAGAAGGGAAGCGGCATGCCGATCTCCATTCCGGTGATCGAAATGGTGGAGATCGGTGCGGGCGGGGGCTCGATTGCAACGGTCGATTCCATGCGTCAGATCCGCGTCGGACCGCATAGTGCGGGATCGGAACCCGGCCCTGCCTGCTATGATCGCGGCGGCACCCATCCAACCGTTACGGACGCCGATGTCATTCTGGGCCGCCTCGACCCCGATACATTTGCGGGCGGCACGATGCAACTCTCACGCTCTGCATCGGAAAAAGCCATGGATGCCGATATCGGCTCCAAGCTTGGTTCCGACATTGCCACTTCCGCCTATGGTCTGAGCGAAGTGGTGGATGAGAACATGAGCAACGCCGCACGCATGCATGCGGTTGAAAACGGCAAGGAACTGTCGGAATTCACCATGATCGCCTTCGGCGGTGCCGCTCCAGTTCACGCAGCGCGCCTGTGTGAAAAACTCGGCGTGACCGATCTTCTCATTCCCCCCGGAGCCGGTGTTGGTTCGGCCATCGGTTTCCTGCGTGCGCCCTTCGGCTTTGAATCGGTACGAAGTGCATACAGCCGCCTTAGCCGCTTTGAAGGCAAGGCCATCAATGCGGTCATCAAGGAACTGGTGGAGGAAGCAACCTCCTTCGTTCGATCAGGCGCGCCTGACGCCGACCCGACGCTCGAATGCACCGCTTACATGCGCTATGCCGGACAAGGCTGGGAAGTGCCGGTTACGATTGAAGTCCGCGATTACAGCGATGCGGATGCGGTACTGTTCCGCACGCTTTTTGACGAATGCTACGAGCGGTTCTTCGGTCGCGTGATCGATGATCTCGATGTCGAGATCGTCAGCTGGTCCTTGCGCGCAAGCGCAGACGCTGCTGCCCCGACCCCCGCAAAGCCGGTCCAGAAACAGGAGCAGGCCGCCATATCCACCACGCGCCAGGTGTTCGACGTTCTCGAAGAACGCTTCCTGGAAGCCTCGATCGTCGAGCGCGAAACCATGAAGCCGGGCGAGTGGATTGCCGGCCCCGCCATCATCACGGAACGCGAAACCTCGACCGTTGTAACCTCCAGCCGCGAAGCGATCATGCAGGCCGATGGATGCCTGCTGCTACGCGCCAAGGCTGCCTAGAGCGGTTCCTGTTCTGACAGAACCGCCGGAACCGCTCTAACTATTTGTTTTATCGCATTATCCAACGCAAAACCGTTTCACGCTTTTGCTGGAAATGCTCCAAGGAGTCGTCTCACATGACAAAGAAACCCATTTCTGATGTTCATATGCAGATCATGTGGAACCGCCTGATTTCCGTTGTCGAGGAACAGGCCGTCACTCTGATCCGTACCGCCTTCAGCACCAGCGTGCGTGAATCCGGCGACCTTTCTGCAGGTGTCTTCAATCGCGCAGGCCTCATGATCGCGCAGGCTGTGACCGGTACGCCCGGCCACGTCAATGCCATGGCGGAAGCTGTCGGCCACTTCATCAACGATATAGGTCGCGAAAACATCTACGAGGGCGATGTCTATATCACCAACGACCCATGGAAAGGCACGGGCCATCTGCATGACTTCACGGTCGTGTCGCCGAGCTTCCGCAAGGGTGAGTTGACTGGCTTCTTTGCCTGTACGGCCCATGTGGTCGATGTTGGCGGACGCGGCTTCGGCCCGGATGCGAACGAAGTTTATGAAGAAGGCATTTTCGTGCCGATCATGAAATTTGCCGAGCGCGGTGTGGTCAACAAGGACCTCGTCAATATACTGCGAAACAATGTGCGCGAAAGCCATCAGGTCGTCGGCGACGTCTATTCGCTCGCAGCCTGCAATGAAATCGGTCATCGCCGCCTGATGGACATGATGGATGAATTCCAGCTCGATGATCTGGAAGGCCTGGCCGATTTCATCTTCAAGCGCAGCTATGATGCAACGCTGGAACGCCTGGCCAGCCTGCCGCACGGCACCTATTCCAACGTGATGCGCGTGGATGGTTACCGCGATCCAATCGACATTGCCGTGCGGATAGACGTGCATGCCGATCATATCCTTGCGGATTTCGCCGGTACATCGGCACCCAGCCCCAAGGGCATCAACTGTCCGTTGATCTATTCTGCCGCCTATGCCTGCTATGGCCTGAAATGCTCGCTCGCACCGGAAATTCCCAACAACCATGCCTCATTGCTGCCGTTCAAGGTGACAGCGCCGAAAGACTGCATCCTGAATGCGCAGCGTCCGGCTCCCGTTTCAGTGCGCCACGTGTTGGGCCATCTGGTGCCCGATGCGGTGCTCGGTGCCGTCCACAAGATGCTGCCGGGAAAAGTGCCCGCCGAAGGTTCCGGCGCGCTTTGGAACCTGCATGTCAGCGCACGTCCGCTCACCGGCAAGGATGCGCCGAGGGACGGCGGCCACCGTGCGGAAGTGCTGTTGTTCAACAGCGGGGGCACCGGCGCGCGGTCGCATCTGGACGGGTTGAACGCCACGGCTTTTCCAAGCGGCGTGCATTCGATGTCGATTGAAGCAACCGAGCATGTCGGGCCGGTCATTTTCTGGCGCAAGGAACTGCGCGATGGTTCGGGTGGTGCCGGTCAGTTCCGCGGTGGCCTCGGTCAGGTGGTGGAAATCGCTCCAACCGAAGGACACGAGATTTACTTCAACGCAATGTTCGACCGCATCAAGCACCCACCGCGCGGCCGCGAAGGGGGAGAGAACGGAGCCGCCGGGGCGGTCCTTCTCGACGATGGCACGGTGTTGAACGCCAAGGGACGCCAGCATGTACCTGCCGGTCGCACGCTCATCCTTCAACTGCCCGGAGGGGGCGGTTATGGCCCCCACGACAAGCGTGAGGCGGAAGCCGTCAAACGCGACCGGGATTTTGACTATGTGGTGAATGGATAGTCCTGAACGTCATCGTAAGCCGCCCCATGAGGGCGGCTTCTTTCATCTGACCAATAAAAGAGTATTCCCATGCAGTATGAAAATCGCCGATCATCGGGCATCAAGGCGTCCCCCAGCATGGCCGTCTCCATGGCCGCCAGGAAACTGCGCGCCGAGGGCCGGGACATTGTGGATCTTTCTCTGGGTGAACCTGATTTTGAACCGCCCACCCACGTTCTGGATGCCGTCCATGCGGCGGTGAAAGCCGGCGGCGTGCGTTATGGTGCGGCCGCTGGCACGGAATCGCTTCGCAAGGCCATCATTGCCAAGTTCAGCCGCGACAACCAGCTTGAATTCAGCATTGATGAACTGACCGTGGCCAACGGCGCCAAGCAGATATTGTTCGACACGTTTCTGGCAACGCTGGAAGAAGGGGATGAAGTGATCATTCCCACGCCATGCTGGGTATCCTATGCTGATATTGTCGCGTTGCATGGCGGCAAGCCGGTCTTCGTGCCTTGCGGACCGGACACTGGTTTCAAACTGACCGCGAGCCGGCTTACAGCGGCAATCACGCCCAAATCCCGCTGGCTGATGCTCAATTCCCCATCCAATCCGACAGGCGCCATTTATAGCGAAGATGAATATGCGCAACTGGCCAATATTCTCGAAAAGCACGAGCGCATTCTCATTCTCTCCGATGAAATCTATGAGCATGTCCTGTTAAGCGAGGTGCCTTTCATCTCTTTCGGGACCGCATGTCCGCAGCTTCGCGAACGCACTCTCATTGTCAACGGTGTCTCCAAAACCTATGCCATGACGGGCTGGCGCGTTGGCTATGCCGCAGGCCCCAAAGCACTTGTTGCCGCGATCAACAAGATGCAATCGCAAAGCGTGACCTCCGTTTGCTCTATCGCGCAGGCGGCAGCACAGGCAGCCCTTGACGGCGATCAGGCCTTTGTTGCGCAGGCCGCAGAAATCTTCAGCCGCCGCGCCGATCTGGTGGCCGGCCATCTGGCGCAGATTGCGGATATTGATTTCCTCAAGCCCGACGGCGCCTTTTACGCTTTCATCGGCGTTGAAAGGCTTTTTGGTCGCAAAACCGGTGCGGGCAATATTCTTCAAACCGATACGGACGTAGCGAAATATCTGCTTGAGGAATTTGGCGTTTCCAGTGTGCCCGGTACTGCCTTTGGAGCCCCGGGCTTCATCCGCCTGTCGATTGCGGCTTCGGAAGAAGAGCTGGTCAAAGCCTGCACGCGTCTCAGGGAAATGGTCGCTTCCCTGATGTGAGGCATCAAAAAAGCCGCAGCCAAGAGCTGCGGCTTCTGTCTTCAAGTCAAGGTTTCAAGCCGCCTGCTTGCGGGCATGATTGCCGATCAGAGCTTCAAGCATGCCTTCTTCTTCCCTGGTCAGGTCGGAAAGGGGAGCACGAACCGGACCGGCAGCAAAGCCCTGCAACCGAACACCGGCCTTGACTGCGGCAACAGCATAGCCCTTACGGCGGCTGCGGATTGCCATAAACGGGTAGAAGAAGTCATTGAGGATACGCTCGCAGCTTGCGCGTTCGCCTGCTCGCAACGCCTTGTAGAATTCCACCGCCAGGCCCGGAACAAAGTTGAAAACCGCCGAGGAATACGTGGTGAAGCCCGCGCCGAGATAAGCTTCGGCGAAGAGTTCCGCCGTTGGCATACCGCCGAGATAGGTCAGCCGGTCGCCCATCTTTGCCGTAATCTGGCGAACCAGACCGATGTCGCCGACGCCATCCTTGAAACCGACGAGGTTAGGGCAGGCATCGCAAAGGCGGGCCAGCGTGTCAGCCTGAAGAACCGAATTGTCACGGTTATAGACCATGACGCCGATACCGATTGACTGACAGACGCGCCTGACATGCTCATAGAGCCCTTCCTGCGGGGCATCGATCAGATAATGGGGCAGAAGCAGGATTCCGTCGGCACCGGCCTTTTCTGCTGATTTCGCAATCTCGATGGCTACCTCGGTGCCATAGCCGCAACCAGAAACGATGGCCGTATTGCTGCCGCCCGCAGCCTCTTTGGCCGCCGAAACGATTGCCGGAATTTCGTCGGGTCTCAAGGAGAAAAACTCACCCGTACCTCCTGCTGCGAACAGCACGGGCGCGTCGAAACCCGAAAGCCATTCGACATGCGCCTTATAGCTTTCAGGCGCAAAATTCCCCTCCACATCAAAATGTGTGACCGGAAACGAGAGCAGGCCAGCGCCCAGTTTCTGTTTGATTAGTTGCGGTTCCATGTGTCGATCCCTTCTGGAAAACTACACATAGGACCTACCCGACTCAGATGATAAGTGTCAACAACTTATATTATAAGTTATGGTGCTCTCTGCAGAATGGCCCGATAGCGGGTCTGGCTGCCCTTCAAATGCCGGCGCATGGCATCGCGCGCACCGTTCTCGTCACCGTTGAATATGGCCTCTATGATCTGCGCGTGTTCCCTATGCAAATGGGCGATATAATCACCGGGACTGGTGTCTGCGCCCGACTGAAGTGCTGCACGGGGAATGACGCCACTGCCGATCATTGCCAGAAACTCGCGGAAGCGGGGATTGTTGGCGGCATCTGCAATGGCAAGATGCAGGGCAAAATCTGCCTCGCTCGTGGATTGCCCGGATTCGAGGCAGGCCAGAACCTGCCTGTGACAATTGATGATGGCTTCTTCCTGTTGGGGCGAACGACGCAAGGCGGCAAGGCCCGCTGCCTCGACTTCCACGCCGGTGCGCAGTTCCAGAAGTTCTATGACGGAAGAAACGCGCTCATAATCAAGGTTTTGGAAGGGAACTGCTTCCGGCGGCTGCGGCTCGAGCACAAAGACCCCCGCACCTTGCCTTGCTTCCACCAGCCGGTCAGCCCGCAAGGCTGCGATCGCTTCGCGAATGACCGTGCGACTGACGCCAAAGGATTCAGTAAGCCGTGCTTCGCTCGGCAACTTCGTCCCGGGCGTTATTTCGCCCGCCTGTATGGATCGCCGCAGCTGTTCACTCACTTTGGCGACAAGATTTCCAGTTGAACGGGATGTGTCCTTGTCTTTGTTCGTCACCGCAAACTTTCCTTGGTTGTGCTTCAATCGTGTAGCAATTCTGATTATGCAGAACAAGACCGCATATGAAAGTCGTATGACGTATTGACCGCCATCTTCAAATACATATTATGGTTTCATTAATTCATCAGAAATGGAAATGACAATGATTTTCAAGCCGCACGGATGCCATCTGATCGCCGGTGAATGGGTGGCAGGGGAGGCGACATTCGCCTCGACACCTGCGACGGGTCCATCGCATGAATTTGCGGTCGGCACGCCTGCTCTGGTGGCACGCGCCTGCGAAGCGGCCGAAGATGCTTTCTGGACTTATGGTTACACAAGCCGCGAAGAGCGCGCTCAGTTCCTTGAGGCCATCGCCGACGAAATCGAAGCCCGCGCTGCCGCCATCACCGAAATCGGCACGCAGGAAACCGGCCTGCCAGCAGGCCGACTTGAAGGCGAGCGTGGACGCACCACCGGTCAGCTCCGCCTTTTTGCCACCCATATCCGCAAGGGGGACTATCTGGATCGCCGCGTTGATGAGGCCCTGCCGGACCGAAAGCCAGCGCCACGCCCGGAAATCCGGCTGATGCAGCGTCCGATTGGTCCGGTTGCCGTTTTCGGCGCATCCAACTTTCCCCTCGCTTTCTCCACCGCCGGCGGTGACACGGCAGCCGCCCTTGCCGCAGGCTGCCCGGTCGTCGTGAAAGGCCACTCCGCCCATCCCGGCACCGGCGAGATCGTTGCCGAGGCCATTCATGCCGCTATTGCCAGGACCGGCATGCCCAAGGGCGTGTTCAGCCTCATTCAGGGTGGTGACCGCAAGGTCGGCGAAGCGCTGGTCACGCATCCGCTGATCAAGGCTGTCGGCTTTACCGGCTCGCTTGGCGGTGGCCGCGCTCTGTTCAATCTTTGCGCACAGCGCCCGGAACCGATTCCTTTCTTCGGCGAGCTTGGCTCGGTCAACCCGATGTTCCTGCTGCCGGAAGCCATGAAGACCCGCGCGCCGTCGCTGGGCGAAGGCTGGGCCGCGTCCTTGACCATGGGTGCCGGTCAGTTCTGCACCAATCCGGGCATCGCCGTGGTTATCGACGGATCGGACGCCGACAGCTTTGTGCAATCCACCCGCAGCGCTTTGGAAAAGGTCGCGCCGCAGGTCATGCTGACCGATGGCATTGCCAAGGCCTATCAGGGTGGCAAGGCGCATTTCGACAGCCGCAACTCCGTCAAGCCCGTGCTGACCACCGAAAGCAAGGGCCGCGAAGCCTCGCCCAATCTCTATGAGACGACGGGGGACGCCTTCCTCGGCGATCACACGATCGGCGAGGAAGTTTTCGGCCCGCTCGGGGTTGTGGTCCGTGTCAATTCGGTCGACGACATGGTGCATCTGGCCAAGGGTTTTGAAGGCCAGCTGACGGCGACATTGCATATGGACAAGGACGATGCCGCTGCAGCCCGCAAGCTTCTGCCGGTTCTGGAACGCAAGGCCGGACGCGTTCTGGCCAACGGTTTCCCGACCGGCGTGGAAGTGGTCGATTCGATGGTGCATGGCGGGCCTTATCCGGCCAGCACCAATTTCGGCGCAACCAGCGTTGGAACCATGTCCATCCGCCGCTTTCTGCGCCCCGTCAGCTATCAGAACATTCCGACCGATGTGCTACCGACGGATTTCGAGTGAGCTTCCTTATCATTGTTGAAACCACATACATCAGGCCGTATCGGCCTGATGCTTCCTCTTGTGGAATTATTCGCGGCCGGCACCGAGGGCGTATATGGAAAGAATATCGAATTTCGTTTCGCATCGATCCGGTTTCCAACGCTCTTCAGCCGAGGGCTGGCGAGATTTTCAGTGCTCGAAGCGCATTGAGAATGACAGCGACATCGATCACCTCCTGTAGCAACGCACCCTGAACGGGTGACAGATAACCGAACGCTGCTGCAATCATGGCGATCACCGAAAGGCCGATACCTGCCACGACGCTTTCGACGGCGATGCGCCTTGATCGCTTCGCAATCTCTATGCCGGTCCGCAGCCTGCCTATTCTGTCGACGAGAAGAACGATGTCGGCTGCTTCGGCAGAGGCAGCCGCTCCCCTTGCACCCATCGCAACGCCGACATCTGCCGCGGCGAGCGCGGGTGCGTCGTTGACGCCGTCCCCGACCATCATCACGGGGCCATACTTGCGCTCGCTGAGAACGGTCAGCACCTTTTGATCGGGTGAAAGTTCGCAGTAGATGGCATCGAGCCCCAAACCTTTGGTGATGCGTCTGGCCACCGCAGCGCGATCGCCCGTCGCCAGCACAATTCGCCTTACACCGTCCTTGCGTAAACCTTTTAGTGTAGAGGCCACATCGCCGCGCAAAGGATCGGCCATGACTATATAGCCCGCAATAGTGCCGTCTATTGCGACTGCCACCAGCGCTGCTCCAGCTTCAGTGCCCGGCATTTCGATCAGCTTTGCGTCGGCTTGTCTTGCAACGAAGCTGTGCCCGCCGACGATGACACTTCTGCCATCGACCCGGCCGGCCACGCCGTCCCCTGCCAGTTCGCTAACGTCGGTCGGCAAGACAAGATCTATACCGCGTTCCTGAGCGGCCAGTACAAGCGCCTGTGCCATCGGGTGTTTCGACACCTGGTCGAGGGAAGCAGCGAGCCGCAATATCTCGTCTTCACCGAATCCCGGCTGAAGGTGGATAGAGGTAATTTGCGGACGGCCATCGGTCAGCGTTCCGGTCTTGTCCAGCACCAGCGTAACGATGCGAGCCATATTCTCCAGTGGACCAGCACCCTTCACTAGCACCCCGAAATGAGCGGAACGCGATAGCCCGGCAACAAGCGCGACGGGCACCGCCAGAATGAGCGGGCATGGGGTGGCAACGACGAGAACGGCGACCGACCTTATCGGATCGCCCGTGAACCACCACGCTGCGAAGGCGATTACGATGGTTACGAGCAGAAAACCGATGGACCACTGATCCGCCAGTCTCGACATCGGGGCTTTGGAAGCCTGTGCCTCTTCCACGAGGCGCACGATGCCCGCATAGGTGCTGTCCTTCGCTTCGTGTCTGGCAACGATATCGAAGGCATCGCCGGCATTGACCGATCCGCTCAGCACATCGGCCCCCTGGGCTAGCGAGATCGGAAGCGCTTCTCCCGTCAGTGCCGAGGTGTTTACGAAGGCCCTGTTGGAAGCGATACGCCCGTCGACGGGGATAACATCTCCCTGACGGATCAGGAGCCGGTCGCCCGGACGAACCGTGTCAACGGCAACCTCCTCGAGACGATCATCAATATAACGCATTGTGGTTCGGGGCGCGCGGGACAGCAAGGCATGCATCTCACGGCGTGCCCGCCCTTCGGCAAAGCTCTCAAGGAAAGCTCCGCCGGTATACATGAGCGCGACAATCGAGGCCGCCAGCATTTCCCCAAATGCCAGAGCGGCCGACATGGACATCGCCGCGACGATATCCAGCCCGAACTCCCCTCGCCATAAACTCCTGAGAATTTCGACGAGCAAAGTCGCCAGGACAGGCAGGGTGGCGATAGCCCAGATCAGCCGTGCACCGTAGGAGTAACCCGAAAAGTAAAAGCCCAGCCCGAGCACAAGTCCGCAGACGGCAAAGACCAGAAGGATTGTCTTCGATCGATCTTTCCCTGAAAACCGCATATCCAAAGTCTCCCCAAGGACAGAAGAGACCGATTGTAAAGCATTTTGGCAGTCTTGACGCTGACTATGATCAATCCTGTTCTTACACTCGCTGAAGCTTGACACAGATCATCAGGCCATAGCCAAGCTGGTCGCTGGCCGATGCTATCGTGATGCCCTCGCTCCGTCCCGCCGCAGTATCTGAATGCGGTCAGACAATCTGAAGGCCATGATCCCCCTTGTGGGACGGTATGCGTCGCCTGAGCCGCCTAGCTTAAGCCCACGTCCCCTGCGCTCGCGAGCAATATTTCTCTATCACGACGCGATTGAATTCTTCTCCATTTCGGCAGGAAAGACGCTTCGCGCTACCGTCGATGTCCTTGGCATTTCTCGGTGCTCGCGGCATAGCTGCGCCCAGAGTTGGGGCGCGCTTCAAGCCGGATGAATTGTTGCAACGGTTGTCCAGGATGGTCATGTTGTGTTGACCGGGCGAAATGACGATGTTTATTATCGGAAAATTTGAACGCACAATAAGAGACGATAATGAAGATTTTCATCGCGGGTCTGGATACCGAAACGAACACTTTTTCGCCAATGCAGACAGGTTTCCAAGCTTTCACTGAAAACCTGATTGCTTATGGCGATGCCACTTCGAAGCCACTTAATTGCTGCTCATCGCAATTGTCTGTCTGGCGGGATGCCGCAGAAGAGAAAGGGTGGAGTGTCGTCGAAAGTCTTTGCGCCGTGGCCGAGCCTGGTGGCAGAACCACCCGCGCCGTTTACGAACATTTCCGCAAAACAATTCTTGATGATCTTCAGGCGGCAATGCCGGTGGACGCAGTCATGCTTGCGCTTCATGGCGCCTGCGTTGCGGACGGTTATGATGACGTCGAAGGAGACCTCATCTCCCATATACGTGGCCTTGTGGGCGCTCATGTTCCGATAGCTGTCGAACTGGATCTGCATTGTCATATTACTGAGCGCATGATCGACAATGCGACGACCATCGCAACTTACAAGGAATATCCGCACACCGATATTGAGATCGTGGCCCGTCAGCTTTTTGCAATACTGGAACGAACGCTCACGGGTGAAATCGAACCTGTCATGGCGGTCTATGACTGCCGCCTCATCGGCATCTTTCATCCGCACCGGCAACCGTTGCGCGGGATTGTGGACCGGATGAAGGCGATGGAAGGGAACGACGGCATACTGGCTGTCTCCTTCGGCCATGGTTTTCCTTGGGGTGACGTTGCGGATGTCGGCGCGAAGATGCTCGTTGTCACCGACCGGGATCGGCAGAAGGCTGCTCGTATTGCCGAAAGCTTCGGTCGAGAGATATACGGTGCACGGGAGCAAATGCGTGGCGCATACTTGTCTGTCGATGAGGCGCTGGACCGTGCATTGGAGGCGAAAAATGCCCCCGTTGTATTGGCAGACGTTTCAGACAATGCTGGCGGGGGCGCGCCGGGCGATTCCACTTTTATTCTGCGGCGTATTATTGAACGCGGAATTGAAGACGTCGCCTCTTGTCTTTACTGGGACCCGATCGCCGTGCGGATGTGCCGGGAAGCGGGAGAAGGCGCCACTCTCGCGTTGAGGATTGGGGGCAAGGTCGGCGAAGTGTCGGGTGCGCCGCTGGATCTCACGGTCACGGTCCGGCGGATTGCTTCGGACATTAAGCAACGGTTTGGCCCGACGCCACTTGGTATCGGCGATGCCGTCTGGGTCAGCGCGGGGAGTATCGATATCGTGTTGAATACCATCCGCACGCAGACATTTCACCCCGAATGCATGACAGGGCTCGGACTTGATCCCTCGAAAAAGAAGATTGTCGTGGTGAAATCGAGCAACCATTTCCGGGCTGGTTTCGAACCTATTGCGGGCGAGATACTCTATGTTGGCGCTCCCGGTGCGCTACAACCACGTTTCGAAGATTTGCCTTTCACAAAACTGGAAAAACCATACTGGCCGAGAGTTGCGGATCCGCTGGCTCAGTAGGACATCATGTTGCTTTGGAGCGAGATGTAAATTACGTGCTCATGTCGGTGACGCGATATACCTCTTGAAAACAGAGCTGATCGGGATGTCACTCGATTTTGAGATCAAGCGAATGGAAAACGTCGGATGAATGATGCGAAATCCAGCCTCGGCGACATCCTGAGAGACATCCGAAGCCGCAACCATTGGACCCTGGCTGAAGTAAGCGCGATGACCGGGCTTGCAGTATCGACCCTTTCCAAGGTTGAGAACAACCAGATGCAGCTTACATATGACCGGCTTATCCAGCTTGCTCAGGGCATCGGTGTCGATATTGCAGAGCTGTTTGGTGCCGTAGCCACCCCGGATGAACTTTCAAATGTGATGGGCCGGCGTACGTTCACAAAGTCCGGCGACGGCCGTTCGATCATCACGCAGAACTACGACTATCTCTATATTTGCACGGAGATCTACAAGAAGGCGATGGTCCCGATCCTCGCTGTGGCGCACGCTCGAACACTTGAGGAATTTGGGCCGCTCATCCGGCACAAGGGCGAGGAATTCATCTATGTGCTTGAGGGTGAACTGGAACTCCACTCAGAAATTTATGCGCCTCTTCGTCTCAAGAAAGGCGATTCCGCCTATTTTGATGCGATGACTGGACACGGTTATCTAAGCGTGAGCGAAGAGCCCGCCCAGATCCTGTGTGTCTGTTCAACGCCGGAAACGGAACTGGTTTCTACGCTGGTCAATACGCAAACCATTAAATTCAAAGCGGATTGACGTCTTCGATAAGGCTTGAATCTCATCGGCATCTTAGGGAAATTATTTTCTTATAAGAAAATAATTTGATTGCCTCTCCGGGCTGTGCAAATCTGGTTCCATGACTTTCGGGTACAGTGGAACGAACTGGCAGGCAGGGGGCTTGCAGCCAGTCAGATTGCCGGAGATAACTTTGACTGAATCAGCAGTGGCAATTGAAACATTCAACCGTCCTTATCCCGTCGACATTCAGACACCTTACGTGGAAATCGACGAAGACCGGCTGATAAGTAACCTGAAGGAGATGCAGCAAAAGGCGGACAAAGCCGGGGTGCGGCTGCGGCCTCACATCAAGACCCACAAGAGCCTCATGATTGCCAACCGCCAGCTTCAGCTTGGCGCAATTGGCGTCACTGCTTCCAAGCCGGATGAAGCGCTGGTCTTTGTCGAGGGCGGCATTCCCTCCGTAACCCTCGCTTATCCCATCGTGAGACCGGATTCGATCGGTCGCCTGATACGCAGTGCGCAGATTCGAGATACCGAGCTTATGTTTATCGCCGCTCACGAGATCGGCATTCAGGCGATTGGGGCTGCCGCAGACGCACATGATGTAAAGCTTGGCGTTTTTCTGAAAGTCGATGTCGGTCTCGGGCGCGTCGGCGTCAAGCCGCAGGACCCCGCCGCCGTTGTGCTGGCTCAAAAGATAGCGCAACACCCTTATCTTGCATTTGCAGGCCTTTTTTCCCATGCAGGCCATGCCTATGGCAGCAAGTCCGCCGAAGAACTGGCAAATATTGCCAATGCGGAAGCGCAGGCTCTCCTCCACCTCGCAGAACAGTTGAAGGAGGTGGGCGTCGAAGTCCCCGCAATATCCGTGGGGTCGACACCGACTTGCCTCGGCGCGCCTATTCCGTCCGGGATAACGGAGATACGGCCGGGAAACTACGCCTTCCTTGACCGGACAGCGCTTCGCCTTGGCATAGCATCGGGTGATAACATCGCGCTTTCCATCATTGCCACCGTTGTTGCCCACAACGACCATCATTTCATTATCGATGCAGGATCCAAATCCCTTTCATCCGATCTTGGTGCACACGGCTCTGGTGGCGGCGGCTTTGGACTGGCGGTCAGCGTGGGGGGCGATACGTCAAAGGTGTGGGAAATTGAACGCCTTTCTGAAGAACACGGGTTCGTTCGTTTCAGTGACACGCCGCCCCCTGTTGGTGGTCGTGTTCGCATATTTCCCAATCATTCCTGTGCAGTTATCGCCCAATTCGACCAGGTCGCCCTGCGACAACCGGACGGAAGAACACGAACCTTGTCGATCGAGGCCCGAGGCCATCAGACCTGATGCGGTGACGCCTGCGCTCTGCCTCATCTGAAATTAAGGAAAGAGGACTGAACATGACGAAAGAAGTTGAATGGTCACGTATGACCGCACCGGACCTGCGCGAGATTGCAGGCAAGCCGGGTGCCCTTGCTATTCTGCCTGTGGGATCGCTTGAGCAGCACGGCCCTCATCTGCCGGTCATCACTGACACGGCGAGCGCTTCGGCGGCCGCCATCCGCGCCGCGCGTCTCATAGCCGAGGAGATTCCCGTCGCTGTCCTCCCCGGCCAATGGCTTGGCATGAGCGAACACCACCTGCCGTTTGGCGGCACTATTACGCTTGATTACGATACTTTCAGCCGTGTCATCCGATGCATAGCCAGATCATTGAAAACACTTGGGTTTTCGCGTCTCCTGATTGTCAATGGACATGGCGGCAATATCGATCCGCTTTCCGTCGCTGTCCGCGAACTTGCTGTTGAATTTGCGATGCCAATCGTGGCCACCACACCGTGGATGCTGGCAGGCGACGAAGCGCGAAAAATCTTCGAGGTAGATAATGGACCCCATCATGCCTGTGAGGGGGAAGCTTCCGTCATGCTTGCCATTGTCGGTGATGCCGTGAGGACGGACAAGTTCGGACAGGCATTCGGCAATCAGCAGCATCCTGTCGACGTACCGGCAGACGTTTCGCGCTTCTATTCCTTTGCCGAGCGTGCGCCGGTTACCGGAACATGGGGAGATCCGCGCAGCGCCACGGCGGAAAAGGGAGAGCGTTTCCTTGATCTTCATGCAAGGGAACTCGTGAAACTGATCCGTAATGATGTGCTCTGGACCAGACCGGATTCGGTTTGGACACCTGGACGCGGCCTCGCGACAACAGAAGGCCGAGCCGACTAACTTGCCGGGCAAAAGGCAACTCGAAAAGAAAACACGATTGTGGGAACAAAAATGAAAATGAAGTCGAAAACAACACGCAAAACTCTGCTGTCACTGTTGGCGGCGGCAGCATTGTCCAGCGTAGCGCTAGCCCCGGCAATGGCAAAGACGCTGGTCTATTGTTCCGAGGGCGCACCGGAAGGCTTCGATGCCGCGCTCTACACGACAAACAGCACATGGGACGCTTCTGCCGAAACGATCTACGACCGGCTGACTGAGTTCGAAAGCGGCACGACCAACGTCGTTCCCGGCCTCGCAGAAAGCTGGACCATCTCTGACGACAATCTCGAATATACGTTGAAGTTGCGGCAGGGGGTGAAGTTCCATTCGACCGACAGCTTCACGCCAACCCGTGAATTCAACGCGGACGACGTTCTGTTCACCTATAATCGCCAGCTCGACAAGCAGCACCCGTGGAACAATTATTTCGTCGGCGCAGGTTGGGAAATGTTCAACGCCATGGACATGCCGGTGATTATAAAGAACGTGGTCAAAGTCGATGACCATACCGTCAAGTTCGTTCTCAACCAGCCGGATGCATCCCTTCTGGCGAAGCTCGCCCTTAACTTCGGCTCGATCATGTCGGCAGAATATGCCGAGCAATTGGCGAAGGCCGGGCAGCGCGAGGATCTCGACCGCAAGCCGGTGGGCACTGGTCCGTTTCGTTTTGTGGATTATCAGACCAATGCAGCAATCCGTTTTGCTGCCAATGCAGACTATTGGGGCGGTGCGCCCAAAGTTGACAACCTGATCTTCGTGATCACGACGGACCCCGCCACCCGTATGCAGAAGCTTCAGGCAGGTGAGTGCCATATCGCAGCCTATCCCGCGCCAGCGGATGTCGCACGGCTAAAAGCCGATCCAAACCTTACTGTTATGGAACAGCCGGGACTGAACGTGGCTTATCTCGCCATGAACACGATGGACGCTCCATTCGACAAGGTGGAAGTACGCCGCGCCCTGAACATGGCCATTGACAGAAAGGCAATTGTGGAAGCTGTCTATCAGGGCATGGGACAGGTTGCTCAAAGCGTCCTGCCACCCAGTATGTGGGGCTATAATGGTGATATAAAGGGGTATAGCTACGACCCTGATGGAGCAAAGAAGCTTCTCGACGATGCGGGCGTCAAAGACCTCAAGATGAAAATCTGGGCGATGCCGGTCAGCCGGCCTTATATGCCAAATGCGCGGCGTGCGGCTGAGCTTATGCAGGCGGATCTCGCCAAGATCGGCGTCGGTGTGGAGATCGTCTCCTACGAATGGGGTGAATATCTCAAGAAGGCTCGTGACAAGGATCGTGACGGGGCGGTGGTGCTCGGAGGCACCAGCGATAATGGTGACCCTGACAATCTGCTCAGCTATTTCTTCAGTTGCTCCGGCGTCGGTGGAAGCAACAACGCCAATTGGTGCTACAAGCCGCTGGAAGATATTCTGCAGAAGGCGAGAGTGAGCTCTAACAAGGATGAGCGAACCAGGCTCTATCAGGAGGCACAGGCAATCGCCATCGATCAAGCCCCATGGGTTCCACTTGCGCATTCAACGGTCGTATTGCCGATGTCCAAGAACGTGAAGAATTACGTTATGGAGCCACTCGGGTCGCACCGCTTCGAGAAGGTCGACATCGCGGAATAAACAATGCACCACTTGCCGACGCTGGCTTTACAGCGTCGGCAACAATTGGATTCTGCTATTTATTGGCTGCGCAGACGTTCAAGCATGCAGGCGATCACTCGGTTTGCACAAAAAGCACAGTTCTGTATGCACGGGTGCCGTTGTTCCGGCAAAAAGCACTGCTCCTGAATATGGCATCACAATGTCGCTGCCGTCGGCGCGTTTCCCGATGACTTCCCCTTTTTCAACTTTTTCGCCAGCCGCAAACTGCTTCAGCAAGTGATCATCTTCGTGATCGGCCAGAATAGCATCGCTGATTTCAAGCACCGATGACGGGTGCACCATGGCTGGCTGTGCGGAGATCAGGCCGAGCGACGCCATTCCGTTGACGACACAATCATAACCGACTTGTGGTCCGTTGGGATCGAGATGCTGACCGCATTCGACAGTCACGCCGTAGCCCCCCGCAAACCGCATATATTCAGTTGTGCCGATGGCATGCAGGGACGACAGTCCTTCGGTGACGCCCGCTTCACGTTTCTGCTCAAGTGCCTTTTCGTGCGCTGGAAGCCAACCATGGATAATGATTGGAAGGCCAAGCGCCTTGGCGAGCTTTTCTTCCGCCTCCTGATGCGCGAAAGGTTCGAGCGTTCCGTTGTTGTTGCGTGGCCCCATGAGAGCAAGCGGTGGACCTTCTGAACTGAAGGAATGAAGATCGATCAGCAAGTCGTGGGCGCGCAGCAACGGACAGATGACATTGGCCACGCGGTCTTCGTTATCCTGGGGGATAGCGGCTTCGGAAAGATTGCGGTTGAAATTGCGATCGCCGAAGCGGGTATCGTTACGAAAGGCAAGTCCATTCACAACCGGCACAAAGGTCACCGTGCCGCATTCCAGGCTCCTTTGTCCGGTGCGGAACTCGTGGATCAGGCGTGTGATGGCGTGGGGGCCGCATGGTTCGTTACCATGGACAGAACCGGTCACAATAAGGCGCGGACCTGGCTTCAGGCCATGGAATGTAACTGTCTCTATAGCGGTGGGCGGGGTTGTCACCCGGGGTTCGAGGGTCATTTGCGCCCCGTCGACCGATGCGATATCGATAACCATTCCGGGGCGCACCCGGCGCGCCAGTTCCGTCAGATGTTCGTGGGCAACGACGACACAGCCAGATGTACCGCTGAAATCGGGGCGGGCCGCATGTATGAAAATTGCAGAACCGCCGCGTGCATCGGGCAGGGCATCATTCCATCCGACAGGGATAATCAGATCGAAGAGCCGTTCACCCCGACGAGAGGCTTGGGTTTCATCAGTTTCAAAAACCAGCTGGTTGTAAAAGGGACTGTCTGGATCTTCCACCCAGCGATAGTTTTCGGGCTTGGGCAAAAAGGGGAAATCGAAACTGCGTGGTTCATCCCCAAAAACCGCAGGATCGTAAAAGCCATAACGCAAAGGATAGCGGCCGCAGGGTGTTTTCCCATCACCTTCGCGCTTCAGTTGCGGCTCCACCAACCCATTGCGGCCTACCGCGCATTTGACAGTCCACTCGTCAATAGTAAGCAGGCCGATATGCGGGTTCTTCTGATCTTGGCCGGTACGAACGACAATTGTAGGCTGTTCAAGCGTTCCGACCAAAAATGGATTCTGACTCATGATCTTAGCCTTGTTTTAACAAGTGACAACGGGCTCGGTGGAAGGAACTGCCGGCGAGTTGGTGAAAACGGGAATATCGCCAGAACGGCATGGAACGATGGGCAACGAGGATTGAAGGCACAATCTTGCGATGGGTCGACAGGCGAGGGAGCCTCGCCTCTCATGGGGTGCTTGCTGACAGTTGGAGCCAGAAGATCAGGTGTCGAAGCGATCAATGGTTGAGTGCGTCAACTGTTCCTGTCGACAACAGACCTTCAGCCGATCCGGAAAGGCCTGATCTTCTCTGAAGACAAGAGAATTTAGCCGGTTTGCGGACACCTGCCTTATCATAGCCAACCTGTTTCAAGAATGCTGCGCAGCGGCATTTACAAAGGCGTCAAATAGCCGGCTGCCGGGATGCTCGACAGTACCAAATAATTCAGGATGCCACTGTACTCCCATCGCAAATGATTGTGAGGGAATTTCAATCGCTTCGATTACGCCGTCGGATCCGCGAGCGGTGACAGTTACCTCCTTGGAAATATCGACAAGTGCTTCGCGATGGAACGTATTCACGTTGAATTTGTCCACCTGCAATATTCCAGCCATTTTTGTTCCCGCCGAAACAGCAACTTCATGCAGAAGATCAGCTTGATCGTGATTGATTGCATTGGGCAGGCTCGCGTGGACGTTCGAAACCATCCGACAGCCGTTCAGACAACCCAGCATCTGCATCCCATTACAGATGCCCAGTACAGGCTTATCCCTGGCAAGAAATCCCTTCATCAGGGCGACTTCCACTTCAAGACGATCAGAAAATGGGAAAGCAGACCGATCCCCTTCCACGTACCAGGCGTCGGGAAATTTTATTCGAGCACCGATGCTTAAGAAACCGTCGAATTCATGGGTAACACGATCCACTATATCTGTGAGGTAGGGTATGCCGTATGGAACGCCGCCAGCCCGGTGTATGGCTGCAAAATAATGTTTCGAAATGTCGTACCGATCTCCACCGGCACTGGTGTTTTCTCCCATTATTACTGCAATGGCGGGCTTGGGATTCCCGCTTTTACGTTGATTGTTCAATTTCAGCACCATCATGTTGTTATCGGGATTAAAGCCGCGCAAACTTTATATTGCCTTCGCAGTGGTCAGGGATGCCAAGTTAGGACATTCTCTCTGATAGAGCTCGGTTATTTTCTGTCTTGTCCGGATCAAACGGGACGCAGGGCCATCCAACAGATATTCGGCCGCCTGTGGGCGGCTATTATAGTTGGAGGACATCGATGCTCCGTAAGCTCCTGCGTCGTGAAACACCAGATAGTCACCGACATGAGCCGGTGGCAATTCTCTCATTTCCACGGTGCCATCTTGTTGTTGTGTAAAAACATCTCCTGATTCACATAGGGGCCCGGCAATGACAGTCGGGCGCGAAGCTTCAGTCTTCCGGGCCCTACTATTAGCCGACAGAACTGAAATATGGTGATAACTGCCGTAGAGAGCCGGACGCATCAGGTCGTTGAAGCCCGCATCGATCAGAGTGAAATGATTGTCGCCCATCTGTTTGGTCGCGCGCACCTCCGCCACGAGAACCGCCGACTGTGCTACCAGAAAACGACCGGGCTCAATCTCAAGACGCACCGGATGGCCTAGTTTTTTCTCTGCCTGCCGGCGGGTCTGATCCCAGAGACTGAAATAGTGTGAAACATCGATGTCCTGGTCCTCATTCTTGTAGGGCACAGAAAGACCCCCACCAGCAGATATCGCCTCAAAATCGTGGTCCACCGATGAAATTATATCGGACATGGCTTGGCAGACGCGCTCAAGGTGGCGATAGTCGACGCCTGAACCGATATGCAGGTGGAAGCCTACCAGATGGAGACGGTATCGCTCTATCAAGGCAATCGCTTGGGCAAGCTGTCCATGCCAGATGCCGTGTTTGCTGTTTTCTCCGCCGGTGTTGGTCTTCTTGCTGTGACCGTGCCCGAAGCCTGGATTGATACGCAGCCACACACGATGACCCGGTGATCTTTCACCCAATTGGTGCAGCATGTCCAAAGAGCCTGCATTGACTTCAATCTTCTCCCGCACAACATAATCGAGGGTATCACGGTCAAAAAGATCGGCAGTGAAAACGATGCCCGCGGCGCCGGTGGCTGTAGCGGCTGCTGAAAATCCCGCCTGTTGTGCTCGCCTTATTTCACCGTGAGATACCGCATCAACGTGCACGCCAGCCTCGCGCATGAGCGAAAGGATATTGACGTTGGAACATGCCTTCTGCGCAAATCTGACAATATCGAAAGGGGCAAGACGATCAATCTGCCGGCGAATTACATCAGCATTATAGATCCATAACGGCGTCGCATATTGGGTAGCCAGTTCGCACAACGTGTCTTGAGGGAATTCACTCTTCATTTTATCACTTTCAGATGGAATATCAGATACGGTCGGTGAGAGTGACCGAGTGAGACAGCGCTTTTCGATCGCCTTCACCGATGGAGGTTGGATGCGATGTACCCGTCGAAGGTTACGTCTACCGGGCCCGTCAGCATGAAAGTCTCGCCATCAAAAACTTCGACTTCAAGCTGACCACCGGGCGCATAGACTGTAACCCTGTCGCTCGATATGAGACCGGCCCGTCTTGCGGCGAGGACAGCGGCACACGCGCCGCTGCCGCAGGCTTGCGTGAGGATGCCTGGACGTTCATAGACGACGAGCCGGATCGAATCTGGGCCGGTAACTTCGGCCACGCCGATATTTGCCTGCTCGGGAAGATAGCCACTTTTTTGAACCGGATCGGCAAGCGCGGCAATATCGAGCCCACCCAGGTTTTGAACAAAATAAACGAGGTGGGGATTGCCAATATTGATTGCGATTGGGCTAACCAGCGGTCCGCTCTCCAATTGGGCACCCGCAGATTCGAGGGAACCCGCCAGAGGAATTTCGGGCCAGTCCCATTTGACGTTACCAATACTGAGGCTAACCTTGTGATCGCCGGCCCGTTTCGCCCGGATCGGCCCACCGAGGGTCTCGATGACAGCTTCGTCTCGCCCTGTCTCTTCCATAATCAACCAGGCTGCGCAACGCGTAGCGTTCAGACATGTTTCCGCTTCTTGTCCATCAATATTGTAGATGCGAAGACGAACGGAAGCCTCAGGTGATTCAGGCGCTTCGAAAACCAGTAGCTGATCGCCGCCGATGCCGACGTGGCGGTTGCAGACCCACCTGATATAGTCGGAAGATTTCCGAAATGGGATACTGCGACCGTCAATGACCACGAAGTCATTACCGAGCCCGTTACATTTGATGAAGTATTGTTTGCCTTCGTCTGACCGTGGAATAGCGAGCCGGAACGACGTCATTGTATCTACTTCACTCTTTCCATTTATTGGAGGAACGATCCGTCGTCTTCTTGACCACCGACAGGTTGTTTTGCGACCGTCCAGTGTCCCCATTTTTCGGTAAGGCTAACAGAGCATGACATGCCGTCAAATTCCTATTAATCATGATAATAGTCATTTATGATATGTTGTGAAAATCGTCGTGGAGGGGGACCATGCAACTGACGCACCGGCAGTTGGAAATATTTCAGTCATTGATGCAGACTCTCAATGTGACCGAAACTGCCAAGCAATTGAACTCGTCCCAACCAACAATCAGCCGTGAGTTGAAAGCGCTCGAAGCTGACCTTGGTTTTACGCTTTTCCAACGCGAAAAACGTCGTCTTGAGATGACGCCACAGGCGGTAGCGCTCAATGTGATTGTGCAACGCTCATTTGTCAGCCTCGCCGAGATTGCCCGGACAGCACGTGCCATCCGCGGCGAACGGCTCCAACGCGTGACTGTGGCGTGTCTGCCAGCATTCGCCCACGCGCTTATGCCACAGGTGGTTCACAACTTTCGCAGCATCTATCCCGATGCTTCTCTCAAAATTCATTCGCTGGAGGAAACCGCATTAACACGTGATCTCCTCAGCAAGTTTTTCGATCTTGGAGTCGTCGAAGGTAACGTCGCAGGCAACACGAGCTCCATTATCAATCTCTACGCAGGGGATTTGCTGTGCATCATGCCGCGCAATCACACCCTGGCACAACACGACGTGCTTGAGATGGCTCATTTCGATCGTCATGATCTCATCTATTATTCCGAAGAAGATTCCTATCGCCGCCAGATCGACGCGCAGTTCGATGCAGCAGGCATTGCGCGTAATCTGGTCGTAGAAACAACGACGGCAACCTCGATCGGCACAATGGTTGCCGCCGGAATTGGGGTCTCGATTATTAATCCACTAAGTGCGCTGGCTTTCGAAAGCGCGGGGGTTGTTCTCCGGCCGCTCGCCCAACCCATCCCTTATTACCTGAATATATGGCAACCGGACCCTTTGCGTAGAAGCCAGCTAGGAGAGCGTTTCATCGAGACCATCGTTAACACGATGAATTCAACTGTTGACGCCCTTATCGCGCGAAATCTGTGCGCTCCACGGTCGAATTGAACAACAGCGGAAAACATATCCTGCTTGAATGAAACTATCATCAAACGATATTTTCCAAGTTTTGTTCATGAAGATATAGTCTACACCAGTCAGGCAGACCCTTTCTCGTGGGTTTGGCTTTGATTGGGCCGCTTCCATCTGTGTGATCGACAATCTGGATTCCGCTCTCACAAATTACCGGGTGTACGCCGCCGACATCGTGATGGAAATCCAGGGAGCGTTTCCTGGCTTGCATCTTATAGGAGACCTGTATCTAAGATGAAGATTGGAATAGGTGGCTTTCAGCACGAGACCAATACTTTCGCACCCGGTACAACAGGTTGGGCCGAGTTCAACACGCCCGGAGGGTGGCCTCCACTGACATTGGGAGCCGCTATCCCCGAAGTCATGAGGGGACGCAATCTGCCTATTGCGGGCATGATAGACGAGGCAATTTCACAGAACGTCGAATTCCACCCGCTTGTCTGGTGTCAGGCCGAGCCGGGTGGAACCGTCGAGCGGCTGGCATATGAGCAAGTGGTCGCCCTTTTTCTTGATGCGATTGCATCGAAAGGGCCTTTCGACGGACTATTACTGGATCTCCATGGAGCGATGGTCGTCGAAGACATAGGAGATGGAGAAGGCGACTTCTTGCGTCGTATCCGCAAGGCTGTCGGGCCTGAAGCCCCTATCGCCTGTAGTCTCGACCTTCACGCCAATATCAGCCCGGAAATGGTAGGCCACAGTGATTTCATGTCCGCCTACCGCACTTATCCTCACGTCGACATGAGAGAAACAGGACGGCGGACAGCACAGGTTTTATTCAACATGTGCAGAAGTGGCACGCGTTTTGCCAAGGCGCTGGTTCAAACGCCCTACCTCATTCCCATTCCATCTCAATGTACATTGGCTGAGCCGACATCCTCGATTTATACCCGGCTGGAGCAAATCGAGCGCGAGCATCGTTTGCATCTCAGTTTTGCGCCTGGGTTTCCCCCCTCCGATACCTTGGATTGCGGTCCCGCGATAGTTGGATACGGCAGGGAAGAAGACCCCGCTCTTGACCGGCATATGCAGTCGTTTGCCGATTGCATCCTGAAGGCAGAAACAGCCTACGCCAGAGACCGCATATTCAACGAGGGAGAAGGTGTCAGTCTGGCGCTGGAAGTGGCGCGTTCAACGACAAGGCCGGTAATTCTCGTCGATACACAAGACAATCCCGGCGCCGGTGGTACGGGTGACAGCACCGGCCTGATCCGCCAACTCTTGGAGCAGAGGGCAGGAGATGCAATCGTCGCTTTTGTTTTCGATCCCCAAGCCGCAGAGATTGCACACCGGCAGGGGACTGGTGCCCGGTTCAAGACGGAAATTGGCGGGCGTTCAGGGCCGGATGGCATTACGCCACTCAAAGCAGAGTTCGAGGTCCTTGCTCTGGGAAACGGAAAATTCAATGGAACTGGTGAATTCTATGCGGGGAGCGCAATTGACATTGGTTTGACGGCTTTGCTCCGAATTTCCGGTACCGGTGTTTCTGTAATCGTGGGCAGCAGGCGGTCGCAGGCAGGAACACAGGCCATATTCTTTCATCTCGGCATCGATCCAAAAAGGGTAGGAATCATCGCCCTTAAAAGCTCGGTACACTTCAGGGCAGACTTCCAGTCGATAGCCGAGCGAATTATTGTGATAAAGAGTGCGGGATTTAATACGGCCGATCCATCTGAACTACCGTATCGTAAAATCCGGCCCGACCGGCGTCTTTGTCCCGAACCATCGTCCATAATCTCAACACCGTAAGGATTAATCCATAACACCTGAAATGAACCAGTTCTCGGTGTTATGAAAATCGGTCAGTTCCGGTTAAATCGGAATCGCGGAAATGCTCTTGCGGTGAAATTTGCAATCACCGAACCACATATTTTGCCAAGTTATCGTATCGCCGTCTTCAGACAGCACAAGCTGAGCTACCTTATCGTCTTTGCCCCACCAGCGTTCCGGAGCCTTCAGCGAACGCAAGGGATATGTACCGGCAGTATCGGCTTCCATGAGGCAATATTGGTAGTCCGGCAAGAGCTCAAGCGAAGTCGTCAAACAGCCGTTGCGGGCTTCGATCCGCAAAGCACCCATCGGTCCGCCTTCAAAAACGCCGGCAATGGAAGCATCAACTGGAGCCGGCTTCATATTGCGCCAAATGGATTTGCGATATTGTGATTGCCTTCCGGCCAAGGAAGAAACCGCTTGCCCATAAATTGTCGCAACCGCTTCTGCCTCACCACGATCGAGCGCCACGGCAAGATCGGCAGCTGCATTGCGGAAATCTTCAATCTCGGTGCCACTTGCATTGATGGAAATGAAGATTCCGAACCCGCTATCGGGCACCAGACGAGTGAGAGAAAGTACACCGCCAATAGCGCCGGTATGATCCACAACAGTTAAATCGTTACCGCTGCCTATGCGCCAACCGAGGCCGTAGCCAAGGAAAGTGTTCTCCGGCGTGGTTCGGGAATGAATGCGCTTTAGTTCTGCAAGCCTGGCCGCTGGCAGAACCGCGGCGCCATTTGGATGAGCGTTCAGATTGAACAACAACCACTGGGCGGCGTCATTGGGGCTTTGTGAAACCGACCCCGCTCCGATGAGGTTGGAAAGCTTGTCCAAGGCGACAGGTAGCATTGCATCGCCGTTTCGCACATGCGGTCGAGCGAAACGCGGATCGGTTTCCAGATCGGGTCGATCAGCCGATGCCGTGGTCATTCCAAGGGGCTCGAATATATATGCCGCTGACGCATCGGCAAATGTCTTGTCGCTCACCCGGTTACATACTTCGGCAGCGACGGTGAAATGGAGATTTGAATAGGAATATCGATCGCGAAAAGGGGCGATCATTGGAACACCCCCAGCGCCGTTGACCACTTCTTCAAAAGACAGGATGGAGCCGTACTCTACGGCGGTTGCCTGGCCTATGCCCGTCCGATTGGAACACAGGTCCCGCAACGTTACCTGTTCGGAAATAGCCTGGGAACCAAATGCAAATTTCGGCCATATCTCCTGGATCGGCCGATCCCAGTCCAGCTTTCCTTGTTCCGACAGGACCGCGCATAAAGTGGTCGTAAAAGCCTTTGAACAGGATGCAACGGCAAACAGACTATCCGCCGTGACGTTGCGGTCGGTGCCCGCCTCCAGAACGCCGATGCCGCCCGTATAGAGAACCTTTCCCCGGCGAACGATGGACAGTCCTATGCCGGGAATACTCAGCGGCCCGCTTTGTTCGCATAAAAACGTTAGCAGGCGATCAACGAGAGTATCATCGGAGATGCGGGTCATAGGTATCCAATCCGTTCAAAGCCGATCGAAGCTCGATCATGTTTTTAAATGGCCAGTGAAGCTGCGGCGCAGTGCAAAATCTTGGCAGTCTTGAAGCTCATCAAGCTTCCGCGGGCACTTCGCTAAGCTTGACGCCTGGAAAATGGCAAGCGGCATGATGCAGGCCGACATCCCCGGAAAGTACTGGTTCGTCGGTTCGGCAAATATCCCGTGCGCAGGGGCATCGAGTGTTGAAACGGCAGCCCTTGGGCAGGTTCATCGGGCTGGGTATTTCACCCTTCAAAAGCGGGCGGGCCCTGTTGCGCTGGTGCGGATCAGCACGCGGCACGGCGGAAATCAGGAACTGCGTATAAGGGTGCTGCGGATTGTTGAAGATTTCTTCCGTCGTACCCACTTCAACCAGACGCCCAAGAAACATGACACCGACACGGTCGGCGAATTGTCGTACGACACTCAGGTCATGCGTAATAAATAGGTATGTAAGCTGTAGTTGTTCTTGCAAGTCTCGAAGGAGATTAAGAACCTGGGCCTGGATCGAGACATCCAAGGCAGAAACAGCTTCATCGCAGACAATGAATTCCGGATTGTTGGCGAGCGCACGTGCAATACCGATGCGTTGGCGCTGCCCCCCGCTGAACTGGTGCGGATAGTGATTGATCAGATGCGGACGCAGACCGACCATATTGAGGAGCTCTTTACAACGCGTCTCAATTTGCTGGCTGGTACCGAAATTGTGCGCGCGCAACGGCTCGGCCAGAATATCCCTCACCCGCATTCGCGGGTTCAATGATGCGTAAGGGTCCTGAAACACAATCTGGATCTGTTTGCGCAGTTCGCGCATTCGTGCTTCGTCAAGCGCGTAAATATCCTGGCCTTTAAAGCTTACCGTACCGCTACTGCGCTCTAGAAGCCGCAAGATGACGCGTCCAAGAGTAGACTTGCCGCAACCGGATTCTCCGACCAGTGCGAAGGTCTCCCGCTCATAGATTTCCAGCGAAACGTCATCGACTGCGCGAACCACTTTCTCGTCAAACGAAAACAATCCCTTGCCGAGCCGGAAGTGCTTGCTCAGTTTTTCGGTGGAAATGAGAACCTTGTTCATAGAGAGGCTCCTGCTTTGTCATGCAGCCAGCAGCGTGCTTTGTGCCCATTCTCCAATAGGTTCAGATCAGGCGCCTTAAAGCTGCAAACGGACATGGCATCACTGCAACGGGGATTGAAACGGCAGCCACCAGGAAGTCTGGCCAGATTGGGCACCATACCGTTGATGCTCTTCAGACGCGTACCGTCCGGCTTCTCGTTGGCCTTCGGTATCGAGGCCAGCAGGCCACGGGTGTAAGGATGAGATGCACGATCGAAAACATCGTATACATTGGCCTGCTCGATGATCTGACCCGCATACATCACATTCACTTCGTCACACATTTCGGCGATGATGCCCAGATCATGAGTGATCATGATGATGGCAGTGCCGACGCGGTCGCGCAGTTCCATGATGAGACGCAGTATCTGCGCCTGCGTCGTGACGTCCAACGCTGTTGTCGGCTCATCAGCAATCAGCAATTTGGGTTCACAGATCAATCCCATGGCTATCATTGCCCGCTGGCGTAGGCCGCCCGATAATTCATGCGGGTAGGCATCCAGGCGGGCTTTCGCTTCGGGAATGCCAACCATCTCAAACATTTGCCGGACTTTGTCGCGAACGTCGCGTTTAGAAAAATTGCCATGAATCTGCAGCGGTTCACCCACTTGCTGCGCCATGGTTTTGACCGGGTTGAACGAAGTCATCGGCTCTTGGAAGACCATCGACATGTCGCGGCCTCGTTTCGAGCGGAGTTGATCTTTGGTGAGGGTTGTCAATTCCACGCCATCCAGCATGATACTGTCAGCGCTAACGGTCGCGGGGGGTGATGGAACCAGCCCCATCAGGGACAAAGCCGTCATGCTTTTGCCGGAGCCCGACTCTCCCACCAAGCCGACAATCCGGCCGTGCCCGACATCAAAAGATACATTGTCGAGGATGCGGACTGTTCCGCGATGTGACTTGAATTCAGTGCGCAGGTTGCGCACTCTCAATAGAGGCCTTTGATCGGTCATATCAGCCGCCTTAATCTTTCATGTAAGGATCGAGAGCGTCACGCATCCCATCGCCGATGAAGTTGAATGCCAGCACCGTGATCAAAATCGCCACGCCGGGCATGATGGCAACGAGAGGAGCAGCAAAGAGATATTCCTTTCCCTTGGCAACGAGCAGGCCCCAGCTTGCTTCAGGTGGCTGCACACCAACGCCAAGGAAACTGAGACTCGATTCCCACATGATCGCTTCAGGAATGCTGAGCGAGAACAGAACGATCAGCGTAGGCACTACGTTGGGAAACAGATGCCGGAACATGATCGTTGTCTTCTTCGATCCGTTGGCGCGAGCGGCCTCGATAAACTCCTTTTCTTTCAATGCCAGCGTCTGTGAACGTACAACCCGGGCTACACTTGCCCAGCCGACCAGGCTGAGAGCTATGAAGATGTTGAACAAATTCGCGCCAAGTGTGTACATCACCACCATTGCCAGCAATAGCGACGGAAAGGCGATCATCATGTCGGCAAGGCGCATGATCGTAAAATCGATCCGTCCGCCATAATAGCCGCTGACGATGCCCATGATGGCGCCGATTATCAACGATATGAAGCTCGGAACGATGCCGACCACAAGCGAAATGCGCGCACCGTAAAGTATGCGTGTTAAAACGTCCCGTCCAAAATTATCAGTGCCGAGCCAGTGTGTGAGCGATGGTGACAGGAATTGCTCGTTCATATCGACGCGATATGGATCATGAGGACTTATATAAGGTGCAAATACTGCCGTCAGCACCAGAACGACGATAATAATCAAGCCCGTCATTGCCATTCGATTGCGACGAAATATTCGAACTGTGTCGCGCAGAAAGCTGGCGCTCTCCGTTTCTTCGACATAGGCGTCGTTTGCCTGAGCGAGTTCGGTCATTTCGCCCCTCCCTTCATCTGATGGCGAATACGGGGGTCAAGAATGGAATAAAGTATGTCAGCAACCAGATTGCCGATCAGTACCAGTACAGTGGCAAACAGAACCGACCCCTGAAGTAGAGGCATATCGCGCGCCTGAATTGCGTTAACTGATATGCGGCCAATACCCGGAATGCCGAAAATCGCTTCCGTAATGACTGCGCCAGACAACAGTCCGGCAACTTGGATTGCCATGATTGTCACAACGGGAATAAGAGCATTTTTAACGGCATGGCGAAGGATGACGAAAATCTCGCGCAGGCCCTTTGCGCGCGCTGTTCTCACATAGTCGTTTCGCATGACTTCCAGCAGGCTTGACCGCGTCAAACGCGCGATAACGCCTGCCGAACTCCAGCCCAGCACAATCGCTGGCAGAATGACATATTTGAAGCCGTAAAAGCCCGATACCGGAAGCCATTTTAACTGCATGGCAAAAATATACTGCAACAGGAGCGCGGACCAGAAAACCGGCATCGAAACGCCCAGCAGCGAGAAACCCATGAAAAAATGATCGAGCGCTGAATCGCGCTTTACGGCTGACAGGATGCCGACCGGAATGCCAATCATCCATGATACGAGGGCCGCACAGGCCGCCAGATAAAGCGTGTTGGGAAACGCTTGAAGGATCAGAGTCGTGACATCGCGATTGAGCTTTATGGAAACACCCAGGTCGCCTTGAACCGCAGCGAACAGAAACCTGAAGTAACGAGTGATCAGTGGATCATCAAGATGCATCTGAGCTCGCACGCGCTCTATAACTTCAGCGCTGGCATGCTCTTTCATCAGCAAGGCGATTGGATCGCCTGGAATGATATTCATCATGATGAAGAGCAGTACGGTCACACCGATCAAGACGGGAATGGAGACCGCAATACGCTTAATCAGAAAGGTCAGCATTGCGTGGAGGCTTTCATCTGTATGGCTAAGATAACGCCGCACGAGCATTATCTTCGGCTGACATGAATTGACGAGCTGGAGCTGGCTCATCAATTCATGCTGGGATGGAGCTGTAAGAATGGAAGTATGACCGAGGAGTAGGCATGACTCCTCGGCCAGTATGATTAGTCTTCAACTTCCATCTTATAGTAGCTCATGCTTGTCCATCCGTTCCATGGGACCACAAAATTCTTCACCCGCGGCTGTACGACAAACAGATGGTTGAGACTATACATTGGAACCCACGCAGCATCCGTCTGGACAATACGCTCGGCGAGCTTTGCATACAGTTCGCAGCGCTCGTCGGGGTTGGTCATGCTCCGGGCTTTTTCGATGCCGTCGAAAACTTCCTGATCTTCGTTGTTGAAACCACGCACCGAAGTGCCGGTCTTGCTAAAGAAGGTGTAGAAGAAGTTATCCGGATCATTGAAATCGGCAGACCAGACCTGGGAATAATTGTTGATGGTGCCGCCTTTACGCATGGCGAAATAGGCCGATTCATCAACGACTTTGATTTCAGTGTTAAAACCGGCTTCTTTCAATTGCGCCTGAACGAGCTGATTCAGGTCAACCCACTTTGACGACCAGCTGCTCACTTGAGAAAAGGCAATGTCCACCCCGTCTGGATAACCTGCTTCGGCCAGCAGTTCCTTGGCCTTTTTGGGGTTATATTCAATCGGCGTGGCCGGCTTGTAACAGGTGAGACCGCTTGGAAGAACACCATTCTCGAGCTGTCCTTCACCATAGAACATCTTGTCTAGTATTTCCTGACGGTTAATACCCATCTGGAAAGCTTTTCTCACCCGCACATCGTCAAAGGGCTTAATCTTCTGGTTGATGTGGTAATAATCCAAGCCGGCAATCGGACCCTTTCGAATCTGGTCCTTCCATTTTTCGTTCTTCATAAAATATGGAACTTGCGTGATAGCTGAGTCCGTATCGAAAACGTCTATCTCGCCAGATTCGAACAACATACGCATGGTTTCCGCGTCGGGAACAACACGGATGAGAACGCCATCCAACTTGGAACGGCCTTTGAAATAATTCTCATTGGCTTCCATCATCTGGCTGTCGTTCAGATTATACTCTTTCAAAATGAACGGGCCGGTACCGTTAACAGTCTCAGGCGACAGACCATATTTGTCACCGAGTGGCTCGGTAAATTTGCGATTATAGATTGATGCCTGTGGACTGGCGAGCAGTGCAATGAAAGCCGAATAAGGTTGGACCAGAACAATCTTGACCGTATATTTATCAACAGCCTGCAAACCTGAGACGGACTGCGCTGAGCCATCAAGCCGTTCTTTCGCCCCTTCAACGAAGTCCAGGATATCGGTGTTCAACGCTTTGGTTGCAGGATTCAGCATGCGGTCATAGGTGAACACGACATCGTCGGCTGTCAGTTCCTCGCCGTTATGGAACATAACGCCTTTGCGCAAATGCAAAGTGTAGGTTTTTCCGTCTTCAGAGACTTCCCAGCTTTCCGCAAGCGATGGAACGATTTTCGACTGCCCAGGAGCTACCGTTTCTGCTTCCACCAGCCGGTCATATACGTTCAGCGGAATTGTATAGTCATTCGTCGTCATCTGGACGTCTATGGTCCGAGGATCGTCAGAATTCGCCAAACGTAGTATCTGATCAGCGAGTGCTGGTGACATCAAAGTCAAATTGACCAATCCGGTGGCCACTAGCAATCTAGCTCTTGTAAGCATTCTATCCCCTTTTATACATTCAATCCGAATATTCGGTTGTGTTTTGTTTTTCAGGCTTTGTGGTTCATTTCCAATGTAGACTTAAATATATTGGAAAAAATAATCATAATATCTAATAATATTTGAGTTTATGCAATTCTCCTGCGTCAAATTTACTTCATTTGCAATTGAAGGCGCGACGTCGCCGACCGAAGATAGATCGATGGCCACAAATTGGAGCAACCCTTGCATCTCCTTGAGAGCACATGGCGTTGAATACAGCTGCCCTGTGCTCCGATTTACGTAGCCAAGTATCGCTAATCACTGGTCGCAACTCTCATTTCCCCATTTTTAGTGAAAGCATGCGGTAGGTGGGTACAAATGTAAAATCCCAAATGGGTATGGTGTTATTCAAACCTGATATGAATCTACTAACTAAGAGACGGCCTATCTCCAAGAAAGATATGTTAGAAACAGCAGTGGATGGTTAGCCTTAAGCATTCTGTTCTCAGGCTCAGCGGACCCCGTTAAATTACAGAGTATCCGCGAGCCGTTCGAGCATGAATGAGGGAGTTCAATCCCTGAGGAAAAACTCTTCGCGCTCGATAAGGGTTCAATATGAAGCATGACGATTGGCGTTCCCACTGTGGGAAGTCGCGCCTGATATCGGCTGGCGCTGCAAGTCTTACATTGCGTTGATTGGCAACCTTATGAAACAGCCGGCGGAGTACAGCCCGCTTGGCAGGCTGAGGGTAGCAGCGCCGCCAAGCTTGCACTTAAGATTGGCGCACGTAATGCGTTGGACTGATCTGGTTCATTGGTAGATGAATTGGCACAAAATCCGGCGCCCTTACGGCACTCGGAATTTCATCCGACATAGGTTCGCGGCCGATTGGACGCCGTGCGGGGTCGGCAACAGGAACGGTCGAAAGCAGCTTCTTGGTATACGGGTGCTGAGGATTGTTAAAGACCGAGCGGCGATCTCCGATTTCCACGATCTCGCCCAGATACATGACTGCAACACGATGTGCGATGCGTTCGACGACAGCCATATCATGGCTGATAAACAAGATTGCGATACCGATATCCCGTTGAAGGTCCATCAGCAGATTGATGACTTGCGCCTGAATTGTCACGTCAAGTGAAGCAACGGCTTCGTCCGCGATGATCAGGCGCGGATTGAGCGCCAGTGCGCGAGCAATACAGATACGCTGGCGCTGACCACCGGAAAAGGCGTGCGGGTAGCGGTCAAGGTGGTCAGCCGGGAGGTTGACCCTGGCGAGCAGATCAACAGCCCGTTCCCGCAGTTGTTTTGTTCGTCCTGCCCGATGGACACGCATCGGATCAATCAAGGCCTGTTCTATAGTCATGCGCGGGTTGAGCGATGAGAAGGGATCCTGAAATACCATCTGTGCTTCGCGACGAAATCGTGTGAGCGCCGCTCTGGATGCGCCGATGAGTTCGGTTCCATCATACCGGATCGAACCGGACTGCGGTTTGTCCAGTTGCATGATGCTCCGTGCCACCGTGGACTTGCCGCAACCGGATTCGCCCACCAGCGCCAAGGTTTCGCCGGGGAAGATATCAAAGGAAACACTCTCGACCGCATGGACACGGCCGGTAGTACGTCCCAAAAGGCCGCCCTTGAGCTCAAAGCGTGTAATGAGGTTACGAACTTCAACAAGAGGAGCTTTAGCAATATTTTGCATGGCAGCATCATTCATTGCGCCACCTCCGTCAGAACCACATCTGGCTCGTAAACAAGGAGAGGAAATTTTTCAGGTCCGTCCTTATCTGCCATGCTGCCAAGCCGCGGGACAGCCGAGATCAATGCTTGTGTATACCGATGCCGCGGGTTGTTGAATATCTCGTCGACAGGTCCGGTCTCAACTATCTCCCCCTTGAGCATCACACACACGCGATCCGCGATTTCTGCAACAACGCCCATGTCGTGGGTGATGAACAGAACTGCCATACCGATTTCCCGTTGCAGCGCTCGCACCAGATCCAGTATTTGAGCCTGGATAGTAACGTCCAGCGCCGTCGTGGGCTCGTCGAGGATCATCAACGACGGCCGACATGCCAGAGCCATCGCGATCATCACCCGTTGGCGCATACCGCCAGAAAGTTGATGCGGATATTGGTCCAGCCGCCGCTCGGCATCGGGCACACGGACAAGTTTTAGAACATTTAGCGCTATCTGCCTTGCATCATTTGGCGTTTTTTTCTGATGCCTGATAACGGCTTCCGCAATCTGATCCCCGACGGTGAAGACGGGGTTCAGGCTAGACATAGGATCCTGAAAAACGATTGAGAGTTCAAAGCCGCGCAGCCCCTCGACACGCCTTTCGGAAAGTTTTACCAGATCTGCAATCGAACCGTCCTTCAGCCGCATCAGGATTTGGCCATCAGTAATCCTCGCACCATCAAATTCAGTCAGGCGCATTACCGTCATCGCCGTCACGGATTTCCCCGAGCCGGATTCTCCCACCAGCGCTAGGGTTTCTCCATGCCCGATCTGAAACGATACTTTGCGCACGGCGCGCACGGGCTTTGCAGCGTTCGGGGCGAAACACACTTCGAGATTTTCAACAGACAGGATGATGTTGTCGGGAAGGGCTAAACTACTTGTCGATATCCTGGTCAAACTGGTTCCCCTTGCGATTGGCCCGCTTTTTGGGAACATCTAATGCTTTGTCCAAAGCTCGTGTCAACATACCGTCTTCGTAACAAATGGCTTCCCGCGGGGACAAACAGCTGGCGGGAAGAGACCAACCATGACTATTCAATCAAAAAATCCGGCGAGAGTGCTTCTGAAAAAGGTTATGCAAACTTTGCATTACCCTCTCTGTTTTCGCATGGACACTCTCAGCGCAGCTTAAGTGCGGGATCGATAAGGCTGCGCGGGCGGCTTTGGTTTTCTGCGAGATATTTCCAGAATGCCTCTGCATCCCGGTCTTTCGCGCCAGCGCGCCGGAAGATTCGAATTTCTATCTCCAAGGACATTTGCTGGCCGCCGATTTGAGTCAATTCGTTCTGGCTGATCGATTTCTGCACACATATCTGGGGCAACCACGCGATCCCTTGACCGGCGATAGCCATTTGTTTGAGGCCCTCCGCAAGCGAGGATTGATACACGGTGCTGAGGTTGAGCGGACGTCGCCAGCGCGACTGGATGAGAGAAATGAGCTTTCCCAGATAGCCGTCATTCCATGAATAGGAAAGGTAAGGAATTCTTTCGCCCTCAACCGTGTCCAGATCGTAAAGAGGTTTGCCTGCTGCATCAGTTCCCGAGACGAGGATGAGACGATCTTTTCCAATCTGCAAAGATTCGAACGGCCCCGCTTCGAGAACGGGTGGCCCATCAGGGTGGTCATAAGTAATCGCGAAGTTACATTTTCCAGAAGACAGGTGTTCAATACATTCGAGAAAATCACCCGTGTGCATACTGCAGCGAACAGGGGAACTCGGAAATCCGGAACCGCTGATCCAGTTCGGGAAGAAGTAGATCGCCAGTGTGTGCAGGGCGGCGAATGTAAGAAGCTGCGAATTGGCGCCCGCAACATTGTGGCAATCGGTGCGAAGACGGTACATGTCTCTAACGAGTTCCTGACAGCGCGGTACGAACATGTTACCAGCACTTGTCAAATGCACCGGATAGGTACTTCGATCAAGAAGATCTGCACCAACCCATGACTCCAGCGACCTGATGCGCCGACTGAACGCTGGCTGCGAAATATTTCGCGATGCAGCAGCCGTGGAGAAATTCCGCGTCGCAACAATTTCCAGGAAGTCCTCGAGCCAAGCTAGCTCCATAACGACCTCATGCGTTATTTGCATAATTCATTCTAACTACGCATTGGACACTGATGCAAGTGTGCTCCTAGCTTAAATTTAAAAGAAGACTGCAAGACCAAATAGGGGAACATATCCATGAAACGTGCTTTGGCTCTGGCCCTTTCCTGTGGCCTTGGCCTGGCGGTGGCGCCTGCTGTCGCGCAGACCAAGAATCCAGGAACATTTGTCTTTCTGTGGACTGACGATATTCAGTCCTTCGACCCGGCCTATATCGCGAATACACCCAGTTCCTACGGCGTACTGAACGTCTATAGTCGCCTTCTCAATTACAACGGTTCACAGATTTCGGAATTTGTGCCCTCCCTTTCCAGCGAGGTGCCGACGCTGGAAAACGGACTTATAAAACAGGGCAGTGACGGATCGATCAGCTATACGTTTCCCATCCGCAAGGACGTTCACGCTCACAAAGTAGGGATTAAGGGTAGCGACGGTAAGATAACCTGGCAAAACTACGACGGTTTGGCGGGTGACCAGAAGGCGAAGATCGAACCTGGATATGGCCAGATCACACCTGAAGACGTGCGATACTCGCTGTTGCGGGCTATTCTCATGGGTCAATCATGGATGTCGAACGCCATCACCGAGGTGGTAACGGCCGGAAAATATCCGGATGTCACGAAATGGGTCGAGACCGAGGCAAATGTCAAGGATATCAAAGACGCCGATCCTCAAGCCCTCCGCAAGGTCTATGACCAGCTTGCATCACAAATTACCGTCGAAGGGGACAATGTCGTCCTGAAACTTCCGAAATCTTTCCCGGCTACGCTCGGTGTTCTGGCTCTCCCTTTCGGTGCTTCCATTGTTGACAAGGAATGGGTTGCTTCGGTCGGCGGGTGGGATGGCAATGGTGATACGTGGATAAAATATTATCGTCCCGAGCTTGGCGACGATCCGTTGTTTGCCCAGGAAAACGGTACCGGGCCTTTCATGCTCGAAGAATGGGATCGTACTGATCGCCGCATCACTCTCAAGCGGTTCGATAATTACTTCATGGGACCAGCAAAGCTCGAGCGCGTGGTCATGCGCACGGTGCCGGAATGGACGACACGGCGCCTGCAGCTCCTCTCAGGGGACGCCGATTTTGTTACGGCTCCGGTCGAATTTCTCGATGAACTAAGCAAGACCGAGGGTGTCAAGGTTGTTGACGGACTACCTAAGGTTTTCAGTCGCGGACTTTATTTTGCGTGGCCTTTGGATGACGCCGACAACCCCGCGCTCGGCAGCGGCAAGCTTGACGGAAACGGTATTCCGCCGGATTTCTTCGCCGACATTGATGTGCGCAAAGGTTTCAACTACGCACAGAACTATGATGCGCTTATCAAACAGGTTCTTCTGAACAAGACCGTTCAGTCGCGTGGCCCGACCGTGCGCGGCATCATGGGCTATCGTGACGATTCTCCTATCTATAGCTACGATCCGAAGAAGGCCGCAGAACATTTCAAGAAGGCTTTCGGCGGCAAGCTCTGGGAAACAGGCTTTACCTTCACGGCCTATGTACAGGAAGGCACGCCGCAGGGTACAGCCGCATTGTCTGCACTGCAGCAGGGTTTGCAGCGCATCAATCCCAAGTTCAAGATGAAGATCCAGTCGCTGCCTTGGGCATCGATTTCGGACAAGCTCAATAATCGCGAAAAGCCGGCGTCTCCGCTGACCTATATGGGCTGGGGCCCAGACTATTCCGATCCAGGCGGTCCGCTCGGTGCAGCAACTTACTATCTTTCACCCACAGGTCTCGTTGGCGGCATGCTCGGCGATGGTTATCGGGGGCTGATGGCCGAAAAATTCAAACCCTTGCTGGACGAGGCTTGGGCTTCCTCTGACCCTGCCGTTCGCGAACCAATCTATGCAAAACTGCAGACGATGTCTCACGACTACGCAACCACCCAGTTCCTCTGGGAAGATTTCGGCTACATCGTTACCCGGAGTAATATCGACGGTTACGTACATAACATGATCCTCTACGGTGCCTGGGATTTTTACCCGGTGACCAAGGCTGACTGAGCCTTGCTGAAACGTGCCGGGCGATACGATCGCCCGGCTCTTTTCCCCAACTCCAAGCGAAACGGATTCTGGTGTGCTGAATTACGCTTTGAGGCGGTTGCTGACGCTTCCCGTCGTCCTTTTTGCCTTGTCATTGATGCTCTTCGCGCTGCAGATGTCGCTATCGCCAACACAACGGCTGGCGGCTTACGCTCCTTCGCCTGACTTTCTCAAAGGGGGACAGGAGAGCATCCGGCGCATGATCGAACAATACGGGCTTAACGATCCCTTCCACGTTCAATACGGCAGATGGATCGGTAATATCATGACCGGCAATCTCGGTTGGTCCGAGACTGCACGTCAACCTGTATCCCATGCGCTGACGTCTCTCTTGCCTGCAACACTGGAGCTGGTTCTACTGGCCTTCATTCCAAGTTTTCTGCTTGCGATCTATCTGGGCTCGCGTGCGGGCATTTATCTCAACAAATGGCCGGATCACCTTATCCGTATATTCACCATTCTGGGGTGGTCGTTTCCTGTCTACGTCTTTGGACTGTTGATGCTGCTGATTTTTTATTCCGCGCTTGACTGGTTTCCGCCGGGAAGGCTCAGCCAATGGGCGCAAGCGACTGTCATGTCCCCGGATTTCACCAGATATACCGGCGCCAATACCATTGATGCGATCCTCAATGGCAATCTTCAGATATTCTGGGATTCCCTTCGCCACCTTGCAGCCCCTGTCATTACGTTGACCTATGTCAATCTCGCCAGCATGACCCGTGTGATGCGAACCTCGATGCTGGAGACCCTCCGTCAGGATTATGTGCGTACTGCACGAGCCAAGGGTATGCCTAAACGCGTTGTGGAACTGCGCCATGCCCGCCGCAATGCGCTTCTACCCGTTACCACAATTGCTGGCATGGAGCTGGCGACGATGATGGGCGGCGTCGTTATCACGGAAACCATCTTCGATTATGCCGGGCTTGGTCAGTTCGCCGCCAAGTCTGCCGCCAATCTGGATTTTCCGGCAATTCTCGGCTTCAGCCTCTATTTCGCGATCGTGCTTGTACTAATGAACCTGATCGTTGACCTGATTTATCCGTTACTCGATCCAAGGGTGAAGACACGATGAAATTGCTGCGATATCTGCTGCGTAATCCTGTCTCGCTCATTGGAGTCCTGATTTTGCTGGCCTTTGTGCTGGTGGCAATATTCGCGCCGGTACTGGCGCCGCCGCAGGAATTCCAGATGTCGGTCTATGACACGCCGCGAGCCGGCTTTCTGGCGACACCGCAACCGCCCTCCGCAGAAGCGATCTTCGGGACCACGGAAGGTCAGTATGACATCTATTATGCAGTCATATGGGGCACCCGTACGGCCTTCAAGATCGGCCTCGGTGTGGTCGCCATTTCCGTGTTAATCGGAACATTGATCGGTTCTGTCGCCGCCTATTATGGCGGTACAGTCGATGAGATTCTGATGCGCATTGTCGACGTATTCATGGCTGTTCCATTCCTGATTGCAGCCATGGTCCTGACCGCCCTTCTTGGAAAGGGCATCGGTCCGATTACGATCGCGCTGACAACTTTTGGCTGGATGGGTTACGCCCGCGTCATCCGCAGCGAAATCCTGCGTATTCGTGAGATGGATTATGTCCATGCCGCCCGAAGCTATGGAGCCGGAGATCTTCGTCTTATTGCGTTGCACATTCTGCCCAACGCCTTTTTTCCTGTCCTTGTTCTGGCCACCATGGCGACGGGGTCAATGGTACTTTCGGCTTCAGCGCTCAGTTTCCTTGGTGTCGGCACTGAGGAAGGCTATGCAGACTGGGGGCAATTCATCGCCTATTCGCGAAACTGGATCGTGGGTCAGCCGGGAAACCCTTTCCAATACTGGTACACGCTGGTCTTTCCCGGCGCTGCAATCTTTCTCTTTGTTTTGTCATGGAACCTTGTCGGCGACGCGCTGCGAGATGTTCTTGATCCTCGCCACTCAAGCTGAACCTCGGGAGTATTGTTGTGTCCAAGCTTTCAAATCAATCAATTGAACTCTTCGAAAGCCTTATCCGCCATGAGGTGGAAGACAAGACCATACCTTCAATTTCCTATGCACTTGTTGATCGGGACGGATTGCTGGCGGAAGGACATATTCAGCATCCAGATCGACATTTCGAGATGAATGCTCGAACATGTTTCCGTATCGGTTCGATTACCAAAACCTTCACTTCGGTCGCGATTATGCAATTGGTCGAGAAGGGCCTTTTAGACCTCGACGTGGATGTTTCTGAATATCTTCCAGGTTTTCAGCCTATCAATCCGTTCGTCGGTCGTGAAAGTGGGCCTTTCGGCTCCCGTATCAGCCTTCGCAAGTTGATGAGTCATACCGCCGGTATCGTCCGGGAACCCAAAAGCGGCCATTATCTTGACGCCCATCGCCCTCCGCTTGCAGATACAGTGGCCGAGCTTGCAACTTCAACACTCAAACAGGACCCCAGCGCTGGAACCATGCATTATTCCAACGCCGGAATTGCGGTAGTTGGACTGGTTATCGAGAAGGTAACACGCAAGAGCTATGCAGACTATATAACTGACAATATCCTCAAGCCTCTCGGTATGTATGACACCTCCTCGGGTATGGCAGACGGTATTCGAGAACGTCTCGCGCCTGCTGAGATGTGGACTCTAGACGGGGATAGCCCCGCGCCGGTCTTCAGCCTCGGTGGTTCTCCTGCTGGAAACATTTTCTCAACTAACCATGACATGGCAAGCTACGCGAGATGTCTTCTGCGCGGTGGTTTTACGCCCAATGGTCATTCCGTTATCAGCCCTGCTTCGTTGCGGGAGATGTGGACGCCGATTGGAAGGCGACCAACCGGCCACGACCGAACCCAGAACGGCTATGGACTGTGTTTTGGTGTTGGCGACATGGATGGCTGGACTTCAGTTGGACATGGCGGAGCGGTTTATGGTTATGCATCCCAGATGACCTTGCTCCCCCGTGCTGGATTTGGCGTTCTTATCTTTGCCACACTGGATTTTGCCAATCAGATTGCCTCGCGCCTGGCTGGCGATGGTTTGCGTATTGCATTGTCGGAAAATGGTATGGGCAAGCGCCCGCACGGCGTCCAGGTGCCGCCCGCTATAACTGACGAGCAGTTTGCCACCCTTCCAGGCCTTTATCGTCAGGTTGAAAGTGGTGAAGTTATCGAGGTAAAGGAAAAGGCAGGCAAACTCTATCTCATGGGAGAGGGTGTGCCTCTGCAAATTCGTCCGAAGTCCAAGAACCATTTTGTCATTGACGGTCGCATCTACGGTCGTGGAGCGGATTATCCTCATATGGATGTCTCGTTTCCCGAAGCCGGCAAACTCGATTGGAAAGGTCAGGAGTGGCTGAAAGCCGATAGCCTTCCTACAGAGCAAGTTCCAACGGAAATAGCCTCTCATCTGGGCAGATACGGGCCAGACTTTAACATCACATACCTGACTTATAGCCACGGCCAACTCAAATGCCTCATCGAGTATTTCTGCACCCACACTTGCGAGCCTGTCGACGGCAACCGGTTCCGCATGCGCGGATTGCTTTATGAAGAAGAGATACTGGAACTGGGCGCAACTGACGAGGCTGGGCGAACAGGTATTCGGGTCGGACCGATGTTTCTGGAACGTCGGGAAGCCGGAAAGGCCGCCTGAAAGAGGGCTCGCGGCCGGCCAAGTTAGTCTCAGAATATTAACGCACCTTCGGGCGCACGTATGCGGATAAGGAGCGAAGTCATGAAAATATTCATAAGCGCGGATATCGAGGGTACGGCTGGCATCACCAACTGGGACGAGGCGCGAAAAGGGCATGCTGACTACGAAGAGTTTCGCGAATACATGACAGACGAACTGGTCGCCGCCTGCGAGGGTGCACGGGCAGCAGGTGCGAAGGAGATCGTGGTAAAAGATGCGCACTCAACTGCGCGTAATCTGATCCTCTCGAAACTTCCCGACTATGTTCGCATCGTCCGGGGCTGGAGCGGGCACCCCGACGCCATGATGTTTGGTATTGACCGCAGTTTCAGTGCGGCGCTGTACACCGGTTATCACAACAAGGCGGGCACCGATACCAATCCGCTAGCTCACACGTTGACTGGCACTGTTTCGCGAATGCTGATCAACGGCGAAGTTGCTTCTGAATTCACGCTGAACGCCCTCTGTGCGGCACGCTATGGCGTACCTTCGACGTTTCTTTCGGGGGATTCGGGAATGTGTAGCGAAGCGCATGAATTCGTGTCTGGTATTCGCACGGTCGCCACCAGCGAAGGACATGGCCCCGCAACCTCCTCTTTGTCACCGCAGGCTGCCGTTAAAGCAATTCGTGACGGCGTTGAGCGGTCGTTATCGCGCGACCTGTCCAAATGCCTTCCAAAACTCGCAAACACGTTCGAGCTCATTGTGGAATACACAAACCCAATCGAAGCCTATCGAGGCAGTTGGTATCCGGGGATCGAACATCCGGCCCCCCGCACACTGCTTTTCAGAGCTAATGACTTTTTCGATATTCAGCGTGCAATTCGATTTGTCGTCTGATTATGCTGAAATTTTGCAACTGTGTCTGAGTTGGGCTTTGATGCGTCGATTTATTGAGGTTTGTGTTTGAGATTGTAACGAGCGTCGCACATGGTCTTGACTGTAAAGAAGTATGGTACTCGCAATCGAGCGCCATAATTCGATCTATCAGGACCAACAGGAAAGGCGAACGACACAATGACTGCCACATTGCGTGATCTTGCCCGCTGAAAAATGCCAAGCTGAAGCGTTTCGCTGCGATTTTACGAGAGGCCCACTAAAACTCATTATACCAGATTGAGGCTTTTCATCACTTTGCGCAGGGTTGAAACGCTTTGATAGCCCGCTTCCACGCTCGCCATGGCCAATGGAACACCTTCGGCCTGACGACGCATGACATGGGAAGCACGCAGGCGCTGACGCCATTCAATAAAGCTCATCCCAGTTTCCTGGCGAAACTTGCGCGTCATCGTCCGGCGGCTCATGCCCACCTCTTCAGCCCAGTCATCAATGGTAAGGTCCAGACCCGGATTTCCAAGAAGATTCCGGCACAGCTTTCGGAGCTGTTTTTCTGTCGGAAGCGGTACCGTCAAAGGCTGCCTGCCCGCGCAGCGGATTTCGTCCAGAATGAGAGCGGAAAGATGCCTCCCACGTCCGTTTTCGTCATAAAGCAGGGGCTCCTTGGCAAGCGCCTGTATGCTGGCGTCGAGCAAGGCGGAAACTTTGAGGACCCGCGTCTCCTCCCATAAGTCGCGTGAAATGTTCTCTTCAACATAGACCGAATACATTTCCGTTTCGCCGAACGTTTCCACCGCATGCGGCAGATCTGGTCTCAATAACACCGCATAACCGCTTGGAAGCATGAACGCGCCCTCTTCGGTCAGCGCCGTCATGTAACCGGTATTCCCGTAGAGCAATTGACCGCGCTGATGACTATGCCAGCCAAAATTCATGCCGGTTTTATATTCACGCCGCATGACAGCCAGAGGCCGCGGTAAATTCTGATAGTCGATGGCGTGTTTCGGTCGCATGCAGATTTCCGTTTGGCCCAAATTGACTGAAATTGTCATATTTAACGGAAATTGCAGAATTTTGACCCAATTGCAACGGAGTTTGGCCTGACTCCATCAAGGTTGCTGAAATATATTCAGCTGCGTAACGCGTTCATTGATACGCACAAATTAGAATTATTCTGAAATTCGAGTTTGCGCAACGCCAAAATCATCGCATAGCCCGCAGCCATGATCAGCCAGCGGGAGAAAGTGCCGTCGGCTGGCCGGCGGCAAGGAGAGTCGAATTGAATACGAGTGGTGCTGCGCGCAAACAGGGCACAAAGAACCCACGCAGGACGAGCGTCAAGTCTCTGCTGGAAACCGTAATTTTGGGTGGTGCGGCTTCCATCGCAATCGCATCGCCATCCGCAGCGCAGGAGACCGGAATCCTCAAGCTCGACACGATCGAGATACAGACGTCGGATGGGAAAGGCCCGCGTGCTCCTGTGGAAGGTTATATTGCCGAGCATAGCCGTGCCGCAACCAAAAGTGACGTGCCGATCCGGGAAGTTCCCCAGTCTATTTCGGTTGTGACCCGTGACAACATGAACGACCGCGCGGTGCAGTCGGTCAGCGAAGCGATGCTCTATAGCGCCAATGTGAACGCACAGCGTTATGGTGCCGATGTTCGTTCGGACTATTTTACGGTGCGCGGCTTTCCAGCCGATCTTTATCTGGATGGCCTGCGCATTCCCCAGATTGCCAGCCAATCTGGCGGCTATTCCGGCTTCGTCGTCGAACCTTATTCTCTGGAAAGCGTGGAAATCCTGCGCGGCCCGAGTTCCGCCCTGTTCGGTCAGAGCAATGTGGGCGGCATCGTCAATATGGTCAGCAAGCAGCCGCAGGCCGAAGCTTCGCGCGAGATTTATCTGCGCGGCGGAAGCTTTGAACGTAAGGAATTCGGTGCCGATATTACAGGGCCTATCAACAACGACCCGCGCTTCACCTATCGTCTGAACGGAATTTTCCGCGATAGCAACACATCCTATGATCTGGGCAAGAATGATCGTATTGCGATCAATCCCAGTTTCGCCTGGCGGCCGGATGCCGATACCAGCCTCGTGGTTTCCGGCGGCTATCTGAAGGACGATATGGGACAGGCCGGCGTCATAATCCCGGCCTATGGCAGCGTGTTGCCAAACCCGACTGGACAGACGATCTCACGCGAGTTTTCCGATGGAGATCCGCGCAATGCGATCTACAAGAAAGAGATCGGTTATGCGGGCTACGATTTCGAGCACCGTTTCAACGACACGTTCACTCTGCGCCAGAATTTTCGCTACTCGCATATGAAGACGGATTATCGCAATCTGTTTACCGGCGTCATCCCGACAAAGGGCTGGGACGGGCATACGATTCCCCGCACCAACTATCTGGCCCAGCCCGAACTGGATGCGATTGCCTTCGATACGCAACTGGAGTCGCGTTTCGATACGGGACCGGTGGCTCATACGCTTCTTGTGGGCTTCGATCAGCAATGGCAACGTCTCGACAATTATACTGCCTCGGCAAGCGGCCCCACGCAGGATCTTTTCAACCCGACCTATGGCCAGCCTCTAGCCGAGCTGTCGCCGACAACGCGGCTTTTGCAGAAGCAGTACCAGACCGGCATTTATGTTCAGGACCAGATCGAAGCCGGCAAGCTGCGTGTCACGCTGGGCGGCCGCAAGGATTTCGTCAGCATCCGTTCCGAACAGACCGCACTCGCATCAGGGAAGACGACGGATTACGAACAGGATCCAGACAAGTTCACAGGCCGCGTGGGGGTGGCTTACCTGTTCGATTCAGGCCTCGTTCCATATGCCTTGTACTCGACTTCGTTCCTCCCGACATTGACACTCGCCGATACGCCGCTCAAACCTACTACCGGCACCTTGAAGGAAGTGGGCGTGAAATATGCACCGGAGGGAGAGGATTACACCGTCACGCTTTCGGCTTTCGAGGCTGAGCAGCAGAATGTCGTGAACCGCATCTCCGGCGTTTATTATCAGACTGACGAAGTGCGGGTTCGCGGGATCGAGCTTGAAGGAACTGCACGTCTCTGGGACAGGCTGAACCTCACCGCTGCATTGAGCTTCCAGGACCCCGAAGTCAGCGAAAGCCAGAATCCTGACCAGATCGGCAAATTGCCTTATACCGTGCCGAAGAACCAGCAATCCGTGTTCCTGAGCTACGACATGCCGTTGCCGGGCAATATCGAAGGCAACCTTGTCGTCGGTGGGGGTGTGCGTCGCATCGGAAAGACGGCGGGCGACACGCTCAACACCTTCTATGTGCCGTCCTATACACTGGTGGATGCGTTTCTGCGTTACGACATCGGCAGCTATCGTTTGCAGGTCAATGCTTTCAATCTAGGCGACAAGAAATATGTGGCCGGCTGCAATTCCACCAGCCAGTGCTATTATGGTCAGGGTCGTTCCATCGTCGCGACGACGAGCGTTCGATGGTAACAGTTTTTTCGCGGCGTGATATTCTTGTAGGGGCGGCCTTGGCTGCCCTTACATCTGTTGCCCGCGCAGAGTCCTCGACAATTGTAACGCTGGAATGGGCGGCAACTGAAACTCTTCTTTCGCTCGGCATTGTCCCTGTCGGGGTTGCCGATCTGGCTGGGTATCGCCAGTGGGTGAACATTGGGAACGATAAGCTTTCCAGTGCGGTCGATGTCGGCGGGCGTCAGCAGCCGAGCCTTGAGGCCTTGATGCGTCTCAAGCCCGATCTCATTGTCACATCCGCATTGCGCCATGGCGCCATTGCAGCTCGACTGACCGAAATTTCGCCAACCTTGCTGCTCGACGAAGGTTCCGAAAAGTCCGACTTCTACGACAACATCAAAGCCGGGCTTCTGGCTTCGGGCAAAGCGGTGGGGCGAGAGCCGGAAGCACGTGAGGAATGGGTCTCTTTTGAAGAGCGTCTTTCCTCAGCGCGGGCGAAGCGCTTGCCACAGGAAGCCAGGATTGTCATTGCACAGCCATTGCCGGGCGTCGCCCGTCTGCGCATCTTTACATCCAATTCCGCCGCGATGACGACGCTGTCAAAAGCCGGATTTTTCACGGCTGTCGATCTTGGCAGCCAGTCCTTCGGTTTCACCACGCTGGGGCTGGAAGATCTCGCCGTGCTCGATGCCGACACGCATCTCTGTCTTCTTGGCGATGAGCCTCCGCGGGAACTGACGGAAAGCGCCCTTTGGCCGGTCCTGCCAATGGTCGCGAGCAATCAGGTGCACGCAATAGGTCCCGATATCTGGCCCTTCGGTTCCACACGGTCGATGTTGCGTCTGCTGGACCGCGTGGAAAGCGTGCTCCCCGCCTGACCCAAACGCGATGAGCATTATTCTACGCAAAACCATTCTTGCGGGAAATGGTCCGGCATTCCGGGCCGGATACAAGCAGAAGTTATCGCGATTGACGGCGCATCAGCAGAATGAATAACGGCGCTCCGATGAACGCGGTGACAATTCCTGCGGGAATTTCCTGCGGCGCTATCAGGGTTCTTCCAAAGATATCCGCGAAGGCGGTGAGGATTGCTCCGATAAGCGCCGTAACAGGCACGAGCTGGCGATAGCGGGCGCCGCTGCACAACCGCGCGGCATGCGGAGCGATCAATCCCACGAAGCCTATTGCGCCAACCGTCGCCACAGCACCCGCCACCGCGAGCGAGGCCAAAAGCATCGTCCATATCCGGGCGGACATTGTGTTGAGACCGATGGATTCCGCTTCGTCCCGCCCCATTGCCAGAATATCGAACCACCTTGCGAGTGTCATCATCAAGGGGATGAGGACGAGCCAGGGAGCAAGTGCTGTGACATCCTGCCAGTTGCGGCCATGCGTGGACCCCGCCAGCCAGGAAAGCGCCTCGGCGACCTGCAATTTGGCTTCAATGACGATGATTGTGCTGACCGCCGCGAGACTGGCGGCAACCGCCATGCCGGTCAGCGCGGTGCGCTCGGGCGACATCCGGATCGAAAGAAGCGAAATGCACAGGACGACCAGACCTGCGCCGAGCAAGGCGAGAAGCGCGAATAACGGACTGCCGGGCACGACCCCGATCAAAAGTCCGGCAAGACCGGCAAGCGCAGCCCCTTGCGACAGGCCCAAGGTTTCCGGACCCGAAAGCGGATTGCGAGTGCCGAGTTGAAGCAGCAAGCCAGCGCATGCAAGCAACGCTCCCGCCCCCATGGCGATCAACACGCGCGGCATGCGCAGGGCATAGACGGTATTCCAATCGGTTTGCCAACCGGCCACTCCGTCACCGAAGAGCAGGCCGAGCAGGAAAGCCGCCACTATCAATCCAACGAGAATGGGATAGAGCACTGTTTTCCGCTGAAACAGAACCTTTTGCGAAACGACGTTTGCGCGCGTGCGCGCCTCTCCTTTGATCCTGCGAAGAACCAGAATCAGGACGGGGGCAGCGAAACAGGCGGCGAAAACTCCAGCAGGGATGATCGTGCCATGGCTGCTCAACAGCTGTGCCGCAACATCGGCAGCGAGAAGTGCGACTGCCCCCAAAAGCGCGGCTGCCGGCAAAAGAAGACCGTGTTTGTGAAAACCAATTGCCCGCAGGAAATTCGGGACGGCGAGGCCAATAAAGCCGATCGGTCCCGCGATGGAAACCGCTGCGCCGGAAAGGACGACCGTAGCCAGCAAACCGATGATGGCCGGCGCTTTCCCCAGTCCGAGACCCGAGGCCATGTCATTACCGAGCGCCATGACATCGAATTGTCGCCCCAGGAGGGCAAGCAGCAATATTCCGGCCAGTATTGCTGGCGCCAGCGAAGCAACCCTGGTCCAGCCGGATTGCTCCAGAAGACCGGAAGACCACAAAAGAATGCCCGATGCCCGATCGTCAGCCATAAGCACAATCGCTGATGAAAGAGCCGAGAAGGCGAGGGAGATTGCTACCCCTGCAAGCGCAAGCCGAACCGGCTGCGCACGCAATCCGCCCCCCACCAGAAGACAGAGACCTCCGCCGATGGCTCCGCCGAGGATCGTTGCGAGAAAGCTCGGAAAAGCGAATGGAAGCAATAGACTGGCAATAATGAGGGCCAGTTGGGCACCGCTGGTGACAGCCAGTATGTCGGGTGCGGCCAACGGGTTGCGCAGCACCGTCTGCATGATCACGCCCGCGGCTGCAAGGGCGGCACCGACAAGAACAGCGGCAAGAGCCCGGGGCAGGCGGATGGTTTCAATGATGATCTGCGCCAGCGACTGGGGCCGCGACGGCGCCTGCAAAACGTCGGACAGCGTGACGTTACCACTGCCGACAAGGAGTTCGGCGATAATCAGCCCCAGCAGTAGCACTGACGCCAGTAAAAACAGGCCGAACACATGGGTTCGGGGCTTGGCAGCTTCCGCGACGGCGTCCCGTGACCTCATCTCGCGGCCTGATTTTGATCATCGACAATCCAGCGCGGCAGACAGAAGGAGATCGGCAGCACAGGGTGGGCGATAACGTCCATGTCGAACTCAAAGGCTTCCTTGAGATGCTGTCTCGTCAGGACGCTTTGCGGGTCGCCGGAAGCCATAAGCCGCCCCTTGCGCATTAGAATGACATCGTCAGCCAGCTCAATTACCTGATTGAGATCGTGGAGTACGGCTATGATGGTGAGGTTACGCTCTCGGTTGAGCTTTTTCAGAAGAGTAAGAAGCTCGGACTGATGCCGTATATCGAGAAAGTTCGTCGGCTCATCAAGGAAGAGTACGGAAGGGTTCTGCGCAAGAGCAAGCGCAACCCAGGCCCGTTGCCGTTCGCCGCCCGACAAGGAAGCGACCTGCCGGTGCCGAAGATTTTCCAGTCCGACCTGTGTAATCGATTGTGCGATGATGGCCCGGTCCGCCAGCCCCAGACGGGAGAGCAATCCCCGATGAGGATGGCGACCATTTTCAACGAGTTCCTCGACAGTAAGGCCTGCCGGAACTTCAGGCATCTGCCCCAGTACGGCGACCTTTCTGGCAAGTTGGTTGCGGCGCATGCCGCTGATGTTCCGTCCCTCGAAAAGCACGGTGCCCTGCGAGGCTTTTTGCAGGCGGGCCATGCAACGCAACAATGTGCTTTTGCCGGAACCGTTGGCGCCGCATATCGCAGTTATACGACCGGCGCTGACAGAGACATTAACGGATGTCAGCGCAGGCGAACCGTCATAGTCGACGGATAAATCGTTGACTTGAATGACTGCCGGCTTCGTCTCCATTCTCGAATTCTGTTCCGGCAAGGTTCACGCGGCTTTCATTGAAACTAGGACGATCTGAAATAATAATAATTCCGGGCTGAGGCAAGCGACTTCGCAGCTCTACTGCACCCAAAAACAAAGTCGCTTTGAGGCTACTGGAACTTTTGTGACGGAGCCTTTCATTTGCCAGCCTCTCTCGAGGAGATGGTTTATTGGCTGATAAATTTACGGAAGCGTTCCGACTTTGAGTTGGCGAAGACGTCTTCGGGCTTTCCGTCTTCTTCCACCAGGCCCTGATGGAAAAACACGACGCGGTTGGAGACGTCGCGGGCAAAGCCCATTTCATGGGTCACGACCAGCATGGTGCGGCCCTCTTCGGCAAGGCCGCGCATGACGCGCAGCACTTCACCGACCAGTTCCGGATCAAGGGCTGAGGTCGGCTCATCGAACAGCATGACCTTCGGCTTCATCGCCAGTCCGCGCGCAATCGCCGCGCGCTGCTGCTGTCCGCCCGAAAGGTGCGCCGGATAGAAGTCACGCTTGTCGGCAATGCCGACCTTCGCCAGCAACGCCTCTGCTTCCGCCACGCATTCCGCGCGCGGACGCCCCTGCACATAGATCGGCGCTTCGATGATGTTTTCCAGAATGGTCTTGTGCGACCACAGATTGAAGCTCTGGAACACCATGCCCAGTTCCGACCGGATGCGCGAAACCTGCTTCTTGTCGGTCGGATAGGCTTCGCCCTTCGCATTCTTCGCCATGCGGATGGTTTCGCCCGAAATCGTCACCGTGCCGGATGATGGGGTTTCCAGAAGATTGATGCAGCGCAGGAAGGTCGACTTGCCGGAGCCGGACGAACCGAGGATCGAAATGACCTCGCCTTCGCGCGCTTCAAGCGAAATGCCCTTCAGTACCTCATTGGCGCCAAAGCTCTTGCGCAGGTTTTCGACTTTCAGAGCCACCGGTGCATTGGGAGAGACGATTTTGCTCACGATGTTTGTCCTTCGGATGAGAGCTTGACGACGGGCTGGCGCAGATAAGGGGTGAGCCTGTATTCTGCAAACATCAGCACACGGGTCAGGACGAAGTTGATGGCAAGGTAGATCGCACCGGCGATCACGAAGATTTCGATCGCCCGATAGCTCTCGGCGATCAGCTTTGCCGCGATGCCGGTCACTTCCATGAGCGTGATGATCGATGCAAGCGAGGTTGCCTTGATCATCGAGATCATCTCATTGCCATACCCCGGCAGCGCCTGGCGGATGGCAAGCGGCATGACGATGCGGCGGAAGCAGGTGAAGGACGACATGCCGCAAGCTTTCGCCGCTTCGATCTGGCCATGCGGCACCGACAGCAGGCCGCCGCGGATGATCTCGCTGGCATAGGCCGCATTGTTCAAGGTCAGCGCGATGATCGCACACCAGTAGGGTTCGCGCAGGATGGGCCACAGGAAGGAATAGCGGATGGTCGGAAACTGGCTGAGGCCGTAATAGATGATGAATATCTGGACCAGAAGCGGCGTTCCACGGAACACGAAGACGTAAAGGCGGGCAATCCAGTCCAGCACCGTGAGGCCCGACAGGCGCATCAGGGCCAGGAACAGGGCAAGGAAAGCGCCGAATACGATGGAGGATGCTGCAAGCTTCAGGGTCAGCGGCACGCCGCCCAGCATCTGAAAGAATGCATCGGAATAGAATTCAAGGTTCATTTTGCCCTCCTGACGCCGCGCGAGAAGTGGCGCTCGGCCAGTTGCAGAAGCCCGCCGGAAACCGACGAAATCAGCAGGTAGAGTGCTCCCGCAATGAGGAAGAAGTTGAAGGGCAGGCCAGTCGAGCCCGCACCGATCTGCGCCTGACGCAGAAGCTCGACCACACCGGCGACCGAGACCAAAGCGGATTCCTTCAGCGAAACCTGCCAGACATTGCCAAGTCCCGGCAATGCGTGGCGCAGCGCAAGCGGGGCGATGATGCGGCGGAATTTCAGCATCCGGCCCATGCCGCAGGCGGTTGCCGCTTCGATCTCGCCTTTGAAGACAGCCCGGTATGCACCGCGGAACACTTCGGTATGATGCGCACCGCAGGAAATGCCGATTGCCAGCACGCCTGCCAGAAAGCCGGGAAAGCCGACGAAACCTTCCGCACCGAAATATTTGCCGATGGCGGTAACGGCGGCGCTGCCGCCGAAATAGAACAGATAGATGACGAGAAGATCGGGAATGCCGCGAATGATCGTGGTGTAGCCGTCGGCGACGGTGCGCAGCGTGCGTCCGCCGGAAATCTTCGCCCAGGCAGCGAACACGCCGATCGCCGCGCCGAGCAGAAAGCCCAGAACCGCCAAGGCCACGCTCACCAGTGCGCCCATTATCAGCACATAGCCCCAGCCGTCAGGACCGAAACTTAGAATATCGAGAAAGCCCATCTGCTTCATGATGCGTCAGGCCGTATAAGAACGGTGGCAGTCAACATCATTTTTCCCCTTTTATGATTGGCTTCGCAGGAAGCGAATGTAAGATTGCAGGGCTTTCCCGAAACACTGCCTTTACAGCGAACTGCAGAGCACCGCTTCGGATGTCAGAAGGTCCTTTCTACACCCGAAAAGATGCACGGCGCTCGAAGCAAATTCCCGTGACGAAACCGGCGAGCGCCGTGCTGTTGCCGATGTTCACATATTGAATTGAAAGCCATCCACCGTGAACGCCTGTCCCGTAATGAAACATGGTTCAGATGTTGCAAGGAAGGTCACCAGGCGGGCGACATCGTCAGCGCAACCCAACCGTCCCAACGCTATGCCTTTGATAACCTCATCGGCCCGTTCTGTGACATTGGTATCAACCTCGGTACGGATGACGCCAGGGCAGATCGCGTTGATCGCAATATGGGGGCCAAGTTCCTTGGCAAGGGAACGGGTCATGCCAAGGATACCGGCTTTTGCCGCCGCATAAGCGAACTTGCTGACCGCTGCCGTCACACCGCCCGAATAGGCGTTAAGCGACGACATTGAAACAATCCGGCCACCGCCCTGACGCAGCATATGTGGTGCAGTATGCTGAATATAATTGAAGCAGCTTTTCAGATTGATCGCGATCGCACGGTCGAACTCGTCCTCGGAAATCTCTAGAATGCCCACAGGTGCGGAACGCCCGGCATTGTTGAGCAAGAAGTCGATACGGCCGAAGGTTTCAACTGTCTGAGCGACAATTTCACCCGCCCGCTTATGGCTTGAGACATCAGCAACACAACGAAGTGCACGCACGCCGAGAGCTTCGATCTCCATGGCGGTCTCGGAGAGTTCCGTTTCCAGCAGATCGACCAGAGTGACGTGATGGCCAGCCCGCGCCAGATCAAGAGCACATGCCTTACCGATGCCTCGCGCCCCTCCCGTTACGATGGCAACTTTGTTTTCAGTCTTCATTCCAAATGTGCTCCTTTTTGTGTTGCCATGTGATCGTATGTCTGCCACATTATTCCACAACAGGAATTTGGTTCACATATATGAACATTGAAAACAGCAGTGAAGTTAAATCCGCAGTCAGGGTTCTCGAAATCCTTGAGTTTCTTGCGCGTGCCCACAAACCGGTGACGTTAAAGGCGATCGTTGCAGAGTTGGGTTATCCCAAGAGCAGTACCTTCAATTTGCTCGCCACTTTGGTTGCCCGTGCCTATGTCGTTCGCGACGATACTGAGTCTTACCGGATTCATGATGCCTTCCGGAATGGTCCGGGCTGGTGCAGCGGAAGTGATGCCTATCTGATCGCAACGTCACAGCCGATCATGGACGCCATGCGCGACAGCGAGGGAGAGACGGTGTTTCTTGGCGTGCGGCGCAAGGATGGCCGCGTCAAGATTCTGGCAAAGAGTGCAAGTCATCAGGTGGTCCGTTTCGATTCGGACCTGACGGGATCCGATCCCGCTTACTGCACCGCCATGGGGCGCGTCCTTCTTGCGCATTGGCAACCGGAAAAGGCGGCGAGCTATCTCGCCAAGGAACGCATTATCCCGCTGACCGACAAGACGGTTATCGACCGAGTGCAAATCCGCCGGATCATCGACGCAGTTCGTGAAAACGGTTACGCAGTTTGCGATGAAGAAGCCGTCATCGGCGGTTCGGGCGTTGCGGCGCCGGTGTTCGACGCTAGCGGTGAAGTCGTCGCCGCGTTGAATATGGCGACGATTTCGCCGCGCTTCACCGCCTGCCGACAACGAATGATCGACGCAGTGATCAAGCATGCAGCGGAATTGAGCGCTCGCCTCGGTTATAAACCATCCACAACAGACAAGCAGTAAAATGGATATAAATTTCGAAGAAAAACGAGTCCTGGTGACCGGGGCCGCAAGGGGAATTGGCCGGGCAATATGCGAGGCGTTTGCCGCAGACGGTGCATCGGTTGTTGCCACAGACGTTCTTGAGGATGAACTGGCGAAACTCGTCAGCGAAGCGCGTCCCGCACGCGGCGGCTCGGTCCGTGCAGCCCATCTGGACGTGACCGATGAGGCGGCGATTTCCGCACTGGTTGCCGAGACCGACAAAGACGGTGGTTTTGATGTTTTCGTGCATGTTGCAGGTGGCGTTCTCGGCCAGAAAAAGCGCCCTCTCGAAGAGGTCCCCGCCGGTGATTGGGATCGTATCTATGACATCAATGTGCGTGGAGCATTTCTTGTCGGCCGCGCCGTCGTTCCTGCCATGAAAAAGCGGCGTTCGGGCAAGATGGTCTTCATTTCAAGCGGTGCCGGACTCGGCGTCAGCCTCACCGGCATCCAAGCTTACGCTAGCGCAAAAGCAGCTCTTATCAGCCTCGCACGCCAGCTTGGTCACGAACTTGGACCGTTCGGGATCAATGTCAACGCCGTAGCGCCCGGCTTCCTGCGCACGAGCCCCGACTATGAACGCCAGTGGGCTTCCTATGGCGACGATGGGCAGGCTGCCATGATCAACGAAATTCCGCTGCGCCGTATCGGACTGCCGGAAGATATTTCAAATGCCGTGCTTTTCCTTGCTTCTCCATTTGCGAGCTGGATCACGGGCCAAACATTGTCGGTAAGCGGAGGACCAACAACATGACGACCGATACGCCCATTCCGACATGGACCTGGCCAGAAAAGCGACTTCAATCCATCATGAACCGTGCACGTGCCGGACGAAGCTTCAAGCCTTCGACTTGGGCAAACGGTGCAAGATGTGCGGTTGGCCTGTCGTTTGACTCTGACCATGACACGTTCGAACTGCGGGATGGCGGCAAATCGATTTCCGCACTTTCCCAAGGGCAATTCGGCCCGAGGCAGGGCATTCCGCGCATTCGCGAACTGCTGAGGAGCAACGGCATTCCCGCGACATTTTTCGTGCCAGCCGTTTCGGCAATTCATTATCCTGACGAGCAGCGCGCGTTGGTCGATGAAGGCCATGAAATCGCGCTTCACGGCTGGATTCACGAGCGTAATACATTGCTTGACGGAGACACGGAACGCGACCTTCAGCATCGTTCTGCCGATGCGCTGGAGAAGATCACCGGCATTCGGCCCGTGGGCATCAGAACACCATCGTGGGATTTCAGTGACAACACGCTCCAGATTACGTTCGAGATGGGCCTGCTTTACGATTCATCATTAATGGCGGATGTGGACTGTTACGAGCTTTTGCTCAATGGCGAGCCAACGGGCGTAACCGAGCTGCCTGTCGAATGGATTCGAGACGATGCCGCTTATCTCGTCATGGATCGTTGGGGCGGCTTGCGTCCGCAAATTGCACCACATGATATCCTGCAGATTTTCATTCGCGAGTTTGATGCCGCTTATGCCGAGGGCGGGGTTTTCCAGCTAACCATGCACCCGGATATTATCGGCCATCGGTCTCGCATATGGATACTGAAGGAACTTATCAGCCATATCCGCCAACATAAGGATATCTGGTTTGCGACCCATGCGGACATCGCACGCTATGCAAAGCTGAACGGCTGAAAAACTGAATTTCCTTTCGGATTACGAGGCCCGGCCTGACGTTTCAGGTCGGGGGTTTCCCGCTTGCCTGACAGGAAAACTCCTTGTCTCAAAATTGAGAACAAAATTCACATACATGAACCATATTCCGCTTTTCAACAATGGGAAGCAGGTACACACTTGATCGTGAAAGGCGGGAATTTCACTCGCAGCACTCTTTCACCCCGAAACAATCATAAGAACGAGGGAACTATGTTCAAGAAAATCGCAGCTATCGGTCTATGCACTCTCTCCGTCCTTTACAGCGGCAGCGTACTGGCAAAAGAATGGAAGACTGTTACTGTGGGCGTGGAAGGCGCTTTTCCACCGTTCAACCTGACTTCTCCGGGCGGGGAGCTCCAGGGACTTGATCTTGATGTCATCAAGGAAGTCTGCAAGCGAGCAGAACTTGAATGCAAGATCGTCGCGCAGGATTGGGACAGCCAGATTCCGTCGCTTCTGGCCGGCAAGTTCGACGTTGTCCTGACAATGGGCCCAAACCCGGAACGCCGCAAAACGATCGATTTTTCCGTTCCCTATGTGATTACGCCGAACACTTTTCTCGTTCCATCCGACGGCCCATTGGCCAGCCTGCCTCATACGGGTGAAAGTCTGTCCACCGACACTGACGAAGGCAAAAAGGCCATTGCTGACCTCAAGGAAGCGCTGAAGGGTAAAACGATAGGTGCCTCGCTTTCGACCAGCCAGCTGCAATTCGTAGAGGAGAACTTTGGCGACTCTGCTCAGGTCCGCACCTATAAGGGATCGGAGCAGGCCAAGCTCGACCTGCAATCTGGCCGCGTGGACGGCCAGTATGACAATGTGGTTTTTGCGCGCGACCGTGCCGAAAAGAGCAATGGTGTGCTGAAAATCGCCGGACCCTTGCTGGTCGGCGGCATTCAGGCGACAAATGTCTGTATCGGTCTGCGTAAGAACGAACCGGAGCTGAAAGCCAAGCTCGACAAGGCGATTGGCGAAATGCAGGCAGACGGAACGCTTTCGGCAATGTCCAGCAAGTGGTTTTCATTGGATTTGAGTCCCAAAGACTGACCGATTGCCGGTGGGCTCGATGTCGGCTTGGTTTATGGCAGCTGGAAAGAACAGCGTGTTACACGTTCTTTCCAGCTAACGAACCTGTAGATGCAGGAGCAAGTGGCCGACAGTTCAGCTTATCTTGGGCAGGTCAGCGAGCCCCTTCAGGGTTTCTCATTACCAACTTATTCCAAGGTGCCCGGCCATTGATCGGTTATCGATGGCTCAAGACCTCCGGACCATTGGCAGTGTCGACAAAACCGTGCCCAGTCCAGCTGATCGCGCGTCTTCTCCGAAACCAAACCGCCTTCCGCCAGTTGCGGGGCCTAACGGCATTGAATAGGGTCACAGCCAGTTTGTCCGGTCCGCTCACCACGATGGGCGGGCCGGACGATTCAGGGTTCAGCTGACCAGCCCCGCAATGGCCAGGAGAGTGGTGAGCGGCGAAGGCTCGGACGAGAACACGTCGTAGACACACGGCGCTGCAAAGGTTGCAATCGTCAGAAAGCCTACAATGAGGATGCGCATTGGATGCTCCTGTGGTGAGTGCACCGTTCAGGCGACCTTCAGTTCAACATTGATATTGCCGCGAGTTGCCTTGGAATAAGGGCAATTCTGGTGGGCGTCGGTGACGAGTTCGCGGGCGAGTTCCCTATCCAGACCCGGCAGGCTAATGGTCAGGCGGGCCTGCAGGAAATACGCCCCATCCGTGGTTCCGAGATCGACTTCCGCATCAACGGTCGTATCAGCAGGGAGCTTCAGTTTCCGCTTGCCCGCCGCCAGACCCATCGCACCGATGAAGCAAGCCGACCAGCCAGCTGCAAAAAGTTGCTCCGGATTGGTGCCTGGCTGTGGCGTACCGGGAGGCGAAAGCTTCACGTCAAGCTGGGCGTCGTCGCTGCGTGCGAAACCGTCACGTCCACCGGTGGTGCGGGTCTTGCCGGTGTAGAGAACCTTATCAATCTGTGCCATCGAACACTCCTTTGGTTTGTCGCTGCTGCGACGTTGTTGATGGAGAGATGTTTGAAGGATCGACGTCTCCGGAATGTTTCAGAATTTGCCCGAAATGTATCGCAGTGTAATCGCGCGCCCGGGCGACATGTTTTCATACACAGTTTTACGTCCGGGAGGGCAGGACTACTTCCGCCACCAGTCCGCCCTCCGGTCGGTTACGCAGCGCGATCGAGCCGCCGATCGTGGTGACAAGTTGCTCGGCGATGGCGAGTCCAAGACCCGTGCCCCCGGTTTCCCGGTTGCGAGATTGCTCCAGCCGGAAGAAGGGCTGCATGGCAGCTTCCAGCTTGTCGTCTGGTATTCCCGGACCGTGGTCCAGAACCGAAATGACAATCTCGCTATCTCTCCATTCGACGCTCAGTTCAGCCTCTCCTCCATATTTCAGTGCGTTGTCGATCAGATTGGTCAGGATGCGGCGCAGCGCATGCGGTTTTGTCGATGCTGTTCCCCGAACGATACCCAGAACGGTAACCGGCTTTCCCGTGTCCTGGTAATCGTAGGCAATGCTGTCGATAAAAGAGGATAGATCGATACGGGAAGTCTTCTCGCCATTGCTATGCGAGCTGCGGGCATAGGCAATGCCGTCCTGGACCAGCCTTTCGATCTCAGCAAGGTCATTGGCCAGCTTGTCCTTCTGTGGTGAATCATCCGCCATATCGGCGCGCAGCCGCATCCGCGTGATAGGCGTTTGAAGGTCGTGAGAAATTGCCGCCAGGATTTGCACCCGCTCCTCCAGATAGTGGACAATACGCTCGCGCATAGCATTGAAGGCGCGCGCTGCATGGGCAACCTCGCGTGGGCCGGCTTCGCTAAGCGCTGGTCCCGCCTTGTTTGGATCAAGCGTATCGGCGGCAGTGGCGAGGTAGGCCAGTGGCCGGGTCGTTTGTCGTACCGCGTACCAGGCACACAGAAGGAGTAGCAGCATTTGCAAGGCGAAGACGTAGGGCAGCCATTTTGCTAAGGGCATGATCGGGCGCGGTGTCACGTCTATGGTCAGCGGGTTTCCGTCGCTGAGTGCCAGATGGATCTGAAGCCGCCTCACATCGCCAGGGATAGATTCAACTCGTAACGGAACCCGATGCCCCGCCGCTTCCTCGACACGTGCAGCGATTTCAGCTCCTGTGGGCGAATTATCGGGAACACCTTTCAATCCTTCGCCCAACACAAATCTGTAATTGCCCCGGCTAAGCCAGTCGGTAAAATTTGCCCTTTCGTTTGCCGGAAGGCGATCGAGGACGGCGATGGAAGTGGCGACATCGCTCTCGAGCGTGCCGAGCATCACTGCCTTCGCAGACATATAGCGTTCCGCATAAAGGAGGCTGAACGAAAGGCCGTAGGCGACCGCGAGCCCGAGGAGAAGAATGACGAAGATGCGGGCGCGCAGCGTGCTTGGCCACGGCACTATGCGGCCAATGCTGCCGAACGTCATGGCCGTGGCTCCGATATCTCTATCGGGACTGAAAACACGTAGCCTTCACTGCGTACTGTTTTGATATAGGTGGCGTCACGTGCATGGTCGCCGAGCCGCTGGCGCAGCCGGCTGACCAGAAGATCAATTGATCGGTCGAACAGTTCCGCATCGCGCCCCTGTGTAAGGTTCAGCAGCTGATCGCGGTTGAGCACGCGCTGGGGATGATCGATGAAGACCCGTAACAGACGATATTCCGCGCCGCTGAGCGCAATTTCCGTGCCTTGCTCGTCGATCAGATGACGGCCGACGGTATCCAGCCGCCAGCTTCCGAACCTCAGCACTTGTCCCGCCTCGCTAATCTGTAGATTTGGGGGCAGCATGCGGGTGCGCCGCAGCACAGCCTTGATGCGTGCGAGAAGTTCACGCGCCGCGAAAGGCTTCACGATATAGTCGTCTGCACCCATTTCGAGGCCGATAATCCGATCCATTTCGTCGCTGCGTGCTGTCAGCAGGAGAACCGGGACGCTTCTGTGCTTGCCGGAGCGCAGTTCGCGGCACAACACCAGACCGTCATCTCCCGGCATCATTACGTCGAGAACAATCAGGTCGACTGCATTCGCCTCAAGGAATGTACGCATTTGGCGGCCATCGGCGGCAACCGACGTCCGCAGCCCGTTCTTCTTCAGATAAGACGACACCAGTTCTCGAATTTCACGATCATCGTCAACGATCAGAATGTGATCGACATGCTCCATGGACATCCCTCGAATCCTCGCGTGTTACAGCGGCGCGGTTTACTCTGTTTAAGCTGGGAACGGACTGCCGAAAAGCGGTCATGCGTTTTCCGGCAACCAAAATGCTTCAGAATTTTGCAACATCCAAAATCGCCTGGGCGAATGCTTCAGGCGCCTCCTGGGGCAGGTTGTGTCCTATTCCCCCGCCAATGGTGCGATGTTCATATTTTCCAGTGAATTTCCTGGCATAGGTTGCCGGATCAGGATGCGGCGCGCCGTTGGCATCCCCCTCCATCGTGATGGTCGGCACGGAGATGAGAGGCGCGTTGGCGAGCTTTTTTTCGTAAGTGTCAAATTTCTTCTCGCCATCGGCAAGACCCAACCGCCAGCGATAATTATGGATGGTGATCGCCACATGATCCGGGTTGTCCAAGGCGGCTGCTGATCGCTCGAATGTCGCATCATCAAATTTCCAGGTTGGAGAGGCGGTTTGCCAGATCAATCTGGCGAACTCGCGCGTATTCGCCTGATAACCAAGGCGGCCACGCTCGGTCGCGAAGTAAAACTGGTACCACCAGGAAAGTTCTGCCATCGGTGGCAGCGGTTTCGTGTTTGCTTCCTGGCTGCCGATCAGATAGCCGCTCACCGATACCATCGCCTGGCACCGTTCCGGCCAGAGCGCGGCCATGATGTTGACGGTGCGCGCCCCCCAGTCGTAGCCAGCCACAATCGCCTTGTCGATCTCAAGTGCATCCATCAGTGCTATCATGTCTACGGCGAGTGCCGACTGCTGACCATTGCGTGGGGTTTCGCTCGACAGGAAATGCGTGGTTCCGTAGCCGCGAAGGTAAGGCACGATTACGCGATAACCGGCAGACGCCAATAAGGGCGCGACATCCACATAACTGTAAATGTCGTAAGGCCAGCCGTGGACCAGCAGAACAGCCGGACCGTCCTTAGGCCCCGCTTCCGCGTAGCCTATATTCAGGACGCCCGCCTTGACCTGCTTCAGCGTTTTGAAGGACGTATGCCTGCCCGCTCCTCGGACCGGTTGCGGTGCCCCGGCCGGTCGCGCGCTGGCCAGCGAGGTGACGCCGAATTCGACAGCCGCGACTGTCATGGCGGCGATGCCGAAGAAACGGCGGCGCTGATGGTTGATTTCGTTGGACATGGCTTGGTTCCGATCCTTGTTGATTGTGATCGAAAATTGCCGCCCGCTTGTATCCTCGTTGTGTCCTGGCAACGGGCTATTGAATGCAAATGTAGCATCCCGTGGCCTGGATACATTTTGATACAATTCGATTTCCCGTCCGCAGGCTCCTCCATGCAGTCTCGTGCCGGGCGATTTCTACACTTCGATACACTTTGCCATGATCCCGGAAACACAGGGGATACGTCGCCTTGATCAATTTGGCGCTGTTACTGGCCGTGCCTCATCGACGTCCAGATCCCCAAATTTAGGTTTTCGAGGTGACGATTATGACGCTTCTTGTTATTGCCTATCTCGGAGGAGCGCTGACTATCCTCAGCCCCTGCATCCTCCCCATCCTTCCCTTCGTCTTTGCCCGAGCCGGGCAGCCCTTCATTCGCAGCACCTTGCCGATGCTGGCAGGCATGGCCGTCACGTTTGCGCTTGTGGCGACACTTGCCGCAGTAGGAGGTAGCTGGGCGATCCATGCCAATGATTATGGTCGCACCGCCGCACTGCTGCTCCTTGCCGTCTTTGGCATAAGCCTGCTTTCGCCGCGTGTTGCGAGCGCAATCACCCGGCCGATCGTCGATTTCGGCAACCGGCTTCTGAATGCTTCCGGCAAGTCCGATTCCGCACCGACCCTAGCAAGCTCGCTGATACTCGGTATTGCGACCGGCCTGCTTTGGGCGCCTTGCGCCGGCCCGATACTCGGCCTTGTTCTGACGGGCGCTGCGTTACAGGGCGCCAACCTTCAGACTACTTTCCTGCTTGCTGCCTATGCAGCAGGAACGGCGACCTCGCTTGCTGTTGCCCTGCTCGTTGGCGGCAAGGTCTTTGCGGGGATGAAGCGTTCGCTCGGCTTCAGTGAAAAAATCCGCCAGATGCTCGGCCTTGCGGTGCTGGCCGGCGTCACCGTCATCGCGCTGGGGCTCGATACCGGCCTTCTGGCGCGGGTCTCCTATGCTAAAACCAGCGCCTTCGAACAGGTCGTGCTCGACCGCCTGATTTCGAAATCAAACGCCGGTAGACCATCGGGTTTCACCAGCAATGGTGCGGCGACAACTGCCGCAAATACCGCAGGACCGTTCCGCAGCGACCTGCCGGTCGAAGGTCGCGCTCCCTCTCTGGATGGGGCTGTCGAGTGGCTAAACTCACCACCGCTCACGAATGAACAACTGCGCGGAAAGGTCGTACTGGTGGATTTCTGGACCTACTCCTGCATCAATTGCATCCGCACTCTGCCGTACGTTCGCGCCTGGGCGGAAAAATACAAGGATCAGGGACTGGTCGTAATCGGTGTGCACGCCCCCGAATTTGCGTTCGAAAAGAAGATCGACAATGTCAAAAAGGCTGTCGCTGACTTCCAGATCGGCTACCCGGTTGCAATCGACAACAATTACAGGATCTGGCGTGCCTTCGAAAACAGCTATTGGCCCGCTCACTATCTGATTGATGCCAAAGGCCAGATTCGGCATCATCATTTCGGAGAAGGCAATTATGGCGGAACCGAGCAGGCGATTCAGGACCTGTTGCGCGAAGCTGGCAGCGACAGGGCGGCGACAACTGCAGTAAAACCGAACGCCAAAGGCGCGGAAGCGAGCCCTGACCTGAAGAACATCCGCTCTGACGAAACCTATCTTGGTTACGAGCGCGCCACCAATTTTGCGTCGCGGGAAAACCTGCGTGCCGATACTGCAGTCGCCTATTCGATCTCCAGACCGGGCCTCAACGAATGGGGCCTGTCTGGGAGCTGGACCGTCGGTGCGGAGCAAGCGAAGCTGGACCAGAAGGGCGGCAGCATCGTCTACCGTTTCAGCGCCCGTGACCTGCATCTGGTCCTCGGTCCGGATGCTTCCGGAAAGCCAGTTCGTTTTCAGGTGACAATCGACGGCCAAGCGCCTGGAGCCGATCACGGCGCCGATACGGACGCAGGCGGCAACGGTGTTGTGACGTCGACCAGGCTTTATCAGCTCGTCCGGCAATCCGGTCAGGTGGAGCCCCGCGAGTTCGAAATCCGTTTCCTCGATGCGGGTGTTGAAGCCTATGCCTTTACCTTTGGCTGAAGCGAGCGGTGTGGTCAAACGTCGGAAGAAGAATGTCATCGTAGACGCTGGAGGACACTGTGCAGGAAGAACCTGCACCGGGCAGGCGGCAAGGCGTGCGCGCCGCGAAGGCGCCATTGTACAATACTCTACAAAACTGCCCGTATGCGGACATATTCAGGATACCTTGGACGACAATAAACCCAGCATCGCTCCTGCCAAAACGGCAAATGCAGGAATTCACGGAGGAGAACCAGCTTGACAAACAATTCAACGGCAAACGCGCGAACAGCTCAACGCACCGTCTTTGTCAACGAACTGACAAATGGCTTGCTCGATCCCGCAGCGCCCATGCTCGGCCCGGTCGCAGACGGAGGCGTGATCATCGCCAACACATCGCCGGGTTGCTGGGGGCCAATGATCACGCCTGAAATCCGGGGTGGTCATGAAGTCACCAGACCTGTCGCCGTGGAGGGGGCTGAGGTCGGAGACGCGATAGCAATCAGAATCCGGTCCCTCGTCGTCACATCTGCCGCCACGGCATCCGGGAACGACAAGGTCATGGAGGGTCGTTTCAACGGCGATCCCTTCTGTGCTGCCGTGTGCCCTGGCTGTGGAACACAATGGCCAGTGACGCGTATCGAAGGCATTGGTCCAACCGCTGTCCGCTGTGAGACATGTGGAGCCGACGCTGCGCCATTCACTTTCACCCATGGCTACACGATTGCGTTCGACGATGAGCGCAGCGTGGGTCTCACCCTTGGCCGCGCTGAAGCAGAGAAAATGGCTGCTGACGCTGCCCGGCTCATGGCCCTGCCGGATGCCTCGATCCAGAATCCCATCCTGACCTTCGCGCCAGCCGATCTCGTTGCCGTCGCGACGCGACTGCGGCCTTTTCTTGGCCAACTCGGAACGACGCCCGGCAAGGCTATGCCCGACTCGCACAATGCAGGCGATTTCGGGTCGTTTCTGCTCAACGCTCCCCACGCCTATTCATTGACCGAGGAAGAGCTGATCGCAAACAAGACCGACGGCCATCTCGACGTCAACACCGTTCGCGAAGGCGCCGTCCTCATCTGCCCAGTCAAAGTTCCCGGCGGCGGCATCTATCTGGGAGATATGCACGCATTCCAGGGTGACGGGGAAATCGCCGGTCATACCGCAGACGTGGCAGGCACGGCCACTCTGGAAGTTCACGTTATCAAGGGACTGAAGCTTGACGGCCCGATTCTTTTCCCGGTCGCCGAGGATCTGCCCTATCTCGCACGTCCGCTCACTTCGAGTGAAAAACATGCGGTCAAGGCTCTGGCCGCCAGACACGGGGTCGCGACGGTGGAAGAGGATGCGCCGGTCACCTTTATCGGAACCGGAGCCAACCTCAATCTCGCGACCGAGAACGGTTTGCAGCGTGCTGCCGAGGTCCTCGAGATGAGCGTGCCGGAAGTCATGAACCGCGCGACAGTGGCTGGAGCAATCGAGATCGGCCGCAACCCGGGAGTCGTTCGTGTGACCTTGCGGGCTCCCCTTCATCTACTCGAGGCAAAGGGTCTGGGCGCCTTCCCGCGTGGCCTTTACGGCCTCTAGCCTACTTCCATTTACTCGCCGCGCCTTTCGCGCTGACATCCAATTCCCCCGATGCACCCTGTGCATCGGGCGGATTCCTGCGCGCCCTGGCCCGCCGGAAAGCTGGTACAAACAAGGAGATTTATCCGTGACAACATTGAAACGACCCGCCTCTTGGAAGCTGGCCGCCTCGGCAGCATTTCTGATCGCAGCCGGGCTTCCGATCGGCGCGCAGGCCGATATTGCGAAGCCCGTGAGGGGAGCTGAAACCCAGCTTCCGGCAGACACCTCCATCAGGCCATTTCATTTTCGCGCGTCCGATGAGGCTCTGGCCGATCTGCGTCGCCGCATCTCCGCCACCAAATGGCCGAGTCAGGAGCTTGTTGGCGACGACACGCAGGGCGTGCAGCTGGAAACGATGCGCAAGCTCGCGCAATATTGGTCGACCGATTACGACTGGCGGCGCGTCGAGGCGAGGCTCGAAAGCCTGCCGCAGTTCGTGACCAATATCGACGGCGTGGATATTCACTTCATCCATGTACGCTCCCGGAACAGGAATGCTCTGCCGATCATCGTCACGCATGGCTGGCCGGGTTCCGTAATCGAGCAGCTCAAGATCATCGATCCACTGACGAACCCCACCGCGCATGGTGGCACCGATGCAGACGCCTTTGACATCGTCATCCCGTCACTTCCGGGCTACGGCTTCTCCGGCAAGCCTACCGAACGGGGATGGGAGCCGGCACGCATCGCCCGCGCCTGGACGGAACTGATGAAACGACTCGGCTACACCAGGTATGTCGCTCAGGGCGGCGATTGGGGGGACGCTGTAACCGAACAAATGGCCGTGCAGGCACCGAAGGGCCTGCTGGGGATTCACACCAATATGCCGGGTGCCGTTCCGGACAACATCCAGAAGTCGCTGGATGCGAACCGGCCGGCACCCGCCGGACTATCCGCGGAGGAAAAGCGCGCCTATGGGCAGCTGGATTTCTTCTACAAACACGGCCTTGCCTACGCGCAGGAAATGACGGCCCGTCCCCAGACGCTCTATGGCGTGGAGGATTCCCCAATTGGCCTCGCCTCGTGGATGCTCGATCACGACGCAAAAAGCTACCAGCTGATCGCACGCGTATTTGACGGACAGGAAGAAGGCCTGACGCGCGATGATGTGCTCGACAACATTACGCTCTACTGGCTGACCAACACCGCTGTGTCTTCGGCACGGCTCTATTGGGAAAACAAGTTCGCTTTCTTCGCACCCAAGGGGATCAAGATTCCGGTCGCCGTCAGCGCCTTCCCGGACGAGCTTTATCAGGCACCGGAAAGCTGGGCAAAACAGGCCTTTCCAAGTCTGATCTATTACAATCGACCGGCAAAGGGTGGCCATTTCGCGGCCTGGGAACAGCCGCAACTCTTTTCCGAGGAGCTCCGGGCAGCGTTCAAAGGTCTCAGGTGAGCGAGCCGTTATAGAAATCGCACGCGTAGTATCCGTCAGGGGCACTCCTCCGGGGATGACCCGACGGAAGATGCGACGACAGAGGCTTTGAACGAAAAGAAAAGGCGCGGAGAATGTTCCGCGCCTTTTCTTGCCGATACGTAGAACGTTCCCGAAAACCGATCGATCCACTTGCGGTTTCACGCTCTTGACGAGCCCGCAATCACGCTCTGGCAAATATATGAAGATCACCTTGCAGCGGCAGCTTCTTCGATCAGGTCCGCCACCTTGTCGGGATGGGAAACCATCACGACATGCGATCCGCCATTGATAATGACCGTCTTGCGGGATGCCGCTCTCTCGGCCATCCAGCCCATTGCTTGCGGGGGAATGTTCTTGTCCGCATCCCCATAGATGAACCAGGATGGCCTGGATTTCCAGGCGGCTTCCGTGGCCTGTTCCGTCAAGCCTGCCTCGCTGATCGGTCGTTGAGCAGCTGCCATGAGCCGGGCCTCTTCTTCCGGAACATCGGCAGCGAACTGCTGATGGAATTTATCCTGTTGGATGTAGAGATCCTTGCCGCCATTTTCGATCTCGACCGGCGGCGCCAGTGCTGCTCCAAGCGTGCTGCCGGGGAACTTAACCGAGAGACCTGTCAGATTTTCACCCTTATCAGGGGCGAAAGCGGCGACAAATATAAGAGACTTCACATTGTCGGATTGCGCAGCAGCCTGACTGATAACTGCGCCGCCATAGGAATGGCCAACCAGAACGACAGACGTCTTGAGACTAGCAAGGGTGCGCTTGACATAGTCCGCATCTGTCAAGAGGCTGCGCAGCGGATTGGCGATGGCGATAACCGGGTAGCCGTCCTTTTCAAGGCGGGCGACAACTCCGTTCCAGCTTGACGAGTCCGCAAAAGCACCATGCACCAGCACGACAGTAGGTTTGTCCTCCTGGGCGATAGCATTTCCCGGAACGAATGTTGCGGCTGCAATTGAAGCTGCGATGATCAGCTTACGCATTGTTGTTTCCTTAATGGCCTATGTGTTGTTTGGAGCTGAAGCTTGTAGAAATGGCGTTCGCCACCGAATGCGGCTGAAAGTCATGTCCAGCCGCATTCGGTGAAAGGTTGCCTGGCGCGCTTATTCGTAGCTGGACGGGGAGGCATCGCCAAAACGATGCGCGGAGCCGTCATGATAAACGGCGGCATCCTTGCCGATGGAGGCAGGCGCACGGAAGTCCAGCTTTACCGAGACCGGGCTGTTGCCGGGAGCGCGTGCCGCCTTATCCTGAAAAGCAAGCGCCTCTGGCTGGCCAACATAAGGGTTCTCAGCAAATGATGCGCTACTGCTCAGGGCGATGATGGTGGCGGCGGCTGCAAAAACGATCTTGTTCATGACGATATCCTTCTTTGTTCTACCTAGCGAAATCTGCTGCCCTGCATCATTGCGGGGCTCTGCGTCGCTTGATGACTAGAAGATGCATCGACCGATTATCCGGGATGTGTCCGCCAGCCCCCCATTTTGTATCGTTGTGTAAAAAGGGGGCGCTCACGATGTCGTTCTGTGGTGGCTAGCACCTTTTGGTGGCTTCGAGGACCCGAGGTAGTTGGCGGGATTCGCTCAGGCTTAACCTGCGCGACCGATCAAGGAACTTAAATTACCACACCGCGTTACTCACAGGACGGAGATGCCAGTTTCCTGCCTTGCGCGTCGTTGCGCGATATTTGGCGGGAATTTCACGGCGAGCCAAGCTTCAAATATCTATCCGACACTATGAGGAAACGAACTATGGCAAAGGAAAAGCCCCTCGAAGACCTGTTCCGCGATGCGCACAAGGACATCTCCTATGAGCGCAGGTCAGCGCAGGCAGTCGGGAACGACGAGATCGCTCGCTGCGGCACCTTGAAGCGATGGGCAAAAGAACGCGGCTTGAACCATGCACAGAATCTGCTTGATCAGACGCTTCAGGAACAATTCAGGACCGACTGCAATCTGATGAAGCTTGCGGGCGGTTCGGCCAACCAGCGTGTCACGGCAGCGTGATTATGGAAGGGTGCAGTTCGGCACCCTTTTTCATGTGAACAGAGATCACGTAAAAGGAGGAGCCAGCCATGTCAGCCAGCGACAAAGCCGCATCTAAACGGAAGCCACGCCAGATTCATGACCAGACGCTTGAGGCTGGCCAGGGTGGTGAGCTTCATCAGGTTGCCGACGACAAGACACCGGTCATGACCACGGCCCAGGGCGGACCGGTTTCAGATGACCTCAATACGCTCAAGATCGGTGCACGCGGACCGACGCTTATCGAGGATTTCCATTTTCGGGAAAAGATATTTCACTTCGACCACGAACGTATTCCCGAACGCGTCGTCCATGCCCGAGGCTATGGCGCGCATGGCTATTTCGAGACGACAGCATCACTCAGCGAATATACGCGCGCGGACATTTTCCAACGGGTTGGCGAGAAGACGCCGGTCTTTGTCCGTTTCTCCACGGTCGCCGGATCGAAGGGTTCGTTCGACCTCGCCCGGGACGTCCGGGGCTTCGCCGTCAAGATTTACACCAAGGAAGGCAACTGGGATCTTGTCGGCAATAACATTCCAGTCTTCTTCATTCAGGACGCTATCCGATTTCCCGATATGGTCCACGCCGTCAAGGAGGAGCCGGATCGGGCATTCCCGCAGGCCCAGTCGGCGCATGACAATTTTTGGGACTTCATCAGCCTGACACCAGAATCCATGCACATGATCATGTGGATCATGTCGGACCGCGCCATACCGCGCTCGTTCCGTTTCATGGAAGGATTTGGCGTCCATACTTTCCGCTTCGTGAATGACAGGGATCAGTCGACCTTTGTCAAATTCATCTGGAAGCCGAAACTTGGCCTCCAATCCGTCGTATGGAACGAAGCGGTCAAGATCAATGGCGCCGACCCCGATTTCCATCGGCGCGATCTCTGGAATGCCATCCAGGCGGGTGACTTTCCGGAATGGGAACTGTGCGTGCAACTCTTTGATCAGGATTTTGCCGACAGCTTCGACTTCGATGTGCTGGACCCGACCAAGCTGATCCCGGAAGAAATCATAAAGCCCATGCCGGTTGGGCGGCTGGTGCTCAACCGCATGCCGGACAATTTCTTCGCCGAGACTGAACAGGTCGCGTTCATGACGCAGAACGTTCCCCCCGGCATCGACTTCTCGAATGATCCGCTGCTTCAGGGGCGCAATTTCTCCTATCTCGACACGCAGTTGAAACGGCTGGGTAGTCCCAATTTCACCCACATCCCCATCAATGCACCCAAGTGTCCATTTCACCATTTTCAGCAGGACGGACATATGGCGATGCGCAACCCTGTGGGGCGGGCAAACTATCAGCCCAATTCGTGGGGGGAGGGACCGAGGCCCGACCAAAAGCTCGGATTCCGATCATTTCCGGCGCAGGAAGATGGGCAGAAGGTTCGCCTTCGGGCGGAAAGCTTTGCCGATCATTACAGCCAGGCGCGCCAGTTCTACCTGAGCCAGACCGAGACGGAGCAGAAGCATATAGCGATGGCGCTGACCTTCGAACTGTCGAAGGTGGAAACGCCCAGGGTCCGCGAGCGTATTGTTTCCCACCTGCTCAACATCGATGCGACCCTTGCGGAAACGGTCGCCGGCAAGCTTGGCATCCGCACGATGCCGCAGGCCGCAGATGTGATGGTGCCGGTGCGCGACGATCTTGCTCCGTCTCCGGCGCTGAGCATCATTGTGAACGGGCCCGGGAGCTTCAAGGGCCGGAAGATTGGTGTACTTGCCGCCAATGGCTCGAATGCCGAGGTGCTGGACGCAATCCGGCGGGCCGCTGAACAGGAGGGCGCAACGTTGGAACTGGTTGCGCCTACGGTCGGAGGTTTCGAGGCATCCAGCGGCGACTGGATGGAGGCCGATCATATGATCGATGGCGGTCCATCCGTCTTGTTCGACGCTGTCGCACTTGTACTGTCGGAGGAGGCGGCGGATCGATTGACCAGAGAAGCCGCGGCGCGGGATTTCGTTGCCGACGCCTTTGCCCATTGCAAGTTTATCGGGTTTACCGCAGGCGCGATGCCGCTACTCGCAAAGGCGGGCATTGAACCCGATATGGATGAGGGACTAGTCTCGCTGGACAATGAAAAGGGAGCGTCGGAATTTGTTACATCCTGCCGCAAGCTGCGGTTGTGGGCGCGGGAAAATGCCGTCAAGCTTTGACATGCGGCACAAGACGGATGTGAAGAGGCCTTTCGAAGACTGATCCCAAAGCGGTCCGGCCCCAAGCCGGACCGTTTATCATGTCAGAACGTGAACCGGTCCAGTCGGGACCTACGCGTTCTTCTTGCTGCTCCAACCTGTCGAGCGGGTGTCCTGGGCGGTGGCTCTTTCTGGATGGGGATTGACCGCCCTCGACCGGCCGCTTTCAATCAGCCAGCTGCGACCTGAAAAGGGGCAGGGAAACGACCCTGCCCCAAAGCGGGTATTATGCCTTTGCCGCTTCCACGAAGCGGGGATCGAAGGTCTGCGCAAACGAGATATCAGCATTTGCCAGCTCCGGGTCGAGAGCCTTGAGCATTTCAAACAGGCTCTTGAAGCCGTCTTCCGCGATCAGACCCTTTTCGGAATACATGGCGCGGGACTTTTCGAAGCCGGTTTTGTACAGCTCCCGGTCACCTAGCAGATATTCCTCCGGCACGGCGTCCGCCACTTCATCGGCAGAGGCCTTGTGAATCCAGTTCAGCGATTTGACGAATGCATTGACGACACGCTGCGTTGTAACCGGATTGGCATCGATGAAGCTCTGCTGCACATATACGGTCGCTGCGGGATTGGTGCCGCCGAAAAGCTGACGCGTGCCCTCTTCGGTGCGCGTGTCGAGAAGCAATGTGATGTCGCCATCCACTTCCAGTCGCGTGATGACCGGATCGAGATGGACGAGAGCGGCAATTTCACCCTTCTTGATGGCTGCGACCGCACTTGCGCCACCGCCGACACCGATGATCGAAGCGGCATCTTCGGCGAGACCGTTCTTGATGAGCGCATATTGCAGCAACAGCGACGTCGATGAACCCGGCGCCGTGACCCCGACATTCTGGCCCTTGAGATCGGCAATCGTCTTGATCTCACCGGCAAGGTCCTTGCGCACGCCGATGCAGATCCCCGGAAAACGACCAAGCTCGCAGACGGCCTTGATGTCCTGTCCCTTGTTCTGCATGCGAATGGTGTGTTCGTATGCGCCGGTCACCACATCGACCGAACCGCCGATCAGCGCCTGCAAGGACTTTGCGCCGCCACCGAAATCGTTGATGGTTGCCTTGATGCCTTCTTCCTCGAAGAACCCCTTGCGCTCGGCAATGGTGAGGGGGAGGTAATAGAAGAGCGGCTTGCCGCCGACGCCGAACATCAGTTCCGGTTTTTCAGGTGCCGCGGATGCATCCTGCGCATAAGCGGGCAGGCGCGAAGCGATGCCCGCAAGCCCGAAGGCAGTGGCCGCCAGCAAGATATCTCTACGTGTTGTTCTCATGGTTTCCTCCTTGAATCCTTTTAACCATTCTGTCCGGCAGCTTTGGGGCGCCAGACCAGCAGGCGCGCTTCGATGATAGAGACGCCCCAGTCGATGACGAGCACGAAGGCCGTCAGCACGAGCATGCCGGCAAAGACGCCGGTAACGTCGAACACGCCTTCCGCCTGATGGATCAGGTAGCCAAGCCCCGCCGACGAACCGAGATATTCCCCCACGACCGCGCCGACGACGGCAAAGCCGACAGCCGTATGCAGGCTGGAGAACATCCACGACAGCGCGGATGGCAGGTAGACGTTGCGCAAAAGCTGGCGCTCGTTCATGCCCAGCATGCGGGCATTGGCGAGCACAGTCTGGTTCACTTCCTTCACGCCCTGATAGACGTTGAAGAAGACGATGAAGAAGACCAGCGATACGCCCAGTGCGACTTTGGACCAGATGCCGAGACCGAGCCACAGCGCGAAGATCGGCGCCAGCACGACACGCGGCAGCGAATTGGCGGCCTTCACGTAGGGGTCGAAGATCGCGGCGAGCAAAGGCTTGCGGGCAAACCAGAAGCCGATCAGCACTCCGCCGATTGCGCCGATGGCAAAGGCCAGCATGGCTTCAAGCAGTGTGATGCCGAGATGATACCAGATCGTACCTTCTGCAAACCATTTGGAGATGCGCACGGCCACATCGCCCGGCGTGGCAAAGAAAAACTTCGCTTTGGCCGGATTACCCAGCAAGTGGGTTGCGGTGAAGAGGTGCCAGACCAGAATGACGGCCACCGCCACGCTGAGCTGCGCCAGAAACAGCATAGGCTTTTTCATTTCTTTTCCCCACTTGTCTGCTGATAGCCCTTGAGAACCTCTTCCTTGAGCGCACTCCATATTTCGCGATGAATTTCGTGGAACTTGTCGTCGAGGCGTATTTCGGAAATCTCGCGCGGGCGGGCGAGGGGAATTTTATACTCCGCCATGATGCGCGCACGCGGCCCGGCAGACATGATGACGACGCGATCCGCCAGCGCGATGGCCTCTTCCAGATCGTGGGTCACGAACATGACCGCCTTCTTGTCCTGTGACCACAGGTCGAGCAGAAGGTCGCCCATGATGACGCGCGTCTGCGCATCCAGCGGGCCGAAGGGCTCGTCCATCAGCAGATATTTCGGATTGCGGATCAGCACCTGCGCAAGGCCGACGCGCTTTCGCTGTCCCCCCGACAGCATATGCGGATAGCGGTCACCAAAACTTGCAAGACCGACGCGGGCTAGCCACTCGCGAGCCTGTTCGCGGGCCTGTGCCTTTGGCGTGCCGGCAATTTCCAGCCCGATGGCAACATTGTCCAGCACGGTCTTCCAGGGCATGAGAGCGTCCTGCTGGAAGAGATAACCTGCCTTGCGATTGAGGCCTTGCAGCCGCTGGCCGCTGATTTCGACAGTACCACTGGCGGGTACGAGAAGCCCGGCAACGGCATTGAGCAATGTGGATTTTCCGCAACCGGTCGGGCCGACAATCGCCACGAATTCGTTTTCGGCAACTTCAAGATTGCTTTCGGCGACAGCATCGAAGCGGCCACCATCGGCCAGCTTGAACGAAATCTGCACATCTTTGAGCGCAATTGCTGTCTTGCGTGTCTCTTCCACTTGAATACGGCTTGGTTCGGCGCTCATCGCTCGTCACATCCCGTGAACTGACGATGTGCTTTGCCATAACGGCTCATATATCCGCTCCTCTTCGGGTAGCGCCTCATGAAAGGGGGAACGCACAAGATGCATAATCTTGTCCATCAAAAAGTGAGGCGCAAAAATTTGCGATAGAGTCTCTTCGTATAACGTCCCGGCAAGAACATGCAACGAAAAGCACATAGCGCGTTTCAAACTATCGACAAAAAGAAGCTCAGGCGAAATATTGTTGCGATCAGCCGCGCCAGGTCAGGAAACGTTTCTCGATCTGCCCGATGATGAAATTGACGATCAGGCCCATCACCGAGAGGATTGTGACCCCAGCAAACAGCTTTTCAAGGTCGTAGAGCGAGCCTGCTTCAAGGATATAGGAACCGACGCCGAACTGGGCGCCGAGCATTTCGGCTGCGACCAGCAGAATGATGCCGATGGAGATCGAGACCCGCAATCCGGACAGGATTGCAGGAAACGCGCCCGGCAGGATGATCTTGCGAACGATGGACCACCAGCCGAGACCGAAACTCTGCCCCATGCGTACGAGCGACCGATCCACATTGTCGACCGCGCCGTAGGTGGCGACGACCGTTGGCGTAAAGGTGCCAAAAGCGATGAGCATATATTTCGACATTTCGTCGATGCCGAACCAAATGACGAAAAGCGGCAAGAGCGCGATCTTGGGAATCGGGAAAAGGGCTGCGACGAGCGGCACCAGACCTGCCCGAACATAACTGAACAGGCCGATCATCACGCCGAGACCGACGCCGACTGCGATACCGAGGCTGGCACCAATGACCAGCCGCCTTAGTGATGGCAACAGGTGTTGCCACAGGAGGCCGGTTCGCCAGAGCTGGACGAAGGTTTCCAGCACGGCGGATGGACGGGGCAATGTCAGGTTGGATATGAAGCCGCTACGGGTTCCGATTTCCGCGAGCGCCAGCAGTGCCGCAAACAGGATCAGGGCCATATGGCGCACCGGCTGGGGCGCAAAACCGCCCCCCCGGAAAGGGACCGGGCGAACATCCGGGCGGGGCTGCTTCATTTCCGCGATCTCAACCATTAATCAATTCCTGATCCGCAGCCTGCGCCTCCGCCCGCATCAACTCCCAGAGCTCTCTCTGCTTTTCTTCAAGAACGGGGTCGCCAAGATGACGCTCGGAAAGGGGAATATCGATATCGACAATTTCCCTGATCTTTCCGGGCCTTCGCGACAACACCACGACCCGATGACCGAGCCGAACAGCCTCGTTGAGATTGTGCGTGACATAGACCGATGTGAACGGTTGACGTGTCCACAGCGCAATCAGATCGTCCATCAGCAGTTCCCGCGTCTGGCTGTCCAGCGCCGACAAGGGTTCGTCCATAAGCATGACGGCAGGGCGGACCGACAAGGCACGCGCAATCGCCACGCGCTGGCGCATGCCGCCCGAAAGCTGCTTCGGCAATGCCTGCCGGAAATCCAACAGCCGGGTGCGCTCCAGAACATTGGTGACAATCCTATCCATTTCAGCTCGACCAAGTCCGTGATCCTCAAGCACCAGCTTGATATTTCCTTCCACGGTGCGCCACGGCAGCAGAGCAAAATGCTGAAAGACATAAGTGAGGGGATTGAGCGAATCCTTTGGCGGCGACCCAATTTGCAGCACCTCACCGGAGGAGGGGTTTTCAAGCCCGCCGAGAAATCGCAGGAGCGTGGATTTTCCGCAGCCCGACGGTCCGATCAGGCAGACTATCTGCCCTTGCGGGATGGTGAGCGAAATATCGTTCAGAACTTCGACCGGACCATAAAAATGGCTGACGTTCTTAAGCTGCAGATCCATTTCAACTCCAGTCGGAAAGTACGCTCGCCGACGACAACATCCCGGCTTGGGACGCCTGTTACGGCTTGTGCCCGGCAAGCCAGCCGGGCACGGAAGATTTAAGTTTAGCCATACTTAGATCGTCTTGACGTAGGATGTGTCGAAAAGTTTTTCCTGCGTGACGTCTTCCTTGACCATGCCCTCGGAGCGGAACCAATCCAGTTGCTCCATACAGCTGTTGAGCGAGAGGGCCAGCCCCTTGTTGATGCGCATAGCGCCATCGATCAGGTTTTGTTTTGCCGTCTCGAACGGGCTGTCGCTTTCGACATATTTGTGCACGATTTTTGCGATGTCGTCGCGCGCCGCATCATCCGCCGTGTTGTCGACGAAAGCCGCATTATAATCGTCGATTGCCCGGGAGTAGGCTTTCAAGAAAGCTTCCGTCATGGCGCGCTCGTCGCTCGCATTCTTGGTAGACGTGAATGCTGTAGTGACCTGATAATCCGGAGCGTAGTCGGAAACGAGGCCGATCTGTTTGGCAGCGCCTTCGCGAATGAGCTTTTTCGCGATATTGGGCTGGATCGCCCAGGAATCGATCTGCCCGGTTGACAGGGCGCCTACCAAGGCACCAAGTTTCTGTAGCGGACGGAGCTGGATTTCTGAAAGCGGAATATTATTGGCCTTGGCGATCTTGTGCGCCATGAAATGGAATGATGAACCCGCCGTGGTGATGCCGAAACTGTGTCCGGCCAGCTTGGATGGCTCCGTCAGCCCGCCTTCATAAGCCTTGTTGGAGGCCAGAATAACATTGCCGGTGATGCCTTTTTCTTCCGCAAGCGCACCGCCGATGACCTTGATCGCGCCTTTGTCGGCCAGGCTGATAAGCCCGCCGCTCATCGCAGTCACACCGAAATCGGCGTCGCCGGACGCGATGGCGACCGCCATGGGTTGGGCGGCCTCGAAGAATTTCAGCTCGATATCGAGACCGGCGTCTTTGAAATAACCGCGCTCATGGGCGATATAGCTCGGCGCATGGCTCGCCAGATGGAGCACCGCCAGATTGCGCGTCGCGGCGCGGGCAGGGGAGCCGAAAGCCGTGCTGATGCCCAGTGCACCAAGCCCCATCAATGTCTGACGGCGTGTCAGGGTAAAATCCATTCTGGCTCTCCTCCGATGCGGGTGTCAGCCCGGCGCAACAGATTACCTGCCACGCCCGGCAAACAAAATTTCATTACGTCTCTGCCACGAAAAAATATGGAAGATTGCTTTCGCATAATGCCCCGGCGCCGGATTTTCAATGATTTTAAGGACTGAGCTTCACACCCACCAACCTCGATTGCACCGGGAAAGACGCTTAACCGGTAATGGATATGTTCAAAATGATGGAACCATACTGCGAAGTTTAGCCGAGAAGCCTTCTGCGATAGCAAGCGCGGCCAGAGCAAGTTATAAGACCAAGTTATAGGGTGGGCGAAGCAGGTTGGGTCCTAGCTAAAAAGTGACTCTCGTGGCTCTATTGTATTAAATTAGAGCATTCCGTTCAAACTTCAGGTGACGCCGATGAATGACGAAAATATGGATCAGCAGGGCGGGGTGGTGTTACCTTCGCATTCTTATTCCGGGTCATATGCGTGGCAAACGAGTTTCTATGATGCCGAACTCGATCCACGTGACTGGCTGGCGGCCATCATTGACGGTTCTGATGACGCGATAATCAGCAAGGACCTGAATGGTAACGTTAAAACCTGGAACAGGGGAGCCCAGCGACTATTCGGATACGAACCTGATGAAATTGTGGGAAAGCCGATCACCATCCTTATCCCGGATGATCGCCTGCAAGAGGAGCCGGCGATTTTGGCCCAGATTCGCGCGGGTAACCGCGTGGATCATTTCGAAACCGTCCGAAAGAAAAAAGACGGAACGCTTTTTGATATCTCCCTAACCATCTCTCCGATCCGGGATGCAGGAGGCAAAATTATTGGCGCATCCAAAATAGCCAGGGATATCACCGAACGGCGTCGGGCTCAGGAACAACAACGCCTCCTGATGGGCGAAATGAATCACCGGATCAAGAACCTTTTTGCACTGGCAAACGCGATTGTTTCCTTGAGCGGGCGGGAAGTGAAAACCGCCGAGGAATTGCGTCAGCATTTGCAGTCCAGACTTTCTTCACTTGCAAGAGCCCACGCACTAACAATGCCCGACTGGGAAGAAGTTGGAGCGGCGTCCATCTCTCTCCACGCGCTTCTGCAGACAATACTCGAACATTATGATCACCAGAATATAACCGTTACTGGCGCCAATCCCGCGGTTTCCGGAAAGCAGCTGAGCAGTCTTTCGTTGTTGCTCCACGAGTTCGCGACCAATGCGGCCAAGCATGGGGCGCTTTCAGCGCCTGGGGGCAACCTTTCTGTAACTGCCCTTGAAACCGAAGATACGTTTGAATTGCTCTGGTCGGAAACCGTACAGGATCACCCCGAAGAACCCAATGTTGAAGGGTTTGGAACCCGGTTGGAGGCCGCGCTCTCGGGCGCTCTCAACGCCAGGGTTCAACGGAACTGGACCTCGACTGGTCTCGAAATCAGCTTGCTGGTCCCCAAAGCAACACTGGAGCCTAAATAGAAGAACGACTTCACCAAGCGATAACGGCGTGGAGGGTTTCGTTGTAATCTATTGGCGTTTACTACCGGGCGCGCCGCGCAGCTGGGTAGGCATTGCAAGCACGATACCAAGCGATTTTGGCCAAGTGCCGCTTGGATACCAAAGGTTCCTCGGGTGCCTTCAGGGATGAGTTGTCGCAGAGGATATCGAAGCTTGTTCCAGAGGACTGTCTGGTGCTGAACAAAGGAACACGGGGCAACGCTGCGTTTCCAATTGAGCAGCCTTTGAGGTTTCCACAAGTCATCGAAGTTACGCCGCTAATTCCCGTTCTCCAACCACTTTGGGTCTTGCCGCGCTCCCGATCCTCCCCGAGCGGTCACTCAAACCGGAGGAGCCATACGGCGACAATCGGAAAGGCGAGCATCGCCGCGACCATGAAAAAGAGGATTCGCCAGCCGCGAGGAACCGCCCGATAGCCGAGCCCGGCAGACACGATTGCGAGCAAACCTGTCAAGGGCCAGCCGAAATAGCCAAAGATGATAAGGTAGGCTTCGTAAGGAGTGAAATTGATCACTGTCTGTCCTGCATAACGCGAGCGGTGGGTTCGGAGAGGGATGATGCGAAGGCTCCATCCATGATTTGCTCATCCACTTGATGAGGTTGTGAACTCTATCACAGTTCTGCTGAGCGCTTTTGTCTGGTGACGACCCATCAAATTGAGATGGCAAACCCTACACATGCTGCGGCTGGAACTTCGCGCCTTTGGTTTCCTATGGGCGAAACAAGGTAAGTTCCTGAGTGAATGTCCCATCACCGTTGGGTTCTGACGACATTTCGCCCAGAAAGCCGGAGAATTTTCCGGTGGTTCCGATGACGGCAAGCGCCGATTTTCCGTTTTCAGCCTCTTGTCCTGCTACCACGATGCTTCCGGCATCGAATTTCAGTGTCCATTGGCACTGTCCGTGAACACCGCTCTTGGTCGTCACGCAGTAACCGCTATTGGTGCCTACATCGCGCCGGTACTGATCCATCAAAGGTTGATCGAAGACGAACAGGTCGCCCTGAGATGGCCCGTCTGCGCTGGTGTTCATAGACCTCTTTTCACCACGCGTCCCATCCGCGATCGTGATGATCTTTGTTTCGTCCCGTTGCGGCTGCGTCGATTGCTCTGGTGGCGAAGCCAGCCTTCCTTCACTGGCCATGTCCTGCCACCAGATAATACAGGAGGCTACTCCGACGACGAGTAGCGCGCCAACGGGGCGATGTTTCGGTTCATTTTTTCCTCCATGGTAAGTGTTTGCTGTTGCGGCTCGTTCGTCAATTGTCGCCCATCTCGCATTGAGACAACCTTGGTCTATGCGTGGATCAGGGTGCACATCTCATCGATGGAGCCTTGGCGCGGATATCTCAAAATCTCTAAGCAGCACACAGAAAGAGTTCGTCATCGTTTTCGACGGAAGATTTCCGGTCGATGACCTTTGATGGATTGACACCTCCACGTTCTCCGATATTCTTTTATAAAAGCTTATATAACATAATTGTGGAACAATTCAAAAATGGGGGTTTTGCCTTGCGGATCAAACTAGCACTCCTTCTGGCATCTGCGATGCTCTTGAGTCCCGGTGCTTCACTGGCGCAGGATAAAGGCGGCGTTATCAATGTCGCGACAATCGGCGAGCCGCCGACGCTCGATCCGATGGTTTCCACCGCTGATCTGGTGGGGATCGTCACGCAGCATATCTTCGAAACTCTCTACACCTTCGACAAGGAATGGAAGCCGACGCCATTATTGGCAGAAAGTTTGCCCGAAATCAGCGCGGACGGAAAAACCTATACGATCAAGCTCCGTTCCGGCATCAAGTTCCATGACGGTAGCGACATGACGTCGGAAGACGTGGTTGCGTCGCTGGAGCGCTGGACAAAGCTTGCTTCGCGGGGAAAACAGGCATCGGTCTTTATTGAAAATATAGCGGCGACCGATCCGGCTACGGTGACGATAACGCTTAAGCAGCCACATGCGCCACTGACCTCACTGCTTGCCTTCAACAATTCTGCGGCGATCATCATACCCTCGGAAAAGCAGGCTGAGCCGATGAACGAATTTATCGGCACCGGTCCCTATATGCTCAAGGAGCGAAAGGCAGATCAGTATATTCAGCTCGTGCGTTTCGACGGTTACAAGTCGCGCGAGGGCGAGAGCGACGGTTATGGCGGCGCGCGTCATCAATATCTTGACGAAATCCGCTTCGTATCGGTCCCGGACGCCAACACTCGTGTCGAGGCCGCGGTTTCCGGACAATATGATTATGTCGATTCCATTCCGGTCGAATCCTTTGACAAGATCAAGTCTTCGACAGCTTCCCAGCCATTGCTTCTGAAGCCCTTCGGCTATCCTGTCTTTGTTTTCAACACCAAGGAAGGGGTGGCGTCGAAATTGCCGGTGCGAAAGGCTGTAACACACGCATTGAGTATGGAAGACATGCTTGCGGCTGCGTTCGGCAGTACGGAATTCTACGCGTTAGACGGCGCCTTCTATCCTTCCAATTTCGTCTGGAATACGGACGCGGGTGTGGAAGGCAATTATAACGTGGCCCAGCCGGAAGCTGCAGCCGAAGAATTGAAGGCTGCCGGCTACAATGGAGAGCCGCTGCGCATTCTGACCAGCCGCCAATATGAGTTCCATTACAAGATGGCGCAGGTGGCCGCCGAATATCTCAAGCTTGCCGGTTTCAACGTGGATTTGCAGGTTGTCGATTGGGCGACTCTGACGCAGCGCCGTGCTGATCCCAAGCTCTGGGATATCTACATAACGCACAGCCCTTTCCTGCCCGAACCTGCTTTGATGGGGTCTCTGTCGACCAGTTCGCCGGGCTGGTGGGACACGCCAGCGCGTAAAACCGTAGTCGATGTTTTCACGTCGGAATCCAATCCGGACAAGCGCATTGCGCTGTGGGCAGACGTTCAGAAGACCATCTATGACGAACTGCCCCTGATCAAGATCGGCGACTTCAATGCTGTCGCGGCGATGTCCACCAAGCTGGAGGGCGTTGAGCCAGCGCCGTGGCCTTACTTCTGGAATGCTTCGTTGAAGAAGTAACTCCCGGCAATGCAAATGCCGTCCGTCCGGTCGGCATTTGCTGAAATGTTCAATCTGGAGAATCTGATCGCATGGTGCGCTACATCCTTCAGCGGTTTGTCGGCATGGCGGTCGTCATGTTTCTGGTCGTGACGATCGTGTTCGTGATTGTCCGGGTGACGCCCGGCGATCCTGCCGCCGTCATGCTTGGACCAGATGCATCTGCGCAGGACATTGCCGATCTGCGCGCCCGGCTTGGTCTGGATCAGTCGCTGGTCATTCAGTACTTTTACTACATAGGTCAGCTGCTGAAGGGCGATCTCGGCCAGTCGATATTCCTCAACATGCCAGTTGGCGCAGCATTGCTCGACAGAGCCGAGCCAACGTTCTTTCTGACAGTTCTTTCGCTTCTGATTGCATGCATCATTGCTCTGCCGGTCGGAGTTTATGCGGCTTATAGGCGTGGCTCCTTTGTGGATCAGGCTGCAACAACGGTTGCCATGCTCGCAGCGAGCATACCGAGCTTCTGGCTCGGCCTTATCCTCATGCAGTTTTTCGCGGTCCGGCTGAACCTGTTTCCGGTGTCCGGCTATGGCGGGCCGGGTTCGAGCTTCACGGATCGAATGTACCATCTGATCCTGCCAGCCATCGCGCTGGGGCTGGTTTCCTCCGCCCTGATCCTGCGCTTCACACGTGCCTCAATGCTTGATGTTCTTGGTGACGATTACATCCGCACGGCGCGCGCAAAGGGCCTGATCGAGCGGCGTGTGATCATGAAGCATGCCTTGAAGAACGCGCTGATCCCGATCCTGACCGTGATTGGTCTCACCGCAGCCGTCCTGATCTCCGGCGCCGTGGTGACCGAAACGGTGTTCGGCCTGCCGGGGGTTGGCAATCTTGTCGTGTCTGCAGTCCTGCGTCGGGATTATCCGGTAATCCAGGGCGCGCTGCTCGTCATCGCGGGGCTCTATGTCTTGATCAATTTCATCATCGACATGCTCTATCTGTTCGTAGATCCGAGGGTTCGCTACTGATGGCCGATCTGGTTACGACTACGCAAAAAGTACCCTCGGAACGCGCTTTGTTTGTCCGTCGGCTGTTCAAACGCAAGACAGTGGCGGCTGGCATTATCGTGCTTGCGGTCTTTGCCATCCTCGCGCTGCTGGCGCCCTGGATCGCACCTTACTCACCGTCGAAGCTATCCATCGTCAACCGTCTAAAGCCGCCGAGCGAAATGTTCTGGTTCGGCACGGATGAGTTCGGGCGTGACGTCTTTTCTCGTACGATCTATGCCGGACGGCTGTCACTTATGGTGGGCGCGGCTGTTGTCGTCCTGTCAGCGATCATGGGAGTGACACTCGGATTGCTCGCAGGCTTCTTTCAGCGTCTGGATACTCCCATCGCTCGCCTGATCGACGCGATGATGGCGTTCCCCGACATTCTGCTGGCCATCGCGCTGGTCGCTGCGCTCGGCCCATCGCTGGCGACGGTCATCGTTGCCCTGTCAGTTGTCTACTCACCGAGGCTGGCGCGCATCGTGCGCGCCTCGACGCTGGTGATCCGTGAATTGCCTTATGTCGAAGCGGCTCAATCGCTTGGAATCTCGACATTCCACATCATGACGCGGCACGTGCTGAGAAATCTGATCTCGCCCATCATCGTGCAGTGCACTTTCCTCTTTGCGAGCGCAATGCTCGCCGAAGCGGGGCTCTCCTTCCTTGGTCTCGGCGTAAGCCCCGAGATTCCGACCTGGGGAACCATGATTGCCGCGGGACGCCAATATATAGGCCAAGCCGACTGGATGACCTACTTCCCCGGCTTCGCCATCATTCTTTCCGTCCTCTCGCTTCAGATGGTTGGCGACGGACTACGCGACATGCTCGATCCAAGACTGCGAAGGGATTTGTAATATGATTTCCGGTGAACAGGCGAAGCCGCTTCTCATCACCAATGTCAGACCGGTAGCTTTCGGTGAACATTCAGATGCGACGACCGATATTCTCGTCGGGAAGGACGGCAATATCAGCGCCATCGGCAAGTCGTTGAACGCACCGGCAGAGGTGGAGCGGATCGATGGCAAGGGAGGCTGGATTTCGCCGGGTTGGGTCGATCTGCATGTTCATATCTGGCATGGTGGTACGGATATCTCGATACGCCCTTCCGAATGCGGCGCTGAAAGAGGGGTGACGACACTCGTCGATGCCGGTTCGGCGGGGGAGGCCAATTTTCACGGCTTCCGGGAGTATATCATCGAACCTGCCAGGGAACGGATCAAAGCCTTCCTCAATCTTGGTTCAATCGGCCTTGTCGCCTGCAACCGGGTTCCGGAATTGCGCGATATCAAAGATATTGATCTCGACCGTATTCTCGAATGCTACGCCGCCAATAGCGAGCATATCGTGGGGATCAAGGTCCGGGCCAGCCACGTCATAACCGGGTCGTGGGGCGTTACGCCAGTCAAGCTTGGCAAGAAGATCGCGAAGATACTGAAAGTGCCCATGATGGTGCATGTGGGCGAGCCGCCCGCGCTCTATGATGAAGTTCTTGAAATTCTCGGGCCCGGCGATGTGGTGACGCATTGCTTCAATGGCAAGTCCGGCTCCAGCATCATGGAAGACGAAGACTTGTTCAACCTCGCGGAACGCTGCGCAGGCGAGGGCATCCGGCTGGATATCGGCCACGGCGGGGCGTCCTTCTCCTTCAAGGTCGCGGAGGCGGCAATTGAACGGGGACTCCTTCCATTCTCGATCTCGACAGACCTGCACGGACATTCGATGAACTTTCCTGTCTGGGATCTGGCGACAACAATGTCCAAATTGCTGTCGGTCAACATGCCGTTTGAAAATGTCATCGAAGCCGTCACGCATAACCCGGCATCGGTGATCAAGCTCTCGATGGAAAACCGGCTTTCTGTTGGGCAACGTGCCGATTTCACGATCTTCGATCTGGTTGATGCCGACTTGGAAGCGACGGATTCCAATGGTGATGTGTCTCGGCTGAACAGGCTTTTTGAGCCCCGCTACGCAGTCATTGGTGCTGAGGCGATTACGGCCAGCCGCTATGTGCCGCGTGCGCGCAAACTCGTTCGCCACAGCCACGGCTATTCGTGGCGCTGAAACTGGCAGCGTCGCATTGAATTTTACGGGAACGTCCCGTGACGAAATGATGAGGAAAATTCGTGTCTCATTCTCCCCAAACGACCGAAGTACGATACTCACCCTATGAGCGCCTAGCTTCACTAGGCATAACCTTGCCGCCACCGCCCCCGCCCATCGCGAATTTTGTCACGCACGTTCGGGAAGGCAACATCCTCTATCTTTCCGGGCAAGGGCCAAGGGAAGAGAGCGGACATTTGCGGGCAGGTAAGGTCGGCGGCGACATCGGCGTGGATCAGGCCTATCAGGATGCCCGTCTCACCGGTATCAATTTGCTGGCCGTCATGCACGAAGCGCTTGGCGACCTTTCCCGTGTAAAGCGTGTCGTGAAGCTGTTGGGTATGGTCAACGCCGTGCCGGACTTCGAGCTACACCCCAATGTCATCAACGGCTGCTCCGATCTTTTCATCGAAGTGTTTGGTGCAGCCGGTCAACATGCGCGTTCAGCCGTCGGCTTCGGTTCCTTGCCGGGCAATATCACGGTTGAAATCGAAGCGATCGTCGCTCTGAAAGACTAGGAAAGCGTCAATGATTGCGCCAGCCCATCAGCTTTTCGATCTTCGCCGCCGAAGCGCGCACCTGACTGGTGTAGCGGCTTTCGTCGGAAAGCACTTTCTGTTCAGGAAGCACGATGGAGATTGTCGCAACGCATTGTCCATCGCGGTCGCAGATCGGGGAAGCAATGCAGGCAACGGCATAGTCGGATTCCGCAATCTGGATCGAGAGCCGCTCATCGAAAGCTCTCGCCGCAGCCTCCGAGAGACTCGTGGCGTCGATTTCGGCCCGACCGGTCGGAGAAGTCCGGGCGCAACGCTTGAAAAGCTCGATCCGTTCATTTTCAGCCAAATGCCCGACCAGAAGCCGACCGGATGCAGTCCAGTTCAAAGGTACTCTTGTGCCGACACGCGAGGCAACCTGAAACGGGCTTGGTCCGTCTGCCATGGCCAGAACAAGCATATGGTCTCCATCCCGGCCGCACAGCTGCACCGCTTCGTTCGCTTCGCGGCAGAGATCATGCATTTCGTGCGTGGCGACGCTCATGAAATCAAGCGACCGCGCGTAAGCAAGACCGTAATAATAGAGCCGCGCACCGAGCCAGATCGCACCGTCCGCGTTGCGGGCGAGCATGTTTTTCTCAACGAGATCATCGATGGTCACATAGACCGTCGACAGAGGCGCCTTGATCGCCTTGGCAATCGCATAGGGACCAGCTGGAGCGCCGGTCTCATAAAGATAGTCAATCACCTGCAACGCACGGTCGATGCCGCTGACACGCGAGCGGCGTGTCGACTTGGTTTCGATATCGTCTGCAGGGGACGTTTCGGCGGAAATAGCGGTTGACGATACGCTCAACTCAGTTGCTCCGTGTGAAATTCGAGAAGTTATTACATTATTATGGCATATATGTCGATGCCGGAGACAGCGAAAGAAATGGGAGAATTGACATGACCGATGATATCCGCCGCAAGATCGGGCTTCGACCGGTCATCAATGTTTCCGGCACGATGACATCGCTTGGCGCATCCATCGTAGTGCCTGAGGCAATAGAAGCGATGGCAGCGATCTTGCCCCAGTTCGTTGAGGTCAATGATCTCCAGCGCAAGGCAAGCGAAGTGATTGCACGGTTGACAGGCGGCGAAGCTGGCTTCGTCACGGCGTCGTGCTCGTCAGGCATTACACTTGCTGTTGCCGGAACCATGACAGGCAACAACCTTCTCGCGATTGAAAGGCTGCCGGATACGATGCCGGAAAAGAACGAAGTTCTGGTGCAGACCGGTCACGTGGTCAGTTACGGCGCTCCGGTCGATCAGGCAATCCGGCTTGCAGGAGGCAAGGTCGTCCTGATCGGACAGGCGACATCAACCCATCGCTATCACATGGAGAATGCGATTACCGAAAAGACCGCTGCGGCGGTTTATGTCGTATCGCACCACGTTGTGGACTATGGCCTTCTGCATCTAAGCGAGTTTGTCGAGATCGCGCACGCCAGGGGCGTGCCGGTGATCGTGGATGCTGCATCCGAATATGACCTGAAGCTCTTTCTGGAAAAGGGCGCAGATATTGCAATCTATTCGGGACACAAGTTTCTTGGCGGCCCAACCTCGGGGATTGTCGCAGGCAAGAAGGAACTCGTTCGCCATGCTTTCCTGCAAAATCTCGGCATTGGGCGCGGCATGAAAGTTGGCAAAGAGAGCATTTACGGCGTCATGGCTGCACTGGAAGCATGGGAAAAGCGTGACCATGCCGGGATTCGCGAACGGGAAACGGGATATCTGGAACTGTGGAAGAGAACGCTGGACGGCCGCCCCGGTGTCACGGCTCTGATCGAACCAGATCCGACGAACAATCCGCTCGACCGCCTGCGTGTGATTGTGTCTGCACCCGATGCGCACATCACGGCTTGGGATCTGGCAACCGCTCTTGCGCGTGGGAATCCACCGATCATAACCCGTGACCATGAGGTAGAGCACAACTATTTCTATCTCGACCCATGCAATCTGCATCCCGGGCAGGAGACTGTCGTGGCTCGACGTTTGGGTGAGGAACTCGACAGAGCCCGGGCATCGAACGAGATTATCGCTACCCCCTTTGAGGACCGAAGCAGACATCGCTTCGATGGCTTGCTGCGCTGGCCGGATTGATGGCCGGCAGAGGCTGAGTAACGCGGAGGAACATTATGACGTCTGGGAAATTTGCGACGGTTGGAAAACACGAACCTGTTTTATCCGTTCGAGGACTAACTACCTCCTTTCTGGTCGACGGCGCATGGAAACCGGTTGTCGATGATGTTTCCTTCGACGTTCATCCGGGAGAAACCGTCGCAATCGTCGGCGAATCCGGCTCGGGCAAGAGTGTTACTTCGCTGTCGATCATGCGTCTTCTGCAGAAGGATACGAGCCGCATCGAAGGCAGTATAAGCTTGGCCAGTCGGGAGCTTCTGACGCTCTCGGAAAATGAAATGCGCCGCATTCGCGGCAACGAAATTGCCATGATCTTTCAGGAGCCGATGACAAGCCTCAATCCGCTCTTCACAATCGGCGACCAGATTTCCGAAGCATTGCTCTGCCATTCGCAAATGTCGAAGGCAGACGCGCGTGCTGAGACGGTCCGCTTGCTGGAAAAGGTCCGCATTCCGTCCGCCGCGTCCCGCTTCGATGAATATCCGCATCGTTTTTCGGGCGGTATGCGTCAGCGCGTCATGATTGCAATGGCTCTGGCATCGAGACCCAAATTGCTGATCGCCGACGAACCGACCACGGCACTGGATGTAACCATTCAAGGCCAAATCCTCGATCTTATCAAAACGTTGCAGGAAGAAGAGGGCACTTCGGTTCTTTTCATCACGCATGATATGGGCGTGGTGGCCGAAATATCGGATCGTACTGTTGTCATGTTTCGCGGAAAGCAGGTTGAGACAGGACAGACGGCCGATATTTTCAGGCAAAGCAAACATCCCTATACGCGAGCACTTTTGTCGGCGGTTCCTGTACTGGGTTCGATGCAGGGCTATCAACGTCCTCTACGGTTTCCGATAGTAGACGATGCGACCGGGCTCGCGGAAAAGCCGGCCGAGGTGGCGGATACCGTCGACAACATCGATGTTCCGGTGTTGGAAGTGAAAGGTCTGACAAAACGCTTCGAGATTTATTCAGGCTTCATGTCTCGCCTGAGCGGGCGTGTCCATGCGGTGGAAAACGTGTCTTTCACTCTGCGCAAGGGGGAAACCCTTTCGCTGGTCGGCGAAAGCGGTTGCGGGAAATCGACGACCGGGCGCGCCATCATGCGATTGACCGAACCGGACTCTGGTGAGGTTCTGGTGGAAGGCCAGAATATCCTCAGCCTCGGCAGGCAGTCCATGCGCGAGATGCGCCGAACTGTTCAGATGATCTTTCAGGATCCTTACGCGTCGTTGAACCCGCGTATGACGGTGGGAGCCGCTATTGCGGAACCTTACATTGAACACCGGTTGGGAAGCGCAAGGGATGCGAAGAATGTTGTCGCAGACATGCTGGAAAAGGTCGGCCTGACGCCGGATATGGCGAAGCGCTACCCGCATGAATTTTCCGGCGGGCAAAGACAGCGCATCTGTATCGCCCGCGCGCTTGCCCTGAAGCCCAAGGTTATCGTTGCCGATGAAAGTGTGTCGGCGCTGGATGTCTCGATCAAGGCTCAGGTCATCAACCTCATGCTGGATCTTCAGGAGAGCCTTGATCTGGCGTTCCTGTTCATCTCGCATGATATGGCCGTTGTGGAGCGTGTAAGCCATCGCGTAGCGGTAATGTATCTGGGCGAGATCGTAGAAATAGGGCCGAGGTCGTCGGTCTTTGAAAACCCCCAACACGACTACACACGCAAGCTGATGGCGGCGGTTCCGGTCCCTGACCCTGACCGACGCAAGACCAGGCTTTCAAGCGAAGGGGGAGAACTCAAGAGCCCTATTCGTCCTGCGGATTTTGTCGTGCCTTTGCGTGAATATCGCGAGGTATCGCCGGAGCACTTCGTGGCGTTGTAGGGCAGGTGATCTTACGAGTGGACTTATGATTGATCCGGTGCTGCCCTCGTTGCCCGACTTAATATGATGTGGGATAACTGCTTTCGATGAATACTATCCGTAAGTGAAGGAGGGCAAACGGAATTGAAGAGAGCTCCATCGCTTCAGAAAGCGCCGTAATCCCACAGTCTCCGCGGAAATATCGAAATCGATCCTGACGGGGTGTCAATAGTACGTTGATTCGCCAGCGTTCATGATGCCAGAAACATATATGATGGAGACGCTCAGAAGTTTTGGCGAGTTAGAGGCTACAACACATTGTTGTGGAGGATAGAAGCAAAAATGTAATCTGGCGCGCCATCGTCAGCGGTCAGATCGAACCCGGAATGAAACTCCGAGAAGAGCAGTGTTCGACGTTATTCGAACGGTGGTACGCAAAATCCTTGTTGCCTATCAATCTAGCCACTTATGTTGCGACGCCAGGCCAGAAGGGTGGGTATAATCTGTCCGAAGCTGGAAATGCTTTAGTAACCGCGCCTAGGCGAACGAACCCATCGCGCAGACACGGTTGCTATGGAAAGCGGTAGATTGTAGCCGCTAATTGGCCCAGCAATAGCCAAAAGCGCAGCCGGAAATGGTTACTTTCTGGGATACTGCGAAGGGGTTTTCATTCGCAAGCGCGATGCGGATCAACCGAGACCGGTCACGTGGACGGAACATGTTCTGGAACTCCGCGGGCAGGGCATCGGCAACGGTCAATATAGTTTCGATTTTACCCTTGGCAGACTGTGCTCCACCGGAAACATTCACCGTCATGCCTTTGCGGACATTGAACAGATATTCATCCGGCAGGTATGCGAGAATATAGGATTCTCCGCCATTGATCTGCATAAGCTCGTCACTGAACTTCACCACCTGGCCTGGAAGCGGCACCTTGGCACCCACGGTTCCTGCCATGCTGGCGCGCAGGAAACCCTGATCATAAATCCCATTCAGTTTGTCCATCGCCTGACGATAGATGGCACGCGATTGCTGAAGGAGCTTCAGTTCGTTTTCCGTAGCTGCCTTTTCGCTTTGCAGTTGGGCAACACGTTCAGCGGCTTGCAGGCTGTTGCGAAGTGCGTCGTCCTTGGCAAGCGAAGACACGATGCCTTTCCCTGAAACGGTATCGAACTGGCTCGAAGTGCCTTTCGTTTCGCGTGCGGTGCGCTCAGCCAGAGGGAATACAGCAGTGATGGAGTCGAGTTTGCCTTGAAGCTGCCCTTCACGGATAGCGAGATCGCTGTCCCGGAAGGCGATATTGGCGAGTTCCTGAATCATCTCGAATGACTCAATGCGCGCAAGCTGCGTACCGGCCTGCACTACATCACCTTCCTTGACAAAAACCTCTGTCACCTTGCCTGGATAGTTGGCGCTAACCAGGTAGCGCTCTTTCAGGACAGTGCCATCGATAGACAGGACGAACATGTTGCCGATGAGGTAATAAGCGAGCGAACCCAGAAAAACGAAGACCAGGCCGAGATAGATCATACGCCCGAGTTTTCCAGAGGACGAGCGCTTCTGAGCATCGAGAACATCGATGCGAGTTTGTTTGCGTAGACGTTTCACTTGATTTTCCGTTTTTACCAGGGACGTTGCATGCGGACTTTCACCGGTGTGTAATTGTCACGGTGAGAGCCGGAGAACACCCATTCGTCGATATAGGCAATGAGTCTGACGGGGCGCATGACATAAGTCATGAAAAGGGAATAACCCGGCAGGAACAAGAGGTTGCGCAGGAAAACATGCCGACCCGTACACCAGGCGGAAGCTGCCAGAATGAGCACATCGATCGCCAGCAGACCGATCTGCATTGCGATCAGGATTGCTGGTGTGAAGGAGCCATACTGGATGAACAGCCAGACCAGATAGACCGGGAAGATAAATGCTCCCACGACGTTGAAGAGCAGGAAATCCCATTGATGGACGGCCTCGGTGATCCGGAATGCGGGCGATAGCGGGTTCATCAGCTGAACGTGCTTGCGATAGCGAATCCAGATCGCGTCGCGTTCCCACCGCAGGCGTTGCCGTATGTACTGATAAACAGTCGTAGGCACATCGGTATAACACACCGCCTCGGGGGCGTATTCGATCCGCCAGCCCTTCAGGCGAAGTCTGATGGTCGTATCCAGGTCTTCCCCGCCGCCCACATCAAAGCCACGGATGTCGTCCAGAGCCTTGCGCCGGAAAGCACTGAAGGCGCCTGAGGCGCAGACGACCTGATTGACCGCGCTGGCAATGCGCTTGCCGACTGCAATAGATTGCAGGTATTCGATTTCCTGAAATTGGCTGATAACACTCGCATCGCTGTTGCGAGGAGCGATATCCCCACAGACGGCGCCCACTGCAGGATCGGAAAACGGCCTCAGCAGATATTCGAATGCGTATCGGTCGAACGAACAGTCACAGTCGACATTGATTATGATATCGCCCGAAGCGTAGGCGCATGCCAGATTGATGCCGCTGGACTTGCCGCCGCGCAGACTGGTGGATAGCACTTTCGTTGCCAGTCCCTGTTTGACGAGGGATTGGGCAACCTCGACCATGCGGTCGGTAGAACCGTCGCTGACGATGACGATCTCAAAGTTCTGTATAGACTGCTCGTGCAGAGAGCGGACGCAAGCCTCAAGTGCATCTTCCTCGTTGTGCCCCACGAGAATGACACTGACGCTGGGATGCTCGCTGGCCGTGCCGTCTTCTTCGATCAGCGCCTCGGCATCCGGTGAACGCATGGCCATCCCCGCCACGAGAAATGGCAGGATGTAGCGTGGAAATTCGAAGATCAACGTGTACCAGAAGACCGACATGATACTAAGGGTCGTCTGGCTCAGCAGAAATGCGAAGCCCAGTTCCAGCGTGTTCACGGTCAGCCTCTTCCGAGACGTTGTTTCACCGTCAACACGGGAGACAGCTTGACACGTAGGACTTCCTCGCTGCTTCGCACGGTGTCCTGCAACTCCCGCTCAAGAACCGCATCAAAGCGTTCTGCCAGAAGATAGGCCATATCACCATCTACAAAGAGCGAAGCGGCAACGCCCAAACGGTTACGCAGATTCTCGAAAAAGAGATCGCGGGACTTGTCGAATGTGGGGCGGCCATTGACCGAGATTACCTGTTCGCCATCGGCGAACCGAATTTCCGCGAGGGCTGCATTCGCACCCGCGGATGCATTGATGCGGTCGATCTCTCTTTGCAGCGGAACTGGTAAAGAAGGGCCGGTCACGGAATGCCTGCCCTCCAGAAATGCCGCACCGGCGTCCGTCAGGAGATAGCTGTGGAGATCCACTTGCTGGATTGCTTCACCATCCGTACGGGCATTGCAATCCAGACAGACGAACCCGACTTCGACTTCCGACGATGTGGCTTCACATGTGTTGCAAGTATACGCTTCGCCCGGGCGATCGTAGTCCTTCCCGTAGTTGCGAAGCTGGCGCTGGCATTTGGGGCAGACCAACGACATTCCCTGCCGGAATTGCTCTTGCGGCAATATGGTCGCACAATGGAAATGATGAATGAGCGGACTTTCGCGCAGATCGGCCGAGCGGCAGGATGGGCATTCCTCGCGGACGGACAGACGGCGCGAGTGGCAGTTTGGACACTCGTGCAGCCGATCGAAGAAACGCCGTTTCAGGAACCCGCGCAACACAAGGCTTTCGGCAAGCGGAACGATCTTTCCGGCCGAGTAGAATCCCGGATAGCAGACGGCTTCCGGTGCCAGCGGATAGCGCATTGCTCGCAGCTCTTTGTTCGAAACGTACATGTGCGCCAGCAATTGGATCTCGGGGTCCACCGACTGACGGAACTGCAGGGGCAGTGCGTCCCGCTGCTGACGAAACTTGAGGATACGCCGGGCGGTTTCTGTCCAGGTCCGGGGCTCTTGCAGGTCGAAATGCGCGTCAGCAAAATCGCCAGCACGCCCCTTGAGGTCTATCAACGGGGACTGAAGTGAGCCGACAAAATCGCGAATGTTGTGCAGAGGCGACGAACGCCGCTCGTCGGCGAACAGAATGGCATCGACATGCCCGTCTGCGTCCGTGTTGAATAGCAGGCCGAATATCTCGTCCAGATGTGCAGGCATACGGGGAAACCAACGGGCGGTAGGTTTCCACGTCAGGCCATTGTCGTGCCAGACAGCGCGGATCTGGTTGGCAAGTTGCTCGGGGGTGGCGAACCCGCCATGTGCCAGACGTTCGTGGCCATTCGTAGGAAGAGTCATTCTGAGCTCGTAGTGATTAACGTGATGCGATTGACCGGGGCCTCAGAGAGGCTCCAGTTCTGTGACGGCTATTGGGACATCCAAGATGAACCGAGCCTGAACATGTTCCTGAAATGCGTTGTTCCCCCTTTTAGGGGGAGAAATCGCAGACCTCATATAAACAGCAATCGGAAAAAGCAATGGGGTGAATGTGGCGATTATGCAACTTTTAGTGGGCCGCGTTTATCCACGGTAACGATCCGCTTCAGATAACGTCCAAATTGAATGAGAAGGTGAGGTGAGAACGTCTCGATAGACAATTCTCTAAAGTCACCGGGACCAACCGTCACCGGATTGGAACGACTGCGAAAACCTCATTGCCTTCACGGACTCCTGCTCTCCTCAAAAACCTAGCGCCTTGCGTTCGTAATGAGAGTGATTGAACGGGCTGCGGCCGTCACGAGGGGCGCATATTTCTCTTCTGCTTCTTCTGGCGTATAGCGGCTGCGAGATACAGCAATATTGATTGCGCCATAGGGATGGCCCCGAGCGTCCAGAATAGGCGATGCGAAGGAAAGATCGCCGTGGAAATATTCCTCAAATGCAGTTGCATAGCCCTTGGCTGCGGCTTGCTTGAGCTTTGCATTCAACTCGTCGCGATTCCATGTGGTGTGGGGTGTGTAGGGATGCAAATGAGAGCGATCCAGCACTGCGTTCGCTTCATCTTCCGACAGGGCCGAGAGGATAGCAATGCCGGGTGCCGTGCAATAAGCCGGTAGACGCATGCCGGTGACGACATCGTTGTTCAATACATGGCGGCTCATGAATCGCTGGACGAAAACGATGTCGGTCTCGTCCAGAACGGTCAGGTTTACCGTCTCTTCTGTGGTTTTGCTCAGGTGAAGAAGATAAGGCGTACCCCGTTCGACGAGCACACTGGCGCGGCTGTAATGGTAGCCGAAGTCCAGCGTCTTTACGCCCAGTTCAAAACGCTTCGTTTCGCTACTCTTGGTCAGATAGCCCAGTTTGGTGAGCGTATAAGTGAACCGCTGCGCCGCTGAAATATCCAGCCCGGTCTCTTCCGCGATCTGAGACAGGCTGAGAGTTGGCCTGCTGCCATCAAAGGCCCGCAAGACACGAAATGCTTTTTCGACGGATTGCACGAGCAGTGGATCGCGATCATTGCCCACGCTTTCATTGACTGATTTCACTGACTTTTCCGCTTTGCGTACCATCAAAAACTCGCCTGAGATAATCGTCGTTTAATAGCAGAATTATCAAGAATCTGAAAAGATTCTTGACATTATAATACAATAAAATCACTATAACATAATAGTTATTGCAATGCAATAAAAGATTTGTAAGCGCATAACCCCAAAGGGAGAACACAATGGATCGCTTTATCCTGACTGAGCGTCGAGGCGAGGTCGGCATCATCACGCTCAACCGTCCGCACATCCTCAATGCGTGGCACAGCGCGATGCGCCGCCAGCTCATCGAGGCTTTCGATGTGTTTGAAGGCGATGCTGATATCCGTGCGATCATTCTGACCGGGGCCGGCGACCGTGCGTTCAGCGCAGGTCAGGATCTCAATGAAACCCGGACGTTCGATGCCGAGCGCGGCAAGGAATGGGTTGGCGAATGGGAGCGTCTTTATGATCGCATGCGTTCGCTCTCCAAACCACTGATCGCGGCGCTCAACGGTGTCGCTGCCGGGTCTGCCTTTCAGGTAGCGCTTCTCTGTGATTTCCGTATCGGCCATCCGGCCGTCCGCATGGGCCAACCGGAGATCAATTCCGGCATCGCCAGCACCACCGGCCCGTGGATCATGCGCGAGATCATCGGTCTTGCCCGCACCATCGACCTCACGCTGAGCGGGCGCCTGATGGATTCAGAGGAATGCCACGCCATCGGAATTATAAATCGCATCGTCGATCAGTCCAAGGTCCTGGATGAAGCTGTCGCGCTCGGACGGGAACTCGGCGCCAAGCCGCCGGTAGCCATGCGTCTCAACAAGCAGCGTTTCCGCGAAATGACGGAAGCAGGCTTCCGCGACTGTCTGGCTGCGGGATCGCGCATCCAGAAGGAAGCCTATGCATCGGGTGAACCGGCCCGCATGATGGAGCAGTTTCTCGCCGAGCGTGCGGCCCGCAAAGCTTCCTGACCAACCAATGTCCGTTCGCCCCAAAAAGGGGCGGACGGTTTGATATCGCATACCGAATGACATGCCGGAGGGAAAAACAATGAAAAATGGGAAGACGATTACAATTCATCGCCGGAATCTGCTGAAGCTCGGAGGCGGGCTCGGCATGGCACTTGCTGCCCCGGCCATCCTTACGCGCCGGGCTTCAGCCGCGGAGCCACTGACGGTAGCCGATCCGGGTGGACCTTACAGCCCCGGCTATCGCAAGGCATTCTATGATCCCTTTGAGAAGGCGACGGGGATCAAGGTGGTCAATGTAGCGCGCGATGCCGAACCTACGGCGCAATTTCGCGCCATGGTCGAGACCGGTTCCTATAGCTGGGATGTCTGCACGCTGACACTATCAGCACGCGATATTCTCCAGAAGCGTGATCTGCTCGAGCCGATCGGTATTGTTGCCGCCGATGCTCCGGGCCTGATGCCGGATTCGCTGACCGAAGTCTGGCTCGGTGTAGATGTCTATTCAACGATCATGGCCTATCGCACCGACCGATTTGAGGATGCGACAGCGCCAAAATCCTGGGCGGACTTCTGGAACGTCGAAAAATTTCCGGGCCGCCGGTCGTTGCGCAAGAACCCGATCGATACGCTGGAGCAGGCATTGCTCGCGGATGGCGTTCCGCTCGACAAGCTCTACCCGCTCGATATCGAGCGCGCCTATGCCAGCCTCGAAAAGATCAAGCCGCATGTGGATGTATGGTGGACGGGCGGCGCCCAGTCAAGCCAGCTTATCCAGAGCGGCGAAGTGGACATGATCGCCTTGTGGAACGCACGTGCGCAAGCCGTCATCGATGGGGGCGCTCCGGTGAAAATCGGCTGGAACCAGGGCCTTTATTCCATCGAGGGTTGGGGTATCCCCAAAGGATCGCCGCGTGCCGATATCGCACGTCAGTTCGTCAAGTTCTGCACCGATCCGAAACAGCAGGCGCTGTTCACGGAATTTCTCGCTTACGGCCCGACCAACCTGAAGGCCTACGAGCATATTCCGGCGGAACGGGCATCGTCGTTGCCGACCTTCGAAGCCAATCTGAAACAGATGAGCATCGCCAGCGAAGACTGGTGGAGCGCCAATCGTTCGGAAATGACCGAGCGCTTCAATGCCTGGATACTTGGCTGAGCTGCACTTGAGCAAAGCTGAACCTGGGCGACCCATGCGGTCGGACTGACTACGCAATATGAAAAACAAAAGATGGAGCAGCGGCCGACGAGGTCGCTGGCTCCGGGTTTAAGGGGAACGACATGCTTGCCAAACCCGAACAGGGTCTTCAGCCGAAACTTCTCGTTGACGGACTATCCAAGCGCTATGGCGAAACCATCGCGCTCAAACCGACAAATATTGCGGTGAAGCCGGGCGAGTTCTTGACGCTTCTTGGACCCTCGGGGTCCGGCAAGACGACGCTCCTTCAGATGATCAGCGGTCTCGTTCTGCCGAGTGAAGGCCGTCTCTTCATCGATGGCAGGGACGAAACGGATACGCCGGTACATAAGCGCGATATCGGCCTTGTTTTTCAGCATTACGCGTTGTTTCCGCATCTTACTGTCGAGGAAAACATCGCCTTTCCGCTAAAGATGCGCGGTCAGAAGTCTGCTGACGTCAAGGCTCAGGTGCAGCGCACGCTGGATATGGTGCAGCTTGGTCATCTTGCCTCGCGATTCCCGCGTGAGCTTTCGGGTGGCCAGCAACAGCGCGTGGCTCTCGCCCGCTGCTTTGTCTACCAGCCTTCCATCATTCTCATGGATGAACCCCTGGGAGCGCTCGACAAGAAATTGCGCGAGCATATGCAATTCGAAATCAAGCAATTGCATCGCCAGACAGGTGCCACCATCGTTTATGTGACCCATGATCAGGAGGAGGCACTTGCTCTTTCGGATCGTATTTGCCTGATGAACCATGCAATGGTCGAACAGATTGCGCCGCCGCAAGAAATTTATTCCCGGCCCACGTCAGCCTTTGCCGCAGACTTTATCGGGATCTCCAACATATTTCGCGGCAATATCGAAACCGGCAGTGACGGTCGCCCGCACCTTTCGACCAATAATGCGAAGCTTCTTCTTGATAAGGCATGTGACCTTCACGATGGCGAGATGGCGCTGGTGGTACGGCCTGAACATATGGAACTCGGCGATGCTGGCGCAAATCGTGTTCGCGGCCGGGTAGCGGAAGTGGTCTATGCAGGTTCTGAAACGCGCGTATTGGTGGATGCTGCCGAAGCGCGCCTACTGACTGTACGGGTTCTGCCGGGTCGGCCTATCCCTGCGCTTGGCGAAAATGTTACCCTGAGCTGGCAGCCGGAAGCGGCTGTTCTGGTGACGCCATGAGTGTTGCTGCAGTTCCTCAGGCGGGTAAGACACGTGCTCGCTTCCGTTTCGGTCCGCTTTGGCTGGTCGCGCCGGGACTTGTCTTCCTGATTATTTTCTTTCTGGTGCCTGTCGCGCGGCTGATGGGCCTGAGCTTCGAAAACGCGGACACCGGTGCGATTACGGGAGCGCATTACACGCGAATTTTCGACACGGATGTGTATTTTCGTGTTTTGCTTATCACTTTTCGCATTGCGGCCCTGACCACGATGTTCTCGCTTCTGTTCGGCTATCCGCTCGCCTATTGGCTGTCGCGCCTGCCGGAGCGCAAGCGCGGCATGATGATTTTGCTGGTCATGGTGCCGTTCTGGACGAGTTATCTCGTGAAGAGTTTTGCGTGGGTTATTCTTCTCGGACGCACCGGGGTTATCAATCAGCTTGGTCTCGGTTCGGGCGTGATAGGCTCGCCGTTGGAAATGTTACACAATGAGTTCGGCGTCATGATAGGCATGGTTCATGCCATGCTGCCGCTTGCCGTATTGACCATGCTGCCGGTCATGAGCGGGATCGACCGCAGGCTTACACAGGCTTCGGGCACGCTGGGGGCGGATTCGGCCAAGAGTTTCTGGCTGGTTTATTTCCCGTTGTCCCTGCCGGGCGCGGCTGCGGCCGGTCTCCTCACCTTTATTTCTTCCCTCGGCTTCTTCATTGTTCCCGCCCTTTTGGGCGGACGCCAGCAGACCATGCTCGCGCAATTGATTATCGTCCAGGTGCAGGAAATCCTGAACTGGGCCTTCGCGGGTGCGCTGGCTGCCATGATGCTGGTCGCGGCCCTTGTCACATGCTGGGTCTATGATCGCGTCTTCGGCCTTTCAAGCCTTTCAGGTGATACGGGAGCTGCACACAAAGGCAAGAATGGTATTCTGCGAAATATCGGCTTGCATATTCTGGAAATCAGTGCACTTGCGTCCAGCCGCATTGCAATGGCTGTCCGCACTTTGCTCGGACAAGCCATCACGAAGCGTCTATTGGGAATTTACTGCTTTCTGTCCTGCGCATTTCTGATGTTGCCGACGCTGATCGTGATCCCGATTGCTTTCACCAGTTCGCAGTTTTTGGAATTTCCGCCTCCCGGTTTCAGTCTCGGTTGGTTCCGCGCCTATTTCACCTCCGATCTCTGGTTATCCGCAACCGTGCGGTCGTTCGGCGTGGCTTTTGCAACGGCAATCCTCGCGACAGTCATCGGCGGCTTTGCTGCGCTGGCGCTGGCACGCTCGCGGTCCCGTTGGGCCGGGCTGATCTTCGCATTCTTCCTCGCTCCCATGATCGTTCCACGTATCGTTATCGCGGTCGGCCTGTTTTATCTGTTCGCCCAGATCGGCCTTGTGGCCACGAATACCGGTCTCGTGATCGGTCATACGGTACTGGCCTTGCCCTTTGCCTTCGTTGCGATTGCGGCAATCCTGAAAAATTATGACTGGCGTCTTGATCAGGCCGCAGCAACGCTCGGCGCGAACAAGGTACAGGCGTTGCGTTTCGTGACCGTTCCGCTCATCCGTAGCGGTTTGACCGCGGCATTTCTTTTCGCCTTCATTACCTCCTTCGATGAACTGACGGTGGCGATCTTTGTCAGCGGGGGCATAAAGACCACTCTGCCCAAACAGATGTGGGACGACATGATCCTCCAGCTCAATCCGACGCTCGCAGCGGTATCAGTCGTCGTATTCCTCATCGTCACAACACTTCTTCTGGCGGCGGAAAAACTCCGCCGCTCCTCCTGACCAAACAGAGTGCCTCCCATGACTATGAAATTTGAAGGCTTCCTTGGAAGCTTCCTGACCAAGGCTGCGCAAAAGCCGGACCAGAACTTTGCACTTTTCAATGGCCAGCCGATCACGTTTGCCGCCATTGACCGTCAATCGGCGGCGCTTGCATCGCATTTCAACGCTCGTGGGCTGAAGCGGGGTGATCGGGCCGCCGTGATGATGCGTAACTCAGAACTTTCGTTGACGGTGTTGTTCGGCCTTGCCCGCGCAGGCATCGTGTGGGTGCCGGTCAATGCGCAGCAGCGGGGCGACGGGCTCCGCTATATTCTGGAACATTGTGAACCTGGCGTGGTCATCTGCGACCCGGATGCGCAGGAAACGATCCGCGAATGCGGTGCGGAAATACCAGCGCATGCCTTCATCCTGACTTCGGGGGAAGGATCGTTGCAGGATATTGTCGCTCAGGATGCGTCGGGCCCAGCCGACGAATTGCCGGTGGCGGACGACCTCTTCGCAATCATGTATACGTCCGGTACTACCGGGCGGCCAAAGGGGGTACTTGTTACCCACGGGATGATGCGTCTTGCTGGAGAAGCGGTACGGCAACTGACTTTGGTGCGTCCGGGCGACGTATTTTTTGTCTGGGAGCCGCTTTATCACATCGGTGGTGCGCAGCTTATTGTTCTGCCGACGCTGGAAGACGTCACACTTGCGATGGTCGACCGGTTCAGCGCCAGCCGCTTTTGGACACAGGTCCGCGAATATGGAGCAACGCATATCCATTATCTGGGCGGCATTCTGCAAATTTTGCTGAAGCAGCCGGAGAGCGCTTCCGATCGAGATCACCCCGTACGCATCGCCTGGGGTGGGGGGTGCCCGAAAGAAGTCTGGCCGTTTTTCCGTGACCGCTTCGGGGTGGAAATGCGCGAATGCTACGGCATGACCGAAGCCTCCAGCATCACCACCTGCAACGATAACGGAACAGTCGGTGCTGTCGGCAAGCCAATGCCGTGGTTCACGGTCGAGCTTCTCGACGAAACAGGAAAGCCGGTGGCTGACGGTGAGAAAGGTGAGATCGTTGTGCGGTCTTCCATCGAAGGCGCGTTGTTCCAGGGATATCTGCACAACCCGGAAGCGACTGCAAAGACATTGCGCAACGGCGCGCTTCATACCGGCGATTCCGGTTCGTTCGATGCGGATGGCAATCTCTGGTTCCATGGTCGACTGACCGACAGCGTACGCTGCAAGGGCGAGAACGTTTCGGCATGGGAAGTCGAACATATCGCCGGAGCCTATCCATCGGTGGAGGATTGCGCGATTGTCGGCGTTGCCGCCGAAATCGGCGAGCAGGACATAAAGCTGTTCGTCAAGCCGAAATCCGGCTGCGAAGTTGATCCGGGGGCGCTTTCGGAATGGCTGACGAGCCGTCTCGCGGCCTATCAGAACCCTCGTTACATTGCGGTGGTCGAGGAGTTCGAGCGCACACCCAGCCAACGCATCATGAAGCACAAATTGTCAAGGGACCTTGACGATTGCTGGGACCGATATGCGGTCGCGGGTCGGTAGCCAAATCGCAAGCGGCTAATCATAAGAGCGGGAAAACGCTGAAAAGTTGGCCTTCGCGGATTTCGCGAAGGCCATGACATTTGATCATGGACGATCAAGAACTCTTCGCAGCCTCGTGTTCGAGGGCTGTCAAAATCCCTTCCGACTGCTTGCGCGGGATTGGCCACCCACGGGCGCACGATCTGGCGATGTTACCAAGTGCTCACGAGCGACTTGGTCATGATCCCGAATCGTACAGGCCCTATCGCCGACAGACCAATTTTGCTGCGCCCCGTAGATCGTTAATTTCCAGCCGATGCTACGGCGTAATCATGTCTTATCTTAGAGCGCATGAGTTTACCCGACGAGGTATACGGTAAAGACCTTGGTGCGACCAACTCAACCCTGGCAGCCAACCCTATCCCCGAACTGACGGCAGATTGAATTTTGGAGATCAGAGAGGTTTCCGCCTTCGTTTCTTCTGCAATGCGTTCGACAAGAATTACTACGGTCTCTTCAGTGCCGGTTCGGGGGGCGACGATTGCTGCGACAGATGACGAGGCGCATTCAGGCAAAGACATAACAATGCGCTCGATGTCTTGCGGCCAGATATTTCGTCCATTGACGATCATCATCTCTTTATGACGGCCAGTGACAACCAGATTGCCGTTCAGGCGAAATCCCATGTCGCCTGTGTCGAAAAAATCCATCGGAGAGACCATAAAGCTATCTGAACCGTTCCTGTAGCCTGAGAACATGCTCGGACCCCGTATATGGATATGCCCGACCCACCCTTCCGGTAAGTGTCGACCTTCGCTATCGGTCACGACAAACTCATGATGTGTCAGGGCGGTACCGCACACGGCGAAGTTCGAGCTTGCTCCATTCGCGCGCGCAGTCACCCTTCCATCCTTTTCTAGCACCGCCCGGTCACAGAAGGTTACCGTAAGGCCCCGGTTAAAGGTAATCAAAAGCGCAGATTCAGCCATGCCGTAGCACGGTGTGAACGCTTCGGGGTTGAACTTTGCCTCACCCGTCGCCTTCGCGAAGAGATCGAGTTGATTGGTATCAATCATATCCCCACCAATTCCCGCAATGCGAAGCGCTGAAAGATCTATGCCTTCGTCACAACTCCTCAGTCTTAAAGCCGCCAAGCGATACCCAAACACAGGCGAAAAAGTGATCGTTGAGCGGTTTTCCGTCATAAGACGAAGCCACAGAACAGGGCGGCGCGCAAATGTGTTCGGCGAGATGTAATCGACGCTGGTCTGTGCAAAAAGCGGGGCTATGGAAAATCCGACCAGACCCATGTCATGATAAAACGGCAACCATGAAAAGGCCCGGTCATTTGTTCCTATGTTTATGCAGTCGCCAAGGATACCGCGAACATTACTACGCACGGCGCGCTGGGATATAATTACGCCCTTTGGATCAGCTGTTGAGCCGGAGGAAAACTGAATATAGGCCAGGGCATCAGGCCCGAGAGGGGCCAGGTATTCTTCGCAGGTTACATAGTGCAACTCGCTAAAACTTATAACCCGCACGCCTGCGGAGCGCCAGATTTTTGCCAGATCCATCAAAGAGTCAGGAATACAGAGCAACTTCGCGGTAGCGGCGGATACAAGGGCAGCTATCCGTTCCACGAACGCGTTGCGTCCGCCGAGAAAAATCGAGTGCGGCAATGGGCAAGGTAGCAGGCCCGCATATTGACAGCCATAGAATATCTCCAGAAACTCTGGGCAGGTTTCCCCGATGATTGCCACGGTGTCTCCCGTTTCAAGCCCCAGCGCATGGAGTTTTCCACTCATCGCAATAGCCTTGGCACGAAGATCCCTATAGCGAAGTGTTCGAACGAGCTGACCGGTTGAACTGAAAAACGAGAGCCCTGTTTGTCCCTGCGACGCATAGTCGAGTGCTTCCACGATGGAAGAAAAATCACCTGCGCGTTGTGGGAGTGATATGTTAGCGGTCGGCAGTGGCTTCAAACTGTTCAGGATCGTCTGGCTCATACCAATTCGAGCCCCGAACGTTGGGATTGAAACAGTTGATCGGACGTCAGATCGAACGCAATCTTGGCGATGGCAAGGGAACAGACTATCGTGTCGCGGGCGATCTTCTGCAAGCTGGGTAGTATCTCGATCTCCTTCCCGCCCTTTGCATGGATGCGCAAAAGCCCCGCTGTTTCCGCAGCCTGAAACAATTTCTGTACGTGTCCCCGCGAAACGCCAAAGGTACGCGAGAGCCGGAAAAAGGGAAGCGATATGACTACATCGGGGTGATCGGTATAGCTGTTGGACGCTTGAAGTATTTTCAGCAAAATCTCGTATCCGGCGTCACGCCTTGTGAACACCACCATACATGGGCTTCGCTGTCTGATTGGAAAGCTCAGAGAATAAACATGTAATGCATATGCCGATATCTGCGCGATAGCTGCCCGATCCGATGAAAGATGCCCGTAAGCGTCTTCAAAAAGCAGGTTGAGCGGACGTAGATAGGGTTGCAGACCAGAATATGCACATTTCTCAAATTTCAGCGTTGGTGTGAGCAGGTTTTCTCGCAGATCGGTCTGCGATCGCTGACTCGTCAAGTATCCCGTATGGATTGCAATATCGACCAGTGAGGAGACACGATTGGGCGTGGCAATCGCATATGTTTTTGCAAAGGACTGCAGATGGGCTTTTGTGAAACTTTTAACAGTCCCTTCGTCAAAACCGAGCGCAACGGTCTTCAGGGCAAGAAGATACTCGATATCTTCGGAGGCCAGCTTTGTAATGAACTCGCTTCGGGCGAAGCCATTCAGATAGCTGTCGATGTGAACAGTCAGAGCCTCGTTCAGATGCGGATGTTGCCGGAAAACCCGCACTTCATCATACAAGATATTGGAAGACACGGAGTGACCCCTCTCGCTATGACTAGCCTTGTTTCCGCCCCCACTTGATTTCTACTGCACCTTTGGATTCACAAGTTCTGCTGCAACTGTCAGTCGAGAATGCGCGCAAGATCCGCAACTGACTCCATTTCCAGCAACTGTATCGGATCGACTTCCCGCCCTGAAACATTTTCAACTTCGAGCACGATCAATTCGAAGGTCAAACTGTCGATTTTCCCAAGCGAGGCGATATCTGCGTCAGATCGGATGCTTTCTTCGGGAATGAACAGGCATTTGGCCAGAATGGTCCTGGCCTTGTCCAGTGAGTTCATATGCGGTCTCCCGATGTTCCCAGATCAACCACTTCCTGCGGATCGACTCGATGGCGTTTCCCCGTTTTGGGATCAGTTCTGTATGAAGCGAATACGAGAACATCCAGCCGCCGCCCGTCGGGTGCTCGAGCCTCGTGCCGGAGGCGGGCCTCAAGAACAAAGCGCAAGTTTTGCTTGAGATTGAACAGCATCGAATAGTTTTTCGCCAGAACGCGGGCTGTAATTTTTTCGATGTCGCGATTATCGTAAAAATAATCCAGGACGCCATCGATTGTTTCCCACATAACACCGGCGCCGCGATGTGCATCGTGTCCAATCGCCGTAGTGATGACGCCGACTTTATGCTGCAGGTTCACGTCAAGCGTGTAAAACCCGATAAGCAGATTGGTTTTCCGAGAGAAAATACCCAGCATATAATTATGAACATTATCAAAGCCTGCCACAAAGCGGCGCAGTTTTTCGACATCAAAATCGAGATCTGCAAGATTAAGACCGCGAAGGATGTCCTCTTTGCTGAACCATGACAAAAAATCTCGGGTTACATCCGAGGGAAGAAGGCTTCGAACGCAATAATTCTTGCTTTCGCTGACAATGAAATCGCGTCTGTTTTGCCCGAACGCAGGCGCGGCACTTTCCGGGCTCAACGCCACGATCAAAGGCCTTTTCGGAAGCAGTATCGTTGCCATTTCCAATCATCCTCAAATGAGGCTGGGCAAACTTGCCCTCTTCATCGCCGCGTTGGCGTCAGACTTCAATTACTGGAAATTAAGGCTATCCTAAACGTGCAGGACGAACACGTAAAGAAGAATAGCTAAACGAATTAACCTTTCCACGTTTATTGACAGCTCATCTTGTCGCCCATAACATAGTAGAACATTTGAGGCGTGTATAATCTGATTGGTAAGAAGATGATGCCCGAATGATAAATGCCCGGTACAGCCTTTTCCTGCGATTGTTGATGCGTCATCGGCGACGTGTATATATTTGTTCTTTAACAATTATTACTCCGTGTCTTACCCTCAAAGGCGGCGGCTGAGATGAGCGAAGCTTCCGACTTTGCCGCACGATTGTATGCTTTGGCGCGAAGCGATAACGGCGAGAATGTAACGCTTGAGCTCGGGGGTGTTCCGGTCTTTGTTGTGCAGGATCTGGATAGTGCGCATTATATTTTGCGGCACAACGCAAGTAACTATCTCAAAAGCATGGACTGGTTCCGTCAGGCGCTTGGCGCTTCGCGTTTTACGGAGAACGGGCCTGCCTGGGCGGAACGACAGGCGCTGTCTCAGCCGTTCTTTTCCCGGTTTGACCGGGAGAAGACAGTCAGGGCTTCCGTGACCGCGGCGCGCAAGGCCCTGGACAAGCTGTACCGTCACGCGAATGAGGGGCGGCAAACGATAGATGATGCAGTGCTCAGGTATCTGGCTGCTTCCGTGATGCTGGAGGTGTTCTTTGATGTTGATCTCGAAACGTCCGGTGTCGAGCCCGAACATATCGCCTATCTTGTAGGATTCGGCTCGGAATATTCTTTCGTTCCTGCCAGAAACAACATTGCCTTCTCCAATGCTGAAATCACGCGGTTTCTGGATATCCGGTATAAGGTTCTGCACAGCATGCAGACCTTCCGGAACGGTGATGTTTCAGAACAAAGTCTTCTCGGCAGAGTTCGGAAAATGGATGCCGATGGTAGCCACGGCTTTCGACTCGAACATGAAATGACGATGTATTTTGCAGCCGCCAGCGAGACTACAGCAGCAACGCTGGGATGGGCGATGTTCTGCCTGTCGCGCTGGCCGGACATCCAGACCAGACTGCGGTCAGCTTGCGAACTGCTGCCGGACCTCGATGAATGCCTATGGGATAATATCGAAGGAAGCGAAATATTGCGCAATTTCGTTCTGGAGGTCTTGCGTATGTTCCCGTCTACGCCGGTTATTGCGCGTCGCGCAATTGACGAAGACCAGATTGGTGGCCGGTTCATAGCCGCGGACGAACAGGTCCTGATTTCACTCGTCGGCATTCAGCACAGCCGCAAGATCAATCCCGATCCCTGGAAGCTGGATATTGAAAGGCCGGCGCCTGGCGGGGCAAATTTTGGTAATTCGATTTCTTTTAGCACTGGTCCGCGTGTATGCGGTGGAACACGATTTGCACTTGCTGAACTGATGTCCGTGCTTCTGACGTTCATTCGAGAAGCCAAATTCGAAGCGACATCCCCGGACGAACCCAATTTTCTCTTTCGCACTCAGCTCATGAACGAGGGTGGGCAGCCCGTTTCTGTATCGCCACTGCGGTCCGGTCGGTCTTATGGAAATGGAATCTAGAGCTATCCTGGAGATTACCTATTGATAGTTCTGCCAATGCCTTTGTGAGAGCAGCGCCAGCTGCGCCGCTTCAAGAAAGCCGCTGAGAAACCAGTCATAGACGGTGTTGGACGACAGTGCCCGAAATGTTGGCTCGCTGATTGTATAGAGATGGCTTCTTCTCTGCCCATGCTCTGATGGCTGGCTGAATTCAACAAGACTTGGCGTAAGGAGGCCTTTGTTGCGAAGCGCCTCGGCAAATAAGGATGCCCGCCGTCGCCCCTCATGTATCTGTGCGGCGAAACCAGCAATCTGGTGCAGCAAATTTGTCGGTTGCCCCGCTTCATCAAATAATGGGAGAGCCGCCGCATTTTGCTCCAGCGGGACCACCTGTCCTGCAGATGAGTCGAACAAGAGGATACCGGCATCCTGATCTGGAAGTTTCTCCAGCATAAAGGGATAAAGCTGGTAAACCGCCGGCAGATAGGCATTTGCACCGGACGCAACAGGCGAAAAAATTTGCTGCCCCCGTCTAACCTGCCCGATTATCGCGACTGGAAATACTGCATCATCGTTAAAGAACAGAATAGGATAGCAGCGCGAAATATCGGCAAATTCCGCCAGGGTTATCGGTGCAAACAGATTTGGTGTTTTCATCGTGCTGGTGGACCTGATGAAGCCATGGTGGCGATGTTGCTCTGCACACAGAGCAACAGGCACTTCAAAAGTCTGATAACGTTCTGAACTGTTCAAGACACCAACTCTCCACGAAAGTTGAAAGAATCACACAAATCTGGAGCTGCTCAAGTATGCGGCGATGGATCAAAATAGAGAACCACTAGGACTGGATAGGAACAATACGAACATCGCTACTTCAATGAACTCTACTCGATTTTTATCGGGTTTGGAGTGCTCCCCATTTCACCGGACAGGTCGGCTAGTTTGATTTAGCCCTGATGAACTGCCGAGGGGAAGCCATCTTGAGCGCGGAATGTGGATGGATTTCATTATAGTCCTCGATCCATCCGTCGA